>Ga0070694_100000060_pt1 | contig 51746 bp, 57 predicted proteins | sample KBSK1251metaG_FD_65470 | JGI IMG/M metagenome (GOLD analysis project Ga0070694, IMG submission 65470) | Corn, switchgrass and miscanthus rhizosphere microbial communities from Kellogg Biological Station, Michigan, USA - KBS K1-25-1 metaG | ecosystem: Host-associated > Plants > Roots >...
TGAAAACCCGCATGGCATGAGTATGATAATGTCGGGATCAAATGCCACTACTTCGTCTATATCCATCCTCCTCGACCTCTGACCGGGAGTACTGATGCCATTGACACCGCCCGCGTACTCTACCATCTGCGGCACCCAGTGACCAGCAGTGAATAGTGGGTCGAGCCATTCAATACATAGGACTCTTGGGCGCGTCTTTATTTTCATGCTCCTAACTTTGTCTATTCGGTTCTGGAGTGATGCGACAATCTTTCTGCCCGCTGGAACGCGCTCGACACTTTCTGCCACATCCATTATGCTGACGAGTATATCATCGAGATCATGGGGGTCAAGGACAAGTACTTCAGGTCGTCCTCCAAGAATGTTGACTGCGCGATCTATTTCTTTTGTAAATGGTGAGCAGACTTCGCAAAGGTCTTGCGCTATTATGAGGTCTGGCCTTGCTTTTCTGAGCGCTCTTTCATCGACAACATAGATGTCGCTACCGGCTTGCAATAGCTCCACCACCATTGTGTCGATTTCTCTACCACTCATCGCACTTGCGTTAAAAGTCGGCCTTATCACCTGAGGTTTTTTTCTTGCCTGAGCAGGGTACTTGCATTCATGAGTCACGCCAGCAACCATGCTGCCTGCCCCAAGCTTGTAGAGCGTTTCAGTTGCGCTGGGTAGAAAAGACACGACTCGCACAAGCTTGTTTGAATTTCCAGCGCATAAAAACTTGCCTTGTTTTGATTTATCTTGGTAAATTACTTATGGGCGTTCTTACGATCGAATGAATCGTCTCACTTCACTCATATGTGTAGCTTCTATATTGTTCTAGAAAAGATCTACGTGAAAACAAGCTTTTTATCCCCATAATTAATGTGTGTATTCAATGAATACGAAAATCGCAGTTGCTGCAGGGTTGGCAGCAGTCATTGCTTCAGTATTCGCGATGCCCCATTCAGCCTTCGCAGCCGATGTAAATGTAGACATTACCTCGGGGGCTTCCACCAAGACTAACGATGCGTACGCGCCTAACCCAGCGCAAGCAAACGTTGGCGACACAGTCATTTGGACAAACAAAGACAGTACCATTCATACAGCGACCTCCGGCAGTTCAGGAACTTCAACTGGCATGTTCGGTGGCACAAACGAAGCGCCAGCATTGATACCGCCTTCGAAGACGCAGAGCTTTACATTTACTGAGGCGGGAGAGTTTCCATACTTTTGCATTCTTCACCCGGTTATGGTTGGAAGCGTGGTGGTAGCAGAAGGTGGAAACGGAAATGGCGAGGCAACAGAATCAAAAGCAACAGCAACACTTGATGGCAACAGCTATGAAGTGACAGCAATGTCGACTTCAAAGGCTACAGCAGCAGAAATCGACCCAGACGAAAAGTCGGTCACGGTCACATTTGACAAGGCTGGCGATGTAGAGCTAACGTTGCCCAAGAACATGATTAGTGGTATCACCGCCGTAATGGCAGGAGATCAGGACGTAGTGTTCGAACAAGAAGATGCAACCACTTCAACAAAACTTTCGTTCACGATCCCAGAAGGCGAGACTGAAGTCGACATTATGGGCTCATTCGTGGTTCCAGAATTTCCAATAGTCGCAGCACTGGTTCTTGGCATCTCTGTCGCAGCTGTCGTAGCATACGCCAGATTCGCAAAGGTTAGCGCAACGAGCTTGTTCGGAAGGGTCTAGAACCCTACCTTTTCTTCTTTCTTTTTCGGCCAAACTTTATTATCATTGACATGCTTGATTCGTTCAGTTAATTGAGAAAGTTCCTAGCTGCTGTACCCATACTCGCCTACGTTTTCTTGATAGCGCCTGCTGTTGCGCAAGAACAAACCAAGCTCGAAGTCCCAAGTGATCAGGGCACATTTCAAATCGAGGTAATATGGACTCCTAATGAATTGGGGAGGGATCATACTTTTTCTTTTACCTTTATAGAGCCAGAGACCAGATCGGAGCTCGAAGATATCCAGTACGACCTTGTCGTGCTACAAGGCGATGATCAGATTCTTCGCAGGGTAGACCAGGTATCGACTGAGCAAAAGGTAAGATTTGACGAAGTCGGCCCACATACATTAGTGATTGAAGACATTGAGGGTCTTGGCGAAGATGCGTCATTTACAATCGAGGTGACTCCTGAATTTCCGCTTGGCGCCATCATTCCCGTTGTCGCAGGAACACTCATTACTATATTCGCTGTTCGCAGCAAGAGTTTATTTAGTCAGTGGGAGAAGAGATAGCAATGGCTTACACAGCGCTCATTCTTGTCCTGCTAGCGGCTACCGTGGCATTCACAACAATTCCTACTAACTCCTTTGCGCAACAGGAAGGATGGATAGTGAAAACAAGCGGTGCCGGTTCTCTAGATATCATGCTTGAACAGATCTGGACAGATGATGGTACTGCTAGATTCAAGATTTCTTTCCTGCAACCAAATACTACCACGTTACACGAACATCAAGATTACGATGTCCTGATCAAGCAAGGAGATAACCAGATCTTTAGCGCAGCTGCCGAGATAAATCAGCCGCTCATCCATAATGCAGAGGGAGTCATTACTATTCCGTTACAACCATTCCAATTTCCACAAAACGGTGATTACACTGTGGAGGTACAAGTTCTGGGCCTAGGCTTTCCTCCAATCCCGATAAACCCAGAGACTGCAACATTTCCAATCACGGTGGTACCAGAGTTCCCTGTTGGCTTGATAGGTGTTTTCGCTGCAGTAATCGCGAGCTCTGTACTGATGACTCGCAAGCTAAAGCTGCCCTAAGTCTTTTCCCGGCTGCGGGAGAACGCCATCACGCCGATGATGATGCCGGCGACACCAACTCCGACGCCGACCATACAAAAGAGATATGCCCGGTCTGCTGACGCCTTTAGATCTGCGGCAGCTGCTGCAGCTTCGCCTGCGGATGCTACGGCTTCCTCCGAAGCAGTTGTAGCCTGATCAACCTGAGAATTTAGATCTGCAATGACTTGCTGGAGTTGATCGATGATTTCTTGAGAGATAGGATCATTGCCACCTTGGCGGGGAGGGAATTCACGTGACCTAGTATCTTCAACGTCTTCGATTTCGACCTGCGTACTGACGGCCTGCCCGGCAATGGACCCGCGGAATACCACTTCATAAAGTCCTACCTGAGTAGGCAAGATCTCGGCAACGTATACCCCTGGTTCTTCTGTGGGCTGAAAGTCAAGCGACTTTGTAAGTGTCCCCTTCTTTACAGTGACATCAAGCTGGGCCACTGCATTTGTGATGGGCTCATCGGTAGAGTTTCGAGTTATCGTCAATGCAATTCCATTAAACTGGTTTACAAGTGGAGGTTCGTTGACCCAGCCACCAACTATCTTGACGTCGCCGACAACCGTCTCCTCATGAGCTAGCACAGAAGGAATGGAGCTAAATGAAATAGACAGAACAGAGAGAACGGCGAAGAGGAGCGATGCAGCCTTGTTCATTCATTGACAGATTCTCCTACAATATTTATAATCTTTGGGCATATTTCGGAGTTTGTACTAATGTAGAACGCGCACCGCCTAAGGCTAGGATAATCAATCAGGCGAACCATCGTAGTGCAAATGAAACTTGAAATGATCGCATTGCTTTTGGGAGCTGCCGGGTTAGCTTTCTATCCAATTGGACCTGCGGACGCGACGATGTACGTTGACTCTGAGGAGAGGAGGAGCACGATGTTTGGAACCTTCCTGCTCCTTTCCGTGATGGTCGGGGTGCTCGGAACAATCCTTGCGTGTATGGCAAGTAGTTCTCTGCAAAGCGAACCAGAGATGGAACCGAGTTCGATGGTTGTACCACAAATCAAGCAAGAGTCAAATATCGTACGGCACATAATAGCTGCATGACCTCTGCCGGCGGGCGGTTCAGAACTTTCACTCTTGTATTGCTTTCAGCCGTTCTCTCAATCTCGATAGTTGGAATTGCGCAGCAGGCCTTTGCCCATCCGGTCTATGTTGACTCGCAGCCGAGGGCATTTCAGAGCATTCCTAGTTCTCCTAGTGAAGTAAACGTGTTTTTTTCAGAACCTATAGAGCTTGACTACAGCAGGATAACTGTCCTGGGGCCCAACGGCAGCAGGGTTGACATGAACGACAAGCATCACGTCCAGGGTGACACTGCATCGATAGGAGTGACGATTCAGCCGGCTTTGCCTGAGGGCGAGTACACCGTTACGACAAAAGTACTGTCAGCAGTTGACGGTCACGTGGTTGATGAGACCTTCATCTATGGCGTCGGTTCCACACCAATTGAAGGCGGAGGTACGCGAACTCCACTCTTGTCCCCAGACTATTCAGCATCAAGGTTTCCCGGGATGGTCGGCCAGGTGATGGCAGTCGGCGCAGCCTTTGGAGCGCTTTGGCTATGGAAGCCAATAGGCAGAGTGAGCTGGCTCGACGGCGAACTGTCTGAAACAAAGATCGTCATCGATAAGACCATGATGAAGATTATCATTATCGGCGCAGCACTTGTACTAGCTTCGGGCATTGCAATGATTATAGTCCAGGCAATTTCTATCGAGGCGTCAATACCAGAAGCTATTGCAACCAAGTTCGGAAACGTCTGGATAACCAGGATGCTCCAGTCATCAATTCTCATGGGCATTGCAGTAGCCGTCTATCGTAGGACTGCCAAGAGCAAACAAAGCCCGAGCAGAGCCGAGCTTTATGCCCTACTGATAATAGGTCTCGCCGTCCTTGTGACTTCCAGCCTTATCGCTCACGCTGCAGCTACCGAGCAGCCTGCAGCCATAATCCTTGACTTTTTCCATAACGCAGCTGCATCTTTCTGGATAGGAGGTCTTGTGCTCCTGGGATTTGCGGTAGTGCCAAAGATCCTGACCCTCCGCGACGAGAGGACTAGGTCGGCTGCACTTTCCCTTCTGATCCCGCGCTTTTCGATCGTCATCGTGACTCTCCTCGGAATTTCCGTGATAACTGGGCCGATCCTGCTTTCCTCTCTTGAAACAGATCTTTCACTTACCCTTGCATCGGTGTACGGCCAGATCCTAGCCATCAAGCTGGCACTTGCAGGAGTGATGGTCGCAATGGGCGCATATTCTCAATTTGTGGTGCAAAAAAAAGCAGTTTCAGTCATGGCGGGTGGTGGACAGGTAGCCGCCTCAAGCCTAAAGAATTACGGAAAGATATTGAAGACAGAGGCGGGAGTGGGCATTGCCCTCCTGCTCATGGTTTCGCTGATGGCGAATGGAGCCCTTCCCGCTGGACAGTTTCCTTCATACCAAAGAGAACCCGGAGAGCAGCAGGCCTTTGCCCAGGAAATTGACACGAGCTTTGTCCGAACTGCATACACCGAAGAAGGTCGAATAAGACTTTCAATCAGCCCGTTTGCCGTCGGCCAGAATAGCTTTGAAGTGTCGTTTCTTAACGGCGATGGCGGAAATGTGACGAGCATACAGTCTGCGCGGATGAAGATGACCCAAGTAGAAAAGGGGATTGGCCCAATCACCATAGAAACCAAGAACAGATCGCCGGGTATCTTTGCCGCTGACGCAGCGTTCAGCCTTCCTGGCACATGGGCGTTAGAGATCGAAGGAGTGAACCTGCAGGGAAACAACATGATAGCCACGATGGATGTCAACGTAAAGCCGCTTGTGAAGAATCTTGAATTTGCAGTTGATCAATACAAGATACCTGATAGAAGTTTGCCATTGTTCCCGTTGTTTGATGCCCAGAGGCAGTCGGTCTGGGTGGGAGACTCGCTACCTGGTAGCGGCAGGATCTGGCAGCTTGACATCTCTACCGGAAACTACACCTCTCACGGGATCCCGGATGTTAGCCTGATAACCCAGACTGCTCTGGACTCAGCTGGAACGCTATGGTTCATCGACCCAGTTAACAGAGCACTCGGAAATTACGATCCACAAACCAACGCTTCACGAATATTCGCAGTTCCGGACGAAGGAGTTCTTTCTGGTCTTGCAATGGATGGCCAGGGGAATCTTTGGATCCCGGTAGTCCAAGCTAACACAGTCGTAAAGTTTGACGTAGAGCAAGAAAACTTCACTTCGTACGAAATCCCTACTCGCGGATCTACGCCGGTCGGTATATCCTATGACGGCAACAGCATCATTTGGCTGGCCGAAGCCGTAGGGAAAATCGCAGAAATAGACCCTACGACTGGAAATATTACCGAGCACGAACCGGAATTGAAAAGCTACGAGCTCGACGAACCGACTTCAGTATTTCCGGATCCGCGGAGCTCAAGTGTCTTTATCTCCGAGCACGGCGGCCGGACCATAACTGCATACAGCCCGCTGCTAGGCACTTTTAGAGAATACCCCGTAGTCAACGAAGCCGGCCTTCCATTTGGCATGGCAATGGACAGCTATGGAAACCTGTGGTTTGCACAACACGAGATTGACAGGATAGGAGTCATTGACCCAAGGACAGGCGCTTTTACAGAAGTCAAGATCCCAATCACCGGATCGTTTATCCAGTGGCTGACGTCGGATGACCACGGCAAGATATGGTTCGCGGCGCAGCGAGGCGGCGCTCTGGGTAGCGTTACGATAACTGCAAAGCCTTCGGCTCCGGGTCCGACCAACAATGGGACGCAGGGAGGGGGCAGCGAAAACCCAATCCCGCAGGTCGGCTTCTCGCTTGCGGACGTCGCCGGGCCTGCGATAGCCGCTGGCATTGTCATCAGTGCCTTGGCATATGCAAAGAGCGCTACAGACCTGAGGAGCAATATCAGGACAGCCCTCCGCCTGAAAGGTCAGTGAGAGTATGTTTAGTTCGATGCCTGTACCAATTCGCTTATTAGTCCAACTCGACCCAAGTTCGCTATATGCAGAAGGGCAGAACGACCGGGCCAGCTCATAGCTCGCTCAGCAAGCCAATCCTTCTTGGCCTTGTTACTGCAATTGTAGTTGGTGTAGTTTCACCGCTTGTACTGCCGCACTTGGCCCACCCATCGATGATTTACCACATTTCCCTGCATATCGCAAGCTTTGCCATCGCAGTTTTTCTCAGCATCGTTTCTGCCTTGGCATATACGCGCTCTAGATCCTTTCGCCTGCTAACTATGACACTAGGTTTCATTGCACTTTCCATCGTCGAGATCCTTTACCTGCTGGACTCCTCGGCGGTCCTTTCTATCTTTGACTTTTCGACGCTTGGAATAGAACTCCCCCACATCATACTGTTGGTGATGCTGGCCATGTTTGGGCTCGGAGTCCTGAAGGTGAACAAGTAGGATGGAGCAGCTTTCGGAAAGCGCTGACACGAAAACCCTTCTCCTTGAAATTATTGAGCAGAACGCGGGAATCAGGTATAGAGAGCTGCTAAGGATGACAGGCCTAGTAAACGGCGTACTGACTTATCACTTGGCCGCGCTTGAAAAATCAGACAGGATTAGGGCGGACAGAGAGTCCAGAATGACGCGCTATTACCCACCGCAGGTTTCTGAGAAAGAATCTTCCGTGCTAAAGTATGTGCGACACGAGCCCATCCAAGAGATCCTGATGTTTATCTTTGAAAATGAGCACTGCACATTTAACGAAATAGTTGCATACTCGCAGAAAGCGCCATCGACTATTTCCTCGCACCTAAGGAGGCTAAAGGATGATGGCATAATTACGGTAAGATACGGGGAATACAACCTCTACAGGATTGCAGACAGGGAGCTTTTCTCAGATGTCTTGTCGAAGTTCAGGCCTAGCTTTGCCGACAGAGTTGTTGATAATTTTGCAAATGCTGTCGAAGAACTTTAAGCCGGCTTTGTGCTTCAATCGTTACGGATGAAAGGCTCTGGCCCTCTTTTGGCGTTTCTGGTGGCTACTTTGGCATCGGCCACCGGGTTGAATGCCTTTGCAGACACACTTCAGGGGGCAAGCAGGCAACGAATCGGAAATTATGACTTTGAAATGGCAACGGAACCCAAGAGCGTAATCGCTGGACAGCCAACCACAATAATGCTCAGATTCGCAGGCGTCAACGGGGATGATCTGGTGGATGTGCCCATAATGCTCAGAATAGTCAGGGACGGGACCGAGATACTCAGGACAAACCCGATAATAGTGCCTTATGGTCACCACAATTTCGAGTTTACGTTTCCAGAGCCAGGCAGGTATGCTCTCTATGTCAACCTGAACGACTATGCGTACAGCGGCGAGACTCTGACATTTGCATTTCCAATAAATGCTGCAGGTCCAGTCGATTACCTAGTATGGATGCTGCCTGTCGCAGGTGGAATTGCTGCAGCTGTGGGTGCCATGATCGTCATCAAAAGAAAAAGGTTAGCTGCGAAGAGCAGCAGGCTTTACAGGACGGACGGTTGAAGTATCTCGTTAGCAAGACGGATGACGCTGCAAATGTTGAGACTTGTAGTAATTATGATGGCGGCTCTGATGTTGGTTTATGTGGATCAAGCTGACGCACATTACTTTGGTGCAACAAAGCAGGTAGACAACTACCAGATCACCTTTGCACCCTACCCTTTCAATCCAGTTGCAGGCAGCAACTCTACTTACCTTAATTTTAGCGTGCTGGATAACGGGTCGAATATTTTCAACATCCATTCCGCAGTAGTTATTGTAGAGAAAAGTAGCGGCACACCAGTTGGTCAGATTCCATACAAGCTTTACGAGTTCAGCGACGTCAGTATACCGTACTCCTTCTCAAATCCTGGAGACTACGTTGTGACCTTGCAGACCAGGATTGCTGGAGACGAAAAATACCAGGCGACTCCGCTTGAAGCCAGTTTTGACCTTACCGTTGAGAGCACCAACGGGCTGAGGATCCCGATTGAAGAGTTGATGCTTTTCTATGTCACTCCGGCAGCCATAGCGATCGCGGGGATAGCAATCTACTTGCACTCCAAAGGAAAACTCTGACCATCCGCTGCATGTTTTGTGAAACTAATCACACAATCTTTATGTTGCGTCAGGATTCAGAATGGCTGCGTGAAGCGACAGATTATCGCGATTGTCCTGTTCGTCGTGCTTGGTGCATCTTCTTTGGCAGGGATTGCGTACGCCCACGGACTTGGTAACGACGTTGGAGTACCAATAGCCATTGGAGACAAGCAGGTCACAGTAACTGGAAAACTAAGTCCTGCGTCGGTACCCGTTGACGCCTCAATCACTCCCTCGCTTCTGATTAGGGCCTATGACCAAAACAGAAACGACACTATCAGTGGCATAAACTACAACCTTGTCATCGAAGTTCGAAACGAAACCTTGCTCGAGCAGCGCTTCAGGTCCTCAGACGGGTACATTATGGCAACCTTGGTTCCAGATGAAAATGTTCAGCGGGGCCAGGTCATAGGACAGGAATCTGCCGCGCCCGAAGACCAGATAGAGGTAAGTCAATCAGCGCCTGTCGAGATAAGGAGCAAGATCCTTGCCAGTGGTGGCCTTTATCACCTCAGGGTAACGCTTGAGAAGAGTAGCCCCGGGCTAGATTTTCAAAATGACATTAGCTTTGACTTGTACATAAGCATAGCTTATTCCCTAAATTTTACCACAGAAACGCCCGATGGCGAGCGTATTATTGTCGTCAAGACTTACTATGACCTAGTTGATGAACTGAACTATCAAAACGGCACGATTTTGTTTTCGATGCCATTTGACTGGGACCCGGACTATGTTAGTCAAGTGCCTTTTTTGCACATGGAAGTCCGGTTCCCAAGATCTATCGAGGCGCTCCAGACCAATAGCTATATTGGCAGCCTGAATGGTGTGAGCCTTCCAACGACTTCTATTCAGATAGACGACTATGCTTCAGAAGAAAATAGAATCGTGCATTTCGTCATCCCAAATAATCGCCTTGGAAAAATCGCGGAATCGCTTGGAGAAGGAACAAGCAGTGCGGTTTTTAATTTGACAGGGAGCGAGCAGCCTAGATTTCCGCTGGACTTTTTTTCAGCTCCTGGCGAAAAATACCTCGTCCAGCTCTCCTGGGGTCCAGAAGTTATCCAAACTGGAATTCCAACGACGTTTGTGATGAATGTGCGCAATCCCGTCACAGAGGATGTGCTGAGGAACCCCTCATTCGATTTCGTTATGACTCAGGCAGGGACCGAAATTTACAGGGAGCGCCTGCAAGAAGACTTTGGAGGCTTCGCCAAGAATTACACATTTTCCCAGCCCGGTATAGTAACGTTTTCTGCCGCCAATATCAACGGCGAAGGCGAGACTGTCAGGCTGGATCTTGTGGTTCTGCAAGGACCTAGCAACCCCCCACTACAAATTCCCCCACAACAGCCATCAGGCTGCCTAATCGCGACCGCCGCGTTTGGGTCAGAGCTGTCGCCTCAAGTACAGTTCTTGCGCAACTTTAGGGAGAATTACATTCTATCCACAAACAGTGGTTCTGCTTTCATGAATACCTTCAACTCGGTCTACTATTCGTTCAGCCCGCAAGTAGCAGACTATGAGCGAGAGCAGCCGTGGTTGCAGGCAGCCGTCAAGGTGGGCCTTTATCCTTTGCTCGGAATACTGACCTTGTCGGAGCGAGCTCACTTTGCCGTAGGAGGAGGGGAGACTGGTGCAATACTTGCTGGGATAGTAGCGAGCATCCTCATCGGCGCAACCTATTTGGTCCCTGTAGGAGTAGCCACAGCCAAGAAAATCGATGCAAAGTGGATTGCAATATCAATGGGCACAGCTGGAGCGTTTCTGCTCATTACGATAGCTGCATTGCAGGCTTTGCTGCCTTTCAGCACCGCGGCTCTGATAACCGTGTTCGCCGGATCTGCAGCATTGCTTGCGGCAAAGCCTTTGCTACGACTGCTCGGCAAAGACTAGCTGCCAGCTATGTTACTATCATGTCAAGCTTGCCAGCTTTTCTTGCAATCTTGACCTCTCGGGCGATCCTTCTTCCCATACTCATGGGATCGTCATAGAGCAGGCCGGAATATGGCGATCCATCCAGGTATAGATTAGTCCCTGCGACGATTCTCGCAGAGAACTCAAAAGTCGTAAAGCGGCCCTCGCTGTCGTAGACTCCTTCCAGGCAGAATGGCCCAGGCATCCCGGGAGGAACAAGCCTCTCAGATGCACGAACAAAGTTTTCGCCCATCTTGTAAACCTCGTCCAGAAGCGACTCTCGCAGGACAAGCGGCAGGTTTCCTATCACAGTATATGACGGCTCTCCGCCGGCGCCAAGTTGTTGCTTTGCCGGAATTCTGCCAATTCCATCAATGTCAGATTCATATCTTCTATCAATTCCCAAAAGCTCCAATTCGCTTGTAATAGGAGAATAAAAGTACTGAAGATAGATCGTTACGCCTCTGATGAATTCTTGAATATATAGGTCCTCCTCGCTTCTTATCGCCTTCTGGTCAATCAGCCTGCGTGCGCCCTCTTCAAAGCTCTCCTGGTTCCAGGCGAGGTAGTACCCTTTGCCGCCTGCAGCTCCGTGCAGCTTGACTATGCAAAGGCTGGTAATGTCGTTCTTTGATTTCACCGTTTGCGGAATCCTGAGTCCTGCGTCGCGCATCAACTTTTCCTTCATTGCTCGATTGGCCTCCCAGCGCAGGATCCATTTGTTTCCAAAGATAGGCACGTCAATTTTTTCAATGTCATCGCTTGACATCTGGGAAATCAATGTTCCGTGTGGGATAAGGACTGCGTTCTCTCGCTTGAGCCTCTTCCGGCAGGGATCGCCGAGTAACTCTGAAAAGTTGTCTACTTCGATGATTTCATCGATAAATGGAAAACGCTTGTAGAGGCCGAGCCGTTTTCTTTCTGAAACAAGTAGCGTCCTAAAGCCTTCGTCCTTTGCCCCCTTTAACACCTGAAGCGAGCAATGCGAGCCAAGCGTAGCAATCGAGGATTTCGCGCCAGTTACGCGTTTTCTTGCCAAGACAGGACAAGGGTGTTTTAAGGAGGTTAAAATCCTTCGCGAAGGATGATGGTGATTTTATAGCGGCATTGAAACCATGATAACGTGCACGACAAGTTAGCACATACGGCAGAGCACGCTTTCATAGGCGCGTTGCAGCAAAAGCTGGGCCATACTCTGCAAGTCCGAAAGGTGGAACACAAAGAGTCAGGAAATACTGCGATTATTGTTATACCGAATCTCGATCTAGAGATAGTTCTTGATGCCCAAGCCGACGTGAATTCATTGATTGAAAGTGGCAGAAAAGTTACAGAAAGAATATTCGATTCTCTGGAGGAAGCGAAAAACGCTGTTCCAAACTTAAGAGCCAATGAAGAGCGGATCTCAGGCAAGGTGCGGGTAATAGAGATAGAGGATCATGACATCGCAGCCTGTGCGATGGAGCATGCGGAAAACATGCGTGAATGTAACTTTTTCCTTGTCACAAGGGTGTCTAAGAATGGGAGCGAGTATGAAGTTGACTTTGTTGTTGGAAGGCTGGCAAAGGAAATGTCGCTGTCGATTTCCGCTAGAATGATGCGCTTGTGTATCGCTCTTGGCGCGAACATCAACACCGTAGAGAATACTGCAAAAAAGCTGAAGGCAGATGGCGAGACTAGCCGCCAGAAGCTCAGAGCTCTTAGCAAAGAAAAACTTGAATCAGTCAGTCGGGTCCAGGTGGGCAAGTTCCACCTGCTGAAAGGCACGTTTGCAAACCTTGACGACGATCAAGTAACAGAGTTTGCCGGGGAAAAGATTGCCTCGGAAAATACGCTGGTTTTATTTGTGAATAGCGGCACCGAAAATGCTAAGGTAGTCTTTGCAAGAAGTGAAAATATGGGCGATATAGACTTCAGCGCACTTTTCAAGCGCATTGTGGGGGAAGCCGGGCGCGGAGGAGGCAAGCCTCATTTTGTGACGGGTGTTGTGCGAAATGAAGCGCTACATCGGGTGATGGAAGAGATCACTAGTGAAATTACAAAAAGATCTCTAGATTAGCTCATGAGAGTATCCAAAGATCACTGTTCATCCGATCTAAAGCCCAACCCTTGACCAATCTTTATATCAATCCTCCCTAAGAATAGACGATGACAAGGTATCAGGAACGACAAGATTGACCTCTCCATCAAACGCATGGAAGCTTGAAGGGGACTATTTTGAAGCATGCAACTGCGATACCGTTTGTCCGTGTGTGTTTTTAGGTGATCCCGACCAGGGCGAATGTGATGTTATTGTCGCATGGCATATCCAAACTGGTCATTTTGACAAGACTCCCTTGGATGGGCTGAGCGTTGTTGCCGTATTTCATGCGCCTGGCAACATGTTTACTGGTCCAAAATGGAACGCAGCATTGTACCTTGATGAGAAAGCAAGTAAAGAACAGGCAGACGCTCTCGGGAAGATTTATTCTGGTCAAGCCGGTGGCTTTTTTAGTGTTGTAGCCGGCCTTATTGGAGAACTTGCTGGTATTCGCAGCGTTCCCATCAAGTTTGAAATGGATGGCAAGAAAAGAAGACTTCATGTTCCATCCGCAATTGAACTCTCTATTGAAGGCATCGATGGAGCCGACAAAGACAAAGCGACAACTATCAGTAACGCCCCGATGCTTGTGGCACCTGGTTTCGCGGCTGTCGTTTCCAAGTCTACAAAGAATAGCTACAATGATCATGGCATGAAGTGGGATAACTCAGGCAAGAATGGGTTCTACTCTAGATTTGCGTACTCTCCATGAGTAGGCCTCTCTTCTAATGCAATATTGTCGATTTCTCCCCGCAGCGCTTCCTGATCCTGTATCCCGCACAGCCTGATTTCTCGAGACTAAACCTTTCCTACAGACTGGGCCAACCAGCCTAGTTGTTGTGTAAGGTTAAATTAACCTCGTCGGTACAAGCACTGTCTAATTGGGCGAGTTACAGGAGGAGGATCTCGGAAATTGGCGGAGGACGCATTATTCATCAGAGATCAATCCGTCCGTCACCAACGAAGGCACCGAAGTGGTTGTAATGGGCTGGGTCTCTAGTGTCCGCGACCACGGCAACATACAGTTTATCATTGTAAAGGATCCTCATGGCGAAATTCAGGTTACCGCAAAAAAAGGAGATTGTAGCGATGCACTCTTCCAGATTGCCAAGGAAGTCAAGGAGCACAGCTCTATCGGAGTGCGAGGCAAGCTTAGGCCACAAGAAAAGGCGCCAAATGGTGCAGAGCTTGTGCCAACTGAGCTGAAGGCGTTTTCAATCGCAAGAAAAGCTTCCCCTTTTCTTGTGCAGGGCAAGACCTCCTCGGTTGGTATTGACACCCGGCTCGACCTCAGAGCTGTTGACCTCAGGCGCAGCTACCTTGGAGCAGTGTTTAGGATACGGCAAACGGTCCTGAACGCTGTCAGAGAATTTCTTGCAAGGCAGGGTATCGTTGAAGTAAACACGCCGAAAATGATTGCGACTGCTACAGAAGGAGGCGCTGCTCTTTTCCCGATATTCTATTACGACAGGGAAGCGTTCCTCGCGCAGAGCCCCCAGCTCTACAAGGAACAGCTGACAATGGCGTTCGAAAGCGTATTTGAAATTGGTCCCATCTTTAGGGCAGAACCTTCCAGGACAAACAGGCACCTATCAGAGGCGATCTCTATCGATGTCGAGCGCGCATTTCTGGACTATAACGACATCATGTCGCTCCTGGAGCGCATGATGCTGAGCATTATCGAATCGGTAAAGGAAAAGAACGAACAAGACATAAACTTGATGGAAATCCAGCTGCCACTTGTAGAGCTTCCTTTTCCAAAGTACTCTTACTCTGACCTCATAGACAAGTTGCAACAGGCCGGCGAGCGTATCCAGTGGGGCGACGACATTTCACCCCAGGTTTTGAAGAGCCTGCAGGACGAAAGGCTCAATGGCTTTTATTTCATAATAGATTGGCCGACTTCGACCAAACCATTTTACGTAAAGCCATCAGCTGTTGACTCAGGAAGGGTCTGTGAATCATTTGACCTCATGTTCGGCCCGCTTGAATTGTCCTCTGGAAGCACTAGGATAAACAAGAAGGACCAGCTCGTGGAAAGGATGACAATACAGGGCTTGAAGCCGCAGGCATTTGACTCCCACCTAAGAGTATTTGATTACGGCGTTCCGCCACATGCTGGCTTTGGCCTAGGGCTCGAGAGACTCATGATGGCACTGACCAAAATAGAAAATATTCGCGATGCAACTTTGTATCCTAGGGACATAGATAGGCTGGCGCCCTAGCATGGCTGTGACAAAAGAACTGGTAGGCCACCTTGGATGGCTTTCGAGAATCAACCTAACAGATGAGGAACTTGAACGTAACACCGCTCAAATTGAAGAGATAATCAAGTACCTGGACAAGCTCGACTCTATCGCCTTGAGCCAAGCCGAACCCATCACTACAAAGAAGGATTTTTCTGAGCTCCGAGACGACAACCCGCAGGAATTTGGCTCCGACCCATTTAGAGCGGCTCCGAGAAAGGACGGCTATGTGAAGGGCCCAAGGATGACCTAGAATGCAGCTATACCGGCTTGATTCTGCACAGGTTGCCGCTGGGATAAGAAATAGGGATTTTTCAGCGGAGGAATACGTCCAGCAGCTGCTGGAGCGAATCGAAAAGGTGGAGCCAAAGGTGAATGCCTTTATCACTGTGACTGGCGGGCTTGCGCTTGAAAGGGCACGGTGGCTTGACAGGAGGATCAAGGACGGCGAACAGGTTGGGCCGCTTGCTGGCGTCGCAGTGAGCATCAAGGACAACATTTGCGTAAATGGGACTAAAACCACGTGCGCATCAAAGATGCTAGACAATTTCGTTCCTCCATATGACGCGACTGTTGTGAAAACGCTTTTTGACGCCGGGGCCATCCTTATCGGCAAGACAAACCTCGACGAATTCGCGATGGGATCGACTACGGAATTTAGCAGAAAAGGCGCTACCAGGAACCCATGGGACATCGCAAGGGTTCCAGGTGGATCATCGGGAGGAAGCGCCGCCAGCGTCGCGGCACTTGAGTGTGCTCTATCGCTAGGCTCTGATACGGGAGGCTCTGTAAGATGCCCGGCAAGTTTCTGCTCTGTGGTAGGCTTGAAGCCGACTTATGGACTTGTGAGCAGGTACGGCCTGATATCATATGCAAACAGCCTAGAACAGATCGGGCCATTCGGAAGGACGGTAGCTGACGTCAGCGCTATGTTGAATGCCATTGCAGGTCATGATGAACGTGATCACACGACGGCCGGGGGTAAGCAGCACTACACTTCAGGATCGGATAAGCCTCTGCGTATAGGCATTGTCAAGGAATTTACCGAAGGAGCTGACCCCGACGTCTCCAAGATTGTGTATTCCAGTGCAGAGAAGCTGGAAGGCATTGGCTGCAAGTGCGATCAGGTCACCTGCAGTTCGGTGGAATACGCCTTGGCATCGTACTATACGATTGCAACCGCGGAGGCGAGCAGCAACTTGGCCAGGTATGACAACATGCGTTACGGTTTTGAAATGACTCCAGAAGGTTACGAGTGGAACTCGTATTTTGCAAAGGCTCGCAGCAATTTTGGTGAGGAGGTCAAGCGGAGAATAATTCTGGGTTCATACGTCTTGTCGTCAGGATATTACGGCAAATACTACCTAAAGGCCCAGCAGGTGAGGTCCGTCCTTAGGAAAGACTTTGCGTCACTCTTCAAGCAATATGATGCGCTGATAGGTCCAACAATGCCGATCCTGCCCTTCAAGATAGGTGAAAAGCTGGACGATCCACTAAAGATGTACCTAGTAGACGTTGATACTGTCGTTGCAAACTTGACAGGGATGCCTGCAATTTCAGTGCCTGCAGGATTTGTGGGAAACCTGCCCGTTGGCTTGCAGATAATGGCAGATAACTTCCAAGAGCAGACTATTCTGGATGCCGCGTCGATGCTTGAAAAGTCTGCAGGAATACAAAGGAGCCCGGATCTTTAGTGGACACAAAGATTGGCCTAGAGGTCCACTGCCAGCTGACCGGCGTGAGGACAAAACTGTTTTGTTCATGTCACTGTGACTACAGGGGAAGGGCTCCGAATTCCAATGTCTGCCCTACCTGCTCGGGTCTTCCAGGGGCACTACCACTCTTGAATAAAAAGTCGATAGAGTTTGCCGCCATGATATCAGTCGCCCTTGGTTGCAGGATCCCAGACGAAATAGCGTTCTATCGCAAGAACTACTTTTACCCTGATCTCCCCAAGAACTTTCAGCTCACCCAGTACAACGCGTACGGAGTCACAAGCATCGGAGTCGATGGTGTTCTCCAATACGCAGACGGAAAGAGCGTCAGGATAAGGCGCGTCCAGCTGGAAGAAGATCCCGGCAGGCTGGTCTATGAGACTGGCAGTATGGAGACCAGTACCTATTCATTAATTGACTACAACCGTGCGGGGGTGTCACTTGTAGAAATAGTGACAGAGCCGGATTTCGTTGACCCAAAAGACGTCAGGGCATTTCTTGACAAAATAACTTCGATAGTAGAGCACCTCGGAATTTGCGATACAAAGCTGGAAGGGTCTGTGCGCTGTGACGCTAACATATCCATCGCGGGAGGAAACAGGGTCGAAATAAAGAATGTCAGCTCATTCGCTGACGTTGAAAAAGCCCTACGCTACGAGATAACCCGCCAGACGACGATGGTAAAAAGAGACATCGAAGTCAGGGCGGAAACCCGTCATTGGGACGATTCAAGAAAACTGACAAAAGAGTCCAGAACAAAGGAAGAAGAGCAGGATTACCGCTATTTTCCAGAGCCTGATATTCCAACAGTTGTCCTTGGAAGTGGATTCGCTTCCCAAGTCGTGCGCTCGATGCCAGAGCTTCCGGATGCGAGAAAGGAACGATTCGTCTCAAAATATGGTCTGTCGGCACATGTCGCACAGGTGTTAATCGACAATAAGGAACTAGCAGACTTTTTCGAATCAGCTCTTAGGAGTTACAATTCCCCCGGTGAAATAGCAAACTGGATTGTAACCGACCTTATGGGATTCGTTGACGAGCGGCAAAAGCAAGCGGGATCAATACTTGCAGGCCTAAAGATAGGCCCGGAGCATATCGCAGAGCTTGCTAGGATCGTGGACGACGGCACGATAAACAGATCAACTGCAAAGCAAATCCTGGCACAAGTTACAAAGACCGGGGAGATGCCAGCAAAGATTGCAAGACAGACTCAAGCTACAAAAATAGACGATACCGAGGAACTCGCAAAAGTGATAGACTCTGTCTTCAAGTCAGAAACAGGCGCTATACAGGATGCAAAACAGAACCCAAATGCCGTGAACTTTATCTTTGGAAAGGTGATGAAGGCAACAAACGGTAGGGCCGATCCGAAAGCTGCGCTCGACCTGATAAACAAAAAGCTAAAGGACTAAGCGTTAAAGCCTCGAGTCATTTCGTGGCACAGGCTGCTATGCTTTAGCGCCTCACGTTTTTGGTCGTTCTTATCAATGTCAAAGACTATCTTGCAGGTGTAACAGCGAATGAGCATCATGATTAGAAATTGCAAAGTCGTCTCCTTAAGGGTTCCTTGTCGTCTCCATTATCATCATGGGTCTTCATCGCTGTCACCACGCTCTTGGTACTAATTGTCATTACATATTGGCATCTTGCCCTGATGTTTCTCAGCATAGTCTTTCAAGAGGCTGGCCCTGACGTCATCTGGAAACGGCGTGAGCATGTAGCGGAATCGCTTGGCCTTGCTACTGCATTCATTAGAGTGCTGCTCAATCAACCCTAACCTGATATTCCGGCTTCCACCGATATAGAGCATCTTCATCTTTGCATGCATGACAAAGACACCTGCAGATTCAGGCACTGAAGCTATGTTTGCCTTGTCAAAGTCAAGCCACTGAGACCACTCTTCAGACATTATGGGCAGTCACACCATCTTGTTTCAAATTCGACCTTGTTCCAGCAAATGACTTGCTGCTCCGAGTTCAGTGTACCCTTCCACTCTCCGTCACGATTCCTACGCATGCCAATCAATTTGGACTGAGGATATTTTAGGCATTGCCCTATTCCGGGTTTGCCGACTTAGTTGTCTTGTTTCAAATGATTTTTACTCGTTAGGTAGTAACGCGCTCGCTATCGCTCACTACCCTAATTCAACTGAGAATGATGGCTGCTGTAGATTATTTCAGCGGTTAAGCTGGTTCATCGGTTGGTTCCACGGAAAGAATCCCACTAATATCACCAACTGCCTTTACAGTGCTGCCAGCTTTGATGTTCACCGAACTTTTAGCCCTCCAGTACTCGCCTCCAATGACAACATAACCAAACTTGTCAGGGGATATGTCATCTACAGCCCGTCCCTTTCCAATAGGATATTTTGTAATAACTTTCTTGATCTTGGTTGCCTTATACGCTTTGTACATCAGAAAGCCAAATAATCCTGCGAACGGGATTAGCAGCATTGATAACGTAGCGATGATTTCATTTGTACGGCTAGTCGGAACAAGCATTGGGTTTACAGGTTGTGCTACAAGCAACGCCATACCAACTGCCAAGACTAAAACGCCGCCCACACCGATTATCCCAAAACCATGCACATGCAACTCGAAGACCAGAAGTCCAGCTCCTATCCCCATTAATGCCAAAGCAGCCCAGTTTACGTCGAACCCTTGGCCGAGTAGGCCCAGAATCAGTAGCGCAGCGCCAAGCACTTCCGCGCCAAATCCTGGTGAGCTCAGTCCTAGGATTAGGGCCAATACTCCAATTGAAAGGAACATTGTAGAAACTATTGGATCTGACAGAATCCTTAACAGGCTGACCCTTAGGCTCGGTTCATATTTGATCAGCTGAGCATCCAGAGTGTCAAGAGCGATTTCACCCCCCGTCAGCGTTCTAACCTTTACACCATGAGCCTTTGTTAGGAGGTCTTCTCGGCTCTCCGCAATAGCTTCTATCACATGATTTTTGAGCGCCTTATCTGGTGTCAGGTTATCGTTGTCTGTTACGAACCTAGAAACTTGCGTAGAATTTCTTCCGTGCAGTTCTGCAAGTGCGACAAGTTTTGCAACAATGGCATTTACAAACTTTGTTTCATTCGTTGGTTCTGTTCCGATGACGGGTTGTGAGGAACCTATCGTTGAATATGGTGCCATTGCAGCGGAGTCTGATGCCATGAGTATGATTGTACCAGCCGACAGCGCGTGCTTTCCTGCAGGATAAACGTACCCTATCACTGGCACGCTTGATGATTGCATACTATCAATTATCTTGAATGTAGAATCTGCAGAACCGCCGAATGTGTCCAAGGAAATTAGTATTGCATCATATTTCCCAGTCGACGCTTCCTGAACAGCAGCCGCAACATTGTCTGCTGATGCGGCCGTGATTGGCTCGTTTAATTCAACCCATAGGACTTTCCTATCTTCTGCTTCAGATTGCGATGCAACTAGAGGAAATGAAATTGTAGATAGAAACAAAATAAGCAGAACAATTCTCATTTACTCTCCTTTTTCTCCTTCTTCGCCTCGAACAAATCCCGAATTTCATCTCTTATTAGCGCTCTAGCTTTATCGGTTTCCTGTCTTTCCGAACTCTGTATCTTCTCTTTAACGATTCCCAATAACGGACCAAGGTTTCCCGAATCTCCTCCAGTAACAACGATCATATTTCTTTCTCTGGCTATTTCAGCCCACGTTTGCAGTTCCCTCAGCCTCATCGCCGCCATATTCTTCGTGTAGTATTCTGCGGCTTGTGACATCTTTTCTGATGCTATTAATTCGCCTTCAGCCATTATTATCCTGCTCCTCTTCTCCCTTTCAGCCTCTGCTTGCTTTGCTATTGCCCTCTGCATTTCCACGGCTATAGCGACGTCCTTTATTGATACAGCGGATACCTTGACCCCCCATGGGTCCGTAACTTCATCCAGAATAGCTTGCAACCTTTTGTTCAACTCTTCTCTTTTTGTCAGCAATTCATCGAACTCAACTTGGCCCAAAACATCTCGCAAGGTTGTTTGTGACAGAAGGCTGGTAGCAAGGACATAGTCTTGTACCTTAACCACCGCCTGGTTTGCATCGTTTACTCTAAAGTAGACGACTGCATCAACATCAACTGTGACGTTATCCTTTGTTATTATTCGCTGTTTTGGAATATCAAGTGTGAGCACTCTCAGATCAATCTTTCGAATTCTATCTATTATGGGTAGTATGATTACGACTCCGGGTCCCTTCGCACCTATCAGCCTGCCGAGCCTAAACACAACAACTCGTTCATAATCTCTGACCACCTTTATCGATGATGCGAGAATAATTAGTATTATGATGGCTACTGCCACACCTGCAAAAGTTTCAGCAGACGGGACTTGAAGGAGTAACCCAGATATCGACATGAGTAGATGTCGTTAGCCTATGAATTAAGCCTTTATTCCAATAGCTTGTGTTGGAGGTATTCATTGAAGCAATGTTTTCTTCACGAATCCATCTTAGCCCGTAGATTTTCTAACAGCTACTTGTTGTATTATCGTCGACTCGTGGCGCGTTAACCTGGGTGATGCCAAGTGGCAGTGGGATCATATCCCGCTTTGACCATAATATCATCGTGACAAAGGAATACTGCCATTTGTGCAAAGAAGGAGGAAGACAGTGCATTGAGGTCACAGATGAGCGTGAGTTGGCGTTACTAAAATTCCATATGAAATGTTCAGTCTGCGGAAGGCCACTTGCTCCATGACATATGGCAGTACTCCAGAGGTAATTTTCTTTTGAGTGGCACCAAACAAGTTTCTGATGAGAAAAAGCAGATGGTAAGGAACCTGTATCTTTCAGGAATTGCAGAAGAATTTATTGCGTTGCAACTTGACTTGGAAATTCCCGAAGTCATAACTATCCTTAAGGAATATGGCATCTACAAAGGAGGATAGTTCTGAGCTTCTGTGTCGTATGCCCTGGGCAATTCTTCAGTGACGCATTTGACCAGCTGATCTATTGATGCCGGTTTTGTCATGAAGCATCTTACATCGATGTCAGGGAACATGTTTACGAATTCGACATGGTAGGTTTCAAAGGCCGTCATGAACACGACTTTTGTTCTGCCGTCAACCGGATAGACGTTGTAGCAAATCACCCCGCGGTCAAATGGAATGGAGGCTCGCTACAGATAAGGGAAGATAGAGACAGCATTAACGACAATTCGCCTTACATTGGTGGTCAGGTGTTGGAGATCGACACTGAAAACATGGTAGTTTCGATGGTTTCTCACAGGGGGTGGGGACCCGATGGTAAGACGATCTACTAGGTCACTTTGCGATTTGCTTGAGGTGTGCCACTACTATGGGTAGAAATGCACCCACGTCCGTTACAATTCCGATTGCCTGAGCAGTTCCACGGTCGATCAGCTTTGTTACAACAGGCTGGCTGATATCCACTGCAACGACCTTTACTGAAGCAGGAAGCATGTTTCCTACTGCGATTGAATGAAGCATTGTTGACAGCATGAGCACCATCTTGGCGCCCTTGGCTATCTCTTTGTATTTTCTCTGGGCTTCGACAACGTCTGTAACTACGTCAGGCAGCGGCCCGTCGTCACGTATAGAGCCGGCCAGGACAAAAGGAACTCCCTTTTTTATGCATTCGTACATTACTCCGCTCTTGATTATCTTTTTATCCACCATCGCCTTGATCCCGCCTGCCTTGAATACTTCATTTATTGCCTGCATGTGATTTCTGTGACCCCTAACTGCGAGGGTGCCGTCCTTGACCTTCATTCCAAGGGAAGTGCCGAGCAGCGCGTTTTCAACATCGTGTACGGCTAGGGCGTTTCCGGCAAGCAGGCCGTCGACAAACCCCATACGAATCAATGCTGCAAGTGCTTCAGCTGCTCCGGAGTGCACTAGCACTGGACCTGAGACGACGATTATCTTGCCGCCTGCCTTCTTGGTATGATAGATATCGCTGGCTACTTTTCGCGCAATATGTTGCGTGGGCCTTTCGCTAGAGCTGGTGCTGCTCATGAACTGGAATATGTCAACACCCTCGCGTGGTCGTTCCAGAGGAATAATCTTGACTCCCCGTTCTCCGACAACGACCATGTCGCCTTTCACAACATCGCGAATCATCCTGCATTCCGCGGATTTTTTCTTTGTGTCAACTACGATGCACTTGTCCATCATCATATTGTGGACATTTAGCCACCGATTTGTGTGAAATACCTGGGTTGCGTTATTGGTGGTGCTGTAAAAGTCGTCTGGCATTACCATATCTTTCGGCGCAGGTTCGAGCCTTGCTTCTTGGACAGAAACCGGCTGGGCCCCCTCTCTGAATACCAGTTCAAGTATGCTCTCGAGATGCTCCTGGCTCTTTCCCCTCACCAAAAGCCGGGCATAGCTGGCGTCTTTCTTTTTCTTGCCCACGGAGAACTCTACGACCTGAAAGTCACCCTTTACATCCATGATGCTGTCAAATATCCTCGTCAGGATCATCGAGTCGATAAGATGGCCTTTGACCTCGATTTCCTGCTCGTATTTTTCTGCCAAAGTATCGTTTCGGTAAAACGATTTCAGAGTTATAAGGTTATATCGGAAGCGAGAGTTTCCCAAAGTATTCCTGCATGTTCTGTTCCGACTTTAGCTTGGTCACTATCTCGTCCTTGACGCCCTCCGTGAACCATTGGGCGATTGACTTGGCTATGCCGTTCCTGTCACAGAGTGCGATCATGAAACCCGCATCTTCCTTAACGAGTGCATACAGATTTTCCTCGCCCACCGGCTCCCACTTGTTGTCCTTGTTATCCTTGAGTGCGAGGGCAGGCATCGCGTGCCCAGTATAGCGCGTCAGCAGCTCCTGGGAAGCCTTTACTCGCTTTTCACCCATCTTGAGCGCGGCGAAATACTGCATTAGGATAATCGGCTATGGCCGGCGTTAAAGTCTTTTCGAGGCTTGGCTCAGAGTGCAATACCAATCATTCCTTTTGGTCATTTCCGTCTAGACTCTTCATCGCCAGTCGGAATAGGCATTGCCGCACTTTTAATGTAGATCAGATATTCTTTGAAACGAAACGAGCAAAGGTCTGGCTGACAATGTCATCGCTGTCGCCCACCGCTTTCTTTGCAGATGTGAAAAACGGATCAAGCAATTGCTTATCATAGCCCTGCGCGGCGTACTGGCTTGCTTGCATGGCCATCTCTAATTTGTCGATCCGGTGAACAAAGCGAGCCAGGTCAGTTCGGTTCTCAAGATATTCAGACCAAATTTTCCCATATTTGCGATTCAGGGCTGGGGGCAATCCCCGGAGAATTCCGTCCATCGCCTTTTTCTCCTGAAGCACTTTCGCCTTCGGGGGGACGTCTCCCGGCATGTAATCTCCGACTATTGATTCAGCCAGGTCATGTAGAATAACCATCCTCATTACTCGCTCGGTGTCCAGACCAAGCACGTCAGCTAAAAGCATTGCGATAGTACAGGTCGCAAAGGTATGGTCTGCGACAGACTCTGCAGATCGCACCTTAACCTTTGAGACCCAGCCCGCGCGCTTGACTGACTTTAGTTTCAACGCGGACTGGAAAAAAGGATCGAGGTCATGCACCTTTACCATTTTCTCGAGTCGCCTTCAAGGAGACCCGAGCCGTGGTGAATTCTGTCGATATGCTTTGACAGCTCCTCGTTGTCTTTAAACCTAGACTGGCAGTACGGACATGCAACGCCGGCTTGCTTGTTGGTGTCGGTCATGCCAAAAAGTTGGTGACACCTTACTTTAAAGTTAGTGTCCCCTTGTTGTCCGAGTCACAAGTGCGAGCACGTCTGCAGCAGTATGAGTAGTATTCCCTGTTACCGTCGGTGCGACCAGATCGACAAAAAAGGTTAGCACCGCTGTCACTACTGCCATTACGGCCGTAAGCGCGACTATTAGAAAGACATTATTTACCTGTCCCAAGTGCGATGGCAGTCCTTTGCAGATAGAGCATTTTAAGCTTAGCATGTAGATGCAACTAACAGGTAGAATAATCCGCACATCAGAATGCTTCTCTCATTATCCGGAATTAAGTTAGTATATTTGTCGATAGAGCAATTGACTGGCATATTTATGCAAAAATAGCGGTTCCTTCTTGGGACTAGTCCCGAGCCGGAATGTGAGTCGGATGAATCGGCCCTATCGATTGCTCGCGTTTCATAGTCCGGTGCATTGTAGATGTCCGCAATTATGAGATGGCAAAATCCTGTGCAAAGCCCGACCTAATGTACAAACGCCAAGGAACGCCACATCTGCTTTGTCAATATTCGGCTTAATAGGGCGAAAAGAAGAAAAACAAATGCCTTTCACTTACCATGGCACATTGACAATAAAGCAAGGATTACGTCAGAATCTGGGTCAATTCATCATTCTGATAATAGTCAATGCTTTTGTGGGCTCAATGATCGGTCTCGAGCAGACAGTAGTACCGTTAATTGGCAGCAATGAATTTGGCATCGACTCTAACGCAATTATCCTCTCGTTCATCGCCAGTTTCGGCCTAGTAAAGGCCATCCTGAATCTTTACGCTGGCTCGCTTGCAGAAAAGTGGGGCAGAAAGAAGGTCCTGATTTTGGGATGGCTTTTTGGAGTGCCTGTTCCTTTCATATTGCTATCTGCGCCTGATTGGAACTGGGTTATTTTCGCGAATGTCCTGCTGGGCGTGAATCAGGCTCTAACGTGGTCTATGACAGTAAACATGAAGATTGACCTCGTAGGCAAAGAAAAGCGAGGACTAGCACTAGGGCTCAATGAATTTGCTGGCTATCTTTCTGTTGCGGTTATCGGCTTTGCAACTGGATATTTGGCATCGATCTATGGGCTGAAGCCATACCCGTTTTACATCGGAATCGGATTTGCAGTCATAGGTACTCTTCTTTCCGTGTTTGCCGTAAGAGACACAAGACAATTCGTACAGCTTGAATTGGATGGCCACAAAGATCAAACTGGCGAATCCAGTAGTCTCCCCTTCAAGCAGGTTTTTGCTCAAACTTCATGGAGGGACAGAACCCTTCTTGCGGTGAGCCAAGCGGGTCTTGTCAATAACCTTGTCTTTGGCGTGTCCTGGGGTTTGTTTACTTTGTATTTTGCTTCATTCCAACTGAATGTGACTGAGATTGGATTTCTCAAATCCTTACATCCTGCCATATGGGGGATCCTGCAGCTTGGAACTGGATCATTAAGTGATAGGATAGGTAGAAAATCGCTAATATACAGTGGCATGATTATTCAAGCAGCGGGAATATGGATCGTGCTATTCGCAAGCACTACGCTTGGTTGGATTGCAGGGATGTCATTGCTTGGAATTGGAACAGCCCTGGTCTACCCTACCTTGCTTGCTGCAATAAGTGATGTTGCACATCCGCAGTGGCGCGCTACCTCATTAGGAGTTTATCGTTTCTGGCGCGACCTGGGTTTTGTGTTTGGAGCAATCGGAATCGGATTCTTGGCTGACATTTTCGGAATTGGCCTAGCAATTCATTCTGTTGCATGGATTGCTCTGGCCTCCGGCATCTTTGTTCTCTTTGTGATGCGTGAAACCAGAAGAAAAGAGAGCTCGGTCCGCGATCCTCGATAATTGTATGCATTATCTCGCGAGTTCTCGATAAGACCAATTGACACCAGGTTACTTTTTCCGCCAAGCCACGTCGGGCTTGCCAGCCCTCTTGTTGGCGAGGCGTGCCGCAACAAAAAGCAAATCTGAGAGCCTATTAAGGTAAACGATTGCTGAGGGGTTTATGGTCTCGAACTTTGATAGCGCAACAACCGCGGTCTCGGCCCTTCTTGCCACCCCTCGGCACTGATGCAAGAGCGAAGATTCAACGGTTCCGCCAGGCAAAATAAAATATGAAATCGGCTCCAGTTCTTCCTCGAATTTGTCGATTACAGGCTCGAGCGCCGACGCCATTTTATCATCGACGCGCGGCGTGCCATGTTGACTGTCGGGATAGCTGGAATCAGCAAGATCAGAGCCAAGGACAAAGAGGTCATTTTGAATTTTAACCAGTACATCGAAAAGATCGTGAAGACCGTCCTGCTTTGACAGAAATGCCAACGCAGTGCCGATGTTCGAGTTAAGCTCATCAACCGCGCCATAGGCCACAATCCTCGGATCAGACTTTGGCACCCGCTTTCCTCCGATAAGCCCTGTCTCACCCTTGTCGCCAGTCCTGGTATAGATCTTCATGTCCGTAGTGCATCGATGAGATCATTTAAGATTATGGCTCGCGGGCAGAAGAATTGACCACTGTATTAAAATAGGTCTCTTCAAACTTTATCATGAATGAAAAAGATCGCGATAGTAGACGATGAGCCGGACATCACTGCTGTCCTAAAGAAGGGACTAGAACAGAACGGCTTTGCGGTCGATACATTCAACGATCCGAGAGTTGCGTTGTCAAACTTTAAACCACAGTTCTATGACTTGATGATAATCGACATCAGAATGCCCCACATTAACGGCTTTGACCTCTACAGGGAACTTAAGAAGAAGGATAGCTCCGTCAGAGTCTGCTTTTTGACAGCATTTGAAATCTATTACGAAGAATTCAGAAAGATGTTTCCAAACATCGATGTCCGGGCATTTGTAAGAAAGCCAGTGGGCATTGCAGCCCTTGTCAAGCAAATTAACGCCGTGATAGAAGTGCCCTAGTCTGCCAATCTTTGCTTGAAATATCTTACCAATCTAATGGCGTCCATCTCTTTGAGGCTCCTTCTGCTTGACGAGACGTAGTGTTGGAACGCATCAAGATCTCCGTCTAGCGAGCCGTAGCGTCTCTTTGTTTCTTCAATAATGTCAGGATAATTTCGTTGTGGAAAATAGATTTCCTTTGCCACCCGAGCGATAATTCGCTTTGACTCTGTTCCTATTATCCCCTTTTTCTTGGCGAGGAAAAGATTGAAACGGATGTCTACCATTGCCTCTGACTGCAGCCTATAGTCGCCGTCTGGAGAAAAAGTGACTGCCACCTCGTCATCGGCGCAAAGCCTCCCTTTCTTGTACAGTTCGAAGATCTTGCCGATGCCAACCATTCCGAATTTTTCCAGCTCGACTGCGCGAAGTGCCCCTAGGCTTGCTGCACCGGCTATCACGACGCCCTGCTTCCTGGCAAGCTGGTAGACTTCAATCGGGGTCGGAGGGTAGTCCTGCAAAAATACACCATCAACAAGGCCTACCAGTTTGGCATCAGGATCGGTAGCGAGTTTTAACAAGTCGCCCTTTCTTGCAGGTCCCCTATAGTCTGCCTCGGGGAGAATTGATCTTGCCTTCTCATGGCTCAGGGACGGGCCCAGATAGATTATTGGCTTTGCCACTGCCTAAAACACGCTCTGGCCCTCTGGCCCATCACCGACTTTGTAATCTTGAAGGTCTCTAGCCCCGGAACTATTGCTCTGACGACCGGAATGTTGATCTCTGGGCTTGTCAGGTCCACGATTATCACTTTGCCTAGGCCGACGTCCTTGAGCCTCGACACTATTAATTTAATGTCATCGAGAATATCCTCATAGACGAACGTTGCAATATCGGAGAATTTTTTTATGGCTGTAGACGGCATGAACTGCCAAGCACGCCTGTCGTCGGTATTGCTCTCCCCGTACCTAATCTTGCGTAAGTCGTCCCTTGCACCTTGGATATTGGCCGCCCTTGTCTGCGACACTTCAGTGATTGCGCGAAGCAATGCTATTCGGGCATCAGGGTGCGTTCCATGGCCCTCGGCAAGGTAGCCGTAATCGTGAGATACCCACTCCACGCTGCTTGCGTTGAAAGTAGGAATGCCTGTATCAGAAGTTATGTCTTTGATTGTGAGCGATATTCCAACCTTCCTGAACTTTTCTACAAGATCTCTAACAGGCTGAAAATCAACTTCACTTATGTCTAGGTCTGGAAAGATGCTTGGATCGTCGACGAACTTGTCGGATGGGATTGGAAATAACCCAAAGCCTGCGGATGCAAGCGAATGTGTAAGCGAAAGAAGCACATGGAAGGGAATAGCACTTGCCCTCAGTTCCGCAAGGCTCATTGCATCGCGCTCTATTACTTCGCAGAGAGCATGGCAGATCGCCTCTTCGATGACGTTCCCAGATGCCAATCCGTTCGTGTGAAAGTATGCGAAAGGATTTACAGCAGGGGGAGAAGGCGTATAGCGAAAGAGAGCTATTGACGCGGGAACCATGATTTCCTCGCCTGTTGCAAGATCAAAGCCGGCTAGGTAGTCCATCAACATCTGATCCCTGTATTCAAATCGAACGGGCTCGATAATTTCGTCGGGGTGCAACACCTTGTGGCTCTTGGCAAGCTCTTCATAGCTCGATCTGACGAAATTTCTCTTTCCACCTGCAGGGAGTGATGAATAGCGCTCAATGCTCTCCATGAGCGCGCTCGCCATTGCATGTTGCTTCGTGGGCCCCTTGCCACTATACACCCATATGTAATCCTCTGTTCCAGGGAGGACTGCAGAAAAGTTGGGAATGCGAAGCACGTCCATGTCAGTAATGTCGGCAAGCCGCGTCACCCCAATCTTGCTCTGAAGCGGGATCACTTTTTCAAGCGTTTCCTTTGCCGGCCTGATTCTGGAAGTCCCGTTGACCGTCCACTTCTTCCTGCTCTGGAGCTGCACCGATCAGCAAGTCTTGCACAAGTTCATATCAAGCTTTCTTCTTTGGGAATTCATTAAGGTCGGGTGCCTGACATCTCATGCATGCTTGCGGCTCTGATTCTATAAGGTAGTTTATGTAAAAACATTTTGCACACTGGAGTCTTGTCAGCTTGCCTGTAAGATTTAGCTCGTTGCCGTTCTGTTTCAGAACATTTCTGGAAACTAGGCTAGCTATAACAAGCACTATTGACTCCGAGAGACGGCTAGGATCATGGTCCCTGTAACGGAGATACAGTGTCACCATCTCGTTAGGCAGCGATTCCATCCTAAACACAATCTTGCCTGCGTTACTCTGGCGGAATAAATGATCGCGAATATACCAATCGAGTTCACGCGTGGATGAATCGATGCCAGACATTTCCAAGAATTTGGCGACCAAGGACTATATTTAAACGATGGAAATCCTAAACAAGGGTTATAACCCACATGCCACTAATCTTCACCATTGGGCGCCGGCAGCAAGAAGCATGAAAAACTGTGCGATGCAATTTTCGCCCTTGACCGACGCATCAGGTTTGTAGGCGTGATAGACAAGATGGGCAATTTGGTGGCAGGCGGCATGAAGAAAGGCATTAGGCCACTTGAGCCCAGGGAAGAAAGGCGCAAATTGTACCTAGAGTTTGCCCTCAGAAACGCGATGCGCCAGGAATTTGATTCAAAGTTTGGCAGAGTCATCTATACTCTTTCAGAGCGCGAAAAGATAAAGCTCACTTCATTTCCCATGGGAGAGAGTCTGGTACTGGTTTCGATCGACAAAGACGGAGACCATGAGAAGATTATTCAGCGAGTTCTGAAGTTAGTCCCCAACTGACAATTATATACTTCCCCGTTAATCATAGCAGCCATGCCTGCCAGCCCGAAAAAGCACAGAGGCATGGACCGCGCGGCTGGAGCAGACGGCGATGACCTGACCGTTAGAAATGTGACGGGTAAGGAGCTCAGCCAAGTTGAGGAACTGAGTGCTCGATTAACCACACTTGTTGAAATGCTAGACGAAAAAGGAATCCTAAACAAGAAAGAGTACCACAGAACCGTCGCGATGCGTCTTCACGAGATATCAAAGGCAGGAGCAATTGAAGAACTGGACGAAGAGTTGTAATAATGTCATCGGTGCGGACAAGCAGGATTATCGCACTTTCGATTCTTGCAGGATTGATCGCAGGCGGCTTTTTGGCTGCGCTCCAAGTTGCGATCCTCCAACCTTACATGAATTCACTTGTTGATGGTATAATTGACGAACTCGTGGCCAAAGGCGAGTTTGACGAAGAATTATTCGACTCTCACACCAAGTCAGTATATCTAAGCCAGACAGTGGGCTCTGCAGTCATGGGGGTCGCAGCCGGCGCGCTCATCGGTGGAGTATGCGCGGTTGGCAGAAGTAAAGCCGGAATCGTGAACGCGATATTAATTGCGGGAATCACTTGGTTTGTCTTATATGCAGTGCCGGTGGCAAAGTATCCTCCCAGTCCCATCGCAATGTATAGTGAGGAAGCAGCGGCTGAATACTACCCGCTGTATTTTTCCTATCTGGCCCTATCCGGACTCGCAGCTCTAGTAGTGGCAGCAGCGCTCAGAAAGGTCTCAAGAAAGAACAAGTTTTTCGGGATGGCTGCAGCATATCTCGTCATAGTTGCAATCGCATATGCTGTTTTTCCAAGCTATGATCTTGATTCGACATTTGATCAATCGCGTCTCAATACTTGGCGGGCAGTCTTTTCGGCCGCAATGGCCGCGTTCTGGTTTTCTGCCGGCGCAATTGCAGGCCTATTGTGGAAGTTTGGGTCGGCAAAAAAAGAACAATAAAGAAATGTACGAGGTAGACGCGCGTAGCCAACTCCAAGATCCCATCCCTCCCGCTACGTGTGTCTGTACCATTTAGATCCAGCACGCCCGTGGAACTCTTGTTCCAGAGATATGCTAGCGCTGCAGGAGCTGAAGATATTCCGAAGATTGCAGAAAAAACTTTCGCGGAATTTAGGAAATAATTCCTGTTCTTTCCAACTAGATGAATCTGCCGAACAGCTTTGTGTAGAGCAGGATAGAGAGAATCGACGGTGGTATGAGGCCTACCATAAAGACATTCGGAGCCACGTCTCCCGGTATATCCATTTCATCAATCAAAACTATGATGCCAAAAAATGATATGAGCAGAGTAATAATGAAAAAGAACACGATTGCGAGTAGAAAGCCAACAGTCCTCACCGTGGTCCGCGAGGGTTCTTTCGCAACCTCTGCCATGTTGCGTACTAAGGACAGCCGCTATAATATGCTAATGATGCGCCTCAGCATTCCGAGAGGGAGATTGAGCGATCGAGTCTACCGACTGAGAACTTCAGTAATTACGCCCGCCAAGATTTCCAGGCTGACAGGCTTCTTCATATCTTCCACTATGCAGTTCCGCTCCCTCAAGTCCTGTAGAATCTTTTCGTCCAAGTCAAAAGCGCTGATCATTATGGTCTTTGTCCCGTTCATCTTTTTTATCTGGCAAGCCACAGCGTCGCCCAACATGTCTCCTAGCCGATAGTCAAGCAAGAGGACATCGATCTTGTGGCCCCGTTCCTTTTCCCTGCGATATTGCAGTAGGCAGCTTTCGCCTGAAGAAGCAGTAATGACGTTGAACTTTTCCCTTATGAACTTGGAATATAACTGCAGAATATCGGCCTCATCATCACAGATCATGACTGTGGGCCTCTTGTCCGAGCTTTTTTCGTTGTTATTTGTACTATTGTTCAATTTTTTCCCTTTCTGTTACGTGAGCGTTCGCAACCTCTGTGCGAGGAGGCACTTGCAGATCTTTCAGGTAGGGCAGGCTAAAGAAAAATGTTGCGCCACTCCCGTCTGCGTTGTTCCCTGCCCACATCGTGCCTCCGTGGGCTTCAATGATATTTTTTGATATGAAAAGCCCCAAGCCTGTACCAGACTCAGAGCCTGTGGCAAATTTGGTGAACAACCGAGGGACAATCGACTCGTCAATTCCGGTGCCAGTATCCTTTATTGATACTACTACTTTGTCAGGCTTCTCTATTGTCGACTTTATCGTGATGGAACCGGATTTAGTAAATTTCGTTGCATTCCCAAGCAGGTTCGACAACACTTCATAGATTCGAGTCATATCTGCTTCAATCATTAGTGGTTCGCCGGGCTCTTCGTAGGTGATGATGGTTTTCTTGTCTTCCCGACGTCCATCAGTGTGTCGCTGATAATCATGTACGACAGATTTTATTTTCTCCACAAGGTCAAATCTTTCCTTCTTGAGTCTGAGCGACTGGCTCTCGATCCTTGTTACGTCGAGGATATTTTCGGTGAGCTTTTCAAGCCTGGTTGCATTCCTGTAAAGCATGTCAACTTCCTCAATGTCAAGCTCCACCTTTCCGTCAATCGTTCTGGAACCATGCTTCTGCTGCGACATCAATCGGGCCATCTCCGCAACACCCTTTATTGGCTGGACAGGAGTTCGAAGCTCGTGCGCTGCAATGTTGATGAATTCTGATTGCATCTTGTCGTGCACTTTGAGCTGCTCGTTTGCCTCCATTAGGCTTGTCGTCCTTTCTTCGACGATTTGCTCAAGCTTCCTGTTCCAAATGAGCGCAATTGAGGCGACAACAACCGTCACCGCAGAAACGGCGGCGATCACGCCCAGGCTAAAATTGCGGACTTGTTCGACTAGCGGATTGACTATTCCAGCGATATTATGCCGAGCTGTGACGTAAAGGGTGAGAAAATGGTAGCCCGTAGTCTGGTTGGTGCTAATACCCGCGTCGGGATTTACGACTATTGGAAGGTAAGTTACGGTGCTAGTTGCCCCGTTGACTGCGGAAAAATCTCTGGAGTCGCCTGTTCCCGTAAGCGATGCCGTCATGAAGTCGTTGAATTCTGCAAGGTCCTCATCAGAGGCAAAGGCAGGCTTTAGTAGAGACTGGACTTTTTCACCGAAAAGGTTTTCGCCCACTAGAGTCGCGTTTGTGGTGTAGACTATTACGCCGTTGGGATCTATAAGGCCGATAGAGCTTTCTAGTTCTTTGGAGACCTGGCTTTCTATTGTCTTGCCTAAGGTATCGGCTCGAATCGAAGCAACTACTACTCCCTCAAATGACCTTGGCCCGCTATCATCTCCCGAGAGAATAGGATACGAAAAGAACACGCGTTGGGTTCTGTCCACTGGCGACTGTACTATGGGACTAAAGTACGGTTGACCAGTCTGGGAAGGGTTAGTGAAATATGGTCTATCACTTACGTCATAGCCCTGATACAAGTCACGTTCTGTGGCGTTTGTAAAGGCGCTAGACCATACTGTCTTGCCTTGCTTGTCTAGCCAGAAGTAACGATCCGTTACATCGCCAGTAATAGCCTGTCGATTGTTGATAACCATATTTCCTTTCACTTCATCGCCTGCTACGATTGGAGGCGAATTTGCCGCGGTAAGAGTATGTCCTATCACGATTGCAATATTATTCTCAAGAAGCTTGTCTAGGTGGAATACCTCAGCCCTTGTTTGGCGTCTCAAATCTGTTCTGACTGTTTCATTAATCTGATCGGACACGGATAGGAAATAGGCATAGGAGAAAAAAGATAGCGTGACACCGACTGCGACTATGATGCTGAGCAAACCGATGAGCCTTTTGCTGCCGCTCCGCAAGTAGGGCTTCTGGTCGGATGAAGACGGCACTATCCAAGAGATTAATTCTATCGTCCTTTTATTTTGATATGGTAAAATGTTATAGTATATATTGAAAGATGATAGTATCCTCCCGACCAATCGAGAAAGTTGCGGCTATGTTAAACATGTAGGTCACTGGCACTATACTTTCAAAAGAGTGGAGGCTGATTCGAGCCTATGAGCAAACAATTTCAAAGTTAAAGGAGGGCCATTACTGGTAATCGCCCATCCTCTTTATAGCAGTAGCTAATACCTCGAGATGAGCGCCGGGAGAGGGATTTGAACCCTCGGGACCCTTACGGGTCACAAGCTGGCCGGTTGACGTTCAATTCCAGGCTTGCGCCCTACCGGGCTAGGCGACCCCGGCAACACACAGCGTTTGTAATCAGGTCTGTATTTATGTTATTAGACTGCGAACAGGAATAATTCCGGATCTGCGCATGAAGGTCATGAATCTTGCACGCCTAGAATCGATAATTGCAGAAAATGTCTAAATAGCTCGTCGCGTGGCATCATGCATGGAAAGAGGACCCACGGACTCTGGAAATAGCTTGAGCATGCAAGGACGGTTCATGTATGCTGATTACTCTCCGCTCGAAGATGACAGAAACCTTGTAGACGTTATCAAGGAATTTGTCGATCTCGTATCGAGAATCGGGAGGCTAGACGTTAACAACAGAAAGTTGTCTTCGCTTGCTTCGGATTCGGACAGGTTGCGTCAGGATATCATTGCTTCCATCAAGCATATCAAAACAGATACGACTTTTACCATGGAAAAATTCCATGATGAACATGCCGATTTACTTTCTAATGAACTTCTTACAAAGGGGGCCGCCCTTTTGCTTGATACAAAAAGATCGCTATCAGACTTGCTTGCCAACACAGAATCCGGCTTTGATGAGCAGCATTCAAAGTACAGGGAAAAGATAACTGCTAGGGTAGTTGAAAACAATAGCGCAGCTTCAACTCTTGTCCAGGGATGGCTGTCGGGCGACCACCGGAGCCTTCCGCGTACGATCCTGTCGCACCTTGACGTCACAATTAGCTTCTCGCTCGATAAAAAAACGGGAAAGAACTATGATATCGTCCGAAGTGCATCGTCTGCCACAGTAGTCGACCCTGGAGCAGAATCCAATAGCGCAGGCGCGCTGCAGTTTGCTTATTCTTTTCGCATCGATCCTACAGAGCTTGAATTCTGGAACTTTAGGCGCAACATAACAGAGCTTGGCATCAAGGATTTGATGCTCCCGATCGGGATGAAGGCTCCGGTTTCAGAAAAAATCAAGCAGAAATTCAGGTTTGGTTCACATAAAGATGCTGAAGTCAATAAGGAGCCGGAATTCGTGAAGGCTGATGGATACTTTTTAGTTTCAGTAACTCTGCAGGGTGGCAAAACACTCGCACTTGAGCTCTCTCGGAATGGGTCGGGCAGTCAGGATACTGATATTTTCAGGATAGCATACGATATCGCCAGCCTTACGGAGCAAAATCCAGATCGCGCAACCCTTCCAAGGATCGACTATACCTCGATGGAAGAAAACAATCCTGCGACAGAGTCTGACCTGCTCCAGATAGCAGAGATCAAAGCGAATTCGGACATTCCAAAGCTCCGCCTCCTGGGTGCAGCCGTTCTGTCACGGTCAAGGACTCTTCAGGATCCCCAGTTGGTCGGCTCCAGGGGCAAGCTGGTCGAACTAAGAATCCATAACGAGGACGTGATTATTCCATCTGCCCTGCAGGAAGGCGACTACAGCTCGCTTTTCAAGTTCCTCGGATCTATCGCCCAGTCGTACTCACCGTTTGTGAAAAAGATGCAGGAAAAGACCCCGGTAAAGGGCGAGCTGACTCTGAGAGAAGAGCTTGGAGGGGGGCAGCGAAAAGAATACTCGGTCCGCGTCGAAGAACTTAGAACGCAGCTCAGGGAAACGGAAAACGGCAAATCCGTCGCATTAGCGCTTGGCATATGATCCACACACAAAGCTAAAAATTGAGGAACAACGCAAGGTTCCTCTGCTTTTGTCAATGGAGTTATCGGATAATTGCAAGGGTGGTAACCATGTTGACTGCACGGACTGCCTGTGCCGATGCCACATTCCAGGAACCATGGAAAACCTTGCAAAGAATATTGCCCGGCTAGACCGCAAGCGTCCCGGGATCGGGGAAACCCTCTAATCTTTTTTACATTTCGTCAGAGTTTTCGCTTTCGAGCTTGTCGAGATCGATCTCTGACTTTACTTGCATGTTCGAAGCCTGCGTGCCCTTTGACTTCCATGCCTTTGGATACGTTTCTGGCTTCATTATGAGCCGCTTCATCACGAATGCTATCCCTCGGACATTCTGCTCTATCTCCTCCTTTGTCATCGCCGCCTGACCCAGACCGACAATTTCTCTCTTGAGCGTATATACCCCGACAAGTTCCCCTACCCTAATGTCTTTTGGCAGCGAAATCACCCCCGGCACTGCGAGCGGGGCTCCATGGCAGATTGCGTCAACCGCCGTGTCTCTAATCGTTATGCCCCGTATGCCTTCCAGGCAATACTCTATCGGCTTTATCAATCTCCTCAGTTTTTCGTCATCCTTATTCTGCTTGTAGCGATAGAACGCGTCTGCAAGATCGTGCAGCCTCACAAGCCCGTCGGCCTTTTCTGAAAAGTTGCTTACCCGGGTCCTGCGGAGTTCAACCATGGTTGCGCCCGGCGACAGAATTTCGCCTATGTCATATATTATCTTGCGGATATACGTGCCGGCCTGGCAAAGTATGCGCATGAGAACTAACCTGTCATAGTCTTCGAGGTAGTCAAATTCGTAGACAGTCCGGTTGCGCGTAACTCGCTTTACTGACGACCGCTGCGGCGGCCGCTGGTAAATCTCGCCTGTGAACTCTTGCATTATCCCCTTGACTTTTTCCCTTGATGCGTGGGCATGAAGGCGTGCCAATGCATAGTATTCCTTTGGGCCAAGTAGCAGGACCGAGAGCGCCTTAGTGCCTTCGCCAAGTCCCATAGGGAGCATTCCCGTGGCGCCAGGATCCAGCGTTCCGCTGTGGCCAGCCTTTTCTATCTCTAGTATGCGCTTGACCCATGCGACTACTTCGTGGCTGGCAGGACCCGCAGGCTTGTCCACCAGTATCATGCCGTATTCTAGCAACGATTCAATTGGCCTCCTGTCGGGATAATGGCCATAATTTTCGTTTGTGACATCGTCGTCAATTCTGACCAGATTCTCTAGCTGGGGCAGCTTCAACGCCATTACCTACCTGTCTGTCGCCTTACGATCAGTTTTGAAACTTCAATGAGCGAGTCAAGGGGCAGCTTGTCAGTGTTAAGCAAGTAATCAAAAACAGTAAGGTCCTCACCAAAGCGGAATTTGTACAGTTTGAAGTAGATCCTACCGTTCTCCTCGTCTCTTTGCTTTACAATTTTCTTTGCATCTGAAAAGCTGATGTTGTCACGGTTTGCCATCCGCTTGGCGCGGTTTTCTTGCGACCCGCGCAGCCATAGCTTGATTATCGAATTGTCAGTTACCAACCAGGGGAGGGTGTAACTGGTGATCACCGCGCCTCCTTTCTTTACGATTTCGCCCAGTTTCTTGTCAACCCGCTTGTCAAATGACGGGTCGTTCTTGCGCTGTGCCATGAATTTTTTTGCCTGTACGGTATCCCACCAGTCGTCCCTTTCCGTTGAATATCCGCTCTCGGAAGCCAACAACTTCAAGATGTCTCCACCGTTATACATTTTGAGGTTAAACTCTTCGCCAAGCTTGCTGGCAATAGTGGTTTTGCCGACTGCAGGCCAGCCCGAAATGACGACGCTGAATTTTCTGACTAAAGACAATTCTAAGTCATGCTCGGCATGCTGGTTTTCGTGACCTTTGAAATGATGCCGCTGAAGCCAAATGAAGTAACTAGAAACCAGCCCCACAGATACATCTCGCCGGGTATTTCGCATGGACCTTTGACGCCCAGACTTGGATCGGTCTGGTTCCTTAGCTGGGTATCATTTTGGACATTGCTTTCGCTGCACGAGATAAATGGGAGCTCAATAGGAGAAATCGAGACCGTACCCCCAAAGATTGCAGGGAATACGAAAATCCAGATCATGAACGACGGTATCATGTAGATGAACATAGGCCTCATCTGTTGCTGTTGCATTTCAAGGGCCATCTTGTTGACGTAGGCCTGCCTTTTCTTCAGCTCATCTATCCTTGCCTTGTCCTTTTTCTTGATGGCGTCGGTATATTGCTTGCGCCATTCAGTTGTCTCCTTCATGACCCTCTGCATCTTGTCAATGTCGGTGGTCTTTTTGCGGAGCATTGCGAATGCAAAGTTCATTCCGACAGAGATCAACATTGCGATTATGGTCGCGGTGAGAAGATCAGGGAATATCGGGTTCTGGGTATATTGGGGGCTGAAGAACGACTGGAGTATCAGGTTGTCAAAGATCGACATTGCGCCTACCTATCCGACCCTATGAGCACCTTTGCTATATTTGCTGCCGCTTCATCCTCTTTACCGTCGTTATTCATAATGATTGCAAAAGGAGCGCCTGTCAGTATGGAGCACGATGCCACCATCACCCGCGAGATGTCAAGCTCCTTCTGGATATTATCTGCAGATATGATGTCGCGCTGTCGGGTCTGGTCTGCCTTCCTCCTGTCAGCTATTTCTTGAGGTTCTGCGGCCACCATGACGAGGTTTGTCGGGTTCATGATGTTGAGAAGCCGCATTGGCAGCCCAGGGTAATAGCCCTCGCTTGTATTTATGAAAAGATGTGTATCCACCAGCACTATGTCGTCGCTCATATCGGCTATCCGCTGCGCGGCCATTTCCTGGAGCCTACGCTGCTCCACCACCGGCATGCTTCGCATCTCGTCTCGGTGCCTGACCCCCATCTTGGTCTTTGCTTCCTCAAACATGAGGGTCCCGAAAACAACTACTGTCGCTTTGGTCTTCTGGTTGAGCAGTTCTGCAGCCCGGCTAATGACAGTCGTCTTGCCGACGCCGGGGATGCCGACTATGATTGCGCGTTTACTGTTTTCTGCCAATTAGGGCCGCCAGGTTTGGCATGTAGGTGTCGACCTGCTCTTTGACTAGCGTCTGGTAATAGCTTACCATGATGTTGACCATCAGCAGGATACCAGTGCCTGATCCAAAAACGTTGAGGACATCAGAGACGCCGGCCAGGAGCCCGATAATCATTCCGCTTAGCAGGGTCAGTGAGGGGATGTAACGGTTAAGCAGTGTCTCGACGGATCCTTCCGATCGCCTAAACCCTGGCACCTGCACGTCTGCGTCAAGCAGGTTACGAGCGGCGGTTCTCGCGGACAGACCGCCGAGCTCTACCCATAGCCTGGAAAATACCGTTACGATAGCAGTGAGAAATATGACGTAAACTAACGCCCGAATCGGATCTTGCGCTACTATATCAAGGCTCCTTGGTGAAGTGATGTAGTACAGTACGCCGCCTATTGGTCTGGGGTTGCTCCCTTGCGCGTTAGGGTCGAACATCGCTATCCAGTTAAACGCAGGATTATCATTATTGGGGTTGTAATTTGCCCAGAGCATCTGGCCCATGAATACAGCATTCGCTACCAGGGCTGACGCTAGGATTACTGGAATTACAGAAGTGTACAACAGCTTGATTGGATACACGGCCGTAAAGCCTCGGTATTTTGTCGATACTATCGGGATGTCTACATGTATTCCCTCGATATACACGAGCGTGAGAATTACTCCCACGGTCATGGCAAGCCCAAAGATGCTTGCCAGTTGTCCGCTCCTAAAGATGGCATCATAGCCGTGTCCATTCGCGATGGCGTCGATGGTGAACGGAAGAACCCCGACCGGACCGTCGGTTGCGGGTACAGGGCTAAAGACACTCCACAGGATCGTCTGCGCGATTCCGGCCATGATGAATAGGCTGAGCCCAGAGCCCACGCCCCAGCCTTTCTGCACCATCTCGTCCATCAGCATTACAATGACGCTAGCTCCGATCAGCTGGCCTATTACGACATAGATTGCAAAAGGCGCTTCGTCCGCAGTCAGCGGACCGTAAACGCTTGCCCCATACAGTGTGCCTTCCGCAATAATTACGATTATCGTGACTATCTTTGTCGCCGATGTGAACAGCGACCTATCATCAGGATTCTTAAAGTCGAGTCTAATGAGATCTGAGCCCTTTAGCAGCTGCATGAGCAACCCCGCCGTAACAATGGGTCCGATGCCAAGCTCCATCAGTGTTCCTTGCTGCGCAGCAAAAATGACCCTGGCAAATGCCAGAAAGTCGAACCTTGGGTCGTCTGTTACACCGTAAAGCGGGATCTGGCCCATAACTAGGTAGGCAAGAAGGGCGATTCCGGTCCAGACGAACTTTTCAGTTAGCGAAATCTTTCGTTTTGGCTTTGGGACTTGGGGGACATAAACCGAAGCGGCCTTGACAATCCGCCTGACTATGCCTTCACTCTGCGTTGCGCTGCTCATCGGTCAAAACCTCGCCACCTGCAGCCTCAATTTTCGCCTTCGCAGTCTCTGAAATCTTTGCTATCTTGATCGCATAAGCAGCGTTTATCTTGCCACCGCCTAGAAGCTTGTCGTAACCTAGGGCAGCCAAATCCAGTACGACCTTGCCCTTGTCGTCGGCCTTGCCATGCTTTGCAAAAACCCCGTCGAGGTCTCGGATGTTTATCCACCTCTGGACGAGGTTGCGGTTGAACGAGTTAAACGCGTCATGACCAAAGTGGTCCGGTTCTTCGATTACTGTTCTGATGAAGAAATGCTTGTGCTTTCCAGCGCCCCCGATGCCGCCTCTGCTGCCGGCCTGCCTGTGTTGACCAACCTGGCCCCAGCCGCAGTACCTGCTGCCGCGTTGTCTTCTGGATTTTCTAAATCTAGTAGCCATAAATTATCTTACCTTCCGCTGGAACTTGCTGGTTCAATTTTTCTTTCACCTTAATTAAGTCTTGCTGCACTAGAGCATCCTCTTGACAATTTCAACAAGTTCACTGTCGTCACCGAGGATTCCCGCTTGTGAGTACTGGGTCTTGGTCTTTCTCTTGAATCCGCCTTTTGGTGGGCCCAAGGCAAACCATGGCTTGATGCCTTCCAACTTTGACATTGCAACTTTGTTATCTGCTATCGCTGAAGCAAGGTCGCCAATGCTCTTGTACTCTTTTGGAAGATCAGAACCAGTCAGCGGCTTGTAGCCGGTCTTGCGCCCTCTTTTCTCTAGCAACTCTGTTACAATAGCAGCGTCTGCCTTTGTCCAGGCTACAACTTCCTTGACCCTTCTCAACATGCCGAGGTATTCCGGATTTTCGGGCACTATAGTGGCACGGAACCTCTTGTCAAGGTTAAGCCCGTCAAGGGTTCGCTTTGCCCACTCTGGAATATTGACAGTCCCCTTTATGCGGACGACCAGATATGCCAACAGCATCAACCTACGCTGTAAGTGCTCCTCAGAGCATTGAAAATTGCTTTTGTCGTAGACGACATTGTGTTTGTCGAGCCAAAGGATTTTGTCCACGCGTCCTTTAGACCCGCAAGTTTGAGCAGGTTCTTGATATTTTCGCCTGCCACGAGCCCAAGGCCCCTAGGACCTGGGATGATGTCTATTGTGACGCTACCTCCCCTGCCCCTGACTTTGAATGGGACCGAGTGCAGCTGGTTGCATTTGCACTCCCAGCTCCCACAGCCAAGCTTTACAGGAATAACGTTAAGAAAAGAAGCGTTTGTTGCCTTGTCGATAGAAATTCTCATCTGCGATGCCTTGCCCTTTCCTATGCCAAACCACCCGGCTTCGTTGCCCACAGCGACAAGAGCGTTAAAACGCGTCATTTCGCCAGCATCAGTCTGCTTTTGAACAATGCCCACGTGGACGACTTGGCTCTTCATGTCTGGCAGAAGGTGCTTTACTATCTCCGCTTCCTGAATCCTCCACCCGTTTTCATAGATCTGATCCATTGTCGTAATCTTGCCGGTCTGCACCTGGGTGCCCAGGGTGGTTCTTGGCTTCCATTCAACCTGCTGTTGTTGTGACGGTGAATAGCGACTCATTTCTTCTTGCTCTTACCTCCCTTCTCTGACTTTTTGCCTTTCTTTTCTCCCTTTGCTTCCTTCTTGGAAGCCTTTTCCTTCTTTTCTTTGGGGGCTTTCTTCTCCTTCGGTGCCTTTTCAGCAGGAGATTCTTCCTCTTTTTCTGCCTTTGTAGTGGCCCTTACCTTACCGCCTGCGATCTTGCTTTTAATCTCTTCAAAGTGAGCAGGATAATCCTCTGGCTTTAGGCCGTTCTTTAGAATAGCCGAAAATCTAGAATTGTATTTTTCTTGGTCTTCTTTTAGAGTACCAGCGTACTCGGCGATGTGCTTCCCTGAAACCCTGTCCTCAGGAGGGAGCGACTCCTCTGACACGGGGATATTGACGCCTGAGTCATAGATTCCCTTCAGGCAGGCAGCGACTCTTGAGGTAAAATGATCTTTGCCGATATAGAGGACTACGTTCTGCACATTCTTTTCCTGTGCTTTTTTGCCCAACATCAAACCGGTTAGGTAGCACGCGGGTAAATTATTGAAAGCGCCTTTCCAGCCCTGCTTGGCAAGGCTCTTGCTGTGCACAGAAGTAACAACAATATCGCCAGTGGCAGTAGGCTTTATCAGCTGGGTCGCGACATTTTGGTCGCTGACCTTTACAGTTACAAAAGAGTGCCTGCCAATCAGCACCGCAGCCCTCTTGCGGTAATTAGTTTTATCAGATCTAATTCTCTTTAATGTTTGAACATAAGTCATCAGATATGCACCATTTAACGATTAGAGATGCAACAAATCTGAAGCACTTATAAACGTTAATAGGCAAGCGAGAAAGAATTCAAAACTTCAACTTTTCTGAATTTTATTTCTTCATCTTTCTGGCTATTGATGCTGCGTATGCACCGGCACCGACTCCGTTGTCTATGTTGACGACAGCTAGACCCAAGGTACAGCTCTGCAGCATGGATGCAAGAGCAGCAACACCGTTTGCGCCAAATCCATAACCTATCGAGGTGGGCACTCCAATCACTGGCACATCCACCATCGATGCCACTACGGACGCCAGCGCACCTTCCATTCCAGCCACGACTACGATCGCTCCAGCTCTCTTCGTGACTATCTCTTTTATTTCCGGAAACAGTCGGTGCATGCCAGCGATCCCAACATCATAACTGACGATAGAATTACAGCCCATCGCTTCTGCAACAAGTCTTGCTTCCTCCGCGACGCCGATATCTGAGGTTCCTGCAGCCACAATTCCTATCGAGGACCCATCCATTTTTCTTCGGAATGCTTTGTCGGCAGCGAGCAAAGTTGTGCTGTTCATCCCGACTTCAACCAGCAATCCTTTTTTCCTTAGTGCATTTTCGACGCGGCCTACATGGTTCTTGGGTACTCGGCTTAGGACTGCTTGTCCGTTTCTCTTTACAGCGGCAGTTGCAATGCGGATCATGTCGTCGTACTCTTTCCTTTCGGCAAATATGATTTCGGGTATCCCTTTCCGAACCTGCCGGCCGACATCGATTTTCGCGATTTCGCCCAGCTTTTCAATAGCGTGAATCGAGACCTGTTTCTCCGCCTCATCCAAGCTGAGGGCTCCGGTGGCAAATGCATCAAGTATACTGCGAAGATCCATCGTTGCGCCAGATATTTGTCGCGAACGTGATAAAAGGATTCTTTATAGAGGCAGGGCCTTTACTGCTTCCCGTACGCTGGCGACTCCCTTGTTAAAGACATCTTGCTCGAATGCGTCCAGTTTTAGCTCGATTATCCGCTCGACGCCATCTGCGCCAATTACCGCAGGGACTCCGATGCAAATGTCAGAAATACCATATTCGCCCTGGAGGTACGCGGAAACCGGGATGACCAGTTTTTTGTCCTTTGCAACCGACTCTATCATCGTCGCTACTGCGTTACCCGGCGCGTACACGGTGGCACCTTTCAGTGCAATCACTTCTGCTGCGACCTTTCTTGTCTTCTCGAATAATTCGTTCGATTTTTCCTTTGAAATAAAGTCGTGGAGCGGAACTCCTCCAATAGATGAGAACCTTGTAAGCGGGAGCATGTTCTCTCCATGCTCGCTTATCACCATCGCCTGAATCGAATCGCGCGACAAGCCAGTCGCTTCCTGAATAAAGCTCTTAAAGCGCGATAAGTCCAGCATGCCACCCATCCCCATGACCTTGTTCTTTTGGGAGCCAATAGTCATGAGTGCCAGGTAAGTCATTGGATCAAGGGGATTAGTCACCACGACAATTGTTGCATCCCTGGCGTAACCTGCTATCTTTGACGCCACGTCTTTGACTATTCCTGCGTTCGTTTTGAGCAGATCCATCCTTGTCATGCCTGGTTTTCTTCCTACCCCTGCGACAAGCACCACAAAGTCAGAGTCTCGCATTTCCTCATAGTTGTTTGAACCCCTGGCTATTGCGTCCGTTCCTCGCTCGGAGAGTTGGTGGTTGATGTCCATTGCTTCACCTTGTGGCAAACCCTGGATGATATCTAGCAATAGGATGTCTCTGTCAAGCTCCCGCATTCCGCAATTGAGAGCAGCCGACGCGCCAACTTTGCCTGAACCTATTATCGTAATTGTCATGTTTGAAATTCAAGCAATGGCAGATTACTTATATAGTTTACAAATCCGCAAAGCGGGTGAACTTTAAATTGAGCAGCTGCTGCAACTCATCCTAAGAATTGTCCAACAAGAAGAGAGACGACAGTTACTTTGCTGCTGGCAGGCGCAGGAACAGAAAGTACATGATGATTATTATTCCTATAGTCGCGGCTCTAGTCGCAATAGGAATTGCGGCAGCGGTAATGACACAGAGTCCGGGAAATAACTTTGGACCGCTTTATTCGGCCCACGAGCACGCAGTATTTGAAGTAAGGATCAATGGCGACCCGATAGATTTCAGCCAATCAAAATACCAAGTCCAATCCCCGTACATTCATTTTGAGGGAGGAGACGGCACTACGCTGCACAGGCACTCTATAACCGTTCCGGTCGGCGAGTTCCTTCGGAGTGTCCACATGAACATTGAGAACAACTGCTTTGTCAGCGACGACGGAAACCGGTTTTGCGAAGATGGGTCAAAACAGCTCCGTTACTTTGTCAATGGAACAGAGAGATCATCCATCATGGATTACATCCTAGAAGATAATGACAGGATTCTAGTCATCTACGGCTCAGAAAGCCAAGAGCAGATTCAGGCGGCTATAGACAGGCTGAATTCCTTCCAGGTGAAGAAATAAATCGATATAAGGCAACCTACCCTACACTTTTTCCTAGATGGCAAAGATCGCTGTAATCGACTCCCAAGTTGCGGGCATAGCTGGTGACATGCTAGTTTCGGCACTCGTAGACGCAGGGGCCAATGGACGCAAGATCACCGATGCGATCTTTGCCTGCGAAGATTCGCTAAAGGGAAGCAAGGTGGCAAAGGCAAAATTTGTTAAGGTCAATTCTCACGGGTTTGCTGCTACCCAGTTGCAGCTTCATTACAAGGATAGCGTCCGTGAAAGAAGAGGATCCGAAATGCTAAAGGCAATGATCGAGGTTTGTGATTCTCTCGATTTGGAAAATAGGGCTAGAGCGTTTGCAGTTGACTCGCTCAAGACCATAATCTCTGCAGAGGCTCGCATACACGGAGAAGAAATGAATACGGTTCATTTGCATGAAGCTTCAAGCATTGACACTCTCGCAGATCTTGTCGGCACCGCTACTGCGCTACAGGATCTAAAGCTCTTTGACGCGAGGGTTTTTTCCACGAGTGTAGCCGTGGGGGGAGGCTTGTTAAAATTTTCGCATGGGACCGTTCCGAACCCGGCCGCAGCGGTCCTTGAAATTTTCAAGGGCAAGAAATTTACCTTGGTCGCCGGTCAGGCTAGCACCGAGATGACAACTCCGACTGGAGCAGCAATGCTTGTCAGCCTTGCCAAGGACGGTAGTGTCCTGCACTACCCAACCATGATGCCCGAATCAATTGGATATGGAGCTGGAACCAGAAAGTTTGAAGGGTTTGCCAACGTGGTCAGATTACTCCTCGGAACATCCAACACCATGCAAGATATCGCCAAAAACAGTGTCTGTCTCATAGAGACAAATGTTGACGATGCAACCGGCGAGATATTGGGTAACCTAGTGGACAGGCTGTCAGAAGTAGTCAAGGACGTAACTGTGATATCGGGAACAACAAAGAAGAGCAGACCCACGTACCTCATTAGAATTATATCTGAAAAAGGCAAAGTACAGGACGTGCTTGAAATCCTTTTCGCTGAATCGGGCACCCTTGGTGCTAGGGTTCAGGAAGTCGAACGGTTCGTTCTTCCGCGCACGATTCTATCTGTGCCAGTGACTCTTGGCGACAACCTCTTTAATGTTCACGTGAAGGTCGCAAAGGACTCAACAACCGGACGAATCACAAACGTCAAGCCCGAGTTTGAGGACGTAAAGCTAATTGCATCAAGATGCCAGTTGTCCGTGAAAAGAACGCTAGAATTGGTGACGGCGCAGGTTTTGCAAAAGGTAGGACAAGAGTGAATAATGTGAATTCACTAGCAATGCTTGTCAACTGGTTTTCAGGAAATGGCGACAAGGTTCTAGTTGCTCTTTCAGGAGGTGTAGACAGTGCTGTCGTAGCACTTGCCGCAAAAGAGGCACTGGGTAAGGGGGCGCTGGCAATCACAGCAGATTACAAGACTCTTTCGCAGGAAGAGCTCGCCATGGCGAGGCAGGTGGCACAAGAGATAGGCATAACACATCGTATAGTGCGGTATGACGAGCTCGAGAATCCTGATTTCGTGAAAAACGATAACATGCGCTGCTACCATTGCCGGACCGAGCTAGGAGAACACTTGGCGGCGGAGGCAAGAAAAGAAGCGATCTCACTTGTAGTCGATGGCACAAACCTTGACGACTTATCTGACTACCGACCGGGTATAAAGGCGCTCAGAGAACATGGGGTCCGAAGCCCGATGGCCGAGCTTGGCATAGACAAAGCAGAAATAAGGAGAATAGCAAAGGAGCGGGGCCTTTCAATATTTGACAAGCCTTCAAACGCCTGCTTGGCATCAAGGATCCCTACAGGAACAGAAGTGACGTACGAAAAATTGAGAAAGATTGAGAGGTCCGAGATTGTAGTAAAGTCGATCCTTGGGGTACGGCAAGTGAGAGTGCGAGATCACGGCGATGTAGCCAGAATAGAAGTGGGCAGGGACGAGCTCCCCAGGCTCTTTGATGTCGAAAAACTTGTTCTTCTCGATGTAAAGCTCAAGGAGATTGGGTTCAAGTACGTTTCCATTGATGCGGCAGGTTACAGCCCCGGTAAACTCGTAATTGCAGGTGGCAAAAATGGATAGCGCCGAGCACATCTATCTTGATAACGCTGCCTCAACTCCCGTTGCGGACGAAGTAATTGCAGAAATGCTTCCTTACATGAAGCAGCATTATGGCAATCCCTCTTCTATCCACAAGTTCGGAAGGGAGACCACGCGAGCAATCCAGCTAGCTCGAAAACGAGTTGCTGAGCTAATTAATGCATCCCCAAGAGAGATCACCTTTATGTCCGGTGGGACGGAGGCAGACAACCTCGCGATTAAAGGCGCAGCCATACAAGCAAGAAATTCTGGTAAAGGCAATGGAATAGTTGTAAGCAGCATAGAGCACGACGCGGTGTTGGAGCCATGCAAGGATCTCGAACACATGGGCTTTCAGATCACGTATCTGCCCGTTACATCGGAAGGCAGGATCAGGCCATCCGTCCTAAAGGATGCGCTTTCACCTAACGTTGCACTGGTAAGCATCATGTACGCAAACAACGAGGTGGGCACGATACAAGCGATCAAATATCTCGCCAATATAGCTCATGATTCTGGCGCTCTGTTCCACTCGGATGCGGTCCAAGCCGCAGGGAAAATTCCGATAGATGTCAAGTCCATCGGGGTTGACATGGTTTCATTGTCTTCGCACAAGATCAACGGACCAAAGGGCGTTGGAGCACTATACGTCAAAAATGGAGTAAAACTAGCGCCGATCCTTCATGGTGGTGGGCAGGAATCAGCTCTCCGTTCAGGCACTGAAAATGTGCCGGGAATTGTTGGATTTGGAAGGGCTTGTCAACTTGCCGGAGAAAGGATGCAGTTGTACTGTCAGCACGTCACCGCCATGCGCGAATATCTAGTTGCAAGAGTCCTCAAAGAGATCCCTCACTCCAGGCTTAACGGCGCTCCATCGGACAGGCTTCCAAACAATGCCCACTTTACTTTCTTTGGAGTTAACGGAGAAGACCTGATCATCAAGCTAGACGAATACGGCGTCGCCGCATCGACGGGCTCGGCCTGTTCTGTGAAAAAACAAAAGCCTTCACACGTGCTCAAGGCAATGGGGTTCTCTTATGAAGAGATTACGGGCTCTCTGCGTCTCAGCATCGGTCTACAAAATACAGAACAGGAAATCGATCGCGCCGTAACGGCCCTTGCATCCGCTCTCGGAGAGCTGAGGGAGTTATCGCCATTCAAAAGCAAGTATGCATGAAATCCTTTTATTATCAAATTTCGCTCTAACTCACATGTCTAGCACATCTCTTACATCAGTACCAAATATCGGCGATAAAGCTCCAGACTTTGAACTTCCGGATCCAGACATGAAGCCGCACAAGCTTAGCGACTATCGCGGCAAGAAAACAATCCTCGCGTTCTTTCCAGCCGCAGAATCACCAGTGTGCACCGCAGAAATGTGCGCCCTGCGCGATTCCCTTGACCAGCTGCGCGACCTTGGTGCAAATGTCATCGGAATTTCTGTTGACGGCCCGTATGCAAACAAGTTCTTTGTGCAAAACCGCCACCTTAACTTTCCCGTCCTGTCGGACTACAAGCGCGACGTGATAAACAGGTACGGAATTGTGATGAACAGACTGGGTTCTCTCACAGACTATAATGCTGCAAAAAGATCCGTGTTTATCCTGGACAAGGATGGGAAGGTGATTTACAGGTGGGTTTCAGACAACCCGGGCATAGAGCCAAACTATAACGAAATCAAAGAAGTGCTCCGGAAGGCAGCGTAGGTCTATTCTATCACGGCCAGAAGGTCGTTCCGTGCGACGCTGGCTCCCTGCTTTATCTTAATTTCCTTGATGATCCCGTCCTTGTGTGCTTTTACGGCCACCTGCATTTTCATCGACTCTAACACTACTACCACATCACCCTTTTTGACGCCATCACCGACTTTCACTGGAATGTTGACTACCCTGCCAGGGATCTGGCTTGCAAGGTTCCTGTCGCCACCGCCAGCAGCCCCAAGTGCCGAAGCCTTTTCAAGGACTTCGGCAAGCTTGCTATGTTTTTTCACGCTCAGTGGCTGGTTATCGACTATGAGCTTTACTTCAGAGCTGCCTGACTGGACAATTTTGGCATGATGATACGTGTTGTCGAGTATGAACTCAAACTCGTTTGTTCCTGATCTGAGCAGTCGGAGGCTGTGCTCCTTGCCACCAATCTTGACAAGAACCGAGCTGCCGTCTCCAGTAGTCCGTACTACTTCTCCATCTAGGAGGTGTGCAAGATCGCCTACCTTGAATTCCATCTCAGTTAATTGCTCCCCTAGATTTCCACTTTGATCGCGCCGCAGGATTGTCCTGAACAGCTCCAGCCTTTTTCACAAACTCTGACTGCATAAGTACAGCTGCGACTGCTGCCAACGCCCTTTCCTTGGTGCGGTCCTTGACGTCTTCGCCCATCTTGTCAAAGATTTTGAAGCGATCGAGATAGTCAGTAGACAGGTCGCCTTTGATGAAGTTGGTATCGTCCATTATGGTCTTGTAAAGCGGAATTGTTGTGTTGATGCCTTCTATAGCAAATTCGTCCAGGGCATTTTTCATCCTCACCCTTGCCTCATCAAAGTTTCTCCCCCACGCAAGGAGCTTTGCGACGAGCGAGTCATAGTATCCGGACACGGTGCACGTAGGATAGAGATAGGTGTCGACCCTTATGCCAGGACCATAGGGAATATTGCAAGTTGGGACTGGTCCGACCGACGGCGCAAAGTCATAGAACGGGTCTTCGGCATTTATCCTGCATTCAAGTGCGCAACCGTTCATTTTCAGGTCTTCCTGCTTGAACGGGATCTCCTCTCCTTGAGCCACAGCTATCTGGAGTTTTACCAGGTCGAGGCCTGTGACCAGCTCTGTCACTGGATGTTCCACCTGGAGCCTGGAGTTAATTTCAATGAAGTAAAAGTTGCCTTCAGGGTCTCGCAGAAATTCTGCGGTACCTGCATTCAGGTAATCGACTGCGGCTGCAGCTCTGACTGCTATCTCGCCGATCCGCTCCCGCGTCTTTTGATCAACCACCGGCGAGGGCGACATCTCGATGAGTTTCTGGTGCCTCCGCTGAATCGAGCACTCGCGCTCAAAGAGGTGCCTCCCGTTTCCGTGCGAATCCCTTATTAGCTGAAACTCGATGTGCCTGATGTGCTGGAGGTACTTTTCGACAAATAGTGCCGCCTTACCAAATGCGGCCTTTGACTCTGCAGAAGCCATTTCAAACTCCTGCCTAAGCTGCTTTTCGTTGTTGGCAAGCCTGATCCCTCTCCCGCCGCCGCCAAACGCAGATTTTAGCAACACGGGATAGCCGGCCTTGTTAGCGACGTTTGCGGCTTCCTCAACATCTTCTATGGTGCCGTCGCTGCCTGGAACGGTCGGGACCTTTGCTTTGGTCATGACCTCTTTGCATTTCATCTTGTCGCCAGTGACTTCCATCGCCTTGGCAGTCGGCCCGATGAAGATAATCCCTTTCTTTTCGCACATCTCGGGGAAATTCTCGTTCTCCGAGAGAAAGCCGTAGCCCGGATGGATGGCGTCCGCACCTGCCGCAACGGCAGTATCTACTATCTTGGCCATGTTGAGGTAGCTTTGCGCAGGAGCCGCCGGCCCGATATGGTAAGCTTCGTCTGCCCTCTTTACGTGTACAGCCCGGACATCCTCATCAGAATAGATCGCTATAGATCTCAGGCCAAGTTCTTTGCACGCCCTGATGACTCTGAGAGCTATCTCGCCCCGGTTTGCGATAAGAATGCTCGATATTTTCTTTGCCATGTTGCAATCACAGGTTAATGTTCCCGTGCTTTTTCCACGGCCTTGACTCTTTCTTGTTCGCAAGCGCATCCAGCGCGCGAATAATCATGGGCCTTGTTTCCGACGGGTCTATCACAACATCTATTATGCCTTTTTCGGCGGCAATGTACGGGTTCGCAAACTTCTCGCGATATTCCTTCGCAAGCTTTTTCTTTGTGACTGGCGCGTCGGCTGAGTTCTTCAAGTCTTTGCGATGGATAATCATGATCGCAGCCTCTGGCCCTAGCACTGCTATTTCTGCCGTAGGCCACGCATAGTTGACATCCGCTCTGAGGTTCTTGCTTCCCATGGCGATATATGCGCCTCCGTACGCCTTGCCGATGATGCACGTGATTTTTGGCACCGTGGCTTCACAATATGCATAGAGAAGTTTGCTTCCGTGCCTGATAATGCCGTTATGCTCTTGATCGGTTCCCGGCAGATATCCAGGGGTATCGACTAGAGT
>Ga0070694_100000061_pt1 | contig 51577 bp, 53 predicted proteins | sample KBSK1251metaG_FD_65470 | JGI IMG/M metagenome (GOLD analysis project Ga0070694, IMG submission 65470) | Corn, switchgrass and miscanthus rhizosphere microbial communities from Kellogg Biological Station, Michigan, USA - KBS K1-25-1 metaG | ecosystem: Host-associated > Plants > Roots >...
CCAGTTCCTCCACGTCCCCGCCCGCCTGAGCGTCCCCAACGTGGTCCCATTGGAGGATCTGGAACCGAACGGCATCGTGGGCGCGGGCGCCACGATGACGACGGAAAGCCTAAAACTCCAACAGGCCACGAGCGGCCTCCGCGACAACCCGGCCGTCCTGAGCGTTCTCGACGTGGACGGCCAGCTCAAGGTCATGCAGGCCGCGCCCGAGTACGCGAGCGGCTCGACCATCACGAGCGCTACGACCCAGGCGGGCATCAAGGCCATGCTGGACGAGGTGAGCGTCGTCGGCGCCACGTTGTCGGGCGTCCTCACGAGTCTCTCCAGCTCGACGGCTCCTGAGATCGGGAGCGTCAACTCGGACGGCGTCGCGAGCGTCCTCGCCACGCGCGGCTTCACCCTGCGCAAGGTCGTCTCCACCGGCGACCCGCCCCAAGCCGTCTTCGTCCCCGACTCGAAACAAATCGACCTGGTCAATCCGAGCGCGTTCAACGGCGAACTCGTCTTCACCATCACGAGCGAACTCAAGGACGTCGGGGAGGACCGCATCGTGGGCCTCAAGAGCCCCACCAGTACCGCCCACACGCAAGTCCTCGTCCTCTTCGACTCGATGCACAGCAACCTCCTCTACTGCGACTGCTACGCCCTCATCGAGATGGCGCCCAGCCTGAGCGGCATCACGGACGTCTACGGCCACCTCCTCGCCGCAGCCAAGCGCATCGACGACTCGGCCACAAAGATCTACATCGACCCCAGCGTCGCGGACGCCTTCCACATCGACCCGCTCCCCGGCGGCCGGGTGGACCGGTTGTTCGTCGTCGACCAACCCGACCGCGTCAGCCCCGAACCCCTGAGCGACGTCCTCAAGGTCGAACCCGTCACGCCACCCTCCGGCTACGAACTCCCCGACCTCTGGGGCAACTCGCTCGTCTACCTGACGGACGTGGACACGGACCGCCTCGACCGCGACATCCCCGACGTGAAATACCGACCCGTGTGGCAGGACTTCACCGTCTGGCTCCCGCCGCAGGACGCGCAGGAGACGAACCTGCCCGACTACCTCGGCCAGCTCCAATCGCTCGACCCGCGGCAACTCATCCCCGTCCCCAACGAGTTCCCCAGCGGCCTCGAACCCGTCGGCGTGGACGCCTTGGACGGCCTCGTGCTTCTAGCCCAGGAAGAGGCCGCTCGGGACCACGCGGACGGCCTCTGGTCGACCCTTCAGATCCGGACCACGACGAGGGAAGCCCGGGCCCCCGTTTCAGGCGCCAACGTGGACGTCGAAGTATACACGCCCGCCTTCCACGGTGGAACCATCCAGGAATTCCACGGCGAGACGAACACCCTCGGTTACGCGAGCTTCACCGTCATGCCGGCCTCGCTCTACAACGTGACAGCCTCCAAGGACGGCTTCACGGAAGCCGTCGCCCTCGGCGCGACGGGCGGCCCCGGCGAAGAATCGGGGAAGGAAGTCCAGATGACGCCCCAGGGCGGGTGGGAGGGCTTCGTGGATGGAATCTTCGACAGTCCTGGCCTCGTGTGGATCACCCTCGGCGTCCTCGCCGCCGGCCTCCTCGTCTTCACGCGCACGCGCCGCGGCAAGCGGCTCCTGCGCCGCCTCCCGGGTCGGCGTCAGGGTCGGAGGCGCTTCAGGTGAGCGACGCCAAGAAGCCCGCGAAGAAGGGTTTCAAGGGGTTCAAGGAGGCGCTCCAGGTCGGCATGGCCGTCGCCCTCTTCGGCGTCGGCACCGCCGCCGTCGCCCTCTGGGCGGCCGGCGAAGAAGTCCACCGAGTCCCACTCCGCGACGAGTCCACCACCGAAGAGGAGCTCGTGACGGGCCACTTCGAAGCCAAGTTGAACGGCATCGTCCGCGTCGACGGCAACCCCGGCGGCGCCTTCGACTACGATGTGGCCATCAAGAACCGCGTCACCGCCTTCGACTTCTACCGAGCCCCCGGCATCGAAGTCCCCGACCGCGAGGGGGACGACATGCTCTACGAGGACCTCCTGTCGCCGACGGATGGCGGGAACAGTCCCGCCAACGACGACATGCAGCGAGGCGGCTTCATGACGTGCCACATGGTCACCGCCTACTACCCCGACGGCAAAGAGTCCCAGACCGTCAACTTCTGTTCGGGCGTCTACTGGGGCCAGTGGAACATCGACCGCTTGTGGCGGTACAAGTTCATCAGCCCCCAACACGGGTTTGGCACGTACGAGTACCGCGGCTTCATCACGTGGGGCGAAGTCCGCCACTGCGGGTGGGGCGTCGCATGCTGGGACTGGAAGGCCGACGACTTCGCCTACGCGTTCAACCTCAACCGGAAGTGATGCACCCATGAAGAAGATCCTGTTCGCCGCCATGGCCGTCGTCCTCATGCTCACCGCCGGCGCGGTGTACGTCGCGAACCAGTCCCGGGGCCGCGTCCTCGAGGCGGACCTTGCCCACAATCACTTCCGCGCGAAGATGGTCGCCCACTGGACGAGCCACAGCGAAGCCGACCGCGTCGTCACCGACTTCACCACGAGCGACTTCTCGCTCACGCTCAAGAGCGGGTGCGGGCTCGAAGACGGTTCGTACACGAAGTGCAAGAGCCTCGGAGCCAACTCGGCCCGCGTCGAACAAGACCCCGTGTGCAGGCCGCCCGAGCGCAACCGTTGCTGGGCGGGCCTGGGCACGCTCGTGATTGAGACGGAGCCGGGCTTCGTCGACGACCCCAGCACGGGCCAGAAGCGGGGCGCGCGAACGCTCTACTTCGCCGGCCACTACTGCTGCTCCTACGAGACGCCCTGGGTGTGGCTGGCCCCCGACGGGGCGGCCACGGCCATCCTCGAAAGCGACTTCGTCCCCCTTTACGGGACGTACATCGTCACGTGGTATCCCTACCACACGGAGTGGAAGAAGTCGCCGTGGGGCGACACGTTCACGTGGGGCGGCGCCGGCGAACCCCAAATCCACCGCATCAAGGTCGTACCCGAGAAGGAGTGAAGCAGACATGCGACGATTCCGAGCCCCCAAGTTGATCCACCGCGTCGGCCCCTGGTTGGCGGCCGCGGCGGCCCTCGGGACCATCCTCGTCGTCTTCCCGCCCAACGGCGTCAACGAAGCCATCGACGACGGGAACGAGGGCTCCTGGTTGGACGACCTCCTGGGAGGCGGCCTCGGTGGCGCCCTCAACCTCTCGGGCGAGGTGAAGCAGTACACGATCCAGTACGAGGCGGGCGAACTGACCAACCTCGGAAGCGCGGGTTACCCGGGCGAGGGCGACTTCGCGGCGCAGAGCACGGCGACGAGCGGGAGCCAGGCCAGGTTCGACCTCGTCGCGGAGGGCAAGACGCTGCGCACGCGCACCGCGCCGTATGCGGAGCAGCTCACGTATTTCCTTGTCACGGTCCCCACGGGCCAAGCGGACACGCTCGTCGTGACGGTGGGCTCGGCGAGCCTCGAGGTGGAACTCTGAGCTTCAAGTTCCTCGGCAAGCAAGTGAATCTCCTCGTGGGCAAGTGGCCCATCGTCGTCCTCGTCGCGTGCGCGATCTACTGGTTCATGCCGAACGACGTCCTCCTGGACGCGTCGCCCCTCATCGGCCACGCGGACGACCTCTTCCTCATCGGCCTCACGCTCGCCGTGACCCGGTCCAAACCCTAGACGCGACCCCCTGAAACCTTCTGGAGTTGAATCGACGAATGAAACCATTGACTACCGTGAGGTCCGCCCTGGCGGCCCTCCTCATCCTCTGGCCCTCCCTGGCCGCCGCCCACTACGAGGGCGCATCGAGCGAGGCCCGCCCCGAGGCCTCGCGCCTCCTGGGCGACCTCTGGTCCGACCCGCTCGGCTATGGTCAGACGATCTGCGGCGCCTCGGACGCGGACGGCGACCTCGTCCCCTCGTTCGAGAGCTGCGCGCGGAACATTACCCTGCACGACCACGCCTGCGCGACTGCCTGCCCGTACGCGCTCGCGTTGGGCGGTAACGAGTCCCGGTTCGGCGACCCGGACCCCACGAACGCCTCCGACCCCATCGAGTCCCTCTCGCCTTCTTCGGCCGTCGGCGCCCGCATCGCGCGACTCATCGCCGAAGCCGAACGACTCCTGGACCTTGTCGAAGACGAACGCGTGGGCCTCATCGGGTCTCTCGGCCTCGACACCGTCTCGTTCCCGATCCAGGCCGCGTACTTCGAGTGGCGCGGACCCCACGACGAGGACGGGGACGGCGTCTACGCGCTTGAGGTCCGGCGCTGCGAAGTCCTCGTCCAACCCGGCCCGAGCGTCTTCCTGGGCGCCTGCGGCGCCTACCAATCCTACGGCGACCCCGACGACGAGGACGCGTCGACTCCCGTCGCCACGCGGGACGATAGCCCCATCCCGTGGCTCGTCGACACCCTCGTCCTCCTCGTCCTCGACGTCCTGCGCGGGTACGAGATCGGCATCGACTCCCTGCGAGAACTCGTTGACGCGTTCTTCGACCGCTACTTCCCCCTGCGCGTCAGCGCCTACGACGCGAGCGTCGAGAACCGTGACGAGGACGCCGTCGCCCTGCTGCGCCTCCACCCCTATACTCTCGTCCTCGAACGCGACGCGACCTGGACGCGCGAAGAACCGGGCGACCCGGACTTGACGGCGGGCGACCCCGACGACGCGGACCCCACGAACCCCCTCGACCCCGACTCCGTACCCTTGCCCGTCGATTGGGATGGGGACGGCTACGCCAACGAGGCCGAGGTCGCGGCTGGAAGCAACCTCCTCACGCCCCGCTCCACGCCCGAGACCGACGACGATGGCGACGGCGTCGCCAACGAAGCCGAGATCCCCGCCACCGCGCCCGGCACCCAGAGTGGCGCTTACGGCATCGTCGCGTCGCCCAAGGCCTCGTACGCCGCGCCCTCGGGTTGGGTCGCGGGCACTACGTGGGTCGACGACGCCTCGCCCCGACGCGTCTGGGTCTGGGACGGCGTCTGCCTCCCTGCGGGCGTCTCGTACGATTACGCGACGTGCCAATCCACGAGCCAACGCACGGCCGCGACGAGCAGGTACGCCGGCGCGTGGTACGACGACGGGTACGGGTGGCGCTTCGCCGCCCAAGTCCCGCCACTCCTGCCGGTCACGGTGCCCGTCGTGGGCGTCTGCGAGGGCGACCCGCGGGACGAGGACCACGATAACGTGCCCCTCGTCCGCGTCTGCCGCCACGACGTGACCGTCTACGCGGACGGCCAACTCTTCCATGGCCCCGAAACCCAAATCGGGCCGAACCTCGGCGACGTGGACGACTCCGACGCGGACGAGCCCTTGCCCCAGGGCATCGTCAGCGACCTCGTCGGCCAAGTCGTCGACGCGGCGGAGGGTGCCGTCGCCGAGGCCCAACGCCTCGTGGACGACGCTCCCGAGTCGATCCAACCCTACATCGATCTCGTCCTCCAACTCGCCCAATCCGCCCAAGACCAAGCGGAAGAGGCGAAACGCAAGGCGCTGGAACAAATCGATGAGACCGTCGACGGGCTGGAGGCCTTCGCCGACTCGACCCAAGCCGCCTTGGACGCCACCCTTGCGGCCGTCGAATGTTCGCGCCTGGAGGCCGAGGCGTTCGGTGGGCGCGTCTCCGTCCACGCGACGGAATTCGTCGGCGAATCCTCCCCCGAGAACCTCGACGCCCTCGAATCCGATTTGCGGTTCGGCTCGCAGGCCTTCGTGGCCGCCGTCGCCGTCTGCGACGGCCCCGGCCCCCTCGACGACCTCGTCGTAGAGCTCCTCACGTTCCTCTTCGGCCTCGTCGACGCGTTCCTCGAAGCCGTCGCGGACGCGCTCGACGCAGGCCAGGACATCGTCGCGCTCGTGACGGAATACCTGGGCGCCGCGGGCGAAATCGTCCAAGGCCTCGTCGACCAAGCCTTCCACGAGGGCGACGTCCTCGTGGGCATCGTCACGGGGACGTACGAGGGCGCCCGCGAACTCGTCCTCGCCCTCGTCGACGACTACCAAGGCACAGACTGGGTCGGCGCCGTCCAAGAACTCTACCAAGCCGTCAATGGCGAGGACCCGGGACCCGGCCACGCGTTCCTCGAATTCCTCGTCACGGACGCCTCCGGCAAGGCCATCGGTGAGGCCCGCATCCTCGTATCGCGACTCGGGGAGACCGAGGTCGGCGGCACGACGGACGCGCAAGGGCGCCTGCGCGTCAGCATCGCGGCGGAGACGTGGTACGACTACGACGTCCAGGCCGAAGACGCCGAACCCAAAGCGGGCCGCGTCCTCTCGCCCGCGGAGGGCCAGGCCCAGGACGTCAACGTCCAACTCGAACGCGTCGAACAGCTCGCGTGGCCCGCGTGGGCCCCGTGGGCCGCCCTTGGAGCCCTCGCGTTCCTCCTCCTCGTCTCGCGGAGGCGCCGCCGATGATGGGCCAAGCCGCCCAAGCACGCCACGGCATCGTCTGCCGCCTGTGGACGCCCGCGCCCAAGGGCTACCGACCCCGCGTCTGGAGCCGGCGACTCGCCCACTGCGGCGCCCAAGTCCCCCATCCGACCGAGGGCCTCACGCCCGCGGACCCGGAGTGGTGGGTGAACGCCATCTCGGCGCTCCCGATCCAACTCCAACACGTCCTCTTCGACCCCGTCATGGCCGGGCCCCGCCGGACGTGGCTGTGGCTCGCCCGAGCCGCGCCGGAGACGGCGCCTGCCTTCGAACCCGCCCTGGCGTTCCTCAACGCCGAACGCGAACGCCTCATCGCCAACGACGATGAGCGACTCCAAACCGGTCGTCGGCGCAGGCTGCAACGCCGCTACGTCGCGGCCGCCCAGAAGCGCGTCCGGGGCCGGGGCATGTTCGCCTCCGGCAACGCTTGGGGCCGCCGATTTGCCGACGAGGTCGCTCGCATCCTCGCGACGGCGAACGTCGGCGAGGATCTTCTGCATCGCGCGCCGCCGTACAAGAAAGACTTCGAGGCCCTGGCGCAGGCCCACGCCCACTGGTCTCTGACGCACCGGCAACGGGGACGCCTGGCCGTCTTCCTGTGGGCCGCCGCCTACGGGTGGCGCGTCCTCGGTCCGGAGTACGAACGCCGCTTCGGAACGCAGCCGCCCATGGCCCTCGCGCGACTCGGCGAGGCCTGCACTCGGGAGGCGGCCGCGTGAACGAGTCGCTGGCGCGCCACCGGCCGAAGATGCTGCGCGAGGTCCAAGCCGCTACGGCGGGCCTCGGCGACAGCCGCGTCGAGACCTTCTTCGCGTGGCAAGCCACCATTGCAAGGTGGGCCAAGTTCATCCTCGACTGGTACGCGTACGAGGGCTGGGAACAGGCTCCCCTGCAACGGATCGCGTTCGAGCGTCGCCTCGTCCCGCGCCTCGTGCCCCGCAACCCGGCCGCGCACGTCGCCCTCCTCGAAGCGCTCATGACGGACGCGGGAGGCGCCACGCGCGCCCACATCGCCTACCGCCGCAAGCACGAGGGCAACACGGTCCTCGGATTCACGGGGATGGCTGGGACGGGCAAGACGAGCGGCGCGCTCGGCGTCATGGACCACCACGACCCGCGGGGAGGTCTGCCGCCCGACCTCCTGCGCAACCATGTCGTCTTCGACGCCGTCGACGTCACGGAACGATTGCCTGCGTTGAAGCGGGGCGAGTGGCTCCTCATCGACGAGGACATCACGCCGACAGGCGAGGGCGCGCGCACGACGCAGATCGTCCTCGACCTCGTCGTGGACACGTTCCGCCAGAGCGGCCTCAACCTCATCCAAGCGGGTCCCCGCCTCGAACCCGACCCGCGCTTCCACGCCCTCTACGAGAGCGCCTTCTGGCACCCGGGCAAGAAGCGGACGCTCTTCCTCGTCTGGGTCGAGGGCCAACTCGTGGGCGTGGACGCCCTCGACTGGGTGCGCGCCCCCGTCTGGGAATCGTACCGGCCCTTCAAGCGGGCGAACGTCGAGCGCAGCCTCCACGGTCAGTTCCGCAGCAACGAGGCCGTCATGCGCCGCGGCATGCGCGCCTTCGAGAATCCCCGCTTCGTCGACTTCCTCCTCAGTTGCGCGAACAAGCCGAAGAAGAAGGACGTCGAGACGGCGTACGAACTCATCGAACCCCTCGTCGTCGCCACGCGGCAGTTCGACCGCATCGTCCACGTCGTCTACATCGCGCTCTGCAACTACGACCGCCTGCGCAACACCTTCGAGGTCATCTTCGGCGTCGTCGCCACGAGTGGCTTCGTGAAGGTCGCGCAAAAGTGCTACGAGGAGTGACACCCTCTTGGGCGACTCGCTACGTCAACCCGCCGTCGTCTACGTCCTCGAAGGCGGACTCCTGCGCCGCATCCCGGACGGGTGGTACGACGACGAGACCTTCGGCTGCGCCATCGACGGCGTCGCCAAGGCGTGGGAACGATGCGTGCGACCCGGCGGCGTCCACGAGATAGTCGAGGGCAAGCCTCGTCGCGTGTTCCACGCGAATCCGCAAGTGATGGAGACGGACCTCCCCCTGGAGGTCCTCGACCGCAGCATCCTCCAACTGCGCGAGGCGGCCCTCCGGGCGGAAGACGTAGCGGCCTCCCGAGTCGAGCACGTTGATTCCGTGCAAGTCGAGGGTCCCGGGACGACGCCCAACAAGGCCGACGCCCAGGCCGTCGTGCGCGCGGCCATGGTCCGACGCTTCGGACCCGACGGCGCCGCCCTCGCCCTCCCCGTCTTCCACCGAAGCCACAGCACGACGACGCTAGGCCAGATCGTCAACCGCGAACTCGGCCGAAGCATCCTCCACCGCGCCGAGGCCGCGTGGCACCTCGTCGTGGGCGCCGTCGTCTTCGGCCTCCTCGAAGGGTGGCAACTCGCCGACACCGTCCTCCCATCCATTTCCAAGAACGTGTGGATGAGCCTCCTCCTGCCCGCACTCGTGATTGCAGGACTGTTCTGGCTCGCCCGACGCGAGGGATAACCCATGACCACCGACAAGGACACCAAGCAGGCGAAGAAAGAGCCCGGACCGCCGCAACCGCCCGAAGCGCCCGACGCGGGCGGCGAGAGCGTGCCCGACACGGAACGCGCCAAGATGCAACTCCTGCGCGAACTCAAGGACGCCTTCATGGGCAAAGACCCATCGAGCGCGCTGTTGAAAGTGGACCGTGGCGTGCGCCAGGAACTCGCCGCCATGGACGCCCTCGCGGACCTCGTCGAGGCCACGACCGGCGAGGACATGACGGCCGCCCGCAAGGTCGTCCGCCACTTCGAGCGCAGCTTCCTCAGCAGCCACGACGCCCTCGCCGAGTTGATGGACAACCTCTCGCGCCCGGGCGCGCCCGAGAAGACCTGGATCGAGAAACTCCTGAGACTGTAGGTGACACGGCATGGTCGTCAAACGGGATGGAGTGCGCGACGACATTCGACGACGAAGGGCCGAGGACGCGGCCTACCGGCGACGCTTCGCCACGGCGGAACGCTTCGTCCAAGACCACTACCCCGAGGAGTGGGAACGCGTCCGGACTTGCCGGCAGAATTTCCGCATCTGGGAGAGCGTCGAGCGGCCCGGAATCTACAAGGTCACGCCGTACGCGTGCTGGAACGTCCCCTACTGCGTCGTCTGCACGCGGTCGCGTAACCACCAACGGGCCCAAGCCGGCCTCGACCGATTCAACCGCGCCACGCCGGCCGGGCAAACCGCCTCGTTCGTCCACGTCGTCGTCACCGCCCCCGCCGTCGCCAACGGCGAAGGGTGGGGTTGGAAGGCGAGCCAGGACGTGCCGGGCTTCGCGAGCGTCGTCCGCAAGGCCCTCGAAGACGTCTATGGAGCGGGCCTGGGCGGCATCATGAGCTACCAGGACTTTGGCGAGCGGGCGTTCGCCAAGCGCCACCCCCACATGGACCTCACCCTCAACGGTTGGCTCGTCGAGGAATCCTCGTTCAAACCCCTTCCGCGAATCCGCCTCGAACGGGGCGGGTATGACCGCGTCGCCCAGGCCACCGCGCGACGCGCCCAAGCCTTCCAATTGGACGCGACGCCGAGCAACGTCGACTTCAGCGCGCGCATCCTCGGCGTCGAGGCCTACTACCGCGTCCTACGCTACCAGATGCGGGAACTCGTCGACTTCCGCAAGACCCACTACAGCCCCACCAAGCAAACCGTGGAGTGGTTGAGTTACAAGAACGCCAAACGCGAACGCTTCACGGTCCCCGCGTTCAAGGCGGGCTACGTGGAGTACCGTTACCGCCTCGGCCTCGAGGGCGGCGTCCGCGTCGAACTGCATCGCGGCTTCGGTCACCTCAGCAAGAAGTCGTTGCCCGACACGGAGAAGCTCGTCGGTGGCTCGCCCTTGCCTCATGGCCGTGCATGTCCATGTTCCGAGTGCGAGGATTGGGAACGCCGCTTCGACGAGGACTTCGACGACGTCGGCGACCAACGGGGTGCCCCATGATCCACCGCGCCGAAGCCTGCTGGCCGGAATCCTGCCTCGTCTGCAATCCCGACGGCGTCCCGGGCGGCCCCAGGCGCGTTGGTGGCGTCTTCGTCCTGGAGGTCTCATGGTAGACGAGGTGGACCTGCGCAAGGCCATGCTCGCCGGCATCCAGGCCCCGCCCAACGCGCCCGCGTGGTTCGCGGTCCACCGCCGCGCCCACAAGGGCCACGACTACCCCTGCTACGGGCCCCGCAACTGTTGCTGCGGCAAGGGCGAGGAGGCTTGATGCAGACCCTCGTCAAGGCGGGCATCCTCGGCGTGTGCGTCCTCATCGTCGCGGGCGGGATCTTCGCCACGCCCGACCAGGAGGAGGTTGCGCGTTCGTCCTCGCTCGATTACCCGCCAATAGGATTGCCCAACGCGGGCACACAGACGGCCGCAGCTTCCCTCTCGACCGTGACGAGCTTCGTCACCCGCACGGTGGCAGTGTCGACGACCTCGACACAGACCGTCTTCTCCACCGTTGCTGGGCCGACGCTAACCGAGACCGCAACGTTCACGCAAACCGCGACCACGACCGTCCCTGGACCGACGGTGACAGTCACTCTTCCGCCAAGTACGACGACACAGACCCTCGTGAGCACCGCCACCGTCACGCTCACCCCCGCAGCGTCGACCGTCACGGTCACCATCACGGAAACCTCCTCGACGACGCAGATGGTCGCGTCGAGTTCGACGACGTCAATGTCGACGACGTCGAGCGCCTCGCCGCCCCCCTGCGTCCTCTTCTGCTGACGACCCGAACCAAGAGCTAATCGAAGGAAAGTGAGTCGATGACGACAACCCCCCAGCGACAGCCAGAGCCCGAAACGCGACCGAAGAAACCCATCGTGGGCGCCATCTGCGCCGCCCTCTGCGCGTCCTTCGCAGGCCTCTCGATACCCGTCGAGGCCGACGGCCCCATCGAGCCCATGCCCCTCGCCCTGGGACCTCCCATGCTCAAGCTGCCCATCTGGCAGAACGCGGACATCGCCACCCTGGCCGCCCTCAACGGCCCCATGGAGTGCGTCGACGACGTCGACCCGACGCAACTCGCCGTCCCCATCGACGCGTGCATGGGCCCCGGCAGCTACTGCGTGCCCGAGGGCGACGACGTGTGGCGTTGCACGATCTATTGTTGGCGGTGGACGAACGGCATGGGCGAGACGGAGTGTTCGTACGACCACCGCGCCGACCGCGTCTACTCGAGCGTCGGCATCTTCTACTGTCCCCCGCCGGGCGTCGACCGCGAGTGCGACGAGAACGGGTGGCCGACGGATGGCCTCCTATTCGTAGAGGGCTACCACTCGGACTACGGCGCGTGCAGCCAGTACGGCGGAGACGAGTGCCCGTACTCCGACCTCGACAACCCCGCCTGGGGTTGGGCGCCCCAATTCCAGAACGGCGTCATGGTCAACTCGAACGACGGCCCCCAATCCTTCTCCGGCTACGCGCGCTCCATCCGCGCCGACGTGAGCTCGGGCACGTATGGCGGATTCTTCGAGTTCTATGTGGAGGGACCCTAGGGCTTGGAGGGGCCCGCGCGCTTGGCCTGACGTCGCGTCCCGGCGGTGCCTCGGCGCGACGACTGGCCAAACTGTTCGATCCGGCCGCATCGTGCACCCAGCCCCCAGAGTCCTCTCAACCTCTCCCCTTCAATTCTTCCACGTTCACCTGCCCCACGGAAAACCGCATCTCCTCCCACACCGCTTGAGTGAGTCCCCATGCCCGCCACGAGTCCCCAACCCTTCATCGTCCGCGACTACTCGACCTACCTCGCCACGAGCCTAGTTTACCTCGAGCAGGCGCGTGACCTTATCGCGCAATCCCTGCCCTACGAGGCGGACGGGTCCGTAAAGCGCGACCCGGCCAACTTCTGGTACAACCAATGGGCGAACCTAGGCGAGGAGATCGCTCGGCTCCAGCCCGTCGTGGAACGTGTTCGACGCGTCCTCGAAGCCGTTCAGAAGGGTCAAACGTTGCCGGGGATTCCCTTAGCCGTCGAGCCCCCAACCCGGTGAAGCGGCCGGCCCCGCCTCTTGACCGCGGTCCTCCCCGAAGGGTCGCCCGCCCCCGGGTCCCGGAGGAGAAAAGCGAGACGAACCGTGCTACGAAGACGCGTCCCCGAATGGTCATCAACCACCAGGACTTACGGGCCGGTGTGGCAAAGAAGGGCCCAGCGACCCAACGCGATGCCTTGCTGCGGAGCGGGCTGCTGCTGGAGCATCACGTCGGCGCACACCTCACGAAGGCCGCCTTCCAGGACAAGGGAACCTACGAGTATCAGCGCAGCGGTCCTGGCGGTTCGATTGAGAGCGTGGACCGATGGGGCGTGCAGACCTGGGTCGAAGAGGGCGTACCCTTTCGCTTGTTTGCCAGCGTCGAGTGCAAGTACCACACGAACGCGCGACGATGGTTTTTCCTCCCCCCACCGCCCAACGTCGCCGACCGCAGTCGGGCGGCGTTCTTCGCCGCGACACAGGCCCCTGAGGTACGGCGGAAGTTGGCCCCGCTCTTGGCCGAGCGATTCAACGGGACCGCGCCGGTCGGACCCGGGGTCTCGCTCTTCCAGAACCAAAGCGGCGGGTGGGAGAACGACGACAGACACGAACTCGATACAGCGCTTCGCCAATGCACGTTGCCCATCGGCCACCACCTTCAGTTCATGCTCGAAGAGGGAATCACCCTCGACTACCCCCCTCCTGTCGCCATATACCAGCCCATGATCGTAACCAACGCCGAACTCATCCAGCTCAGCCCCGACACGACCCTGGAGATGGTCGAGAACCTTGCCCAAGATGAGGACCCCGTGAGGTTGGGCAAAAGCGTCCAGTTCGTCGAGGCTTTCTTCGACCCGCCTACATACGCGGAGCAACAATTCCACGAGTGGATCGGTGGCATGTTCGACTACCTCTTCTCTACGCATACGCGACGCTTCGTTGACGGCCGGCTCGCCGAGTGGGACGATGACGCGGCCAAGATTCCACATGCGATGGAACGCAGTCTCCTGACGAATCAACCGTCTCGCGCCCTCATCTGCCGCGCGGGGGCCTTCGGAAACCTGGTCGAGACGGTAGCCCGGTTCTACCGGACCAAGACCGCTGAGGCGTTGGCGCCCATGCCACGGCCACGACGCGTCGCCGCGACCCGTTCCCAGTGAGCGAGGGCTACGGGGGCGTCAGGCTTTGCAGTCGTCGACCGCCAAGCCCGTCGCGAGGATCGTGTGTGCTTCGTCGTGGCAACCATTCTTGCGGGGCTTTGGAGCCGCGTCGGGGACAAGGCGGACTCTCAGGTCGTGCCTGCCTTGAATTTCCCTTCCTCCGTCCGGCCCCAAGTCGACTGAAGTTCCAGGATACCCTTGGCGGTAAGGAGCGGTCCCCCAAGACTGAAAGTCGCCAGGGTGAAGCGGAACTCCCCGGGTGGCACCATGAGACACCCATACTCGTCGGCTATGGCCTGGCCGGACCTATGGGTCGCTACGAATTGCAAACGCGCGGCCCGAATCCGGACGGCCCGACCCGTCGGATCCGACACGATGACGTGACAGCGGGCGGCGGGGAACGACACGGGACGCCCCCCCGTATTGTCGATACGGAACCAAACGAGGAGCTGCCTCTCCGGCGCGCTTAAGGAAAGGCCTTCGACCTGCCTAAGGAGAAAGGCGATGCGCTCGCGGGAGGCCTCAATCCGCCAGAGCGAAAACGTGAAGACTCCCACGGCGACCGTCGTTAGGATTTCCACCACGGACTTGACTCTTCCACGCGCGTCGTCAGACAGCTCGACTCCGAACCACACCGAGCCCACAAGCACGACCACAATGGCATAGGCAGCGGCGACGAGAGCGAATACTCCGCCGATGAAGCCCCCGATGCTCTTTTCGTGACGCCTCCACCGGAACGAGCGGAAAGGATTGATCATGGGACCGGCGGGAATCCAGAGAGAGACCTAGACGTTAAGCAATTGGTCAAAACGAGGTCGGCCGACGAGACGACGCAGGGAAGCTGCGGAGACCGGATGAAGCGTCGGGTCGCCAAAGTCGTGGCGCTGCACGGCCCCGCGACTAAAGCCGGTCCTCAAAAGTTGACAAAACCGACTGCCCGTTGCGATAGCGCTCGTCGGCAGACGGGGATTTCACTTTGGCGCATACAAGGCCGGTTTCCTCGAGTATGCGGACGGTCTCGTCGGTATGAGCCCGGAGTTTGTCCAAATCCCGCCGCAGGACGTCTTGGACGTGAAACGCCTCCAGGACGAATGCAAGGAGGATCGGCCGCTCGTAGTCCTGGAGGGGTCGCTTCGCGAGGGCTCCCGAGTAGTGTCGCGCACGGCGCGCGAGGTAATCGAAGCAACGTCGCTCCACGGAGTCGAGTTCGCTGCGGAACATCGCGTGGTCGGCGACGAACTTGTCGATGGCAGCCTCGGGCGTAACGCGGGCGGCATTCGCCGGCTTCGACGTCGATCCCAATCTTACACCCGGAAGGGACTCAGGCCGGTCCGTACGTATAAGACGGAAACGTGGGGTCGGTGAAAGTCGAACGTCGGCCTCTGCGCTGTACCCATACACGACTATCGCGCGAGGGCCTCTATCGCCACGACTATAATCCGCGACCCCACTCGACGTTTCGGCGGTATCCGTGCGCGTGGGACTCATCGCAACAGCGGTAGTGGCCTCCTTCTTCCTGTTTGGCTTGGCGACGCAAGTGAATGCCGCGCCTGTAACGAATAAACCCATCCAACCGGGGGCCCCCCTTGGTTGGGGCTATCCGGCGTGGTGCACGCAAGGGTTCATCTTCCGCGACACGGCGGGAACCTGGTACGGCAGTACGGCCGCCCACTGCTACAACGTCGGCGACTTCGTCATCAACACGCAGGCCGGTGACTGGTTCGGCCAAGTCGTCGTCAGCGACGCCACCATCGACTTCGCCTTGTTCAAGATCTTCTCCGACAAGGTCGCACTCGTCAGCCCCTCGGTCCGCCATTGGGGCGGGCCCACGGGCACCGCAACTCCAGCCGACGTCCAAGTCAACGACCGGGTCGCCATCTTCGGCTACCCACTCGGAACGGGCGACGGTTACCCCGTCGCGAACGCGAACCTGAACTATGCAGAAGGCCGACTGGGCTTGGCCCGAGGCATCTCCAACGGCTTGGCGCTCTACACCGGCCCCGACATCAACGGCGACTCCGGCGGTCCGCTGCTTCTGCACAAGAACGGCCTGGCCTTCGGGCTCGTCGCTGCCACGCACATCAACTCGGACGACCTCGCCAACCCGGCCCTCGATGAGGGCCCGTCCATCCAGACGGCGATCAGCCGAATGGCGGCGGCCGGCTACAGCCTAACCCTACAGACGGCGCCCTTCTACCCCGTCCCACTCTAGAGCTTGCCGGGCGGCTTGCGCGTCACCCGCACGTGGAAGCGTCGGCGCTTCCAAGCCGACCAGCCGGCCGTCGCGGCGGAGGTCAGGACGATGGTCACGAGAAAGAGGCCGATGGCCGTCGGGATGGCACCATCGTCCATGCGCGAGCGGAACGGGTTCGGCCACTCGAAGCCCGGTCCCGGCGTGATGGGGTCGACGCGGGACGGCTCGGGTTGCCCGCCCGTCCGATCCGTGGGCGGCGTCGGGTTGCCCGACCCGGGGCCCTTCCATGTTTCGGCGACGGCGATGTTGCTGCGGTTGCCCTCGCTCACCTCGTTCACGGCCGTCACGCGATAGTAACGCTTGACCCCGTCGCCCAGGCCGGCATCGAGGTAGGCCAGGACTTGAGGCAGCGTTGCCACGAGTTCGTACGGGCCGCCTGCCGATTCGGCACGATAGACCTTGTAGTTCGTGATGTTCTTGCCGCCGTCGCTGAGCGGCTCCATCCACGAGAGCGAGAGCGTGCCGTGTGCAGTCCCTTGAGAAGCCCTCAAGAGTTCCGGTTCGTCCGGCGAACCGGGGGGCGGACGCGGGGGTTCGGGGCAGTCGAGGACGCAGTCGACGAGGTGCTTGAGACCTTTGTAGTCGATGAGTTCGAGCGCCGGCGTCAGGGTTTGCATGAGCACGTCGACGGGGTCCATGGTGCCAGGCAGGGTCACCATAGAAAGGACCACATCGACCGTGGCGCCCGGGTCGGTCGTGTTGCCTGAAGCGCGGCAGGCCTGGACCCTGCCGCCCTCGATGGTCGCGGGACCAAACGTTCCATCCGCGCCGCTGAGGATGGCGTAGCCGGACTCTTCGTCAAACTCGAACCCGTCCGGGAATTCGGTCCGGAAGCATCCATCCGCTGGCCAAGGGTTGGCGAGGGCGAACGTGAACGTGAAATCAGTCGTCGAGCCACGCGACCACTGGTCTGCCGTCATGGAGCCTGAGTTGAACGGGTGAGCCTCGACGTGGATGAGCGCGTCCAGGGCGTCGTGGACGAGGGCTTGGCTTCGCGTCTCGACGCGCGCTCCTGAGAAGTCGGTCGAGTAGTGCGGGAGGGAGATCTTCGTGAGGGTGAGGTCGTAGGCGGCGTCCGCGTCGAGGTGGACGCCCTGGAGGACGCACTTGGCCTCCGTGCCGGTGACCCAGGTCAAAGGCAAGCTCCCCAGGCCGGCGATGGAGCACGTCGCGTCCGAGGCGACGGCGAAGCCGTCCGGAAGGAGAAGGCGCACATCGCCGTTGCCGCCCGTGGGGTTCTTCGTTTTGAAGTGGACCAGAAGGTCAGTCTCCTCGCCGGCGCGATCATCCAGGAGCGTGAAGCTAACGTCCAGGAGGTCGTTGGGGTGGATGTCAACGAAGGCCGTGCCGTCGGCGATCCTCGTGCCGGTGGGCGCTTCGAAGCGGAGGGTGAAGTCGACGTGGTCGGCCTCCCGGTCGGGGTTCTTGGCGTTCGAGACGTGGACGATGACGTACTCGTTGGGGAGCCACGAACCATCCGTGATGGTGCAGAAGACGCCCAGCGCGCCCGCGTCGACGCTCGTCGACACGACCGCGTCGTCGATTGCGCACGAGACGCCTGCACCGCTGACGTCGCTGCCTTGGGGGAACCAGATCTTGACCTTGTAGCCCGCGACGGTGCCCGTCTGGGGTGCGAGGAAGCTGAACGTCCACGTCTCGCGCTCGCCCGCCTTCTGCGATGGCGCGGAGGCGTCGAGGTCCACGAGGGTGCCCCCGACGCCTTGGACTCGGAACGAGGCGAGGCTCGCGAGCATCAAGAGGACGCCGAAGGCGGCCAATAGGAGGCGCCGGCGACTTGGTGGCGGGTCGTGCGCGGCACCCATCCAGCGGGCCTCGGAAACCGCGCCTACTTAGGCGTTTGCCAAAAGCGAGATGCCCTCGCACGGAGGCCGTTTCGAGGCCCAAAGGCCCAAGGGCCGTGCGTGAGCAGGCGGTCAAAAAGTGGGCAGCGAGAAGACCCTGCGCATCAGCTTTCGTTCCGGCGGCCTATGACGACGATTTCAATGAGCGACCCGCGCGACCTTGATCCGCTCACCCAGTCCCAAACCGCCGTCGCTGGCTGCCCTCGCAAGGGCTACGCGCACGCGATCCAACTCTATCGTGGGCTCCTTCTCGAGGTCGCACTCCCAGACGACCATGGGATGCCAACCGGCTTTGCGCAGGGATGACATTGCTCGTTGGTCTCGCGCCTTGTTCGTCGCGAATTTCTTTAGCCAAAACTCGGGGTTTGTCTTGGGAATCGTGGCGCGTGGGCAACGGAAGTGGTGGTGCCAGAAGCAGCCGTGGACGAATACGGCGACCTGGTGCTTCCTGAACACGATGTCAGGCGTTCCTGGGAGGCCGCGCTTGTTTGTCTCGAAGGGGACGCCCGCAATCTTGAGGGCCTCACGCATCAAGGTTTCGGGTGCCGTGCTAGTCCTACGGACGGCTTGCATCCGCGCCCGGGTGGCAGATTTGGGGACGGCTCTGGTCGGCACGACGCTTGAGCGGAGGGGAGCCAATACGGCCATTGAAGCAGCGTAGCCTAGAACTGGAGGGACTGCATCACCGATCCACTTTACCAACCCTTTCTTTGGCGGCAGGTCGTCCGCCGACCGCTTGAAGTGGTAAAAGTCGGGGAACCCTTGGAGGCGGGCTGCCTCTCGTGGCGTAAGCGTCCTACGGCGAAGCGGGTGAACGAAGCGTCCTCGACCCATGGTGACGAAACCCGTGGTGATCGTGCCGGCGGGTTCGTCCCAGCGTAGGCGGCCATAGACAGACCCGTAGGTGTGTCCGTCCTTGTGGCAATCGGGTCGCAAGTTGTTCGGAAGGTCGTATTGGTCGTGTTCGAACAACCAATCGATGCGTGTTTGGGTTGCGGCCGATTGTTCGACGGTGGCGTCCATGGCGGGATCTGATTTCGCGTCGAGCAGGTCTTCGATTGCCCATCGTACGTCCGTTTCAGCGCGGCCCCCGAGGGCCGCCTCGACCTCGGCAACCGAAAGAATCGGGCCCTTGCTCGCGAGCAGGAAGAAGCGCTTCCTCGTCTGGGGCAGTCCAAAGTGGACGGCCGACAACGTTCCCCCGTCAAGGTGGTAGCCGGATTTTTCCAGGAGGCCGCGGGCGGTATCGACCACGTCCAAGGTGTCCCGGATTACGTCGGGGACGTTCTCGATTATGATGACCTTGGGCTGCAGAGCCACCGCGGTGGCGACGGCCTCGACGAGCAGCAGGTTTCGGGGGTCATCCCGTCGCGTACGATTATTCAGGTTCGAGTGACCTTCGCAAGGGGGACCGGCGATTACGATGTCGATTCCTGCGGCGCCCGCTTCACGGAGGCGTGCGTCGACAAGCTCAGGGGTGTACGCGAATTCGGCCTCTCGTCCCGATCCGCGGAGCTGGAACGATACCAACCGCGAGACGTCGTCACATATGGTGACGTCCGGTTGATGGTTGAGTTGGTACACCGCGAGCGCCTCTTCGTCGATGTCGACGGCCACGCGAACCCGCGTGTCAATCCCTAGGGCGGCTGCCGCCTGCCGAACCCCCAAACCCAATCCGCCGCAACCGCAAAACAGGTCGGCGATGCCAAGGCTGATACCGTTTGGAGCGCCAAGCGTGGGTCTGGCGCCTCTCAGGAACGATCGCCAGAAGCGCGACCAGGCCGGTGCTTTTTTGCCGAGCCCGGAAACGTCCCTGATACGGGACTCCACCGTGCATCCCGCTGTTTCCACAAACCGAAGGACCTGCCCGTCGACGACCTCATAGCGCTCCGCGAAGTTCATGCCGGGGTGCCCGCCGTCAGGGCCCCCGCCTCGCGCTTGATCAGTTGCTTCGCGCCCCCTTCGTCCAGGGATTCGAAGATGAGGGTGGCGTTCACCCGCCGGAGCCGCTTTGCGAGCTCGCGCACCTCCAGGTTGTTCCACCGGGGCTTTTCCCTCCGCCCCGAGAACTGCTCCTTCACGAACGCGTGGACGACCTTGCGGCACTTCCCATACCCCTGCCGGATGACGTGGCTGCGCCAGAAATCCTGGTCGCCACGCTTGGCGAGGTCGTAGTCGCCTATCTTGTTTTCGTTCCTTCCGATCTCGGCCCGGACCCACATGCGATAGAACAGGTTGTCGTCGCGGCGGCCACCGATGCCGAAGTTGTTGACGTGGGCTTCGCCGCCTTCCCCACCGTGGCGCCATTCCACGATGTCGCGTAGTTGCAGGGCGAGCCAAGTCCAGAAGTCGTAGTCGGCCAGCATCTGAGGATCCTCACGCGGCAAGGTTTCGTGTACCAGCACGCACGCTTCGCGTTCGTATCGGCCGCCTGCCGGGTCGCGGACCTTGATTACCTCTGGGAATTTCTTCCGGAGCGCGGAGAGCTTCTTGTGAAGCTCGTGGACCGTCTTCTGGGGAAGGTCTGGTCCCTCTCCACGGACCTCCAAGTTCGTTTCATCGAAGTCGTCGCCGTTGCGCAATGCGTGCAGGGTTACGAGTCCCTTCTCCTGCGTCAGAGCCTTGTACTTCATGCCGTAACCCCCGTCTTGCGTAGTTTGACCAATACGTTTTTGGCCTGTAGCATCGCTTGAACGTTGGCGCGCAAGATCGCTCGACCTTCCGGCCCGTTTGCGGCGTGCGCCGTCATCTTTGCGCGGTCCATCTTGGTTGAGCGCTCGAGTCGCTTTACGAGCGCCTCGAGGACGCCGCCCTTCTCGAGGGGTTCGGAATGGTCCAAGTCCGTCAGGCCGAGGACGAGGAGGTCCGTGTAGACGTCCGTTTGAAGCATCGCGTAGAAGGCTTTCGTGCCTGGCGTGGCTTCGCTGGCGGCCAACGCCTCGTACACGTCTTCGCGAATGCCGAGACGAAAGGCGTCGGCCGGGTTTTTGAACCGCTGATTCAGGTCGGGCGTCACCAAGGCAAGGTGGTAGACGGCCTCGCCGGGGAGGCCTTGCTGTTCGAACTGCTTTGGCGTCCAGGGTTCGACGGGAAAGGCGCGACTCTTCGGGTTCCGGCCCACGTAGAAGCTGCGACGGGCGACCCAGTGCCCGCGAAGGTAGGGCTGGCCGGCGACGCGTTTCGTATCCTTCCGCTGCATGACCGCGACGATCGCCTTCACGCCGGCTCGCCAAGCGAACGTCTTCGCGACCTCGACGGGGACCCTGAAAGATTTGGGCGCGTGCGATAGGGGCATTTCCAGCACCATCTCGCTTCGGTAGAGGTGAAGGTCCTGAAGTCGGATTACCAAGTCCAGATTCCCTTTCAGCTTGTCGGGCAACCCATCGCCGAGGGGGAGCTGGAATTCCGGCGCCAAGCGATGCAGGTCGACCTCGCTTGCCTCGAAGGAGTCGCGGGCGTCGAATGGTTGGTCCTCGTGCAAGCGGAATTTCACGGCGTCGAGAAAATCGTCCGCGCTGACGAATGGTCGGACGACGACGGCTTCGGCGTGTGACCAATCGCTAGGCATCAGGTCTTCCCCCTGGGCTCCACGTTGATTCCGAACTTTGTGGCCCACTCGGCGTCGTATGGCTCGGTTTCCAGGGCCAGGGTAACCCACCGGTCGCGCGGCAGCCGTGCATCGAACTGCCACTCCGTCCCATCGTTCTCGCTTTCTTCCAAGACGTCCTTGTCTTTGGAATCAATCTTTGCCTTGATCGGCAACAGTTCGCCCTCGTTTTCGTCCTCATCCTCGAGCACGCTGGCGCGAATCGTGACGACAGCGTCGAGATGCTTCTCAGCGGCCGTCGGCTTCAGTCGCAGTTGGACCTTGGTCTTGGAGGAGACCAGGCCTTTCGCCCCAACGACGAGGTCGGGGCCGTCAACAAATCGCACCTCGACCGGTACGGGCGTCTTTGGTGTCGCCGGGCCGCCACCTTTCGCTCCGATCTTCAAGAACGCGCCCAGCTCCTTCTCTAGCACGGTGAGACGCTTGTCTTTGCCTTCGCCGGGAGGGTCGGCCTGGGACTGCAACTTGCGGATTTGTTCCTTCAGGCGATCGCGGATTGCCTTGACGACTTTGCGAGCGGTGTGTTCGTCCGGTTCTGCCTCGGCTAGCCGGGGCGACTTCGGCTCCCAACGGTTGTGCGCCGGCGGCTCCGAGAGCTTTAGGATGTTGTCCACGTCTGGGTCCGCAACGAACACGCCGACCGCCGGCGGGTTGTCGCGTCCGAGTTTGTCGTACTGGACGACCATCCGAGGACTGCGGATCAACGCGATGGTTCCGAGGCGCTCCTCGTCGCCTTCCTTCACGGCCTGGGCCTCATCGTACTTGAGAACGCCAACCCCGTATGACCCGAGGGCAAAGTTTTCGAGTTTGTGAAACTGCTCGCTTCGCTGGTGGGCTCCGCGCGGTTCGGTCTTGCCCGCGGCCATCGCGTAGCACTCGATGAAGGGAGCGAGGTCCGCGCGGAGGCGGGGCTTCGGGAACCGTACGTCGTCCCCCAAGTGCACCTCCACGTCAAGGTCTTGGTCGACGATTCGCGGCCACCACCAGTCTTCGACGCTGCGAATCAAAGGTTCCCCCTGCACGACCGAGTCCACGATTAAGATGGAAGTGCCCTTCTGGCCGCCCCGACGCGGGAGGAAACCTAGCGCCTCAGCGAGCTCATGGGCGGGCTCGTTCTCAAGGGGGTCGACGTTTTCGTCGGTTCCTTTTCCGAACCAGGCGCGACCGGTGAATTCCTTGCCTTTGAAGGCGTGTGCCGTGAAGTACCCGCAACCCATGAGACGCGCGGTAGAGCCCGTGGTGTCCTTGTCAAAGGAACTGTAGGCAATGATGGTGCGCAAGCGCGAGTTCATGGACAGCGCGGATTTTCCGTAACCGTACGAGCCGCCGGAAGCCTCACCTGCGGATGCTTTCGAGACGTCGCCAAGGGACAATAGAAGTTTGAAGAAATTGGATTCGCTCTTGTGGGGGTCGCCGAAAAGCCCCACGGTACCATAGTCCTCAATGTAAGTCAGCGAGAGCGAGCCGCTGGGGTTGGAAAGCCAGTTCTGCCTGGGTAATCGCAACTGCTTGAGGCGTGGCCTGAAACCCTCTACGAGCTTGAGCCGTTCGGCAAAGGCGGTTCGGGCCGACCCTTCGAGGTTTTTCACGCGAAAGACGACCTTGACGCGCTGATTCTTTTCCGCCGCGTCGCAGGAGTTCTGAATCCCTTCACGGGCGAGTTCCTCCTCGGAATCGCCTGTCCCGGTGAGCGTGTTAACGAACGCCGTGCCCGTGGCACCACCCATCGGGCCCACTCGCTCAAACTTCCAAGAAACCGTCTTCGCGCTCATTGCTTGCCGCCCTTGCCTGCCAGGTACTCCATCGTATTGGACATGTAATACTCGACCGAGCCCTGCGAGGGTTCGTTTCCATTGCTCTTGAGGATCTCGCGGACCTTGGCCCGGCGTTCCTTGCTGTTCAGTTTCGGATCGCCAAGCGCATCGACGAAGGGCTTGTAGACGGCGCACCTCTGTCCCTTCGAATTCTGTATGTGTGCTACGACGGCCCAACCGCGCGTCCGCATGCGGTTTCGTTTCGTTTTGCGGCGACGGCGAGCGGAGGACGACTCCTTGGGAGCGGCTTTTGCGGCGCCCTCGGCCGGACCCGAAACTTCCGCGAAGTAAAGGACGACTGCGTCACCCTCAACGCGGAAGTCCGTGAGACGATGCGTGATGCCGAACTTCTTTCGTGCCAAGGCCTCCAGGTCGGAGATGGGCCACTTGACCTGCATCACGAGTTCTTCCATCATCCTCCAGTAGTTCTCCTTCGGATATAACTCTATGCGCTATATCCGGATTAACCGGATATAGCCTATAAGGGCGTCGGGCCCCCCCGGGTGGCCAGATGCGGAACCGCGATGATCGTCCTTCGTTCCGCGCCATGGATTGGCCAGCGCGCCCGCACGGAGACCGCGGATCATCCACGCCGCGGTTGTTAAGCCTCCTCGCGGCTTTGCAACCTGGATGGTCAACGCGGTTCGTGCCTCGACCAAGAAGCGACGAAGGCGCACGTCGATCGTCGGCGATCGCGATGGTTGGATTTGCTGGATATGCAACCAAGCAGTCGTGCAAGGCCTGCCAGCCAACGACCTCATGCATGCTTCGCTGGATCACGTCATCCCGCGCAGCTTGGGCGGGTCAAACGGCATCTCAAACCTACGACTTAGCCACCACAAATGCAACCACGAGCGTGACGCCCAACAAAGCCGCGCGCCCTGAGCGTTGGAGCAAGGGCGGTCGTCAGTCGCGCCGCGGGGGCCAGGCGAGTTGCGGCCAACGAACCCTGGTAGCCCTGCACGAGCAGGAGGCTTAAGTAAACTTAAGTAAGCTGCATGCGGATGCGTGCTTCCAACCGTTCCGCGCGGAAGGCGCAGGGTCCACCGGCCCTCCGGAAGCGCGCCTTGCGCTCCCTACCCGGAAGGGCCGTGTGCCCGCTGCGTGGACGGATGCGCATCGGGCGTCGAAGAACTCTATTGGGAGCGGCGAGCCGCGGGGAAGGCACTCAAACGTGTGCTCCGTCGTTAGACCGCCGGGAACTGTCCATGGTGGCAATCCGAAAGGTATCCATCCAGAACTTTAGGGCCCTCCATTCATTCGAATGGCTACCGAGTCCAGGCGTCAACTGTCTCGTCGGCCCAGGGGACAGCGGAAAAACCACCGTCCTGGACGCCGTGGAACTGGCGCTTACAAGCCGCCGAAGTGCGCGCTTCACCGATGCCGATTTCCACGAGGGCGCCGTGGATAAGCCGATCATCGTTGACGTCACGGTCGGGGACCTGGACGGCGCTCTTCTGAACCTCGAAGCATATGGAGCCCTCCTGCGCTCGTTTGACGGCAGTACTGGCACGATTCAAGACGAACCGCACAAGGATGGAGAAAACGTCCTCACCGTGAGGCTGCGCGTCGAAGAGGATCTGGAGCCGACGTGGTCGCTTTACTCCGAACGGACGGCAACCGAGGAGCGAGTCGGCAACCTCAGGTGGGATGATCGCCGCAAGCTTGCGGCCGTCCGCATCGGGGCCACGGCGGAATACCATTTGGCTTGGCGCCAGGGATCCGTCTTCAGTCGCTTAGCAGGACTCGAGGCCGATGTGTCCCGCGCCCTCGCCAAGGCCGGTCGTGAAGCCCGCACGAGCTTCGGCAAGGAAGCCAATGGCAAACTCGCGCCTGCCTTGGAGACCGTGGAAAACGTAGCCAAGGAGCTAGGCGTGCGGATTGACGGCACCCCGCAAGCGCTCATCGATCCCGAAGCCGTCGCCCTGAACGGCGGTTCCGTCGCGCTGCACGGCGGCCACGGAACTCCGCTACGGGTCCTGGGACTCGGCTCACTGCGGCTTCTCATCGCCGGATTGCAGCGGCACATAACGGAATCGGCGTCCGTAGTCCTCGTGGACGAAGTAGAGCATGGGCTTGAACCGCACCGAATCCTACGACTCCTGCACGCCCTCGGGTCAAAGGACCCGGTCCCCAAGATGCAAGTCTTCATGACCACACACTCGCCCGTAACGGTACGCGAATTGGGCCACCATCAACTCCATGTTATTCGACCCGGCGAGGGCGCTCACCAAGTGCTATCCGTCTCCAGGCATCCCGACCTGCAAGGCACCATCCGCCTGAACCCGGAAGCCCTCCTGGCAACATCCGTCCTGGTTTGTGAAGGAGCAACCGAAGTCGGGCTCCTGCGAGGGTTGGACCTGCATCGTACCTCGGAGGGCAAACAGTCGATGACGGCCAGAGGCATCGCCCTGGTCGATGCGCAAGGAACCTCGAAGGTCTATGGCCGGGCCCTGGACTTCATGAAGCTCGGGTACAGGACCGTCGTGCTACGAGACGATGATGCACCCCCCAACGAGGCCGACCAAAAGGCGTTCGTGGAGCAGAAAGGAGAGTCCTTCGTCTGGCACGACGAACGGGCTTTGGAGGACGAGATGTTCCACGGTCTCACCCCGGGCGCCGTCGCGAAACTTGTAGAGATGGCCGTAGAGCTCCACGGGGAGGGCCTCGTCAACGACCACATCAAGTCCGCCAGCAGCGGGGCCATTGACCTCAACGGGGTTAGGGAGCGTCTGAAGGGCACACTGGACCCCGCCACCCGCGAAAGGCTCGCCAAGGCATCCAAGGCCGGGAAATGGTTCAAGACCGTGACGCACATGGAGGACGCCGCTCGAGGCATCATCGGGCCCGACCTCCCCAGCGCGGAACAGGGCCTGCGCCAACGGATCAACAAAATGCTTGGCTGGATCGACGATGAATGAGGGAGGCGTCGACCTTCTCGAAATGGAAGGTCTCATCACCGCGCCCGCCGGCTGCGGAAAGACCCATCTCATCGCCGATGCCGCGTCCAGGCACGCTAGAAAACCTCCGCTGCTGGTGCTGACGCACACCAACGCCGGCGTTGCCGCCCTTCGTGATCGCCTCGCGAGGGCAGGCGCGAAACCGTCTTCCGCCCGGATTGCAACCGTCGACGGATGGTCGATGAATCTCATCGCGAGTTTTCCGGGGACCAGCGGCCACGACGCTCACCTGCTCGAGGTGAAGAACCCGAAGACCGGCTACCCAGCCATACGGGAGCACGCGGCCCAGGTCGTCGAAAGCGGCCATGCCGACCGCATCATCCAAGCGAGTTATTCCCGAATCATCGTCGACGAGTACCAAGACTGCTCCGTTCAGCAACATCGCCTGGTGACCGGCCTGGCGGGACTCGTGCCGACGGCCGTTCTGGGCGACCCCCTCCAGGCCATCTTTGGATTTGGGTCGGACCCCCTCCCGGATTGGCAGGACGATGTCTGCCAGGCCTTCCGACCCGCGGCACAGCTTGATACGCCGTGGCGATGGATTAACGCCGGGGCCAAGCCTCTGGGCGAGTGGTTGCTGAAATGCCGAGAGGACCTGCTAGGCGGTACAAGCGTTGACCTTCGGAACGCGCCGTCCGGCGTCAGCTGGATTCCATTGACTGGAAAAAACGACCACGACCACCCCCGGAGGCTGATGGCCGGTAACCAAGAACCTCCAATCGCGGACGGAAGGGTCCTCATCATCGGTGACAACATGCCGAACACACACCACGCTTATGCGAGCCAAATTCCGGGTTCGCACGTCGTGGAGGCAGTCGACCTGAAGAACCTCATGGAATTCGCAAACAACTTCGATCCAGACGCCGAGGACTCCATCGAGGAACTGCTCCAATTCGCATCAGACCTGATGACCGGCACCCACCCAGCGGAGCGCTTGAAGCGTCTCGCCGTCCTTGAAAGCGGCACGGCCCGGAAGGCTGCAAACGAATCAGAGACCATGGGTCTCGCCTTCAGGCGCGCACCGACCCATGGGGCCGCGGCGGCGCTGCTCGAGGCGATTGGCCGTGACGAAGGCGTACGCATTCACCGCCCGGTCGTCGTGGATGCGATCCGGCAGGCCCTGCGGATGAGCCACAACTCCCCCCACGTCTCGTTGGCCGAAGCGGCCCGCCAAGTCCGCGAGGACCTGCGGGCGCGCGGGCGGGCCCTTCCCCGCCGCGCGGTGGGCAGTACGCTGCTTCTGAAAGGCCTTGAAGCTGAGGCCGCGGTCATTCTTGACGGGGATGGGCTGTCGCGTGAGAACCTTTACGTCGCCATGACCCGAGGTTCGATGTCGCTGACCGTTTGTTCCCAAAGTCCGCTTCTCGGGTGAGCTGGCGCCATCGACAACCGTGAACCGGGGGCCTGGAAACGCCCAGCGTCTGGCCCCTAACTCCGAGGGCTGCGTGACGACTCAATCAAGGCCCGCGCCGCTTGCCTCGTGTCCTCCGCGAACTCCGCGTTGAGCATCCACTCGACATAGTCCAAATGCTCGGCGGCCGGCTGGTCCTTGTGCTTCCCGAACGCCAGCTTGACTACGCCGTCCTGGCCGCGATAAAACTTCCGCCCCCAATCTATCCACTCGAAACCACCGCTCGGCAGCAATTCGGGATGCCGCACCGAAGGGCGAACGATCTCGTCCTGAATCCTCATATCGATGACTTTGTGAGTCAAGTTAGTGGGCACGCTCTGGAGTTTCTCTCCGTGCTCCTGGAGTTGGGCCCGCAAGACCTCGACCGTGGCCGCTGCGTCCTCCATGGCTCCATGCCAACCATCGACGACCTTGCCGGTGTACCGCCCCAGAGTGGGCCCGAGCTTGTGGGAGTTCACAAAACGCTCAATTGTAACGGTGTCGATGGCCGGATGGTCGACGCGGAGGCCCGGTTGGCCGCTGCGGACCAACTCGTAATGCAAGAAGGGGAGGTCGAATTGATGGTTGTGCGCCAACAGAATGCTATCGGAAAGGAGTTTTTGGATACGTGGAGCAAAATGGGAGAACGGGCGGGATTCAAGCACGTCCTGGTCCCGGATCCCATGGAAGGCGGTGGCCTCTGAAGGGATTTGCACGCCCGGGTTGATGAGTTCGCGCCATCGGCCAAGCTCCTTGAGCCGCTCATCGAGCTCAATGAAGGCAAACTCGACAATTCGGTCGCTTTCCGGGTTGCGGCCCGTGGTTTCGAGGTCTAGGGCCAAGATCCTGGATGCCATGCGTGATCCTTCATTAGGCTGGGACGGAGGATTGCGCTCAACCCATAAAAGGGCCCGTTGCCGATTGCGTCAGGGAGGATGCGCGCGTAGCCCCGTCGGCTTGCCGCCGTGCGTCGTGGAGCGACTGATGCGCCGTTGGGGAAGAGAGAGGGGACGGCCGTCGAGGCGCCCCCTATTGGGCGAAGCGCTAGGCCTGTTCGACCAGCGGCTCCGCCGCCGTCGCAGGCGGCGCCTCCGTCCCCGCCTCGACCTCGGGCTCCGTCCATGGGAGCGGTCCGCACCCGGCCTTGACCCACGCGTCGTACGCCTTGTCCGCGACCTTCTCGAACGCTTTGTGGCCGATGCCGAGCCACGCCTTGGAGACGTGCTCCCACATGGGGTCCATGGGGTTCGTCTCGAGGCACAGGAGCGCCGCCGTGGCGAGGAACCGCGCCAAGGGGAGGCGGTCGCCGTGCTGGCACAAGCGTTCGACGAAGTCGAGCCGCGCCTTGGGCTTCGCGTCCTCATAGAGAACGTCCGCGATCTCGCTCGGCTCGGAGCCGATGGCTTGGGCCAAGAGGACGGTGGCGCGGTCGAAGTCGACACGGCGCGAGACCTCGCCCAACGCCTTGACGGCGAGTAGTCCGAGGACGGACTCGATGCCGAGAAGGCCCTTGGCGGCCTGCTCGATGCGTTCGGCGTGCTCGTGCCAGTAGAAAGCCTCGACGAACTCGCGGTAGCGTTGCCGCTCAGCCGGGTCCACGCCGCCCGACTCCTTGCGGTCGCCCTTGGCCTCGTCCTGCATGCGCTTGAGTTCGCGCTTCTCCTTGGCCTCGCGGTCCTTCTGGACGTACGGCGCCACGGCCTGGCGGTACGCCTTGGGATCCACGCAGTAGTCGTGGTAGCCCAACTTGACCGCGGGCAACCTCGCGACGGCCTTGGCGAAGGCCGGGTAGCGTTGCTGGCGGTCGCGGGCGGCCACCGACCCGAGGTCCTGCACGAGGCGCTTCGACCGAAGCTCGGCCGCGACCGCGTCGCCGAACCCGTGCGCGGTGAGGGCTCGGCCGTCGAAGTCCTTCTTGCCGATCGCCCGGCACGCCGCCTTGAAGTGCTCCGGGTACGGCACGAGTTGCAGCAGTACGTCCGCGTGGCTCAGGGGGAACTCGGGCGTCCCGACCTGGATGCCCACGACCACGGGTAGGGCCAGGAGTCGGAGGCGGTCGCGGACGACCTTCACCTTGACCTGGCACGCGTCGGCGACCTGTTCCGGAGTCAACTTGGCCTCGATGAGGTCGCGGTAGCCGCGCGCCTCCTCGTATGGGCTGAGGCGGCGTCGGCGCAGGTTCTCGACCGCGCGGGCCACGAGGGCGGCCTGGTCGTCCCAATCCGACCGGATGAGGGACAGGATCTCGCTCAGGCCGACGAGTTTGTGCGCGGCGAGGCGGTGGCGGCCGGCGACGAGCTCGAACCGCCCGTCCTCATTGGGTCGCAACGAGATCGGGTGGATGAGTCCGCCCGAGCGCACCGTGGCGCTGATGGCGCGCACCTCCGGCTCGTCGAGGGGAATCTCCTCCAGGTGCTTCGGCACGTCGACGAGTTCGACGGGCACGCGCACGGCCTGGGCCGTCGTCGCGCCGGCTCCGACGGCTTGGAGGTCGGGGGCGTAGGCGGCGAGGCCCCGCTGCTCGGGCGGCGGGAGCACCGTTTCGACGGCTCGCGTTCGCTTGGCTGGCTTTCGTTGGTGTTGTTTTGCGTTTGCTTTCATGTTTCGTTCTACCTCACGGTAGTTCGGTGTCGGTCAACGGGAGAGGAGGGCTCACTCTAGGGCGCCACGAGGGGGACCGTCCAGAGGCGCTCTAAGGGGCCGTCGTAGAGGACGCGCGTCCCACCCTCGGGGAGGGCGCGCACGACGAGGCGCGCGTGCGTCGCTCCATCGCGCCCGACGGTGAGTGAGACGTCGAGCCGGTGGTTCCAGTCCTGGACGCGGACGTGGATTCCGGAACGCTTGGAGCCCAGTCGGGTGGCTTCTCCGCGCCGGCCCACGACGCCACCCAGGAACGCCGCCACTACGAGCCCTCCCCGAGGACGCGTTCCCACGCGAACGCCGTCGTCGCGTCCGGCTGGACGACGTGACCGGGGTTCTGGAGTTCGTGCAGGATCGGGAACGAGAGGTCGTCCCCCTCTTCCCGGGCCGGGCACGCGTTACACGTCCAGCCCACCTCGGCTCACCTTCCGGTGTTGTTCGAGGAGGTTCGTCAGCCACCGTGCCAGGAACGCGTTGAGGTCGTGCTGGAGGAGGAGGTTGACGCGGCCCGGTTCGGGGTAGACGACGCGGTAGAGGCCGACCCAGTCGTTCTGGAACGTCAACGCCTCCGCGCGCTTCCAATCGGGGCGCGTGTAGACGCGCACCTCCATGTCCGGGTCGGCCATGAGGTCCCCGTTCGACTCGCCGTAATGGGTGAGGCTCACGACGAGGGCGTCCGGTTCGCGTCGCAGGACTTCGACGTGGAGGTCCATCCAGGGTGGGTGGTGGAGCTTGCGCGCGTCGCCGACCTCCAGCCTGAGAAGGTCGGGCACGAGCCGAAGGAGGTCGCGGTGGATGCGTTGGTGGACGTCCATCACGGCTTCGCCTCCGTGAGCGTGAGGGCGAGTCTTCGCCCGCACTCAGGGCACTCGTAATAGTGCAGTACGAGCAGCTTCGTGCCGTCGTCCATGGCGTCTACGTCGATGGGCGTCGCGTCGAAGGGACAGACGAGTCCGGGCACGGCTCAGGCCTCCTCGAGCGTGAGGCGCAGTCGACGGTGGCAGTCGGGGCACCAGAACCATCGTTTGCGGACGCCGTGCTTGTCGTCGACGCCCTTGAAGACGAGGCTCGTGAAGTCGAAGGGACACCGCAGGGCGAAGACCATCGTCGCCCAGACCCGGCGCCGCACGCGCCAGTGGTGGAGTAGCACGTCGATCACGCCGTCACCCCCACGAGGACGGGAACGGCGACAGGCGCAGCGTCCCGCAGGGGCGGTGCGGGCGGCCCCGCGTAGCCCAGCAGGCGTTCGAGGAGCGGCGTCGGGTGGAAGACGTGCTTCGAACCGTCGCGGTAGAGCGTCGCGAGGCCGAACGCCACGAGGCGCTGCAACTGGTACCCGACCGCTTGCCGCGTCATCCGGCGACCGGTACGCGTCCGGAACCGTTCATGGACGCGGTTGAGGTGCGAGCCGGGCTCGCCCCAGACGATGCGCGCGAGTTCACCCGCGGTGGGCGTCTGGAGGACGGCGACGGCGCTACAGTGGCTGCCCCAGGGGCCGCCGTTGACGTAGTAGCGGCGGTGGCGCCCGCTCTTGCGCGTCGTGATGACGCGCGCCCACTCCAACTTGTGCAAGTGATGGAGGAGGCTCCCGTAGCCGAGTCCGAGGCCGTACCACGGGTCCGCCCTGTAGTAGCGGAACAGGTCGACGAAGGCGACGCCGGGGTGCTCCCGGATCGTGTCCAGGAGGGCCTGGCGGAAGGGGTTCTCCAAGACCTCGAAGGATTGGAGCCGGTGCGCCACCTACGCCACCCCCAAGGCTCGCGCGGCCTGCGCGTCGAAGGCATCGCTGCATCGCGGGCAGACGGGGTGCGCCTCTCCGTCCTGGTAGAGGCTTCCGCGGCTCGTGGAGAGGCGGAAGCGTCGGTTGCACGAGCCGCAACGGTCCACGCCCCACTTGGGGGGCGGGCGGCCAAGGGCTTCGAGAACCTCGGGTGGAAGCATCGCGTCGAGGGCTTGGCTGCACGAGCGGCACAAGGGGACCTCGCCCTTGCGCGGGTGTCGGACCTTGCGCGAGGAGCCCTCGTCGGTGAGGGTCCCGCACGCGTCGCAGGCGACGAGGTTGACGGCTTCGCTCAAGCGTCCCAGCCTCCGAGGAGTTCTTCGACGAGGTAGGCGTGGGCGCCGCTGCGCTGTCCGGCTTGGTAGCGCCGGATCGTGTTGTAGCGGAGGGCGGCGAGGCGGGCGTTCGATGGCTGGCTTTCGCTAGGGGGTTGGTTGGCTTGCAAGAAGTTGCACCTCTAGTGGTGGGCGCTCATGCACGCGTCCTCGCCGCAACCGCAGCGAGGCTCGGGCGCTTCGAGCGCGGGTTCATCCTGGGGTGAGAGGGGCCACGGGTTGAACGCGGCCGTGACGCGACGCGGAAGGACCGCGTCGCGTCGCGCGGAGGCCGGCGAGGGCGCGTCGAGGACGTGCGGGCTCGCCAAGCGGTCCAGGCGGCACGCCTCGCACTCGGGCAAGACTCCGCGCAGCGGAGGATGAGCGAGTGCGGGCAGGGGGACGCGGCAGTTGCCGCATCGGACAAAGCGTTGGACGCCGACGCGCATGTTGAGCCTCCATGGAGCCAAAGGGGGATGGGCCCCCTCTAGCTGGCCGCCTCCACGGCCTGGATCTCCGCCTCGACGATGGCGGCCTGGAGGAGGCCGATGAGGCGCCGGGCCTCCTTGATGGGGAGTCCCACTCCCAGGTGCGCCTTGGGGTTGCCTTTGAAGGCGCCGCGGTGGTTCCACACGTAGACGCGCCCCTTGTACGCGCTCGGGGCCACGCGGTCGCCCCGGTAGTCGCCCCAGGCGCAGGTGGCTTCCGGCTTCCTCGTCTGGGACGGGACGTTCGCAGTGCTGGCGTTCGGTTGCTTCGTGGGTGCCATTGGGGTCACCGGTGGGCGCCCCCCGGGGAAGCACCATAACCCTTCAGGACCCCCAAGCGAGGGAGCGCAGCGAGCGGAATGTTCGTAGTTAGTTTTCGTCGGAGAGAATGGAGCGAGTGGAGCGATGGAGCGGGGGAGGGTCCGAAGGGTTAGGTGCGGGGTCCCCGGGTTAGCCCCCGGGACCCCAATGCGGCACCCCGAAGCGTCCCGAACGCGCACGCCTAACGGCCCAGGCCCAGGACGAGAGAACCGCGAAGCCGGTCCCTGCGCCATCTTGGGCGACGAAGGGGTCGACCTGTAGGTGGCCCCGAGCACTACGGTTTGGGGCGTGTCGCGTGGAACCACGCGAGCCCCTTCGAGGCAGCCCCGGCGCACCCACCCCATCAAGAGGCCGCGCCTCAAGGACTCCACCCGCCCATCGGAGGCGAGAGCATCCAGGCTGGGCGGCCAGCCAATGAGGCAGGACCATCCACTCCTTGCGCGACGAGGGAGGCGAACCGATGCACGAGAGGCGGCCGCGAGCGAAGGCCGATGCAGAAACGGCAGCGAGACCCACGAGTGCCGCCAGACAACGAAGCCTACGCACTGCGTCCATCGCATGCCTGATGAGACCGCGCCGCGTGAATCGTCGCGTGGCGGATCCGGGCGCCACCCAGCGCCGCCGACCGGGGAAGTCCCATGCCCTGCCCGAGTGCACCTAATAGCGTCGCCGAAGACATCCCTAGCGGGGTGAACCGGAGGCTACGAGCTTGCCATTGCGGAAGACCTGAACATTGAAGGTCCCGGCGCTTCCCAAGCCCTTAACGAGGTATTCGACCTGCTCTTCGCCTTCTTTGACAAGGAACTGGTGCTCCGACTTGAAGCCCAAATTCCTCCCCGTGGAAACAACTTGTCCGTTGTGCTTGACGGTTTCCTTGCCGAATGCGTTGGAAGAAAACTCGATCACGTTGTTCTCGAATGCGACACTCACGTGCTTCGCCATTCTGGCACCCAACCCGTCAACGCTAGCGCGGAGTGCCCATAGCATCGCTGGCCGGTTGTCGAGGCCTTGCAATCGTCGCAAGGGCAATCCGCGCAACGCATGGGACGGCATTGCCGCTTCCGCTCTTATAGATGAGGCTGGCCGAATGTTAGGGGGTCGAGGGGCCAAGGGAGGCCCACGACCACGGCGCGCCCTTCACGTGGGCGGCGCATTGTCGGTCAGGGCAGAAGGAGGAGGCACGTCCGGCAAAGCCAGGGCTCGCCATCGAGGAGCCGGGTCCACGCTCGCAACGACGTGGCCTCGTCCGGGGCGTCCAATCCAGCCAAGAGAGGCAGTTCGTCGTCGCGAAGGAAGGGCGCGATGTCGACGTCGGCGCCGCACCCGTGGCACACGCCCTCGAAGGGTTGCGAAACGATTTGGCGCACCACGTGGCGTTCGAGGAGCGCGCCGACGCCGTAGTGATGCACGAGGGGTTCGACCCCGACGGCCACTTCCACGAACGGAGACGGCGTCCTCCGGGCTCTTAAGGAGTGTGGTAAACACACGCTCCCGGCGCTAGTCGAACTGGGCCAGACCTCGTTGGCCGCCCCATGCACGGTCCAGGTCGAGGGGGCGCAGGTGGAGGATCTCGGCGAGGCGTCTTGCGGCGTCGGGGGCGTAGCCGGTGAAGTGGTTGTTGACGACGACGGTCACGCTCTGGGCGTCCTCGGCCTCGCGCGCCAGGCGGTCCCGCAGGGACCCCATGTCGGTCGACCGGTCTTGGCGGACGACGCCGATGGCCTTCTCCTCGTGGCTGCCGATGGCGCGCACGTAAACCCAGTCCGTCGTGCGCACGCTTGGGGCCGGGTCGCCTTCGCCTTCGATGAGGTTCCACACGAGGCTGGCACCGTGGCGTCGCAGGAGTTCGTACGTCTCGTCGACCCACCAGGATTGGTGGCGCAACTCGACGGCGAGGCCCACGTCGCGCGGCCAGGCCGCGAGGAAGGCGGCCAGGGCCCGCTCGCCGTGTCCGCGCTGGAAGGTGGAGGGCAGTTGGGCGACGATGAGGCCCAGTTTGCCGGCCCTGCGCAGCGGTTCGAGGCCTTCGAGGAACTTGGGCACGTTCTCCTCGGGTCGGGCGAGGCCGCCGTCGTGGGTGAACTCGCGCGTCAACTTGGCGCTGAACGTGAAATCTGCGGGCGTGGCTTGGGCCCATTCGCGAGAGGTCTTAGCTTCAGGCCAATGGTAGAACGTCACGTTCGCTTCGACGGTGTCGAAGACGCGCGCGTAGTAGCGGAGGTAGTTACGGGCGGGCGTGCCGGGGGCGTAGAAGCGACCGACCCATTCGGGGTAGGCCCAACCGCAGCAACCGAGGCGGTAGCGCGCCAAGCGGGCCGGAAGGGATGCGACCCGAATATGAGGGTGGCGGGTTTGGCGGCGGCGTCGACCGGGCTAGCGGCGACAAGCAATCTCATCCTTCAAGGGGTTCAAGCCGCGGCTCGCTCGCTGTGGCCGTGACACGCACAAACCGCCGCTTCAACGGTGCCCTTGGCGCTTTTGCCTCCCATCCCAAGACGTACGACGGTTCCTCGTTCATGCGGCGCGCCTGGTAGGCGGCCGTGATGGGACTCCGGATGAGGGCGAATCGCGTCTCGTCCATCAGGGGCAATCCGTCACCAACGTTCCAGTAGATGGAATACGCCTGGAATAGGCGGTCCTCGCCTCCGACGTTGAAGGCCAATTGTCCCTTGTCGTCTAGCCTTGGCTGGGCCCGAATCTCGAGGCCCGTGTCGACATAAACCATGAAACGGGCGTACTCTGCTGGTTCGGGGGAATCGTTCGTCACCACCGGAACCAGATCCATTACGCCATTCAATCGGCCCCCGGGATCGAAGTCCCGTGTGAAGCGGGTAATCTCGAACTCCACCTCGAGCTCCGGCCTCTCCCGCCGGGCGTACATGTCCCTTACCTCGTACTCCTCCATGGGCACCGATTCAAAGTTGTAGCGTTTGTAGTAACGGCCACCGCGGGACTGGTGAGGACGCCTGGAACTTTGCGGAACCAGGACGACGTACGCATAGTGGCCGGGTGCGGCCGTATCCAGCGGAACGGGCACGATTCTGATGCCGTCCACTCGACGCTGTAGGCCGCCCCGGATTGTGTGCTCGATCCACTCCTTGGAGGGGCGACCCGGCACGAGGCCGCCGTCAATCCCAACGGGCTTGTGGTCTTCCTCCACCACGCCGTAGATCAGCGTTCCGCCCGCGGAATTGGCCATGGCCCCGACGTCCTTCGCAAGCTCGTCAGCCGCCCTTGCATTGGTCAGGGCCTCGCTGGCCTTGTAGTCGAGCGAAACGGATTCGAGCTCCTGCGCCTCGATCATTTGGAAGAGGGTGGCCTCGGTCCACTCTTGTCTGTCGTCGACCAACGTTTGGCTCCCGGTGCAACCTGATAGTCGAGACGGGCATGAGGGCACGTGCTAAAGACCTGGCGAACGCGGACGGGACAGTGGAACATAGCGCCGTCGCGTCGGGGCGGCGGCAGAGAAGGCGAGGCCCCCAAGATAGGCAATTGGGTGAGCCGCGCGGCTTGGCGACGCGGCGACCGCGAACATCCCGCCCTGCCGATTCTCAAGCGGCCGCACCATCCTCCCAAGCGCTCGCCATCTCGTGTGATGGGGGGCCGCCGGGTTGGTTCGCGTAGTCCCGCTCGGTCTCGTCCGTGTCCTTCTCCGTGGCTCGGGAACCGGTTGGCCCACTGATGAGGGCGAGCAAGGTTCGCATTCGTTCCGTCGGCATGCAGAAGAACGTTCGAAGGTGCGGCCGCAACTCGACGAGCCCCAGACTCTCCAACCGGTCGAGGGCCTGAAGGACGCGCGACCGGCTCCACCCGTGGGTCTCGTATAGGTCCACGGCGACATCGCAACTTCGCAGGCCCGGATGTTCGCTGACCCACCCCGCGACGGTGCCCGTCGTCTCGGCCTGGAGGGCCGCCCACGCGTCCGGGTCCGCCGCCCAGGGTCCCGTGGGGAGGTAGTAGCGGCGTTCGCCGTCGCCGAGGGCGGACAGGAGTTGGCGTTCGCGCCACATGAGGCTCAAGTGGTGCAGGAGCGCGCCCCGACCGGGTCGCTCGCCGGAGACGTCCGCCCAGCGGCGTTCCAGGTCGCTCAAGCGGGCTCCGGGGTGTTTGCGGAGGAGGCTGCGTATGCAGTGCCGGACGGGTCGGGACGTGTCGATCATGCCAAGGGTGCCTGGAGGACGAGGAGGACGAGCGAGGGACTGGAGGGGGGTTTGCGTTCGCCGGGGCCGAAAGGCACGTCGGCGCCCTGTTTGCGAAGGATGGATCGCAGGAGCGGCGTGGCCTGGAAGCGTTGGCCCGCGGGCGCCACGGCGCCTTGGACGAGTTCGGCGACCTTGAACCGGACGAGGTCCCGCGCGAGCTTCGACTTCGACCCCAAACGGGGCGCTTCCGCGTGGAGTTCGTCTAGGGTCCACGAGTCGCGCTTGACGAGGGTGATGGCGAGGAACGTGTGGCCGCCCAGGAGGGCGAAACGGTAGGCGTCGCCCTGGGCGAGGCCCTTCGTGGGCGAGTAGCGCCACTCGTGGCCGTCGTGGGCCTTCGCGACCTGGCCGCGAGCCTCGAGGCTCCGCAGGCGGGTGCGGATCGTCGACTGCGGCACGCGCACGCGGGGCCCCGTGCGGGCGAGGGCGCGGTGCAATTCGCCCACGCTCTGGCCGGGTTCGGCCTCGAGGCGTTGGAGCAGGACGCGTTCGAGGTCCGCGGCGGAGAACCTCGCCGCCACTCAGGCGCGCCCCCGCTTGGATGGTGCGGAATCGACGCGGACGCCGGGGCCGAGGCGTTCGAGGACGTCGAAGCCGAGGGCGACGCGCGCCATCGCCTGGAGCGTCGTCTGCCCGCTCAGGATGTGGAAGTCGTGGTCGTGGAGGACGGCGCGCAGGGCGCCCAAGGCGTGCGCGTCGCTCGTGTGGGCGAGGATCGCGTAGGCGCCGGCGGTGCCCACGTCGCCGACGGCGTCCTCGAGGATGCGCAGGAGCGCTTGGCGTTCGAGGGCCCGGAGTGGTTCCTTGGCGTGGGCTTCGCGGGCGGATTCGCAGACGAGGTCGACGAGGCCGCCGTAGGCGCGCGCATCCAGGACGGTGCCCGGCGGGGCGGGGGCCGGGACCTGGACGGGTTGGAGGGCGGCGACGTGGTCCAGGAGTTCGAGGAAGCGACTGATCCCATCCCGCGTCTCCCACAGCTTCTCCGACGGCATCGCGAGGAAGCGGTCGAGGCTGAGGGGGGAGGTCGGCGGCGGGGCGCCCTTCATCGAAGCCCGGGGCGGCTTCTCGGATTCTTATGGATGCCTTAACGCGGGCGCAACCATCGCGACTGCGCCACCAGAAATTCAAGTCGTTGGAGACGGAGTAGGTTTCCGTCGTTGGACGCGGATGTGCGTCAGGTCCGTCAGCGCCGCGCCCAGGTCCGACCGCCGTTCGACGAACGCCCTGAGGACCTCGTAGAGGACGTCCGTGGGTTCGTAGCGGAGCACGCGCGAGTCCTTCTCGTCGACGCGGCGCACGACGAGGCCGACCTTGACGGGCTCAACCTTGTCCTTGGCGGCTGCGGGGTTGAGGCTGTGGCCAAACGCCTGGACCAGGTGGGTGGGCTCAATTTCAACCTGCTCAAACTTTCGAAGCAACCTGAGAATTGCCCACTTGGAAACGAGTTCCCCGCCCTCCCGGGGGGTCTTGCCCTGCACGCCGGCGATAAGGTCCTTCTGGCTGACGCCGGGGTTGCGGCAAACCTGTTCCGCAATCGCCAGGCCGAGCGGGTTCTGGAGGAGCGCGGCGGCTACACGCTGCTCTTTGGGGCCCATGCCGCCTGAGTTGGGGCCGATGTAGTGTTGGCCCCTCATTCGGACCACCGTGAGGTGATTGGCGATCCAAAGCGTGCGTAAGTGGAAGTAGGCGGCCATGGTCGAGATGCCGAACGCGGTAGCCACGTCGCGGCGGAGTTCCGCAAGGTTTCGCATGGCGTGTTGGCCGGAGAGCATGTCCATGATGCCCTTGCGAACCGGGTGTTCGAGGACCTTGGCGAGGTCGAGGCGGGCGGCGAAGGGCGCCCACGTAAAGAGTTTGAACTCGAACGCGCGAACGGCGACGTAGACGGCTCCGCGACGAATCCATGAAACCGCGGCGTAGATGAGCACCAGAATCCCGAGGCCGGCGGCGGCCGCAGCAGTCGGAGGGAAGCCCCTACCGGGACGGACGCCCACGATGGTTTCCCCGTTGACGCCGACGAAGGTCGCTGGCCCCTGCAATGACCAGTCGGCGCGCGGCTTGGAGTAGTCTGCCTGGGCCTCAAAGTCACCCACTGCTTGGAAGAGGTAGTCGCGGGACGCGATGGGTCGGCCTTCGACTTGGACGTCGCCGGCAGTGTCCGCGAACGTGAGGTCGCCCGTCCAATGACCCGCGACGTCTTGGAGGGCGACGACCCAGGGATTCCCACCTTGGCGCGTCAGCGTGGCGTGGGCCGCATCGGCTTCGACGACGATGGCGACCCGGTCATACCACGAACTCCTAGTCGTCCCAGAGGGGTCGGCGACGCTGCGCGTCTCATTGAGGCGCTCGCCCGTCACGATGTCCTCGTTCGTGCCGCCGCCTTCGTTGAGGCGGAAGGTGCCGCCGTAAAGGACCGCCAGGAGGGGACCCCGCAACTGGGTCCCGGCCCCAGCCGCTTCGATGAAGACGCCCGCCGGCTTGGAGACGGCGAGCGGGCGTGGCGCGCCCGAGTAGGTCCCGATCCCATCCGGTCGCTGGAAGGGTTGGCGTGTCGCCGATGGCGAAATGGAGAGGTTGCGGGAGCCCTCGAGGGGCATGTCCAGGGTGCCGTCATTGTGCAGGGGGAGGAGCATGAACGAGCCCTTCGGCTTGGGCGACGTGAGCGTCAGCGTGCCCTGGGTCGTGCGGTTGAGACGTTGCTCTTGAGGGGCAGGTTCGGTGACGGTCCATTGGGCGGGGCCTACGGCCGTCACGTAGGGGAAATTGATTACGCGGATTCGGCCCGCGTCGATCTTGAGTTCGAGGCCTGCGCGGTCCGTCGCATTCTCGACGCCGTAGACGGCACCCAGGACATGGGCCCTGGCGTCGATGGTCCCTTGGAACTGCATGAGTGCGCCCACGTCGAAGCGGGCCGCGAGGGCGAACGTTGACGCCGCAGAAGCCAAGGGAACCGCAAGGAGGACCGCCAAGAGCGCGATGACGCAAACGAGACGGCGGTCCTGCATGCCCGTTTGGTTGACGGGGCGCCCGGCGTAATGAAGGTTTGCCGAAGGCGCAGAGTGGCGTGGAACCCGCCCCCACAAAGCCCATATAGTCGAGAACCCGGCTCTGGGTGCGTGGAAGAGCGGAGAATCGTCGGCGCGGCTTTTCTCGTCACGCTAGTCCTGCTCTCTGGCTGCGCCGCAAAGCCTGCGGGTTCCCCATCTCCCACTCCCTCAGTTCCGACCCCCTCGACCTCCACCATGCCCACGCTGCCGCCGACCATCAATCGGTCGGTAGACTTGTGGACGCTGAAGCCGCAACTGCTGAATTGCACTGCGTTTACTTTTGTCGCCTACGTCCCCACGGACGATGTCCAGAAGCAGCTTCCGCCCGGATACGAGGCGCAGGGATTCGTTACCCCCATCGAAGTCCAGGTGAACTTCGCAGTGACGAAGTGCGGCGCCTTCGTCATCAATAACGAAACGGTGATCCGCGACGTTACATTTGGTCAAACGGAAGCCATCGTGGCGGTCAATGAAAGCCTCAGCAAAGGCAGCGATGTCCAACTCTACTTCCTGGAGTTATTTGCTTCTAACCAAAGCGTGGTTAGTTTTCTCACGGCCATGGGTTTCCGAATTGGTTTGGCCGAGTTCGAGTGGAACGGTTCCGACACCACGACGAAGGTTGTCATGTCGGTGGCCGGAACCACTTGGTACGTCGTCGAAGGAGGTAATGGGGGTGGCCCGGAGCAGGACTGGGCATGGCAGAACCGCTGGCATCAGGAGCTGGTCGACGGGAGGCCGGGATGGATTAACTTCAACCTGACCTTCATGGCCCCCAAGGCGCCTGCGGCGGGCACCCTAATGGTCGAAGCCGGCCTCTTCAAATCATTCCGACCTGCCGACAATGGCGCCATCGCCGGCGGCACGAGCATTAACGAGCAACAACGCGCCGAGCTTACTTTCGGCCGCCTCTGAATCCTTCCGCGAGGGCGGCTCGGTGGCATGATGGCCATGCGGTTAGCGCATCCGATAATGGGAATTTAACGAACGATGCGCCGTTGCAGGATTCTTACGAAGTTGAACGCGCCACCACAATCGTGAAATACTCACGACCTTCATTTTCGACCCGTGCGACACATCGTCGTTTTTTCACTCCTCGGCTCCCTCCTAGCGCTTGCCGCACAGTCGGCCGCCGACAACCCGCTCCCACATGGTTCAGTGGAACTCACGAAACTCCCCTGTCCGTTGGACGTCCCCAACTGGCGGGCCCCCGCGAGGTGGGTCGACGAGTATATCCCATACGGGCAGGTCATGGTTTTCGAGCCGAATCTCTTGTACGCGCCTAATGCGAATGGCGAGTACTATGGGATGGAACACTGGCGCGGCCTTTGCCACGTAATCCAATCGCTGGCCGCGTGCATTGACCAGGGGCTAAGTTCCGACGAGTGCGCCGCCCACCCGGCCAATTCGCCGCCTGGCGGCATCCCGGACCTCTGCCGGAGCGACACCGAGGGTTGGCGAGCCCCTGCGGACTGGATCGAAGCCGATGGATCGCGCGTGGTCCTCTTCCAAGCGACGTCGCTTAATCCCAACGCCGCCGGCGAGTTCCAAGGCATCGAACACGCGATTGTCGCCTGTTAGGTTCGCCTGGGGCGCTTCGAGGGTGCGCCCGCGCCCCGTGCGGAGAGCCCACCAGAAAGGTGCTTGTCCGGGCGGCGAGCCCATTGCCGACTCCCATGGGCCCGCGCCAAAACTCGCGATTGATTCGAGATAGTTGCGCTGGCGTTAAGGCACGCATATCTAGCCAAGCCCGCGGTGGTCCGTTCGGCGGACACCGTGCGACCCCGACAAACCAACGCGGAAGCCTTGGACCACCCGACGCGAGACGCCATCCGGGCCCTCCTGCGACGCTACCCCGGCGCCAGTTTTACCGAGCTTCAGGACGCCTTGCGGGACCGGCCGGGAATCGGCCGCGTCGGTAATGGCTCGCTCGATTGGCACCTTCAAAAACTGCGCCGCGCGGGCCTCGTGGTCTCCGTCCGGTCCGGGGGTCGCCGATTCTACCCGAGCGCCGGGCCCTGGGTCACGAACCTCACCGACTACGCCCACGCGCAGGCCCCGAGGCGGTGGACCGTCGCCCAAGCCCTCGTCGCCCACGGCCCCCAAGTCGCTGACGGAATCGGGCGCACCCTCGCGCGGCCCATGAGCCCGTGGCAATTGCGCTTCACGCTGCGGGGTTTCGTGGAGCGCGGCTTGGCCACGACCCGACGCCAGGGCCGGTTCCTCCTCTACGAGCCCACCCCTCACTTGGCCCAAATCGTGAGCGTCCTGTCCACGATCCCCGACGACCTTCGGGACTCCCTTTCACCCGCGTTCGGTCCGATTCCGAGCGTGAACCCGCGCCCGGTGCTTCCTCCGCCGGGCGCGGCCTCCCCGTCCATCCTTCCAGCCATCGGCGCCGGCCTTGCCGCTCCGCCAGAATCGTCGCCGTACGTTTGAACAAACCACCAGGTGTCCCCCATGCAAACCCCCAACCTAGCCTCCCGGATGTTCGTCGCCGTCGCCTTCGTCGCCCTCGTCCTCCCGACGATGCCGACGCCCGCGCAAGCCCAATCCCTGCCCGATCTGGAACCGAATCCCGTCGAATCGGTCCTCGCGGCGACAGCACAGGAACCCGTGCCCGTCCCCAACCTAGCCGGGTCCATCCTTGAGCCGGTCACGACCGAGGAGGCAACGATCACGGTCACGGGGCACGTCGCGGACCTGGAAGCCCCCGCGGGAGAATCGCGGGCCGCCGTCTACCAAGTCGACACGTCGCCCCCGACCGTCCTCCACGAGTTCGTCGTGCCAGAAATGGAGCCCGGCAACTCGACATCATTCTCCTTCGAGTGGTCGCCGCCCATGGGCCTCTCCCACCTGCGACTCGTCGTGGACGTCCACAACAGCGTCTACGAAACGAACGAAGACGACAACGTCGCGACCACTTGGGTTTCGCGACCCACCCAGGCGGGCGACGCACCAGAAGGCGGCATGGCCGCGATGGCGTCGGCGGAGAGTTCGAGCGGTTCTTCCTGGGGAAGCCCGGACACCGTGGTGCTCGACGAGCGCCCCATGAACATCCAAATCTCGACCTCCGAACAGGGCGCCGACATCGAACTCGACGACGGCAACGCCCAAGGCCAATCCTTCTGGGTCAACGCCGCCCTCCTCCAAGCCGCGGGCATCCAACGCCCCGCCTTCACGTACGATGATGGTTCCATCATCCCCTTCGACAACGTGGGGTCCTACTACCACGTCCACGCGCCCCACTTCTCTATGATCCACGCCAGCGACGCCGAAGCGACCATCTTCTCCATCGCGAACAGCGGGGGCGCGGCGAGCGTCTACTGGAATAACGCCCTCGACCGCGTCGACATCCACTCCGCCGCCCAAGACACCGCGGACAAGTCCCTCGTCACCGATTTTGTCCCCCACAAGGAGTTCGAAGCCGCGGTCCGCTTCGGCGTGGACCAGAAAGGAGAGGACCAAGAAGTCTACCCGCTCGCCCTAGGTTCAAGGTCCGAGCGCTTTTCGACGAACTACGCCGACTACCCGCCGAACAGCTTCGGCTTCCGCTACGTCGCCCCCCTCTACTGGGGGTGGGACCCCGTGCGCATCGAGGCCTACTCCCAAGGCGCATCCGGCAGCGCCACGACGTACTGGACGTGGACCACCCAGGAATCCCCCGACCATGCATTGCACCCCGACGAGGGTTGGCAAGTGGATCTCATCATCCGACGCGTCGCCGACCTCGTCTACATGGAGTTACGCGACGTCGCCGGCGAACTGGACAGGAGCGTGGCCGTCCCCATCAACGAGTTGGCCCTGCCAAGCGCGGATTCGATCTTCTTCGGCAACCACGGCCTGGACCGCGAACCCAACGTCCCGACCCAAGCGTGGAGCAGCCAGTTCACGGTCACGCCCGAGAAGGGCGACCTCGTGCCCAAGGGGTTCGAGGCGGGTCTCTTCTCGATGGACGGCAGCACGCACTCCCACACCGACGCCCCCACGGGACCGACCGGCGGCCAGACCGGCCTTCGCCTCACGCAAGAGAGTCCCGCGCGCACCAACGACGTCGGCCGCGCCTGGATCGGCGGCTGCCCCGCCATGACTGCGTTCAGCGTCGAATTCCAATTCCAGATCCAACGCTCGGGCGCGGGACTCCCGAGCGGTCTCGCGTTCTTCTTCGGCAAGAACGTCGCCTACACGCCCGCGAACGGCTACTTCCTCGCCTTCGAGGACTCCGCCGCCGGCACGTCGGGTCATGAAGGGTACGGCATCATCTTCGACGGCCACCAAGATCCGCAAACGAACGATCCGGCGGACGGCTACATCGCCCTCGTCAAGGACTCGATCTCAAACCGCATCGCCACCGTCGTCGAACCGCGCGTCGACGACCAACAACTCCATACCGCAAACATCGAAGTCGCCGGCCTCCGCGTCCACGTCTACTTCGACGGCCTGCTCCTCATCAGCGCCAACCTCCCGAGCCTGCCCACGTACTCGTGCATGGGCTTCTCGGCCGCGCACAAGACGGACCTACAAGTCGTGGACGTCTACGGCGTCCTCGTCTCGAGCCTGCCCCCGAACCAGCCCCCGAACGCGCCGAACACGCCGTCGCCGCCGAACGGCGCCAACGGCGTCTCGCGTTCGCCCATCCTCTCGTGGGTGGGCGGCGACCCCCAAGGCACCATCATGCACTACGACGTCCGCGTGGACACCTTGAACCCGCCCCAGGCCCACGGCAACTACCAGTGTTCCGGAGCCATCACCTCCACCGCCTGTCAGGTCTCGAACCTCGTCCAAGGCCGCACCTACTACTGGCGCGTCATCTCGAACGACGGCGTCAACCAGGTCCTGGGCACGGTGTGGAGCTTCGTGACGACGGCCAATCAGCCTCCCAACCTGCCCTCCGCCCCGCAACCGTCCAACGCGGCGACCAACGTGGGCGTCGCGCCCACCTTGCGGTGGACCGGCGGAGACCCTGATGGCCAGTACGTCACGTACCGCGTGTACTTCGATTCGACGACGCCGCCCGCCGCCGTGGCGTGTTGGAACACGTACGGCGCCACGTCATGTGACGTCAGCGGTCTGGACTATGACAAGAGCTACTTCTGGCGCGTGGACGCGACGGACGAGGCCGGTGCGACGACGCCCGGGCCCGTCTGGACGTTCCGTACGGTCCCCGCCACGTCCAACCACCAGCCGAAGGTGCCCTCGAGCCCGTCGCCGGTCAGTGGCGCGGGCAATCAACCGAGCGGCGTCACCGCCACTTGGGTGGGCGGCGACCCGGACGGGGACACCGTGACCTACGACGTGTACCTCATGTTGGGATCGACGGTCAGCAGCCGTTCCTCGACGACTCTCACGTGCTCCAAGACCGTGGTGCCCAGTTGCCTCTTCGGTGGTCTCGCGCCCAAGTCCACCTACGCGTGGCAGGTCGTGTCCTCCGATGGTCAATTGACCGCCCTGGGCCCCGTATGGACGTTCACGACCCGTGACAACAACCAAGCACCGACCGCGCCCAGCGCGCCCTTCCCCACGGATGGAAGCACGGACCAGTCCGTGACGCCTACCGTGCGGTGGACGAGCGTCGACCCGGACGGCGACCGGCCCCAATTCGAGATCTACTACGCCGCTGCCTCACAAGCCAACGCCGCACAGGCTTGCGCTCCCAGGACGTACGCGTTCGAGTGCACGCTGCCGTTGCTGAAGCCCAATACGGAATACAAGTGGTGGGTCAAGGCCTTCGACGGGGCTCATAGCACGATGGGGCCCGTGTGGACGTTCCGCACGCGCGTCAACCACGCGCCGTTGGCACCTTCGCTGCCCAACCCCTCGAACGGCGCCACGGGACTTCCCGCGAGCCTCACGCTTTCCTGGCAAGGCGGCGACGAGGATGGCACCAGCCCCAAGTACGAAATCTACTTGGGAACAACGCCGAACCCGAGGTCCGGAGGCGCCAAATCCTGCACGACCACGGGCGTGGCGCTCTGCACGCTGAACAACCTCGAGTATTCCACGAAATACTTCTGGCAGGTCGTCTCCATCGACGAGTTCACGAGCACCGTCGGACCGGCGTGGAGCTTCGAGACGATGGTCTCTCCCGTCAACCGGGCGCCCCAACTGTTGAATCCATCACCGTACAACACCGCACCGGACCAGGCCCGCAAGGTCTGGCTTCGATGGGACGCGCTCGATGCGGATCACGACGCGCTAGAGTACAGCGTCTACCTTTGGGGTCAAGCCGTCTGCGTCCGCGTCACGTCCCCGAACTGCATGGTGAGCGGTTTGGAATACGGTTGGAACTACGTTTGGTACGTGGAGGCCACGGACGGACGGACCAACACGACGGGCCCGGAGTGGTGGTTCTCGACGTTGGCGTCGAGTCCGGAACAAGCTGCCTTGCCGCCCGAGTGCCAAGTCAAGACGGACCCACCCGAGGTCGAAATCAACCCTAACCAGCCGCTGATGGCGACTGCGCCCAGCGATCCCACGGCTTGCCTCGAAGCCGCCACCGGCCATGAGGTTGATCCGTACGTGCCAACCCAACCGAGCCCAAGTTCCGGGAGCCTTGGATGGGTGCCCTATAACATCACGCTCTCGTGGATGGGCCAGAACCCAATCGGTCGAACGTACGATGTGCTGTTCGACTTGGTCGACCCGCCGGCCCACGTCTACTGCCGCGAGACCCCGAACGCGTCCTGTCGAATCTACGACAGCTTGATTCCGGACACGACGTACTATTGGCAGGTCCGGCCGCTTCCCGACGATGGCATCCCGACCAAACTCTGGGGTCCGGTCTGGTCCTTCAAGGTTGAACCGTGCGGCGGCGACACCTGCCCCTCCCCAGGCGAACTCTACGGCATGGCCATCACGGGCGGCGAGGGTCTAGAAGACGTCGACCCGTGGAGCGCCGTCGAGCCAACTCTCATCGACGCCAACCAGGAACTCGATTCTGCCACCAGCGCACTTGCGTCCGTAGCCAGTGGCACCAGCCAAGCGAACCCGAAGTGCGGGAAAGGGGAAGGCAACAAGGCCTGCACGGTGCTGTTCCTTCATGGGTATGCTCCACATGGGGCTCGGGGTGAGGACAATCACATGCGATCCTGGGAAACCCTCCAGGAGACGTACGAGGGAGCCGGATACTCTGTCAAGCGGGTAGGATACTACGGCGGCGAATGCGACGTCGAGATCGACGTCAGCAACGATGGGCCCACCACGGGCAAATACGCCGGTGCTTACTCGCATAAGCTGGTCCTAAATAACAAGCCGCACGGCTCAAACGGGACCGGCTGCGACCAACAAGCGAACTCCAACCATCACGGACTCGACGACAACATCTACCACCTCGCGTTTCACTTCGCCTGGTTTGTTTACAACCATTACAGCAGGGCCTGCCACCCCGACATGGAGGGCGGCACTTGGATCGACGTCGTGGCCCACAGCATGGGCGGCCTCATCACGCGAACGGCCCTCTACAAGGTCAGCACGAACGACCCTCTATGGCCTCCGTATCTCTGCATTGAGAACGTCGTCACACTTGCTGCACCCCATGGGGGCGGGACCGGAGCGTGTACCGCCCGCGCTTCCGGCATGGCCACGGAGCAGATTGCTCAGTTCTGCGAGAATTCGCAACTTCTCAAGGATCTCCGAAAGAACGCGCAGAATCCTCAAGGAAGGGGCGGCACGCATTGGGGAATGATTGGCTCAGTGGATGACGGCTGGGTCTCCGAACAGAGCGCCATCGACATGACCGCGCTGGGTTTCATGTACTGGTACCGGCCTCCCGATGGCGGCTATGAAGAGCAAACGAGCTGCGCTGACATCGGCCATGACGACTATTATCGGTCCTCACACTCCGGCACGCTGAAGACGAAATGCTATCTCATCGCCGATACTGGTCGTCACGACGACACCTGGATATACGACGACCCGACTTGGGACGTGCACATGCTAACGCTCGAGTTGGCGACGGGGGCATACCCGTGAAGGTCCTGGTCATCGCCTCCGTCCTTTTGCTTCCGGGTTGTCTTTCCCTATGCGGGAAGATCGACGCTTGGGCAGCCCACTGGGATGACACATCGCCGTACACGCGGTTTCCGGACGACGGCCAACACGGGGATTACCGCATAACGTCAGCCGAAGGAAACACGCCGGGAACATGGTGGAAGAAGGCCCAACGCGACATCGGCGAATACCGCGTGTACGTCACAGCCTACAAGGAGGGTCCGGTGCATTACAACGTCGTGGATCAGGTGGAGCCATTCAAACGGCCTTCGGATGAAACCATCCGTGATTGGCTCTCCGATGCCTTCACGAACCTCCGTCTGGGGGCGATACCCAACCCGGTGCCGGAACTGAAGGGCTACCACGAGAACACCTGCACGCATTGATCGCGGCCCGGTCACTGTCTTGGCAGTTGATCTGTATACGAATCCCGGAGCCGAAGAACGCGGCCCGGGCCGCCACGGCGCCCACATCGCAAGCCTTCAGCCCTCTTCGGCACGAAACCTTCCGCCATCGCCGCGCCTCGGCGTGGCGTCAGCGGACTTCGCGAGGAGGGCGTCCCGCATCGCGGCGGCCAGCTCCATCTGGAGTCGGGCCAGCTTCTCCAAGGGGTCCTCGTGGGGTATGGGTTGAACCGAGAGCCCTCGGAGGCGGGCGAGGCGGGACTGCTCCTGCCGTTCCAGTTCGCGCAGGGCCATCCGGTCGACGTCGGCCTGGTTCATGTGGACGTAGTCGGCGAAGACGCGGCTGGACTTGACGTGGCCGGACTGCTTTTTGACGACGCTCTCGGGCTCGCCCGCGGCGATGAGGTGGGTGATGCGCGTGTGCCGAAACAGGTGGGGCCTGAGCCGGCGCACGCTCGCGGCTTGGCAGGCGTGCTTGATGGCGCTGTAGACTCCTTGGTAGGTCAGGCGGGCGCCGTAGCTCTTGGCGCTCTCGCTGCCCACGAGGGGCACCACGTTCCAGTCCGGCTCGTGCCGGCGGGGGTGGACTTTCACCCATTGGCGCAGGAGACCTGCCGCGAGCGAGATGCTCACGGTCCGGCCTCCTGACTTGCAGAACGGGGCATCGTCCGGGATGGTCACGTGAGCCAGGCTGTTCGAGAGGAACGTGACGTTGCCCAGGTTGAGGGCCGTGAACTCCTGGGCGCGGAGCATCCCCTCGTAGAGGAGGGCGATGAGGACGCGCGTGCGGAGCGTCAGGTCCTCGCAAGTGAGGAGCTTGCGCAGTTCCTCCTCCGTGATGACGTTGAGGCCGCCCGACTTGCGGTGTTTGCGGTCGCCAAGTACGAGTTTGACCCATGCGGGCGGGTTGCCCTCGTAGAGCCAACGCAGGAGGCCGCTGGCGGCTTGGCGGGCGCGCGCCCGGCTTGACGGCGCGGTGTCCTTCGCTTGGATAGCCTTGAGGTAGGCCAGGAGGTCGTCCCGGCCGAGTTGGCCCCACGGTTTGCCGTTCGTCTCCCGATCCAAGAGCTCCAAGTGGTAGGCCTTGAGGCGGAGCGTGTTTACGGAATTCTCGCCGACGACACGCGACTCCTCTATATACCGGGTCGCAGTGTCGCGGTTCGCCGGGCCAATCCGGCCGAGGTGTCGTAGCGTTTGGCGTTCGTGACGGGCAAGCTCTTTCCGTTGCGTTTCGTCCATTCGGGCACCTGGGGTCCGCTTGTTGCGGAACGTCGCCCGCTTGGCATGCCTAGGAGCGAATTCCCGGGTTTTTCCCAGGAAACGACCGGATGCCAAGCGCGGCAAGAATGTATCACCTAGGGCACGTAGATCAGCGGTAGATCGCCCGCTTGGCATGCGGGAGGCCTGGGGTTCAAATCCCCACGTGTCCATCGACGAATTCCTCACGGGTCTTCGTTCAAGACCGGCTCCAGAATGGCTAAATACGGCCGCCGTGCCTGTTTTGAACCAGGTCGCGCGGCGGGCACATGGCGGCATCCCTGCAATCCCGAGTCCAACTCCTCGCCATCCTCGCCATCGCCTTCATCCTCGTCAGCGTGCCCCTGTTCTACCAGGTGCGGGCGGACGCCAGCGAATCCCGCGAGACCGCCAAGAGCACGTTCCTCTCCAAACTCTTCCGCAACGTCGCCAAGGACCTCAACCCGCCCGAGGACCTGCAGGTCGAGGACGCCTGGGAGCAATGGCAGCAGGACCACCCGGATTGTGGCCCCGAGTGCGACCCGGCCGCTGACCCCGACGGCGACGGCATGAGCAACAAGGACGAGGTCGAGCAGGGGCGCAACCCCAACTGCAACGAGGAGAAGGAAGGCAAAGAGTACTGCGCCGGTCAACCCCAGCAACCGCCGCCGGATCCGGACAACGGGACGCAAGCGCGCCAGGACATCCTGTTCATCGCCCCCAACGGGAACACGTCGGCCGAGGGCGGCAGTTGGCGCGACACGTTCACCGTCGCATCCGTGCAGCCCAACTACGACCGGTGGACCATCTCGTGGCGCGTCGACAACTTCCAGGGTCTCAACTACGACCTGCGCCTGCTCGACGCCGACGGTCAGGTCGTCTGGTCGGCGTCACGCAACGTCCAGTTCCCCGTGGCGACGTCCGACGAGGACGCGGCGACCCTCGACGGCACGCGCGTTCCGCCGAGCGGGGCCGACTACACGTTCGACGTGGCGTCGTCCGCGTTCCAGGCCAGCTGGCACGTCCAGATCGTCGGCGAACGCGACGCCTCGGCCTAACGGGAACCGCTAAGTAAGGGCAGGAGCTGGGGTTCGGAAATGATGTTCGTCGACGTCACGAGCGCGCCCCAAGCGCTCGCCAGCGTCGATGTCCCGCTCGTGCCCGCGGGCGCCACGCTCATCGGTTTCGTCCTGCTCCTCGTCTTCGCCGTCCAGGCGCTACGTAGCCCCCGCGCCTCGCGCCCGACGCGGTCCGCGGCGCCCATCCCCGCCCCCGCGCCGCTCGCGCCCCCTGCCCCCGCGCCGCCGGCCCCGCCGCAATACAAGCGCGCGCCCGTCGTCATCCACTTCCCCCAACTCAAGCCCGACTTCCCCGACGTGTGGGGCCTCAACGAATCCTTCGACATCGTGCTGCGCGTCGAGGACCGCGCGTTCCACGAACAACGACAGATCCCCGGCCTCACCGTCACGGTCGACGGCGAGGCGGTCCAACCCGTCTTCACGAAGGGCACGGCGGGCGTGCGACGCGTCTTCAAACGCTTGGGCGACGTCCCCATCCAGGTCGACCTGCGGACCCCCGGCGAACCGCAGCCGCGGCGCACGACGCGCACGGTCCGGGTCGTCGAGTACCGCGCCGAGATCGCCGACGTCTTCACGAACTTCCGCGAGGAAGCCGGCAAGACGATCACCCCCATCCGCGAGGA
>Ga0070694_100000063_pt1 | contig 51217 bp, 45 predicted proteins | sample KBSK1251metaG_FD_65470 | JGI IMG/M metagenome (GOLD analysis project Ga0070694, IMG submission 65470) | Corn, switchgrass and miscanthus rhizosphere microbial communities from Kellogg Biological Station, Michigan, USA - KBS K1-25-1 metaG | ecosystem: Host-associated > Plants > Roots >...
AGCAGTTGAACTGCTAATTGATCGGAATCGACTCTGTTGTCCATACGTCTTTAGCGAGTTCCATTAATATCTCGTGCCGCTTGTCGATATTTGCTGCCGACCAGTCAGTGAATGATTGGAGTTTTTGATTGATACGATTGATCGATGTATTTGCGCCAACCGTATTGATTTGCGCAATGCTACTAGTTAGATAGTTTTTGCACTTTTTGTACTCAACGACCTTTCTCTGAAAGAAGTCGTTGCTGGCCACGATGTTTATCGGTTTTTCCAGCAGGGTCAGATTTCCAAGTCGATTCTTGTACTCATCATAATCAGCATTTGGATTCAGAGTTCCAAAATACTGGCGCAGACTCGCGTCAGGGTTGTCGGGAAGGATGTGCTCGATTTCCAGGACGGTGTACCCGTCCAGAGAGCCAGGTATTTTCACGCCGTTGTATGCCATGTCCACATACTGAGTAAGTTTTGCCAGCAAGTATCTAGTTCGATACTGCTGCATGGAATGCAGGTTGTAGCGGCGCAAATCGTCTGCCAATTCGGCGTCCTTGGCTTTCATATTGGTTTCGAACCGATCCCGAACAAAGTCATTTAGTTTTGCTTTTTGATCTTTTGGATTCGAAATCTGGCTGATGTTTCTTAACTCGTCTGCCCATAGTGAAAAGTTTCGCTCCAAGTCCTTTGTGGGTGTCTTGGTAAAGATGTAATAAAAAAGAAAGCTCTCGAGCTGTCTGATGAAGTGATCGAAAAGAGGTTTCGGTAGATTAGTGGCGGCGAGGAGTAATACGTAGTGCAGGCTAAAGGCGCCGCCGCATAGTCTCTTGAGGTTGTCCATTGCAATGCTGGGTTTCCCATCATTGCCTCTACCGTCCGAATACGCTATGAACTGTTCTACACTATCGGCGACCTTTTTTGTAAACTCAAAAGGCTTATTTTCATAGTCACACAATGCCGCGTTTTTCTTGTTGGTAAACCAATCATAAATCTCATCTTCTCTGACAATTGCATCGCGACGCGCATTCTCAATTTTGTAATTCGCCATCAAAAAGTATCGTAGAAACCGGAGCGGCTTCTCCTTGTTCGTTTCCAGCGGCTTAGTTACTTTTTTCCATTCATCCTTGAGCTTTGTGAATTGTGCTGGCGGGACTTGCCTGAAAAGGAGATTCTTCAGTAAGTCCATTGGATTTAGACCGATGCCGCGTTCGTTTATCGTTTCAAATATTTTTAGAGCGCTGCTTATGTCGGTTGAAATCTGAATGAAGACAACATTATTGGCGAGATAGCCCCAATACTTCTTGAGTGAATCGTTGTCTTGGTAATTGTCCTCCAGATAGCGATTGATTGTTTCGTAGGCAGACACCAAGTTCTCGATTGATCCATAAGTCTTAATGCCGGCGGCTTGGATGCGGGCCCTTGTCTTAAGGGGCTCAGTGCCAAGTTCGACGATCTTTTTCATTACCTCGCCAGCGTTCTCATAGCGTGGTTCAAGTTTTAAGCTCGTTGCTATCTCACCCTGAGTTGTCGTGTAGCTCGTTGAGATAAGACCGTTAATCGTCTGTTCCTGTGGCTCATTATGAAAGCGATTTTTAAGCGAGCACAGAAGAAGGAAAAGCGTCGTTAGACGTTGCTGGCCGTCGATCACTTCGTGGCGAGTTTTCTGCTCGGTTGGCGAGACTAGAATTGTGCCAATAAAGTATTCCTGGCTTGAACCGGCGTCGATCTCGTCGTTGATATCATCGAGTAACTGCTGGATCTCCTTATCGGTCCAAACGTATTCTCGTTGGTAGTCTGGAACAATATAGAAGTTTTCCCGGAATGCCTCATCGACGCTGAATTTATGATTCTCAATTCTTGCCACAGCTAACCTCCTCCCCTAGGCAACCTTTCCGGTTCCACTCTCAAGAACAACCTCATTTCTGAAGACATAGACAGGTGTCTTTTCAAATGCGATTTGTTCGAGGCGTCTTGACGCGGCTACTTCATCGCGCAAGAGCTTTGCGAAGATTTCATGCACGCGATTTGTCTTGTACGCGGCGGCAGCAACGCAGAAGTCGAGGCCTTCATTGTGAGTGAAAAAGCGTCCGGGCACAGTCGTTTCGTTCGCGATTACTAACCCATAACGTAGGTACGGATAGACCTGCTTGTGTTTTCGCGCTTTCGTGCTGTATGTGATCACATCGTGAGTCGACACGCCGGCTTTAAACTCCATGACAACTCGAGGAATTCGAATATCTGTATCGATATCTTCGAATACACATAGATCCGTTTGAAAGGCAGAATGTCCGCGAGAAAGTCTTCGCGGGTCGACTGTTACGTCGAGCCGATTATTAACAGTCACTTGATAGAGCAACGGTGCGTGACGCGTGATGACGAGCGGCGGAGCCAGAATTTCCTGGGCCGCGGCAAGAGCTTCTTCGACGAATTTATCTTCTTTCATTGGATTTTTACATGAGTCGCCGGTGGCTTGGGATTTTACTCACAGTAAGCGGGCGAAGGTTATAAGAACTGTGTGAACGCTGCAACTGTTTTTGGAAGAACAGGGGTTGGTCCGTGGGATCTCTGGCGTGCGCGTGAAGTCTTTGCGTTGGTTGTTAGGACTTTGGTGGCTGGGATTTAGCTAATGCGCCCAACTTCTATTTATGATGACCTGACTAGTGCTTTAGGGGGACGTCGTTAAGTGATTATGATTCGGTTCACTTCGGAAGTCGGTGAGGTGATTGATTTTGTGCCAGAGGTGTTTATGCCACTCTCCTATTCTGACCTACCGTTCGACCATAGCGCTGAAGGCAAAACCTACTCCTTTAAGATTGATGCGAAATCGATACAAATGCCGGGCAACACTAGTTCAGATCGCCGGACCGGGAGAGTGTCGCTACAACTCAACTTTCCTCAAGGGCTTTCTGTGTTTGCTCTGGTTCCGGGAGGATGGCTGCCACCTCCGTTTGTGATTCCATCGAACTTTTTGGTTGATCGAAATGTGGTGTCAGACTTAGTGAGAATCCGGCGAGGCTTATCACCACAGCGCATGAAACAGAATGACTGGTGGTTTCAATTCTTCGATCACTTCAACGCATTCATCAATCCAGCTCTTTATGCGCTCGAGGGCGACAAGCTTCGTCATCCTACGTTCGACGAATTTCGGAAATCTTTTGACGAAGCAGCAAAAGAGATTGAAACTCAGTTACCCGGTGCCAGATTGGTGTCTTATGATTCGATTCACTATCAAGCGGCCTACCAAATTTTGACCAATTCCGCCGATCGGTACGGCCGAGAAACCAAGTTCCTCATGTGCGTGGCGCCCAAAGTTACCTTTCGGCTGTCTGATTCAGAACTTCTTGCAACTCAAAAAGAGATCATAAGAATCGCCGGCAAGTTAGATCTGAAAACACACTCTCTTTCAGTACTAACCATACTTGCTTGCCTCTATGAGAATGCTGACGGATCTGGATTTCTAGCTGCGCGCCGAATTATTAAACCCAGCACGACCTATTCAGCTGAGAACGCTCATAATGCGATCGCCGATCTGAGGGCGCTGGAGATCTTCATCTTGAGCCTTGGCCTAGACCAAGAGCCTCTTGCCTTGTGTACCTGTGATCGAGCAATCGCTGCCTTGTGGTGCGGCCTCGACGTACACGGACATCGCTGGAATAATGATGTGTTTAGTTTCACCGTATCGTTGACTGAGCATCTGTTCCCTCGTATAGCGACCGCTGGTAGGGAAGAGTTGGCCGCGGTATTGGCTGAGGAGCATTAAGAATCCAGTTTAGCTCACAAGCGTAATGCGGCACACGAAGGATGGCGGTGGATAATGCTTAACCATGTGTGCGACATTCCCGCCTTGTCCGCTGCATTCTGAAAACCTCTTGCACATCCAGAACTGGTCCTGCGCATCCTTGGGACGGTCTTTGACCGACTCGCTCAGACGTGACACAAGAATGACGTAGTTAGCGTCATCTGGAACGACATCTTTCGGCCGATTCTTCGCAGCTCCGTTGTCGTTTCTCTAACCACCTTCCTCGAAAGTATTTGGTTCGCTTTCCTGAGTTTGGAGTTTGTCTAGGTCACAACCAGGATTTCTGCCCGTTTACTGATAGAAGCGCATTCTTGTTAAGAAATGGGCCAATGAAAGATTTTGGCAATTTTTTCTTGGGTTTAGCTCTGAGGTAGGTGTAAACTCCGCGGCAACTCAGCACTTACCCGGTGGAATCGGAGGCCCTAAGGTGACGCGTCTTCCGGCGAATTTCACAGAAATCATCAATACCCCTCGTGGGGATAAGTCTGCGCTCAATGACATCTTCGAGCTGCTGTATCAAGATCTGATCAGCCTCGACCGAGCGCTGAACAAACTTGAGATCATCGATCCACGGGGCAGCCAAATAATTGTGCTCCGATTCCTTGGCAGCTCAAAATGACCGAGATGGTAGAGGTTTTAGGTGAATCCGAATCAACCATTAAGCGAAGTGTACGCGCGTTGAAAGCTTGGTTGCGCGCTGAAATGAGTCAAGCTGAATGACCAACGAGGATTGGGAGAAAGCCCGGGAAATCTTCCACGAAGCGGTCGCGCTGCCTGAGACGCAGCGTGATCCGCACATCACTAACCGCTGCTCCGACAATCCTGAATTAGAGGCCGAGGTTCGACGCCTGATTGCCAACGATCCGGGTACGGAGAGTTCTGGCGACAATTCGATCGAAGAATTAATTGCGGGCGAGATGCGAACGGATCTTGGTCAACTGGTCGGAAAGGATATTGGAAATTACCTAATCATTAATAAGTTGGGCGCCGGCGGTGGGGGCTCAGTCTTTCTCGGAGAGCAGAAAAACCCGAAACGGCAGGTAGCGATCAAGGTCCTCCATCAAGGCGGTGATTCGCGCCGCTTCAATCGCGAAGCGCAAATTCTCGCTGAATTTCGTCACGCCAATATTCCGCGAGTCATCGAAGCCTCCCAAAAAGGAGCGCTGCATTTCATCGTCACCGAATTCGTAAGGGGCTCCAACCTGCGTTCTCAGCTGACTTCGTCTATTGAGTTACCGCGAGCCCTCGAAATCATTTTGAGCATTGCCGACGCGCTCGTGGCTGCGCACGCAAATGGAATTGTGCATCGCGATGTAAAGCCCGAGAACATCATGATCGAGCCCGACGGCCATGTCATGCTGGTAGATTTTGGCATTGCCAAAATTCGGGGTGACGTTTTAGCCGGAATAGAAGTCTCGAAAACAGAACCGGGGATGCGCATGGGTACCTATTACTACATGTCACCCGAACAAGCTTCCGGTGACGACGTGGATGAACTCACCGATGTTTGGGCGCTCGGCGTTGTCTTATATGAAATGGTAACAGGCAAAAAGCCGTTCGACGGAGACATCGCCTCACTGTTTCGCGCGATAGTCAGTGAAGAGCCAACGATGGCCGACGAGATCTCCCTTCCACTGCAGGATATCTTGAAAAAGGCCTTGGCCAAAGAGAAGAGCGGCCGCTATCAGTCTATAGATTTATTCAGGCAGGACTTGCGCGCATTTTCTGAGAGCAAGGTAAGCGGTAAGGACTCTAACTCTGCTGAGATTCAGTCTCAAGCTGCCCCGCCGCGCGGAACAGACATTCGAGTTTTCCTAAGTTACAGCCACCTCGACAGAGACTTTGTCGACAACCTAAATCAGTATCTAGAGGATAGTGGTGTCGAGGTTTTTCTCGACGTTAAACTAACGCCTGGAGATTCATGGACAGATGAACTCGAAAAGGCCCTCGACCGCGCGACGCACTTAATCGTTGTGATCTCAGAAAACTCAAAAGACTCTTTGTGGGTGAAAAACGAAATAATCGCTTTCCGGAAACGACTTGGTAGGCCAATCATTCCAGCCCGCATTGACGACACTCAAATTCCTTTTATCCTGAATGCTTATCAAGCGATCCGTCTCGACCGCAACTCTCAAATTGGTTTCGAAAGAGTGTTAACCACGCTGCGAAGAGGAGCTTCAGCGGACGGGGCTGCAGCTGTCGGCTTACCCTTCAAAATGAAGATGTTCTCCCTGCCGACAGAAGAAGGCTCCCTGGAGACGCCCTTCGATGTGGGAATGAGCTGGGGACTTGACCGGAGTAGTTTCATTGGAATCCTGGTTGGACACTCAGAGTACGATTTGCTTGACGGTTTGATGAGAGTCGAAGTCGCGTTGGCCGACAGTTTGAGAGAGTTGGGCGCCATGGATAAGTTGCCGAGACGTTCATGGTTCCGGGTCGAGGCAAAACGATTGCCTGGTGGACCCTTAACAGCAGATGAACTATTGCCTTTCATCGTGGCGGGGTCGTCACGGGACGTCGAAGTCAAATCGCGACTTCCGGGCGTTATCCTGGCCGTAGAGAACAACATCTCTGAAGCTGAACAGATCGAGATCATACGTAACTGGATGAATCGACTGTTCGAACGTGTGTTTCCAGCGCGAGATATAGCCGCGATCGTGCAGTTGGCTCCGTCCGATAATGCAAGAACTTTAGTCGCCAAAGTCTCTCGTTCCTTGGACGGGTTAATCGAAAAGATTCCACTCCGTCCCGCTTTTACACCAGCAACTCAACCGGTCCCGTCGGTTGCACCAATCGAACCTGCCCTAAAGCCAGATGAACTCAAGGATGAGGCACGCAAACAAAGAACGGCGCCAGCGGGTTCGCATTTCTCTTCGTGGTTTGAAGCAATTCTCAACGCGGGAGGCGATGATGTTCTGAGAAATATCAACTCCTATCTCCGCGTCTTTGAGTTCTCGGAATCCCTTGATCGAAAGGTCGCCAATTACCCATTCGTACGTCCTTTCGCGGACAAGGTCATATCGGACCTTGATAATCATCCAGCGCTTCCCGATCAGCTGGACACTGAATTTCTGCAAATGACTTACAAGTACCTGCCCGGGCGATTTCCTGAGCTGCTTCAGGCGTATCGCTTAAGTCGTCGGCCGACCGCTGTTCGGGCGGCTCAGGTATTTGCAGAGCAGACAGGGTTGCTTGAAACTTTCTGGATAGAAGACCACTCGAACTCGTCGTCCGATTCGCCTCAGGCAACCCGAGCATTGCCGATTTCCTACTATGCGCACCAGGATGTTGACGGCTCGTTCGTGAACAGAAGAGCTCAAATGCTGCTGCGTGAATATCTCAAGAACCCGTCAGGAGCGAATCACGCCGCCTTGGAACAGATGAAGCGCGAAACCGGAATCGATTTTGCGCTGAAGGCCGTATCATCCTTATTTCTAGGGGAGACTAGTGTCCGCGACTTCATCAACGACAAAGGAATGAGGGCCTATTTCGAAGCTCTCAACGCCGGCTATGACTTTCAGTTTTCATTAGCTGAGGTCGCAGCAACCGATCTTGACAATACCGCTTTGTGGTCTCTTATCCGAGCGCTTCCGGTGACGGGAGCGAGGCTGGCGGAATTGATCGGTGAAGACAAGCGTAAACGAGCAGTTGTGGGATTACTGACAGCTGAAGAGTGGAGATCTCTTTCCACCGACGAATACCTGAAGAAAAAGGTCGCTATCGCGCGAGGAGCGCATGAGTTGTATTTCCGAAGTTGATTCCCGGAACAAACCATGCTGGCTGAATGGTATTTCTGTTGTTGTATCAACGCGAACCCGTCGCATACGGATGTTTTCCTACATCTGTGGGAGACAATCCACGATCCAGACAGCGATTGGCCGACACTATCGCGGGCGTTAGGCGAACTTCGCAAAACGGAAGTATGGATGCGTCTTTATCTGTTGCCCGAAGTGCTCGCGATTCTTCACCGTGAGAACCTACCCCCAAATATCGAGCTCGCGATCGAAACTTATTGCGCAGATTTGGTCGAATTTCTTCCCGACAAGGTCCAAAAACCGGTTAGCGCCGCATTCAACTCTGCCTACTTTGGCGGCAAGGGAAACATTACCCAGAGGTTAGAAGCCTGCGTCGGCGCGCTGTCAATCCGAGGCGACCAGATGGTTTCCGCCACGCCGTATCTGGATCTGAAGGAATTCATTTCCGAAACGACTTTGCTGGCGATCGTCCTGGATTTGCTCAAGCAACCTGATTCATCCTCAGAGATTTCGGCTCTGGTCAATCGGTCCGTGGCTCTTAAGGCTGTTTTGACAAACGGACTGGATCACAGATGTGGGCGAATGGCCTTTCGTTTGGCTGCGGTGATCTCTCAACTGTCTTCGGCTTACCCACTCAATTACTTGAGGACGAAATGGAGAAACCGATTTTGTACGTCGGAATTGGAGCCCGACGTTATGCAAACAATTGCCCTAGTGACCTTTGATGTGATCACGAAAGCTGACGAGACCGCTGGCAGCGTGGTTCTTCAATTGATGGAAGAATCGATCTTACTTACGCAGTTGGACGGTTTTACTTCACGCAGTCGAGATCGTGACAGCAAGCGGGCTGTAGTGCTGAGCCAGTTCGGTTTTGACACATCTGACATTGGGCAAAGTCTCTCAATCATATTCTGGCAAGCAACGTTGTGGTTATTGGCATCTGACATTGACCCGGAAACGACGGCGGGACTCAAGAAGTATTGGGGAGTTCCAACTCACGATTCAACTTTAAACATTACGGTTGCCGGTCCACTAACACCGGATCAACGAAGTCAATGGAAAATGAATCTGGAGGTTCTTGGTCGTCTAAGGAGAATGAATAAGCAGCTGACTGTTTACGGCAAGAAGAGGATTGAGGTGCCAGAACACAGTCGTTGGGTGTTTTTCTCACCGTGGATCCAAATCAATTACGTGGCCGTCCGCTCACGAGCCGACGATAAGCCTACTAAGAACAAATCCTCTAATGAAGAGCCTGAGTATCATGTCAACTACGTCGCATTAATCAGGTTATTAGTTGCTGCACTGGTCAGCTTCAGAGTGTCGAAAGCAGTCATCGACGACGAACGCAGATCAGCATTCAACAGTATTTTGGTGCATGCATCATCCGTCTTGTCCATCTACTGGAATTGGCTGAGAAACTATGCCTCGGCAAAAGCATCGGAAATCCCTCAACAGTTCAGGTTAACATTGCCGTTGAGCGGTTTGGCCCTCTTTACGCGCAGCCAGATCGAATTAGCCGGCAAGGGAGCAGTTGACAGAATTTCACCGTCAGTTTTCCTTGCTCTGCTAACGAAAAAACCGTCCGCAGATGCCTCAAATGACGAACGAACGTTCCTGCGGTCGATCCTGCCCGAAGTCTTGATGTCGTGGATTTCCAACGCCTATGCTGGAGCCGGTGATCAATCTGGTCCAGGTCGATGGTTACAACACATTTCCGAAGTTAACAATTATTACTCCCGCGGCCTCCATGACGACGATGATCGTGTGAAAGCTGCGCTGGTCATGCGCTTCCTGGGAAACACTAAAGACGGAGTTCCAAACGAATTTGATTGGAGACGACAGGGTGTATTACCGCGAGATCTCAAACCCCGACTATTTCTACTGGCTCCGAAATTATCGGCGAAAGAGTGGGCAACCCGCGTTCGCGACGGCCAGGTGGTGGTGCGCTCGTGGGAAGGACTGAAAGGTGAGCGGAAGCTTTATAGCGAAATTGAACGCATCGCGGCCCTCGGCAGCGATCAGGAATCAGCTGAGTACCGCGACAAGTGGCGTCAAGCATGGCTCGACAGCATGAATGGTATCGCCGAGAAGAAGAAACTAACTCGATTTGCCAGGTTACGGTTGATTGAACTGCTCGACTGTTATGAATTGTCTGCCTGGCCCAGAGGGCAGGAGGCAATTCTACTCGTACTTATGGAGTTCGGCGTTCACTTTGAACTTAAGCGGGTATTCAATTCGTTTTTCTTTGATCCGCAGAATGAAAGCGAGATCCGAACGGAACTAAAGCAACCTCTCATCAAGGCAATTTACCAAAAGCTTCAGATCAGCTCGGCGATGCGCGAGGAACGCGTGGATGCGTTTCATCCAAGGTATCTGGACTATGAGACGCGGCTTATCGAATATCTCGAGGATACGCTCACCCGACTAGCTTATATGAGCCGTCTTCCAGGTAATGCGGATGGCAATTTAAGAAACCTGCTCAATGCGCTCGAGACAGATCAGCTGACCAGCATGGCCCACCAGGATTTCCGTGAAGTCAGGGCTTTCGTGGAACAGCATCGCAATCATAATGTAGTGCGCGTGACTGACGATGTGGTCGTCAGACCGTGGACGATTCGCGGGATGGCTTTCGACCCGAATCGAAGTGAATTAACGATATCAATCGCCGACCTCGACACCTCGAAAGTAATCGACGTATTCAGTATGCCGGACGAAGAGTATCGCGACTTCCAGGGCGGTATCACCAATGAGGTAAAGCCAGTCCTCGGATTGTTAGTTAGCAGGGAGGGCGAGAATGACGGTTACAACTATGAATTCAACTGCGGTCTGTCTGAGTATGTCACGGCGCGATGGGAAGGCGAGCCCGTACTTGAGCCGAGTCGCTGTTACCGGCTACCGCTTTATCGAGAACCTGGCGGAAGCAAAAAGTGGCGCCTGGACGAGGATAAACGGGAAGGGATAAAGGAGCTGCGACCCCGATTGGCAGAAGGAGATGTTACCACCCTTGAGATTAGTGAAAGGAGACACGGAGCCTTTAGGACAATTGAGTTGTTTCACGATGGTGCCGCCGGTAAGGCTGCGACGCTGGACGAGTGGGACCCCAATCTCGCTTTAGCGAAATATCAACTAAGTGCCCAATCCACTCCTGCGCGAATTGGTGAGAATGGGATTTTTCATCCATTTGACAGCGGATTAAGAAGCCTGGTTCTGAAGGGGTTCAATTTTCTCAACTCAACTGTTGAAGTGTTGACGCTGATAGGTCGGCACTTCAATCCGAATTCTCCCGAAAGAATCTGGAGGTTCTCAACTAAACCCGGAGAAAACTATTTGCTGAAAGCGAGTGATTTCACCGTCTCTGCGGCGGCGCAAATTGAGGAAACAATCTCTCGTGAAGTAAATCCTGGCGGGCTCCTGGTAGCTGTCAAAAACCTGATGGACGAAGAGGACAAGGTCCGACTTGAACTCGCCACCGAACCGATAGGTGATCCGGAGTTGTTGGCCCTTTATCCGCAGTTCTCCGTTCCATTCGACTACCGAAATCTGAAATGGCGAAATGGTTTCAAGGAAGAGCGTCCCCGAATCGCGATCAAGGAATCTACCGGTTGGATGGTTGCCATCGATGAACCGGTGCCGGGATTCGATAGTCGGGCGGAGGTCCAGTGGATCGGCGGAGATCCGCCCGACGGTTTTGATCGGGTGGACTTCGAATTGCAAAGTTGGGATCCGCGAATTGGCAAAGCGAGTGGCAATTATGGTGAGTTGAAGTCGCTGGATATAGAAGAGGGAGACTACCGCGCCTTTCTCGATCGATGGCTGCACCTGGAAAAGGGTTCAATCATAAAGCTGAAGGCTGCTGGTCAATTGAAGGATAGCGGCAGAGTCATGTGCTGGACCCCGGAAGGGATGGCAGTTTACGTCGATGCTGAATCTCTCACCATGAAAGCGTTGCCATCAGCCACGTCTCACAAGGCGCCAGTGCTTTTCAAGTCCGGTAGGGAGACAAACGAGGTGATCCCGCGAGGTTCATCTCGATCAGCCGCCGTCCTGGAGGCGCCGAACTGGCGTCCGTTGCGCCACTTCGATCCAAATGTTCACAGTAAGAATATTAACAACCCCAACCCGCAGGTGGTCCGAAACAATGCTTGTGACGGAATAGTGATTGATGTTCCAAAAAAATCAGGGAATAAGTTTTATAACGTGCTCTGGTCGGTTGATCGCAGTGCGATCCCAGCTAGTATCGAAATGGACCTGCCCCACTCCGTGTCAGTACAGAAAGGGAGTCGCCTGACCGGAACTTCGAACGGGCCGGGATGGAGATGGCAATTGCGAACTTTGGATGTTCACTGTCGGGCACTATGGTCCGTCACAGATGCGCGACCAGGCCAGGAAATGACCTACCTCGGCCCGGTAGCATACGACGGACGCTGGGTGGACATCGCGGAAATCGCGCCTGGCCGGCTGGCGGTGTTACCGGAGTCGATGCTGAGCGTGCCGCACTTGGCTATAGGTAACGGAACTTCATTTCGCGAAGGTCTTCATAGCGAAGAAACGACGACCAATAGGTATTCCGGACACTATTCGTGGAGAGGACAGACCCGCGCTGTCTTACTTCTTCGAAATGGCCGGGTCCTCACGGGTGATATAGCTGAGGGATATGCAGACCGGCAGTTGTCGATAGAGAATGTTGAACTCCATCTGGATCAATTCGCGGGGGATGATTTTTTTCTTCAACGCTTTTTCTACGTATCGGCCCGCGGTAAGAGGGGCGCGGCGGTCGCGTCCGGAAATGAAAAGGACTCGGACCACTGGCGCAAACGGCTATTGGAATACCTCGACTACAGTGTCGAACGAGAGGAGCGGCGCTTGCGCGCTGTTATCAGAGGCAACAGCGTAAGTATCCAGGAATCAGAAGATATTCGGGTGCCGGCAACCGACAATTGGTCGGGCTCGTGGACGCAAATCGTCGAGATCCGGCCGGAGGAAGGTCCCTACGTGCCGCGCGCCAATTATCTGGACGACGCGCGCGTTGCTTTGTATGAGGAACGTGAGACCGACGCCATCTACGGATCATTTCGCAGAGTTCCTCCGAAGACTCCTGAAGCGTACATGGCGGGTGTGGGCGCGGCCTTCAACGTTTTTGTCAGACTCAAAGAGCCGCTCTATTACGTGGGCAGGGAAAAGGTTGATCCGCTGAACGACGAACAGTACGAGGAGACGCATCATCGCTTTGAGTGGGGCGCCGGCAAGATGCTGGTTGCACCTGAATCAGCGCTGCGTTTCGAAGGCCAGGCCTTCGGCACATCGCAAGCTCTTTTGAATCCGTTCGATCAAATAACTGGAGTGACTTTTGAACACGGAGACTTTCATGGTTGCCTCATTAACATAAATAGATTTCATTTGAACACCGCTACCATAATTCCCTCTGAAGCCAGCCAACTCTTTACCCAAAGGAAAAAACATCAGATTGTTCATATTCTGCACCTCCTGGTTTACGTGGCGGACACACCAGAGAATTCGCGCGTAGAGGTTGAATATGTAGAGGCTTTCAATGAACGCGTTCAGGAGAGTTCCTGGGCCTACGAAGAAGTGATCGCCAAGCTGAACCCGAACGATCATCCCAGAATCCTGGAGCGTGCGCGAAAACAAAGGACTGAGACGATCGACGGACCCGTTGAGATGAAAGTTTTTGGTCGTTTCAACGAATCAATCTTTAAGGAAAGCTGGGGGACAGAGGTGGTTTTTGACCATGTACGTCTTTCATTTCAACCATCAGCCGACGGCGGGTCCCCACTGCAAAGCAGCGGAGAGCGTATTTTTCTCAGAGCTCGCAGAATTATTGAGATGACCAATGAAACGGCGCTGGAGCTTACCTGGCAAGGATCAGACTCCGACGATGACAAACGTAGTAACAGATCATCAGTGGTGGGGCGGAGGATAATCGATCTACCAGGATCGCCCCATGAAAAGCCAGATCCTTTGATCGATCCAGCAGATGTCGGACCTGACTTTGAGCGATCAGTTCGGGTGCTTCGCAGATCTTTCTCCGCCCGTGAGAATCTGCTGCCACGCATCGCAAATTTTAAGAATCAGGACCTGCTGACCAAGAATACGCTTTTGATGGTATTGGTTAGCCTTAACGATCAGAATCAGAGAGTGGAGTGCAACTTGAAAAAAGGAGCACCCCCTCGTGGTCTTGAAGTTTTGGGTGCCACAATTGGAGCTGAAGGATTCCTGGCCGCGGTAAGCGAGGCTGATACAGATTCGATAATCGTGGAAGTAAAAGTGGGCGTCTTTGTGAAGATTCCGCGAAATAGAATCGAAAACCAACTGCCCTTCCTGCGTCATGGAGCGATCGTCCATCTCAAGAGACATGGAGAAGATTTTGAGGTCGACTTGGCGGCTTACGATAACACTCGTTATGTTACGACTAGCGAGCGGTTATGCGTTGCGTTGCCGATGAACCCCCTTTTTAAGATCGCGGAATGGCGGGACAAGCATCTTGATAGCAACGACGAATATTGGAATAGAGAGGCAAAATTCGCGATCGGAGGGCTGCCTAGTCTGACGCCGCTACCCGGTAAATTCGACGAACAGACGGGAACCTGGCGGAAAGCAGAAGCGAAAGACTGCATGGCATTGATGAGCGAGCCGCACCCGCTCAAAATAGTGAGTCTGATACGGGACAATAGAACAATTCGATTTTCTGTGGCCACTGACTCACCGTTGGCTGGCTGCCTCGCAAAGGGGCAAGATCGGTTCGACGTTCGTTTTGGGTCACTTCGGGATGATAAGGCGAATCAACCCTCGCTTCTTTGGCCGCTGCTTTCCTTCGCTGATCAATCCATAGATGAAATAATCGATCGAATCAATGAGGAGAAGTGGACTTATCACGACAAAGTAACCGCCACGCTTGTTAGCCGCGATGGGAGCGCTGAGATCGACGAGAAAGAAGTTGGCAACCAGTTTTGCCTGACCGGGCCGCTTTTTTTCGAAAGCTCGCCTTATGGAGATCTTAGGCTGCGATATACGCCCGCAAATTTCTTCAGATTCGGATTTCCGGTTGATGAATTGATTAGCTCGCTCCTCAATAAGCCCAACCGAGCAGCTACTTATCCCGTGGCTGGCGTGCCTGCCGAAGGTGGTTTGTGGATCGAGCTGGCGCCGGGCCGGATCTGCGAAATACCTCCAAATCTGGTCATGGGTGAAGGGCGTAGCGGAGAGTTCCCACTAAATCTAAATTGGGAGTCTTTTGCGCCGGGAGACCAGGTGACGCTCGCGCTCCCGTCCGGGAACCCTTTGTTAGCAGATCGAATCGTTCTGAGAGAATGGGAACCTGGGTCTCGCGGAGCCTTTGGCTCGGACGGCTGTTTTCTCCCCGTTGCAAACCGTGATTCCAACAGCGGCGCCGTTACCCTCGGGGCCGGCGATTTCACTGTAGTCATTCCGGCAGCTCATCCGGACGAGATTCCTGAAGTCGTCACGTTCTATCCAGACAACGAAATGCAGGACGGTCATGCGTATCTGCCAAAACTCGATGATGTCGTCCTTCTGGGGCTGAACGAGTTGGGAGAACTGGCTGTCCTGGGACTCCCGAACTTAGTGCCTGAACCTGATCGTCATATGGAATTGTGGCAGGATGATGTTCTGGCGCAAGACTTTCTGGTTAAGGCGGAAGGCAAAAGCACAATCAACCGAACCGGAATGATCGCATTGATTACGGCGGTAGGTGGCGCATTACCGGTAACTGTAGAGTTTATCTCCAAATCCAGACGGAGTGGAGAGTCCGTTCTATTCTTTTCGCGGCGACTTCAGAGAGCTGCCCTAGCTCGCCTGAGTAACTGTATCACCTTCGGCAGAGTAATTGGTCCACATCCTCGCCGGGGAATAGTATTGCTGCGTTGCGGCGGTGATGTACTCAGACTCTCAATAAATCAAGTCATTGGAGGTTTACCCGAGAGTGAAAGCGTACTACTGGAAACCATAAGAGTTCTTAAAGGATCCCAAACCCTAATTTACCTTCATGATGAAAGAGGCCAAATAAGACGAGGACTGCCTGGCAACGGAGAAGATGAGCCTTTTGTTACGGCCGTTGAACCTGTAACCGCAAACAACGGCGCAGAAAACGGACTGATCTGCCGCGCTGCGGATCAAATGGGATTGCATTGGCTAGCGGGAGAAAATGCCGCTTGGGCTTCATTGTGCCACGACGAGTTGCGTGCGATCTTTCAGTCTCCCGAACATGATTATTTTCGTGTTCGGATGCTCGAAGATCAAAGCGTTTCGGTGATCGATACTAATGCCGCAGCTCAGGAATTCAAATCCTATCGCATCGGCAAAAAACTCGTGGTCAAACTTGGTGGGAATCTACCCGCAGACACCAAAGAAGCCTTGGGCGAAGCCTTCAATTCCAGAGTTACGCTTCGGGTTGAAGATCTAGGACCGGAAGACCTGGGACGTGAAACCAGCACGATGGAGATTAGCTCAGTAACGCGCAACCCGCAGCGCGTAGTTGTTGTTCCATTGAGAAAACGCAAGCATACGCTTGACCTGCCGGGCTGGATGATTGCGCTTCTGTCCCCCGGAAAAACCGTAAAACAGAGAGAGCAAATCAAAAGCTACCTCATTTGGCGTGAGCACCCAAATGAAGTCTCAATCGATCCTTCCTCGATCAAAGAAGCGACGTTCAGCCAATTGAATGAATGGCTCGTGAAATCATATTACGCCGATTCTGCGGCCATCGATAACAACTTCCGCAGACTAGTAGCAGAAACATGGAAAGACCGTAATGAATACTTGCCGCAGATTGATCTTGTCTTGGGAATTATCACCATCCTATTGTTTGAGAAACTCTCCGGCCCGAGTCAAATGCCGACGCTTCGCTTGCGCGCAGCGGAATTAGCTCAAAACCTCGGTGCCCGTGCTCTCAGAAGCGTCCACGTCGAAGTGCTCTACCGTAAGTGGCTTCGTAACGAGGAAAACAGACGTCCTAACCAGCCTGAGTTATGGCAAAGGCTGAGAGAAATAGCACTAGGTATTGACGACCCTTCTAAACGTAAATCGACGCTCGAGAACATCGACGATATCGCGCAATTGGGCGTGGCCGTTGCATTAAGACAAACGTCGACGAGAGATTGGCACGCGCTAAGAGAAATTCAGCAATTGTCGTGGAGCCTGAGCAGTTCTATCGGGGATTTCTCGCGCGATTTGATGACACGGCCACTCGAAGATGGCGCGTTTGTAACCAGGAAACTCTTTGAGCTTTACAAAGCGCTTCCTTTGACTCTTCATCGTGAGTCCCTTTGTCTAACACAGGCACAACTGGCAGTCTTGGAGGAAATCCTCGACGACATAAACCGGGAAGCGCTAGACCTCATTTTGATGGACAACTTTGTGATTCCCCTCGCGAAGCAAGGGTGAAGGTTCGCAACAATCTCACTGCGGGGTGGTTTCGGCGGGTGTTTGTTTGGCCGGCAATTCACTCGAGGTACTAGCAGCAAACAGATCCAACAATTCCTGTCTACCTAGTTTTGTTTTAGGAACTCCTCTGTACGACTCGGTGCCGTTCAAGACAAAGTTCGCGTAAGTGCCGTCGGCGCCGGTAGGTACATACCAAACGCCGTCGCCTTCAGTTTCAAGCAACGTCTCAACAAAACGGCGCCAAATCGCCTTAGGCAAATGGCGGCTCCCAAAAATTGCGGTGATCTCCTGTAGTGGATGGTAAATAACCAGCAAGCCCTTGATGGCCTTGTGGTTCATGCCTGCCAACAAGCCTCGGTGCGGCATTCGATCCTTCGGTTCCTGGGAATAATAAACCAGTGCATAATCATTATTTACACGCCTGATCGGAAGTTCAGTTTTTCTCATTTCTTCAAAGCACTGCTGAGCCTGCCGCAATGCCTCAAACATAAATTCAAGTAGGTAGGTAGCTACAGCTGGCTGCCATGAGTGCCGCAGAGCAAACAGAATTTTCTTAAGGGTGAGATAGGTTGGTACGCCGTTGACCTGCGGCTCCTTGTTCTGAAGCAGCAAACGCTTGATTTCATTTACGGCTGCCGGGATTATTCGATCGGGAAATCCATACTTAATTCGCTTTTCGATTTTCGCAAGATAAGTGTCCCATTCCTTACCCAAGTCCAGGTTAGCCTGCTCGATGTCGTAGCGTTGGAAGTCCTCAATCGCGACGCATACTGAAGACAAACACGCCCCTATTACGGCGCGCTTCCACAGCGGACTCAATGGCTCGAAAACGAAACCAGGCTGTATGAATTCAGCCGAGTTGAGACTCTTGAGAATGTTGTACAGATGATCGTAACTTGCTCCACCCTCTGAATCGATACTATTTATTTCCTTCAGGAGAACTCCCACTGACTTGACGCCGGATCGTTCTGCATGGGCTCCCAGGTGCTCGGTAAAAACGATCTGTGAAACTGAAGGAGCGGTGCGTGTTCCATGAAATGAATGTTCATCATAAACCTTTACAAAGTCGGGGTTCTTGCTGCGACCACCAATTCCAATCAAGACGGCTCCGACCAATTTGGCATTTAAAGAACTAGGCAACTCATCTGGCGACCCGCGCAGTACGTGTTCATCATAGGGAGGCAAATAATCTGTCGGGCCATAACAAGAGCGTAGTAACAGATCAGCGAAGTAATTGTCTAAGCTAGGGTTCTTACGAGTCACGAATTTGGGAACGGGGCCGGGCAGCCATTGTTCCGGGGAGAGACGCATATGACGGCGTAAACTGTTCGAGGACGACAATGTGATCCGATCAAGAACTGAACCCCACGTAAACACTCGAAGTCGAACCGAGGATGGGAGGATTTCTATAGGACTAATCATCGGGATTTACGATTTAAGCTCTTAGAGTAACCGTCACGCGAATCTCGGATTCATTCAAAGTTTCTGTCCATCTGCTTCCAGTGGGATTTCGTACGGCATTATATACTTAGATTCGAATGCAGATAACCATAGCTTGTCAGTATTGGATAATTATAGAACCCCCTTCCTAAGACAGGCACATAGTTCGGCCTTCAACGAATCAAAATTCCGTTGCTAATACGTTGCTAAAATTTATCACAATCGGTCTTTTGAGGTCGTAAATGACACTAGACAATTTCTTGTTCGCGGCTGGGTTGTTGTTAAGGTTTTTGGTTAAAATCGGCGTTTTTCAAGGCTGAAAAAGTGGTCCATGAAAAGCCGCCTTTAGCCATTCGCAATGCGGAGGTCGGTTGTTCGATTCCTCTGTCGATCAATTGATTTACTGAGGCTACATCATTGTGGGTTTTCTTCCGGACGGCTAAGACCTGTATCCATTCTTTCATATGAAAGGCTGAGGAACAGTGGTGTTTATGGTCCTGACTTACGCGACTCTCAGCGCCCGGCGGGGATGCTCGGGCCACGCGATCGTCGATCCGGCGCTGAGGTCACAAATTGTGACCATAAATACTCATCGTTGGACTGCACCCGTTAAGGAGCGGAAATTCGTCTTATGACAAGTGGAATGTGGAATGTCATTTTATGACCTGCCAATTTCACTTTATGGCCGACGAAAGTCACTTTATGCCCAATCCCACATTTGGCTGTGCGGACGAGCGTTTTCTCTGCTCTTTCCAAAACTTCTCATCAGGATCTTCTACACAAGTCACTACTCCGATTTGTTCGAATTGAACAGATTCGCCGCCGCGCGGTTCTTGCTTAGTAATGCGGCCTAAGGTGCACGGCGAATCGGGTAAGTTCCAATCTCTTCCCATTACCGTCATTAAGAATCCGGCATCTCGAGCTTTATCTTGCGCCGACTGAGAATCGAGTCCAATTAGGTTTGGAACAATCCTGGTGGCGGGTCTTCCGGTTTGATGGTGATAGTGTATGAGTGCGAGTGCAGCTGCAAGAATAATCGGGACTACTACGAACCACAGTACTACGATCGTTATTAGGATTTTCCAGAACCGTTTTCGTTTTTCTTGGTCGGTCATCTTTCAGGATCCAGGGCCGAAGGAACTAGACAACGTTGGGTTTATGACACGGGTTAATTGTGTTGTGTTTTGAGAGCGCATAACACGAAATTGCGTAAGGCCTTCGTAACCTTCTGGTCGAACTTGGTCTCTACGGCTCCCAATTGCATTTCAACGCTTTCGGCGTTTGCAATCTTTGCGAAGTCTTCGTATCCAACGACGACGTTTTTCTTCTCGAACCGTGTGCTCATGCCAAATTGGTCAGGCGTGTCGTCTGTCGCCGTGATAGATCTAATTCTGTTCCCGTCTGCCAAAAAGATTGCTTCCTGTCCCTGGTAGAGCCGAAGACGCGGTGCTTGTGATTTGAAGACCAGTTTCACATCTTTGGGCTTGGTTTCTTTCTCAGTGCTGAAACTCACTTCAATCTGAAGAGTTAGTCTTTCGCCGGGCCTCTCACTGAGCATCATTTCATCGAGCCGGATCGTGGTAGTGCCTTTGAACCGATCTTGCTCTTTCTTAATGTGCTTCTGAATGTCCTGGCATTCGTCGGCTGGCTTTTGTGACTGAGCGGATATAACGGGGATTAGGCCGAGAAACACAACGAGGTATATGAAAAGGGTGAATGTAGTCTTTGCGCTGTGTTCGCTATTGAGATTGCACCCAAATGACTGGAGCAAGCATCGTGCTCGTGATTTGCGAGTTATTGCGAAATTCCAAAAGTGTGTTTGTTTTTCTCTCGTAGGCATGAGGCCCCTCCGCGATTTTGTCAGTAGGAGAGTTGACGGATTGGGCGACGCGTCGCTGCTTTTAAGGGCCGGTTGGTACGGTAAGGAGTATTGCGTAGTTCGCAGCACTCCCATATCCTATAAGCCCAACCGGTATATGTATGCGCGAGGTCACACTGGGTAATGACCTTCGCTCGGACGATTCGCTTGGTCCGGGCTTCTTCTTCCGCAAGGCGCATTCTAAGGGCAATTGCCCATAGGCACAAGCAAAAAGCTTTCGATCCATCGGGAGGTTTCAACTGATGGGTTCGAAGGCGCGGCCGAAACCGAAATATTTGGGGAAGAAATTGCGAGCAATTCGTGCGGAGATATTGGGAATGTCTCAGACTGAAATGAGCAAGGCTTTGGGATTGAGAGTGGATTACTCAGCGGTCTCCCAATATGAGCTGGGTACTAGAGAGCCACCATTGCCGATTCTGGTCAAATACGCCCGCTTGGCAGGACTCTCTACGGATGTGCTAATTGATGATGATCTGAGAATGCCGAAGCCAAAATAAGCGATTCGCAAGCTGAATCAAATTCACTCCCTGTTTTAGTCCAGCGGGCCTGATTTTTCCGTTACAACTTAAGCGGCTTGATCGTCAGAGGCTTCGTGGTCCTTCCAAAATTCTGGTTCAATTCCTCGCTCGTACATGCTGTGAATGATCACGCAGAGGTTGTGACAGAGAATCTTACAGAGCGCCTCATTGATCTGAGCAGTTTTTGTCCTGCATCGCAGGTGTGGGTCGAATCTTCGCTTTATCATTGAGAAGGTGCTCTCAACATTGCTGCGCTTGTGGTAATGCTTTTCAAACCAGTCGACGTTCATAGAATAAAAATGATAGAGCCGAGTCCAGAGAGCATTTCTGCTTCGATGCTCAGGCTTTGCATTGGATTTGAACGGAATGAAGGCCAGGCACTTATTCTGCCACGCTAACACGAGGTTCTTGAGGGCGGAGTAAGCTTTGTCGCAGGAGACTTCCTTGACCCGAAAATGGCGCAAAGTTGTAAGCAGGAGGGCTTTGAAAAAGGGACTATCACCGGCTGAGGGCCCACTGATCTCAACAGCGGTAATTATGTTCGTTAAGATGCCGCACATTACATGAAGTTTGACCCACGAGCGCTTGTCTCGAACTTGTGCTTTACCAGATCGATGATCAACCCATCGAACAAACTGCGACGTCGATAAGCCAGTCGAGTCTATAGCAAACACAGTTTCGATCTCGGACAGTGGCAAGCTGCTCTCAATAATGAGTTGACGGAGAAGGCGCGTCGTCGATTTCATTTCAAGATACTTCAAGATCGTGCTGGGCATGGGCACCTTTGAAATAAGATGACGTTTCTGGGCGTCTTCCAGATCGGGAATACATTGTCGGCATGTGGTCTTGTTGTAGACTTTCAGGACCATAGCGAACAGCACATCTCCAAGAGGGATTGGCGGCCTGCCAAACGTGTGCAGAGGCTTCATGAGGCCGGCACAAAGCTGACCGAGTAACAAAATAAGTAGTGTCTTCTCGTTAATTTGCGCGGCATTGTAAGCGTGCCAATCCTTGACGTGGGCTTGTGACATGAGTTGCCTTTCTGTGGACTCCAATTGACTACTGAACCAGAGTTAGAGTTGGCGTGCTCGCCTCAACCGGCGGCACGGTCACATGAGAATCTTCAGTTGGCCATTCAACGAGTTCCCATTGGCCACGGCCGCTTGGTCGTTTCACCCAGCGAAACCAGTCCGGATGTTTTTGCATAGAGGATCGGATGGAATTACCGGGGTGCCTTGAGGCAATTTTGATGTTTCCCTTTAGAAGTGCCTCAACCACTTGGGCGTGAGTTTGAGGCCGGCCGACGTCGAACAGGTATTTTCGCGCTGCGGCGGCGAAGCTCATGCCTTTGAAGGACTTTGAAGTAGCGGATGTTTGTGGCAGGGGTGACTGGTCCTCTGGGAGGTCACCCACTTGAATGAGTAACGCGCGTCGCGTTGTGATTAGTTTGTTCTTCGTGGCAGTCATTCTTTCTAGCTCTGCCTGAAGAGAATCTTGGCGACTGTCGATATCGGCGATTTCTTCGTCGGCCTGCTTTAGTGCCAGAGCGAAGAAGTCTTGCTGTTTTTCCATAAGGACCCTCCCTTCAATGTTGCACTTACACACTCCCGCTTTAACGCCTGCTGTGAAGCGCAAAAAATGATTAGCGCGACGTGTAATCTATTCAGCGATTTCAACCTGTTTTGCTGATTAAGATTTCCGATCGCTGATACATCTGCTGGTATATAATTTCCATGCTGCCAGCCCCCATCGCCGTAATTTAGGGATAATTTCTCCCTCCATATATGTAAGGCGATCCAGCGCGGAAAACGGTGCCACAAAAATAAAAGTTTTTGGATTTTTCAAAATCGTCGGATCCTGACACGGTTTTTATTCGCCATGACTGAGAGAGAGGTTCACCGGGAGCCAGAATCTGATCCTGACGACGATGAGTTATTGAAGGAGGATCAGATCAGCCATCGCCAGTTCCTTGAGTCTGTTTACGGCAGGAGGCTACGAGCCTTTACAGAGATATTGTTTAAAGGCAAGACGTACGGTGGAGACGGGCCAGATGACGTAGTTCAGCAGGTTCTTGCGAAGGTTGCAAATAATGAAGAAGAATGGAAGGGACGTACGGTCAAGAGTCTCAGGGGACGTCTGTACGAGAGCGCAAAGCATGATTTTATCGACCTTACTAGGAAACATCGGCCGGAGAGGCATGAGGAGCTAGATGCCGTCCATTTCGATAGTGCTGAAAGTGAAATGCGACCGGCGGAAAGGATGATAAGGGCGACTGAACTTGCATCCTTCTCCCGATTTTTAAAGCAGCAGGTTCCAAATGATAAAGGTCAACATAAATGCATAGATCTCTTGTTGGCCAAGTACACGGTATCGGAAACGGCGGAAGAGTTGGGACTATCAGTGGATCAGGTTAAGAAGATGCGGGGGAAGATATTCGCAACGTTATTGCGTGCGGGGGTTACTCGGGAAATGATTCCTGGCCTTTGAGATAGGTTGGATCATGACAGAAGAAAAGGAAAACTTGAGTGAAGAGCAACTGGGACGACTCGTGAGCAGATTGCTCGGACCTCCCGAAGATTGGGACGATGATGCGGCCGACTTTGTCCTGAAGGTTTATGGCATTGACACTGGTAGTCCTGGAGCCTACGTAAGAGGGTTGATTCTTCGGGAGATCAAGGCTCTGCACAGCAGACGTGAGGCGGTGCCTCCTATGCTATTGCGGATGTTAACTTCGCTTAGCGAACTCCCAAAAAGCGAAGAGGGGGCGGTGGCGGCAGAAGACTACGTGAAGCAGCGTATGAAGAAGAGCGCAAGAGCTATTAGAGCCGATGAGGAGTTTCGCTTCTTACGTGCAGCGCGACGGGTTCCAGGGAATTTGTCAGCAGCTGACAAAACAATTCTTAAGGAACTTGAAGATGAGCTGGCTGGTGATCTTGATAGTGTGGAGTAAGCGTCTTGAGTGAGGGAAATCTGTCTGTCGAACTAATAGCGCGTGAGCTATTGAAGTCTGTCGGTATGCGTGCGCCCGTCAACCTATACGAACTGGCCGACAAACTTGAGCTACAGATTAGAGACGTGCCGTCAGCCGGATTTGACGGAGCATTGGTGCGGATTGCCGGCCGTCGGATCGCCGGTCGTCCGGATGGAATAATCGCTAAGCGAGAGTCAATTGAGGGCGAGGCTCGGAAGCGGTTTACGATCGCGCATGAGATAGGGCATTACCTTTTGCCCGGGCATGGAGTCGATGTCTCTGTTTGCGTCACGGAGCAACTGGACGTGGCTCGGGAGAAAGTAGCGCAAATGGAGAAGGAGGCAAACAGATTTGCGAGTGAACTGCTGTTGCCTTTACACACCGTCGCTGAAATAGTTCGAACGTATGGATTCTCAATGGATACGTGCAGCTTTGTCTCAGGAATATTTGAAGCATCATTAACGGCGTCGGCATCACAGTGTGTTAAGGCGTCAGAGAGTGAAGTTGCCCTGGTGGTAACGGACGGTCGGCTCATCAAATATTTTCAGCGGGGTGATCGTTGGAAATACTACATTAAGCGGAATGAGGAATTGAGCCCGGCTTCTTTAGCGGCAAAGCTTGCGACCGGTGGGCCGCTTGAGGCTCAGGGAAAGGTAGCGGGTACAGCATGGACGTCTCGACTTGATTGTCCCGATTTATGGGAAGAATCCCTCTTAATGCCTCGCTTCAACCGAATAATTACACTGTTGAGTATCCCTAAGGCTCTTGGTTGAAGAGCTGGACCCAATCACGTAGCAATTTGGGGATTGGTTCGTCTTTCTCCTGCTTTTCACGAACAATATTATCAAGGAGTTTCTTAACATAACGCCTAGCATCTGCGGGATCGATCCCGTAGACGCGCAGTACGAAGTCAACGGCGACATCGTCCCATTCCTCGGGAGGTCCGAGCAATCTTCTTACGAGTCGTCCCAGTTGTTCGTCAGTCAATTCGATGGATTCATTAGTTGCCATGACAGAATTCTCCAGAGAACGTCACGACTACACATACCGCCCTTATTTTTTCCAGGTTTAAGAGAAGTTGAGAAGTCCGGCGCCTTATGACGTCATCCTTTCATTTCTCTCTGAGCCTTGAGACGCTTGTTGAGCAGCGACTATACTTCGAGCAGAGATAACTTAATCTCTTCCCCCTGAGCCCTTTTCTCGGCAATGATCTTGTCAACCAATTGCTTGAGTCTCAAGCCGGACTGTGAACTATCTAAGCCGCGTAGTTCGAGAACGAGCGCTACCTTGTCATCATCCCATTGTTCTTCGGGCCTAATAGAAGATTAGAGCATCGCCTGTATGGAACTCACGGCCTTGCGGAGGTCGCGGAGCAAGTTCAGAGTTAAGTCTCTTTCAACAACTGCGTTGGTGTCAGCTCCTCTTCCTGCCAGAAGTCCGGTTGAACTTGGAATTGGAACATGCTCTGGATCAAGCAACACAAGTTGTGGCAGAGAACCTTGCATAGCGCTTCATTCACCTGCGCCGTCTTTGTTTTGCTTCTGAGAGAGTTTCCGAATTTTCGCTTGATCATGCTGAAGGTTGACTCGATGTTACTTCGTTCGTGATACCGCTCCATAAAATATCTTTGGTTGTAAGCGAAATAGTGATACATGCGCTGCCATACCGGAGTGGTGGTCCATTTCGCGCTGCTATTTGCTTTGAACGGGATGAACGGCATTGCGTTGTGATCCAAAACAGTTTGAAGGTTATCGGATGACAAATACGCCTTATCAGCTGAAACGGCATTTATGACGAAGTTCATTGCAGTCTCGTCAACCAATGGCTTGAACTGCGGGCAGTCAGCGCCGTTTCGATCGGTAATTCGGATTGCAGTCACTACATTTGTTTTTACTCCGCACATTAGATGAACCTTCAACCAATCTCGCCTCTCCATGAGTTTTGGGTTGTAATGCTTTGCTTGAACCCACTGGACAAAGTTCGAGGTTGAGAACCCTGAAGAATCGACGGCGAATGAGGACTCGAGCGCTCGAAGCGGTAAAGAGCTTTGTTGAATCATCACGCCCAGGTGAGGCGTTAGGATTTCGCTCTCGAAGTATTTGAAAATCGTGTTGTAACAAGGGAGTTTCGAAATATACCCTTTCGCATATGAGCCTCGAAGGTCGGTCATGAACCGGCGCGCTGAAACGGTCGAATAGACCTTGAATACCGAGCTGAAGATCATATCCGGCAAGGGCGCGCGTGGTCGTCCCAGCGGTTGTGCCGGCTCGCCGATTGCCAAACAGAGCTGATGCAATAGCCGTTGAAACAAGTCTTTTTCCTCGACTTGTGCCTTATTGTAGGATGGCCAGTCCTGTGAGTACGTCTTGCGGCTAACCTTGAGCGTTTCGGTGACGACAGTTTCGCCTTCCTCCGTTTGCTCTCGCTGAATCGTATACTCGACCGCGAAGATGTGCTTGCAACGTAGTTGGCGTGATTCAAAGTCTGGGCAGGTGCAGTGTGGTTTGGCGGGATCAGGTTTTACGACGTAGTAACTTCCGCCTTGGTGCATGCTTCTTCCGGATTGTGACGGCACAAACCATCTTCCATCGTTTGCGCGCACGAGTTTTGCCTTCGCAGCAATCTCCAATGCTCTGACTTCTCTTGGTGAAAGTTCTTCCATTTGAGCGTTGCCTTTCGTTGGGCGATTGACTCACAATGGGCTTTAGCGGAGACCGAGCGTGAGCAATCGCGTTTGGTTTTCAAAAGGCTCTGTCGGTTCGCGCCGGCAGGGCCTTAATGTTAATAGGAATGTTTTGGCTCTAATAGCACACCTGCGTACGCCGCTTGATTTTCTGTACAACCAGAATCCGATGACGAGAGTTTCGCGAAGTGGGCTCTTGGTGTTCACACAGCCTTTTAAGGTGAGTAGATCATAGACGTTTCGCCCGTCTCTAATCAGCTCTAGACCACTTGCGCTAGAATGTTGAATCAGAGGACTTGAGGCCATCCATGGCTGCGAGTTCGTGTTGGATTTTGCCAAGCCAAGTCAGGAGGATCGAATGGCTGCGCTTATAAGTAACCAAGAAACCGAGGAGTGCTTGCGCGCTTGCCTGACTGCAGAAGGCTACGCTCTTAGCGTGCTTGGCGCGCACGGTCAAACCGGAGTCGACATACTTGCAAAGAAAGGTGACGAGGAAGTCTTTATTGAGGTTATTGGCTTCAAGCAGAGTCCTCCGGCAAGAGCGAAGGACTTTTACGAAGTCTTCTTTCGAGCGGTCTCAAGACTCGTTAACGGGGCAAAGCATTGTGTCATTGCCTTGCCTCGTCGATCTGAGCTTGGCTTGCCTGCGCGCGCGAAGCACTACGGGGAAGCGGGAAGGCTTTTCCAGAACTTTCAATTTGGCTTGTTGACACTGAGGCCAGATCATACAGACGAACTACTTGGGATGAATGGGCGAGCTTCTGACCCCGCGCTGAAATCTGGCTTAGGGGGGCTATCACATAACCTGGAAGGTGCCTATGACGAAGCATAAGAACAGGTTGGCTAAACGCACAGCCAAGGACGTCGGCGCCGAGATTATCGGTGCGATGGATGAGGAGTTCCACGATGCCCCAGACCGCATCTTGGCAATCGTTGGTGCGGCGTACTTGGATTCCCTGCTCGAGGAACTTTTGCGCGCCATCTTTATTGAAGATAGGGAAGAAGCAGATCGACTTCTTGGTTTCGATCGGCCTCTTGGATCAAACGGCTCAAGATACCAACTGGCTTACTGTCTCGGTCTTATCACCGAACACCAACGCGACGACTTGAAGATGATTGCCAAAATTCGTAACGCTCTTGCCCATCGATTTGATATTCAGTCATTCAGTCAGACTGAGCCGAGTAAGTTCATCGAAAAGCTACACGTCGGAAAGGAATTGCAAGCAATTGCCGAAAGCCTGGCGCGAGCAACTAATGATCAAGAACAACAAAGGCAGTTCAGGGAGATAGGTGTTTCGGGCCGCCAAAAGTTCCAGGACACCGTTCGCAATCTTTTCGCAAATCTATTGCGTCGGCTCGATTCGGTTGCCAGCCCGAACGAAAGAACGTGGTATCCGAAACTTTCTAATGGCGTTGCAGTCGAGCAGTAGCCGCGCTAGGCATTTCTGGAGGCTTTGTTAAAAAGGATGACACGCGTGAAGAGGCGTTCGGCTTTAGAAACTTTCGTGCACGCTCCCACAGAAGAGTCACGTAGACTCTGGAAAGGCGAGTTCGACGACCCTGACCAGTCCCTTTCCCGCACAGGGGCGCGGCTTTATTACCTTAGCGCGATCAGAAAGGTACACGATGAGGTACTGGAGTCCCTCGCAGACGAGCCGTTGAAATGTTTCCGTGCCGCAAAACTTCACGAATATCCGTTCGAGACGCTTGGAGTCGTCTGGAGAGATGTCGAAGCTAACGAGATACCTGACGGAGAGCCGTTGCTCGCACCTCTCCGAGAGAGTTTGTGGAAATGGGCTGACGAGTGGCGGCTTGATGACGATTGGTTTAGGGCTCGCGCCTTCTTTACACTCGCCGATTGGTGCCGCAAGCCGGCTATGTTGGCAAAACTGCAGTGGTCTTACGGACTCATAATCTGGGGTGATACTGAGTATGAGATCGAACCGTTCACATTCAAGTGGTCGTGGAACCCGCTGACTCAGTCGCGTTTTGTAGGTGAACGCGTAATGCGCGCAGCCTTTGATGAAAAGATGAGGGACTACTTTGACAAGGCCGAGGCGCACGCGATTTCTCTTGGCTACAGGCCTGCACTCAGAAAGATCGAGCTAAAGCATTTCGAGTGGCTCGTTAGCTTTCATATCAAGGGCATGACGTACGCTCAAATTTCCGAACAGGAGAACCCTCAACTGTTCGCTGACCACAAAGCAAGAGGAGATCTAAACGACCACACCAAGCGAATTAAGAAGGCAATAAATGTGCTTGCGAAGCTCATGTTTTTGCCACTCGACAAGAAGCGCACAGCTCCCGGGCGCAGACCGGCAGCATAATGCTCAAGCACTCTCGTTTCAGTCATACCACGATATCGGAACTTTCTTCGCACACTCGTCGAAGTTCCAATACAACGTCACGTCTTTAGTGTTGTAATGCGCGAAGAGGTGATGCCGGTGAGACATAGGAAACGCAGAGAAAGCCGAACCCTTTTGAACGCTAACATAAGCGAAAGCATGTGGCGGATATCAATCGAATGGCCATATCGCAAGGACAGAGTCTTATTCTACTGGAGCTTAGTTCTAATGTCCGTTCTGGTTGCCTTCTGTGCCCTGGTGATGGTCTTTGACTCTGAAACGCGTACTAGGGCGGGGGCGGGGTTAATCCTCTGTTTCTTGGCAAAGCACGTCATTGTGCGCTTGGGCTATCCGAAGTGACAAGAAGTTACGTCGGCTACTTCCATCATTCAGATGAATATTTCGAGACCTCTTTCCAATCGGTCGCGCGCTTGCCCTTTCGGTACCAACCTGCAAGCATCCGCTAGGGCGATTGGGCTACATAGCTTAGGGTGCGAATCGCATCCGCTCGTGAGGTACTGCTAGTTGTGGTGTTGAACCAATCGCCGACTCATCACGATCTTTTATGCAACCTCAACTCGTTGATTTTACGCGGCCCAGTTCGTCATAAGAGGTTGCGGTTGTTAACGTTGCCCCGCTGGTGCTTTTCTACGAAGTGAGCGACCCGGCCAAAAGCTCGCACTTCACTGATGATTGACTTGATTTGCCTTATTCGCTTATTGTTCTGCCGCTCTACCTCAGGCTGGTCCTCAGAGCCTTGATTCATCGCACGCCGTCTCTGTCTCCGGCCTTCAAAGTAGAAATTTTCATTGGACGCTATGGAACTCCCAGACGACCAACCTGTGGGCAAGTCTCAATTGATCGCCCGTCGACTAGAAGAAAATTACCGCTTGTTGCATCGTCAGTATCGGCTTGGCAACTGCGAAGGCTCTGTTGGGTATGTCCAGCAATGGCCGATCGACGAGGATAGCGTCAAATTCTATGATCTTTGTGATGAACGCAAACCGGCAGCACAGCCCATCAGTTTTACTGAAGCGATCGACGACCTCTACCGCCTGGTAACTTATTTGGAGCAACACCAAATCTCGATCGATGGTGTGCTCCTGCTCCGATGCAAGTGTTTGGTCTACGAAGCGACCGATTATCTGCTGAGAGTGCCGAAAGAACTGGGAGAGTACTTCAGCAAATTTGCCAGCAGCTTTTCCGGCGTCGTGTCAGATGCGGAAAAGGAAGCTGAGAAACTGAACTGTGGCCCCATTCCAAATCGGGACGAGCGAGCAAAAGTCATAAAACTACAACTTATCGCGGCTATCTGGGGCGCAAACCAACTGTACCGCGAGCACCGCGATGCATCCTATGACAAAGCACGGGTGGTGTTGGAAAAAGTTAATAATTTCATCCTCAGCGACTTGCCCGCTCAACATGAGTCTCCGCGCGAGAGTTTTGGAATCCGAGGACTCGCTCAATACATGACCGGGTTGGTTCTTTTTCGAAAAGGAATGTCCCCAGAGAGTCGCAACGCATTTCACGATAGCGCTGATGCCTACCTGGCCCGTATCAAGCAGAAGGAAGATTTTCTCCGCCGAAAGCTCATAACACCGCAGGAATACGAGGAGAAGATCGCGGTAACCATTCGTCGCTCGGCGCTTGTGGCCGCGTTTGGTGACGGGTATTTCTATTTCGTAAATGGCCAACTGACCAAGGCCCTGGAGTCATTGACGGTAGCGCGCGCGGCGCTGTCCAGAAACGCCGGTCGTGTATATCAAGTTTATGCCGAGATGCTGTATTGGGCGTGTCAGGTAGCAGCCCGCAGTTCGAATCTCAACAGGGTTGAAGAAGCCATTAGAGAATTGAGAAAGTGTCGGGACTATTTCGACGAGATCATTCCGGACAGCCGGTATTTTCACCGCGCCGGAATTCAGGTAGCAATCGCGTTACTCTACCGCGTCAGAATTCTGCGCGATGCCACCGGTCCCGACTATCAAGAGGGTCTGGGTTATTTGAATGACGCTGAAGAATTCTCCCGGAAGCCTGAGTCCGATCGCGATTTTTGTAACCCGAGTCTATTTGCCGTCGCCCTCGTAACGAAAAGCCGTTACCTCAGAACCCGTGCGGGGCAAGAGCGCGAATCCCAACCCCAACAAGCTTACAAGTGGCTGGACGAGGCCAAGACATATGCGATGGGGGCCCGTCAGGTTGCCACGGTCGTTCGGACCATGCAAAGCCAGGCGTCTGCCACCTTAGGCCAAATATATGTCGACCTCGCCAGGCTGGATCTAGAACATCGGAAGGGTGAGTTCAAGAAGAGTTTTAGTGCGGCTTTGGAGTGCTTTGAGCGAGCACGGAAACAAAATCGTGCGCACAACCCTCGAAACGACGCGCTGTGCCTGCTCGGTCTCACTCGCCTCTGCCTGTTGCACCCGAATACAGAGATCGCGGCGCGCGATTACTTCTCACAGTGGAAAGCCATCGAGGACCTGGTCGAGCACGACTACTGCAAGACGATGGCTAAACAACTCGAAGAGAGTTTCAACCCGCGCAATTTTCTAATTGAGATTGGCGACTCGCTAAACCTCAAGCACTGGAGCGACAAACTGGAACGACATCTGGTTGCCGAAGCTTTGAAGGAATTCGTTGGCCAGAATGTTACGAAAAAGCTCACTAAGAAGCAGTTGCGGGCAAAGCTAAAGGTCTACCTGCACGAACGCATCGGCTTCGGGACTACCAAGGCCAGTGAAATCACTAAACAAGAGCTGCTAGCTAAGGTCGAACAGATGCTGAACTTCGAGCTTGGCCTCGAGCCCGTTGCGAAAGAGCGCTGAATCATCCAGCTCCAGCTGAACGAAGGTCTCCCCACAACCGGCGCTTCTTCCTCCTCCAATCCAACAATTTGATTTTTTATCCTGAATATCGGGCCGTCGGTTTTCACCGCCGGAAGTAACGTCGTGCGTAACTTCTCTGCCGCTGCCAGTTTGTAATCAATCCGCTCTATCACAGCGACTTGTTTCGTCAGTTTGGCACCGGCCTTGCCAAATACAGCCCTATCTTTGGTAAAGGGAAACCCGACGCGAGTCTCAAAAAGATTCAGAAGGAGTTACCAATGTTTCAACTACTTGCCCTGCTCAAACTTCTCGTTACACCGCTGATCTTCATTTTTGTGACGCTCTTCGGAGTTGGGTACGTTCTGCCCAGATGCTGGGTGAGCTTCGAACGTACGATTTGGAAAATCAGATTTGGCGGTTCGGTGGCTAGTGAATGGATCATCGACTATGCCATCAAGGACTTCCAACTCTCTATTATCGAAATTGAGATGGACGAGGGAGCGCAGCGAACCCTGGCCATCTTGCTGGCCATCTGGCGGCGGTTAAAGAGTTTTGCCGCGCTGTACGCCGAACTCGCCAGAATGCAGCAAGGGCGGGTCGAGGCAATGTTCGATTCGGCCATCGACAAACTTAATGAAGGTTGGCGCTCGGGAACGCCGGCGCGTCTGCTCGATCGCTACATTAATACCATTGAAGCCCTGGCCGCGCACGCTTCCATCAGCAAACGCGACCGGATTCGTGGCCTCTCTTCGGTCGCTTTGGTGAAGTACGCCTTGGGGGACCTCGTTGGCGGAAATAAGTTGGGAAAAAAACAATGGCGCATGGCTGACAGATTGCCGCCCGAGGAAAAAAGAATCGCAAAATGGATGAGCTTCTATTCATTCTGCAACTCCACGTTGTTCCTCGGTGGTTTCGATGCAGCGATGGACATGATGGCGCGCCAATGGAGCAACCACTATGGCAAGTTGGATCGCCGAGAAAAGAGGCTATTGCGGAATGCATTGGCGGACTTGATTACGCTAAATCCGATACTAGCAGTGCCACGGCACATTATCCTGGCGGCAGCGTTTAGTGATGGAGCAGCGCCAAAGCTGAAGGAGCGAGATTATTGGCCGAGTGCAGCTGCTTACGAGAGCCAGAATCTGTCCAACAACGACCTCCTGTTGGAACTGAACTTCATAGAGTCGTGGTATCAAGAGGCCCTGACGATATGCGCCGACGATGTAATCTCGCTCAACTTCTCACTCGCTTACAGCGCTTTCGCATTTTCATTGCTCTTGCTTGAGCCCCGATTGGAAGACGCGGTCCGCGAAGAGCTTCACGAAAAGATCAAAGCGGCGTTCAGAGCCATTGAAGAGCCGGCACCCATCGTCTCGCAGTATGTCCTCCATGGGTTCCGCGGAATCTACTTGCTAATTTTGGAACGCAATCATGAAGCGCTCGATAGCTTCCGCCTTGCTGCCGTCTCTTCTTCGATCAGCGGTAATAGTTTCGCGTCGTGTCTTTTCATGTGTTGTCACGCCGTCGCCGCGCAACGCTTGAGTCCTTACGTTGAGACTGAGGTCAACTATTACCTTAAAGAGGCGAAGAAACTGGCCGACAGCATCGGAGGTGATTTCTATCCAAGATTGTGGGCCCACACCATGGCTGCCGTGTCGATGTTGAGAGGCGAGCACGGCAGAGCGGAGCGTTACCTGCTAAAGAGTACGCGCGGGCGGAAGGGAAAGCGGATCATGCGCATCTTCCAGCCTGACCTGCAACCACCGTCACGGCCGCATCCGGGTGGAGAGCTGCTGGTCCGCTGGTAGGCACTGGACCAGCCGCTCACTTTGTAAGCGTCAAAAGCAAAACCTGCGGAAGGAGAAACTGACAATGACTCGACAAGATAAACTGGCTTTGCGAAAAGTGGCGATTGCGAGTTCAATCGGCACCACGATTGGCTGGTACGACTTCTTTATCTATAACCTCGCGTCGGTCTTCGTATTTGACTCTCAGTTTTTTCAGGGGGGCTCAAAAGCATTGATGAAGACCCTGCTGCTGTACGGGGTTGGATTCGTGGCCAGGCCCGTCGGTGGGTTGATGTGCGGTCACTTTGGTGATCGGACCAGCCGAAAGTCGATGTTGGTGTTCACTCTGTGGCTCACGGGCTGTGCTACTTTTCTGATCGGGCTGCTTCCCTCTTACCATAAGATCAATATCTGGGCGCCGGCTATATTAATTGGACTGCGCTTTGCCCAGGGCCTGAGCGTTGGGGGTGAATGGGCCGGCGCCGTAATTCTTCCCGTCGAGCATTCATTGGGTTATCGACGTGGCTACTATGCAAGCTGGATCCAATTCGGTGTTCCCGCCGGCTTGTTCCTGAGCACGGTGGTCTTTCTCGGGTTGGTTCGAAACCTGCCGGCCCAGTGGGGTTGGCGGGTCCCGTTCCTTCTCAGCATCGTGCTGGTCGCAGTAGGAGTTTATATTCGCCGCACAATCAATGACTCATCGGTGTTCATCAAATCCCAGACGAGTTGCCTCGCCATGCCCGTGCGCGATTTATTGAAACATCATCGCAAGGACGTGTTGTTGGCCATGGGAGCGAAGATTGCCGAGAACGGCGCTTTCTATTTGTACACGACTTTCGTGCTGGTTTTCGCTTCGAAGGAACACCCTCTCTACTCACAGGGTGAGATATTCGCAGCGATTGCTTTGGCGGCCTTGCTCATGTTGCCGGCGATTCCCTTGTTTGGCCATCTGTCTGATGTGTTCGGAAGAAAGCCCGTCTATTTGGCCGGCGCGCTGATTACCGGCGTCTTTGCCTTCCCATTCATGAGAATGGTCGCTTCCGGTAACGCAGCGTTGATGACGATTGCCGTAGTAGTCGGACTAGTATTCGGCTGGTCGGCGATGTATGCGCCCCAAGCAAGTTTCTTTGCGGAATTATTCAAAACCCGAACGCGCTACACCGGCGCTTCGTTCGGCGCGCAGATGTCCACCATATTTGCGGGAGGCCTGGCGCCCTTCGTTGCGTTGTGGCTGCTGAATCACTTCGGCAATTGGGCCGTAGCCGTATATCTCATCAGCATGGTGGTAATCACCGGGTTTTCAGTCATGCTGATGCCCGAAACGGCGCAGCGAAGTATTGCCGACGAGGACTCTCGGGAGAATATCGCTCGTCATGATTTCAGACGAAACAAAAAATCCAAGTACCAGCGCGCAGCATAAACGAGGGTCTGAATCTTATGAAGCAACTTATCAGCGTTGGCTGACGAACCCAACAGATTACTGGGCTGAACTTGCTGAAGAAGTACATTGGTTCAAAAGGTGGGACGTCCTGCTGGACACTTCGTGCGCTCCTTTCTACCGATGGTTCGCGGGCGCTTTGGTCAATAGTTGCTACAATGCGCTTGACGTTCATGTAGAAGCGGGCCGCGGCGAACAACCAGCCCTGATTTACGACAGCCCGGTAACCCAGACCAAGCGCACGTTTACTTACCGAACCCTGCGAGATGAGGTGGCACGGTTCGCCGGCGTCCTGCGGTCGCGCGGCGTGCGCAAGCACGACCCAATCCTCATTTACATGCCGATGGTGCCGGAAGCGGTTATTGCCATGTTGGCCGTGGCACGGCTTGGCGCAATTCACAGTGTGGTCTTTGGAGGCTTTTCTGCCGTCGAACTTAGCAAGCGAATCGATGATTTGCGACCAAAGCTAATCCTTTCCGCCTCGTGCGGAATCGAATTTGATCGGATCGTTCCATACAAGCCGCTACTCGACCAGGCGATTGCAATATCATCCTGGAAACCAGCTGAAAGCATCATCTTGCAGAGATCACAACAGCCGGCGTCACTGATCGAAGATCGCGATACAGACTGGTCTGATCTGATGAGCGGGATTCGACCGGTGGAATGTGTACCCGTCCTGGCAACGGATCCTCTCTACGTACTCTACACTTCCGGAACTACCGGCATCCCGAAAGGCGTCGTGCGTGACAACGGTGGGCACTTGGTCGCGTTGATCTGGACTATGAAGCATTTGTTTGGAATTGAACCGGGAGAGGTCTTCTGGGCAGCTTCGGACTTGGGTTGGGCCCTCGGACATTCTTACATCGTCTATGGTCCTTTATTTAATGGGAACACTACGGTGTTGTATGAAGGGAAACCGATCGGCACGCCAAATCCGGGGGCCTTTTGGCGCGTGATTTCAGAGAACAAAGTCAGCGTGATGTTCACAGCTCCCACTGCTATTCGAGCGATCAAGAAAGAAGATCCATCCGCAGCATACGTACAGGCTTACGATTTGAGTCTCTTCCGGAGACTCTTTCTGGCGGGTGAGCGCTGCGATCCGGATACCTTGGATTGGACTGTTGCCAGGTTGAACGTTCCGGTCATCGACAATTGGTGGCAAACGGAGACCGGTTGGCCAATTGCCGCCAATCTTGCCCCACCGCAAATGTTTCCGGTGCGGCCTGGGTCATGCGGCAAGCCTATGCCCGGATATGACGTGAGAATTCTCGATGACGCTGGCGCTGAAGTGCCACGGAGACAATCCGGAAACGTCGTCATCAAACTGCCTCTACCGCCCGGCTGCCTGCTAACGCTTTGGAACAGCGATCTCGGTTTCAGAGAATCGTATCTCAATTCCTACCCCGGCTATTACCAGACCGGCGATTTGGGCTACATCAATGATGATGGCTATCTTTCGATTATGGGACGGACCGACGACATCATTAATGTGGCCGGCCACCGCCTTTCAACCGGTGCGATCGAGGACGCACTCTCCAGTCACGCGGACGTGGCTGAATGCGCAGTGATCGGAATTGCCGATAAGTTGAAAGGTGAAGTTCCTCTCGCCTTAGCGGTTCTGAAGAAAGGTTCGATGGAACGAGGTGATGAAATTCCGGCCGAGTTAGTACAAATTGTTCGGGCAAGAGTGGGGCCTGTCGCTTCGTTCAAATTGGTCGTGATCGTCGATCAGTTACCTAAGACTCGATCCGGGAAAATCGTGCGAGGGACAATCAAAAAGATTGCCGATGGGCTAGGATTTACAGTCCCTCCGACGATCGAGGACCCATCAGTACTGGAACAAATAAAGGAGACACTCGCTTCGGCAGGATATCCGCGTGACCGAGGATGACTGATTCCCCCGATTCCTCAACCAACAACATTTTGTAGTCTTACCACGTAGCTAAAGGCTATCCTGCCCATAAAGTCATGTAACTGCCTATAAAGTCGGAGGCACCATGCAGTTTATGGGCAAAGCCCGGCGACGCGGCGACGCCGGCTTTGCCCCAAAACCCCAGAGGGGAGGGTGGCTTATGAGTCAACCGAGTAGTTGGCGGGGGGCTTTTGGGTCAAGACGCGGTTCGGACGGTGGTAATCTTACCGCCCGAAAGGTGGATCTCCGTAATGGATACCTATTCCAAACTTCAAGCAGTAGTCGTGTTTGTCACGGCAGTATTGGGGGTGGTCGTGACGTTCTGGCCCCCTGAGAGCTTCAAACTCAAGCTTTCTATCGTCTTCGTTTTTGTAGTCTTAGGACTAACAGCGATATGGCTTCAGCAAATGAAAGAAACCCGAGATAAGGTTCAATCGGAGCAGGCCCAAGCCGAACTACTCAATTGGCAACGAGGCGATTCTAGGCACCCCCCGCGCTTTGGAATCCTTTCGGGTGTTAACCCTGCGAACGGAGTGCTTTCGATCCGCTTCACAATGGTAAATGATAGCGACTATCCCGCCTATGAAGTTAGCGGAAGGCTTTGGGACTTAGACACCGCTTTCAAAGACTCTCCGACCCGATTGGAGGACGTGGTAAAGGATGATCTAGTCACGGTCGATATTCCTTCGTTATCGGGCCACGTAGTTCAAACGTTAAGAGTCATTGACATTCCACCTGCGGAATCCAGTAAGCGCTTTGGAGCACAGTATGTAACTCGCGCTGGCGGATTTGCTGAGAAGCTTCGCGCCGAACGCGTTAACGGAGCTTGGTTGTTTGCGATTCAGGTGACGCGCTTTGATGCGTCCAGCGAGGTACTGTTTGAGCAAGCCGATCCTAGCTTTCCTCGTGACAAAGCGGGATTAGTGGACTGGTCGATGAAGCGGTAAGGGGGGAAGAAGCGGCTTTAAGCCGCCTCTTCCCAGAATGTCGGTTCGATGCCGAGTTCATAGATTGACTGAATAACACAGCAGAGATTATGGGCAAGAACTTTACAAAGGGCCTCGTTGATTTGAGCAGTTTCGGTTTTGCTTCTCAGGCGGTCACCAAACTTGGTTTTGATCATATGGAAGGTTGTTTCGACGTTTGACCGCTTGTGGTAGCACTCCATGAATCGCTTTTGATTGAAAGAATAAAAATGAAAGGCTCGCTTCCAAATCTCAGAATGCTTCGCGCTGGTCGTGCTGTTCGCCTTGAAAGCGATAAACGGTTGCGCGTGATGGTCTGCTACTATTTGCATATTGTCACTCGACAGATAGGCTTTGTCCGCGCTCACTTGAGCCATAGTGAAGTTGCGGCCAGTAGCTTTCACAAGTCCGGCGAATTGCGGACAGTCATTAGCGTGTGCGTCCGTAACCTCAACACTTGTGACGATGTTGGTTTTGACGCCGCACATCAGGTGAACCTTGATCCAGTTGTGCTTTTCCATGAGTTTTGGATCGGTGTATTTGGCCTTGGTCCATTGAACGAAGCGGCAAGTGGTGAAGCCGGACGAATCAACGGCAAAGTCGCTTTCGACGGTCTGCAAGGGCAAGCTGCTTTCCTCGATCAACTGTTTGAGGAACGGTGTCAGAGCGGGATTCTCAAGGTAGCGCGAGATCGAGTTGTAGTGCGGCGCTCGCGTCAAATACCCCTTACCCTGCGCGTCTTTCACGTCGCACATGAAGCGACGACCGGAAACGGTGGAGTAAACCTTGAACGTGCTGGCGAAAATCATATCAGCCAGGGGCAAGCGCGGACGCCCGTTCTCTTGGATCGGCTCTTCAATGCCTTTGCACAACTCAGCCAACAATTCGAGAAAGCGATCCTTTTCGTTAGTCTGCGCTCTGTTGTAGGCGGTCCATTCCTGCTTATAGGTTTTCTTGACGACGGTCGTTTCCGTGTAGGTCTGGGTTTCGCCGTCGTCGATGTACTCACGCTTGACGACTATTTCGACTGCGTAGATATGTTTGCGGGTGCGTTGCCGGGCCGTGAAGTCCGGGGCAACTGCAATAGGGTTTGATCGGGTCGGGCTTAACTTCGTAGTAATTGCCGCGAGTCGTTCCGGTATTGCCGGACTGAGAAGGAACAAACCATCGTCCATCCTCAGCCTTTTTCAATTTCGAGGTTGCGGCGATTATGAGGCCGCGTTGTTCTCTTTCCTGTTGTTCGTCCATTGCTGTGCTCCTATTTGTGAAACACAGCCGCAACGGTATAATTCAGGTTGCTTAGGCCCATACAGTTTCGGCTGTGTGTGGTTGAATGCCAGAGCGGAAGTTACAGCTTCCGCTCTGGCTGCAAAGATGGCGGAGGGAGTGGGATTTGAACCCACGCGCCCCGAGGGGTCAGCGGATTTACAGTCCGCCCCATTAAACCGCTCTGGCATCCCTCCGCTAATCAAATTCATTTCCTCAATCCCTCTTCTGAACGTTGTAAAGTTTACCAGCGGCTTCCTGTCTCTTTTTCTTTTCGCTGTCCGAGAGTTCGAGTCCAGCGCGTTTTTCTGTTTCAGTTCTCAAATCAGTTTGCTTTTTGGCTTTCGCCATTGCTGCTCGCCCTTCTGCACGTTTGCGTTCGCTCTCCACAGCCTCTTCCATCGTGGGAACCGTTCTCCGGAACAAAGAACTCATTGGAAGGATTCGGCTAGGAGGCGTGTGAGTAGGCCCATTCCAGACGTACCAAGTACGCCCATTCTCTTCAGTCTTGCTCGCAATTTCTTTGTTTTTTTCAAGGCGCTTCAGCACGGTATGAATCGAAGGCAGTATGTTTTTGGACTGCGTTTGAAAGCCAATAGCAGCCAGCCCTGTTCTTACCCCCACCGGCGTCAAACGTTTCGGGGCGCTATTTGCGAGAACTCGTCTAATCGCATCGGTAAGGCCAAGGTCAGCGCCACCAACCTCGGAAAGATCAGGGAAAAGTTCTGGGTGCGACTCTACCGGGTTCTCTTTGACCAATGGCGCAAGACCCAAAGCGCCTTCCTGAACTTCACCTATTCGCGTGACCAACCCGTCGCGTTCAATGTCCAACTCCTCAAGCCGATCCATCAGAGCACCGAGTTCAGCAAGTGCATTGTCATAAGGCTCGCGGTAGGCCGAGATGTACTTTTTAATATCCATGCAAGGAAGGTTATACACTATGTCTAAGCGCAAGGCAACACCCAACGTAAGAAAATAGACAGCGCGTCTAAGTCGCATTGGGATAAGGCAATCGCCGATTCTGAGGCGCTAATTCGGGAATATGAAGAACAGATTAGCTTGCTCAAGACTTCACTTAGGAGCTTTAAATCATTGCGTGATCGAGGAGCGCCGTTTCCCGTTATGGCACAAGAATCCGTAAGCGGCGGCATAGTCTGGGCTTTTGGGTCAGGATTCTGACTTATGAGTCAAACGGGACTTTTAGGGCAAAGCCCGGCGACGCGACGACGTGGCTTTGCCTAATAAGTAGAGAGTAGGTATCCACTTATTGGGCGAGCACGGACTTTTTGGGCAGCGAAGGTGGTTGGAAGGTGACTAAGAGTCACTATGTTTGATAGTGAGCCAACACATGTGGCGGGGTTTTCACCTTTGCCCGCCGAGATTAAGGTCCTTAAACGGATCGTGTTTGCGCGCCAGTGTCTAAAACATCCGCTGAGGCTTGGTCACTGCTTCTTCTGCTCCAGTCCTTTTGGATCAGAAAAGAGTCGTACAACCACGTTCGCCGAAAATGGAAGCCCGCGATTCTCAATAACCACATACCAATGCTGCTCTTTGGGCGGCACGATATGATAGGGAGCAGCAGTTGTAATGAGCGCTCCTGCGGTAGTAACAACGTCTTGCCTTCCGTCCCGGTATTTCTGAAAGTTGGAGTCATCCAAAAAGCGTACAGTGAGTGGGTTGCTCACCTGTACCTGGATTACATTTTCAGGGCCTGCATCCACGGCGTAATAGTAATAGTTTGCTCGTGGTCGAGGCTGTTGACCAAAGACGTTCGACGATAGACAGAGACAAAGGACAGAGATGAGGAACAAAAGTCGTTTCATTATGTGAGCCTCCGAATTTTGGGATAGCCACGGCGAGAGGCCTTATATCACCGATCCGAGGTCGAGTCCATATTTTCTGGGAGCGATATTTTCTGGGGGAGCGACAGAACGGAGTAAGTATCTCTAATGGTTCTTGCTGGTCGTGCGCAACCGTTTATCGCGTTCAAGCTAGTGGCCTGTAACAGATGATTTGCTGGTAGGTTTTTGGGCGAGCAGTACATCGCGGAGTTCAATCAGCGGTTCAGTATTCCCGCCGGCGAGCGACACTTTGGGTCGGACTTATTAGACAACCCGTGGCCAACGTGTTAGCGTCCGTGACGAATCGAGTCTAGCCCCTCCTTCTTCAGTTTTTCTGGGATTTTTCAGATCACCTGAAAGTACGCGGCTCACCCACGCAAGAAAGGCAAATCAATGAAAATCATCCTCCACCGGAGGAGAGCCTTGCTCTCTCTCGTTTGTTTAGCTCTACTGAGTAGCGTTGCGTTCGCCCAGGGCAAGACGAAAGTTAAAGCTTACACTAAGAAGGACGGCGCCCGCGTTGAGGCCCACGAGCGAACCACGGCGAACAAGAAGACGACCGACAATTGGTCTACCAAGGGAAACGTTAATCCCAACACAGGGAAAAAGGGCACCAAAAACCCCTAACAAAGCTTCCCCATTGAAGAGCTTTGATAAAGTGAAGAGCTTTGATAAAGGCGGTGAGGCGAGGGCTTCGCCGCTTTTTTGTTTTGCTGCACAGTGCTTCCCCTACGTGTGTTTTCGCACAGACGAACGTTTGCGTTCCGATCTATAAGCGACCATGAACACTACTACACTAATAATCCTTATCGTCGTGTTACTTCTACTTTTCGGCGGCGGCGGCGGGTACTACTACCGCAGTAGGCGATAAGTAGGTGCTTATCTGACCTTAACTTGCCGGGCTAAGGGCCTATTTCGGCGTGGGTTCGAACCTCAACGCTCACGGCCGGCGTTTGGTGGAGAGACCGACTTCTCGGCAGCAGCCGATCGATTGCGGCCGCCAGGCTATGGTCCAGCTCTTCCGGATTCGCGGTAACAATCAGCGATGTCCCATCGCCAGAAAATGCGCGCGCGAGTGAGGCTGCGAAGTAAAAGGCACGACCCAACAACTTATCAAACAACCATGAACGAACCTCGTAAATAAAAGCCGGCCGGTGATCGATGCAAAGATACAGATTCGAGATTTCGCCGAGTAGCAACCCATGGTCGGTAATGACCTTAACTCCAATCAGGTTTTGCTTTGCCTGGGGCAGAGTCTTGAGCGGTGAAGCGTCAGCTAACACCAGCGAGTGGTCTCCTTCCAACATAACTGCCGCCGGCCCGATTCCCTGAACGTCAAGTATGCTTGCGAGTGCATAACTCTGATCCACTCGCTGCACTGAAAACCCGGCCAGCTGTCCCGACAAAGGATCTGCGAGCAGATCGGCAACCCGGCCCAAAGTGTTCGCCGTCTCCAGTGAAACAACAGCGCGGCCAATGAGCTTTTCGATATTTTCGACGTTTTCCATTGCGTAACTCCTGTGGATTTGGAACGTCCGCCTGAGGAGATAAGAGCGGCAAAGTTAGTGCTTCGAGCCCTGCCCCTCGTCGTTCGGTCCCACCGTCTGCGCGCCTTCTTTCATCTTGTCGCGCGGAACCCGCGAATTAATATCAGACAGTCCCTAAGCTTTCTGGAGATCGAGCAACAGACATGCCATCTGACTCACGTATCCAATTCTTTCGCAAATGGGCAATGTCGACGGGCGCGAGATCCACTTGCTGTTCTACTCTAATGCAGTAGCTGGGCGTGAATTCGTGACAACCCTGGCGAGGGCAATGACATACTTGACGCACCAGAGGCACGCGAGAGTAGCCGGTGGTCGTGGCGCGTTAGACGTGAACTTTCAACGAGCTGCGGAGCAGCGGTTAGTAAGCCCAGGGCGAGGCTTTGCGATGGCATTTATATAGTTGACTCACCTCAGCACAACCCGAAGGGTTGCCAGAAAGTAGCCGGTGGTCGGAGTCCGCGGAGACCACCGGGAATGCGATATTAATTGGGTCGCACCCCGGAGGGGCGCCAGATCCTTCGTTGTAAAAATCCTTTACGTTGACCTGTAATCTAGACTTCAGATTATGGGCTCAACCTTCTTCAGCCTGCACTATCACATTGTCTTCTCGACCAAAGAACGACGACCCTCATTAGGCCCGAATGGCAGCCACGTCTTCATTCTTACCTCGGCGGGATCATTAAAGGCATAGGAAGAATCATTGAGCGGTAACGATTCCTGGAGTTTTGCGAGCACGCCTGATTCAGGCGCGAAGCCGTGGTGCTTTTAATCGCCTTCCGGACTGCGATTAGGGGTGATGGCGACTGGGGTCGAAGAATGGCCCGCGGCGGGAAACATGCATCCGACGCGAGCCCTAATTCGTCAGGTGCTCGATGCAATCGATCGGACACAGCTCGACGCACTTCGGCTCGTCGTAAAAATCTACGCACTCGACGCAGGTGTTCGCGTCAATCTCGTAGGTGTCCTCACCGACGTGCACGGATTCGGTGGGGCATTCGGGGCGGCAGGCATCACAGTTTATGCAGTCTTCAGTAATTGTATAAGCCATTAAGAATCTCCCTTGATATCAAAGCAAGAATTGCTGTCGCGGTTGCTGCAACGAATATGCCAATCTGTGGAAGAGGAAATTCCGCGGGAAAAACCGCATGATTCCCGACGCGGCTTGGGGAAATTCGTTCGGGCTGTGGGAAAAACCGCAGAGCGTAGTGGGATCACCAAACTACTAATCACGGGCGGGACGCCCGTGCCGCCGCGAATCTTTCAATCGCGGTTCGCCGGTGATCGTAGTAATATCCTGCGACCCGCCACTTCAAAAATGCTAAATCTCAAAGTCAGATTATTCGCACTCGCACTCATTCTGCTGTTCGCCGGGATGACTTATTACAACTGGCATCAGCTGCAAAGCGAAGGTAAATTTTCACTGAAGATGGCCGCGTTTGGTCCGGTAGGGATAGTCGGAGGATTGTTCCTCCTCGTCTTTCCTTCCAAAGTTGGGAAGCCGCAAACGCTCTCCGACAAACTCATCGTGATCGGCGTTTTGATTCTCGGACTGGCCGCGGGATTGGTGAATTGGTATCTGATGGATCCGGGTTACTTCGGAAGGTGAGTAACGCGTTATGGCTTTGGTTCTGGGGGCAGAGCCATTCTGCCAATCGCGCTTTCCCCGATGCTGCCAAAATAAAGTTGGCCCTTGTGCTCGACGACGTTGGCGATTTGTGTGAAGGATTGGGCTGAAGGGTCCTGAAGATTGCGAACGACTTTGCCGTTCAGGTCGATCGCGAGCGCAAACGCAAAGCGCTTGATATTCGGTTGCAGGAATGAAGGCAGCCGCCAGACGATCTTGCGGAGAAACGGGTGCGGCATCAGGAAGTCCAGACCCGGGTCACGCCGGTTAACCAAAGCCAGCCAAAAAGTATCCTTCCCGTTTGAGGAAATACCGTCGGGAAACCCGGGCAAATTATCGATGAAGACATCCGACTGTCCCTGTTTCGGCCCGCTCAACCAATACCGGAGCACTCGATACGAGCTGGTGTCGTTGACCAGCACGAAAGATTGATCCGGACTCACAGCCACGCCATTGGCGAAATACAAATCGTTTAGCAAAACGCGTGTCTGCTTTGTGCGCGGATCGTAGGCGAGAAAACGGCCGTTGGGTTGATGCTCAAGCACATCTGCTTTGAGTTGCGTCAGCGGAAACTTGTACGACGCATCGGTGAAATAGATCGTTCCGTCGGCAGCAACGTCCAGATCGTTAGTGCAACGGAAAGGAACTCTGTCTGCTTCTGTGCTGAGCGTGGTCACCGTCCCATCAGCGGCTATCGAGAGCAAGCCTTTGATGGCATCGGCGACGATCAGGTTTTGATCGTGATCGAAGATGAGGCCCAGCGGCCGCCCGTGCGTGTTAGCAAAAACCTCGGGGCGCGTGCCGTCCGGCTGGAGCCGAAAGATCTGGCCATCGGCAGTGCCGCAATACAAACGATCTTGCCCATCGATGGCGACGTCCTCCGGGCCGAACGCGTTAACGGGAAGTTTTTCAATCTTAGTCAGTTCGGAATTCTGCGCGTATTGACCGGTGAGCTCCGGCGCCCGCGGCGGTGTCCAGGCAACGGGATTGATTGGAACCGGCCAGGTTAGCAAATAGGCGAGGAGCACGACCACGAGCAAAATGCCCACTCGGAGAATGAATCGTTTCATGAATCGAGGTACGCACGCCTCTGGCGTGCCCTGAGGCTAATCAGCACGCCGGAGGCGTGCGTACCGAAAATTACCGCTCGCCGCGCGCAGCCTGCACTTCGGTTTGCAGTTCTACGCCCAACTTTCGAATGCCAGGCTGTCCCATTGGTTCAAGCCAGCGCAATGCTTCGTCCAGGACGCGACGCTGATGTTCGGGCCAGTTCGGATTACCGGCGACACTGCCGAGTTTTCCTTCATAGAAACCGGCGCGCGATGGGCGTACTTTCTCAATGGTCTGTCGATCAACCGCGACACAAACGGTGGGTATGCCGGCCAACTCAATGGCGCGAGCCGCAAGTCCGATCGATTGATGACAAAGACCAGAGGCCGGCACGAGCAGGACTCCCTGAACGTCGTAATGCTTCAACCTCAGGACCAGCTTTGGCAAAGTAGTTTCAACAAAGGTGGCCGCATCAGGAATGTATCCACAGAGGCTCCAAAAAACTGAGTTCAGTTGACCGATCACGCGATTGGCCTGGTACTCGAGCAAACGGGCGAGCGGGACCTCGACGTTTATGTCCTGCTGAATGAAGCTCTCGTCATAGCCGCGACCGGCAAGTTGCAAATCGCGCGCCTCGATTTCAGTCGGAATCTCGCGAAACGAAAAGTCGCCGCCTCGGGGCGTTCGATCAAACGGCTCAGTGCCGCCAATATAAGCGCCGGCCGAACTAATCAAAGCAACATTCATCATTGGCAACGAGCGACGAGCCGGCGTAAACGGCGCTCTACTGTTTTCGATGAACGGATAGCCGTTGAGATTATCGCCGCCGGCCTTTGACGACCAGGACTGGTATTGATTGCGCCAGCGATCGATTTGTTCAATTATGTCCACGTCGAGAGTCTTTCCTAATATCTGGAGTCGCGCCTGCCGGGACGCGTCGTTATGACAAAAGCCAACAGCCCGGCAATCATCGCGACCATCATTACCCGAACCGAATACCTGTGCAGCGAATCAAAAGCCATGCGTCGCGGATCGATGGGTGACACTTGATCGATCTGAGCACCCATGGCTCGTCGCAACTCAAGCATGCGGGCTGAGATTACGAAATGACTTACGGCAGTCATAATAGCCATTATCGCCAGCGAAATCACCTCAGCCCAACGGGCCAGCCGGCTTTTATGGCGATTGACGAAGAACGCCGTAACGAAGAGAAATAGAGCAATCTCAAATCCGCCCTGGTTAATGATCGCCAGCAGTCGCGTCACGATCGAGCCCGCCAGTTCGTTCGCGTTTGCCAGCCCGGCTCCGCGCAGGACGCCGAACAGAGCCGGCGCGACGGCAGCGCCAAAGAAAATAGCGGCCCCGAGCCAAACCCCGAGCAATAACATGCGCAATTGTCTGACTATTGTTGTCAAATGTGGTCGCTTCCTGGTAGTGGATCAGTTCTGATGTCCGATAAGCTTTAGCTTGTCGAAACTTTGCGACAAACTAAAGTTTGTCGGACATACTACGCGCATCTTGCGCGTGATTCACGGGCGAGACGCCCGTGCCACCTCCTACTACTCGTTACCTGAAACCCCGCACAAACAGATCAGCGGCGGATCAATCAGCGGCTGCTCGATTTGACGGGGGTCCGGAACGCTGAGCAGCCATGACAAGGCGCGATCCAACTGGCTCTGATAGTCACTCAAGTCCAGGGACATGAAAACCGGCCGGTTCAGGCGCGCGAATTTTTCTTTCGACATCAGGTACATGCGGCGGGCAGCACCGGGCCGTTTGATTTGCAGGTGATGAAATGCAACTGCCGATTGGATCATGGCCTGAAGAAAAAGCTTTTCGTCGGGCGCAACCGGGCCCATCCAAAGTTCCTCCCAGGCGTCGTGGGCCGCGTGATACTCACCGGCGTTGTAAAGATCTATTCCGGCAATATACTCGATCGGATATGCGAGAATGTGTTCGTCGGTGTAAAAAGGCGCAGCTACCGGCATCGATTCATTGTAGCGCATCGAGGGAAAGCAACCAGAATGCAGCCAACCGAGTGTGGTTGTCAGATAAGCTTTAGCTTGTCTTGTTCACTGTGCGGTCCTGCACTTCTCGCCTCAGGATAAGCAAACTAACAGTTTGCTTTACCGGAAGACACGATTGTGAATTCTCGACGAAGATTTTGGAATAGCCACCACTAAGTTACGAACTATGAGTCAAGCGGACAAACTCTACGCAATAAAACGGTCAGCTACCGGACTTGGTCTATTTGCGGTCCAGCGGATTCCCAAGGGTAAAAGGATCATTGAGTACACCGGTCCTCGGATGCCAAACGAAGAAGTTGAAAAAAGCGATGGCAAGTACTTCTTTGGCGTAAACAAGAAATGGTCAATCGATGGCCGCGGCCGCGACAATATCGCGCGGTACATCAATCACTCCTGCCGTCCCAATGCCGAAGCAATTATCTCGCGCGGCCGCGTCTGGATCTGGTCGCGGAGAGCGATTAAACCGGGGGAAGAAATTGCCTACGATTATGGCAAAGAATACTTTGAGGGAATCATCAAGGAGATCGGCTGCAAGTGCGTGAAGTGTCGGGAAGGTTGAGTAGGAGTCGAAGCGTTGCCGCTGACTGGAGCGCAAGCGTCCCGCTTGCCCATCTCCAGCTTCGGATCCGGCTGATTGCAAGCGAGGACGCTTGCGCTCCAGTCGGGGCTGCGCTTGCCACCAGCCCTCGCGTTCCCTTCCGCCCACCTTAAACCGGATTCAAAACAACGATCTCAGTTCCGGGCTGTTCCCGCAGATCATCAACGAACTTGCCGATTTGTTCGGCGATCTTTTCTTCGGTGAGTTCCTTCTCTATGCGGTCGCGCGCCTGCTCCAGGGTAGGAACCAATACGCCGCGGTTACGTTGCGGTCGATAGGTTTTCTCGTACCGGTCAGAAATTTCCTGGGCACTGATCAACACAAACGCGCGAAAGCGAAAATCCAGATACCGGTCGATGGTGACGCGGTCGCGCAGAATTGCATTGAGCTGGTCGCTCGTCAAGCCCACGCGAGCCATGCGCTCTGCGAGCGCGCGCGGACCAATAACTTGCGCCAGTTCATCACGCCGCTGCTTGACCGTGTCTTCAAATTCTTTCTGGGCTTCGGCAGTTTGGGCGAGCGGGAGCTTGCGGGCTTCCTGCAAAATCAGCAGTTGGTCTTCAAGCGTCTTTAAGGCCCGGTTGAGATCGGCCGAAGCCGGCCGTGGGTCAAAAACAGGTGAGGGCTCGAGCGTCAGTTGCCAGACGAGATCCGAATAGGTGATCAGATCCGGATTCGCGCGTGCGCCGTTGGTGACGGTGGCCACCGCTTTGTCGGCGACGATTTGAGCTGAAGCCGCGGGACAAAACGCGAGGAGCAAAGCGCAGAGAGCAAGGGGCAAGGAGCAAAGGGCAAACAGCGAAGCTCGAAATTTCAGATTGCAGATTACAGATTTCATTGTCTTGTTCCTCGCTTTGCTCTTAGCCCTTACCTCTTTGCCCATCTCAGAACGTCTGCGTAAACCGAAACTGAATCTGCCCCTGATGCAGACGGTAGATCGCGGTGGTCGGGGTCGTGCCCAGATTCTGGGGGATCAGAAACTCAGACGGATTCAGCAGATAGCCATAATCAACTGCCAAGGCGCCGCCCAGAGGGGTCTTGAAACGAAAACCCACACCCACCGTATTGGTCCATCGAACCCTCAAGTTTTGGGCGTTTACGTCCCGAAGAAAGTTTCCGGTCGGCGTGATTGGCTGCCGATTGAAGATGTCACCCACACTGCGAAACACATTGCCGCCATCGTAAAACGGCACAACCTGTATGTCGGGCGTTACGGGCACACGCGCTTCCAGGTTCGTCACGACCATGCCGTTGCCGCCAATCGGAACGGTAAACGGATTCACTCCCACCAAATCTCCCGACGTGTTATGAAACTGGCCCTGCGGGACTATGACTTGCCGCGGGCCCGCCTCCTGATATCCGAATCCGCGCAAGGTAGTAGACCCTCCCGAGAAGAAACGTTCACTAATCGGCAAAAGCAGATCAAAGTCATCGACCAGGCCGTTGCCGTTCAGGTCTCGCGGACTGAACAAACGTGCCAGGCCCACCGTCAGGTTGGCGGCGAATACCGTATTACGTGCCCGGCGGGCTTTGTAATAAGTGTGATAGCTCGATTCAAAGCGCATGAACGACGTGTTGCCGCCCAGCGCTCGCGCTGTGACGCGAAAGTCTGCGGACAAAAACTGGCCGCGGGTCGCATCAGTCTGGTTGTAACGACAAACTTCGCCACCGCGAACGGTTTCGTCTTCGCCGACAAAGGTGCCGGGCAAGCGCCGCTCGCAACGCTGACGAGTATCAATCACAAAAGAGACACCGGGACCCGAAAGCCTGACCACCTGATCCGGCCGCAGGATCGGTTCGATCAAAAGACTCTCGATGTTTCGCAGCCGCACGTCTTCATAGTTGTAGCGAAGGAAGAGCAGGCTGTGCAATTTTTGGCTCAAGACCCTTTGCGTCTCGATGCCGAAAGTGAAACGGTTAACGGTTGGTACGCCCGCCGGATTTCCGAACCGATCGACAGGATTACCGTCTTCATCCAGACGCTGAACAATGCCATCCGTTCCCTGATCGATGGTCGAGCGAAAGAATCTAAGAATCGAAGAATCGCGGAGGTATTGAACTGAAACGGCCAGCGGCGCGAACCGGTGCTTGCCATATTGAAAGAAGCGCGGATCGAGTACTTCAAATCGGACCAGTTGCTGTCGCTGGCTGACGCGAAGCCGCATCGCCGCCTGGCGCAGCTTGTTCATAAAATTGACGTTCGTCAGCTCAAAGATTCCGAGTGGCCCCAGGTCGGTTGAATAGCCGCCGCCGTATTCCATCACCCGCGGCCGTTTCTCTTCCACGTCGATGATCACGTCGTAAAGTTTGGTGCCGTTCGGACCGTCGCCAACCGGTTGTTGACTCACCAGGACCTGCCGGTAGGCGTCAGTAACATAGAGCACGCGTTCCGCTTCCGTAATTCGATCCGCGCGCAACGGCTCGCCGGGATGCAACGGAACCGCTCGCTTGATGGCCGCGCGCTTGTTTTCCTGGACCGAACCGTCGCCGGTGACACCGTTAACCAGAACGTCGTTAATGATTCCTTTCGCGCCTTCTTTGTTGACGTTGAAGACGACGCGTACCTGTTCGTCTCCGCCTTTCATGGGCAGTTCGTCGATTGAAGGTCGCACTTCCGCTTCGATAAAGCCCTCGCGCGCATAGAGGTTGAGCAATTGATCGTTGTCGGCGCGCACCTGTGACGGCGAATAAGGAGCGTCCTTCACAATCGAAAGTTCCTGGCGCAGTCGATCGTCGGAGAAAACTTTTTCTCCTTTGATGTCGATTTCCGCGATGCGCGTCAGCGGTCCTTCAGTTACCTGAAAGGTGATTATGAGGTTATCCCCGGCCGGCGAAATTCCCTGCAGCACTTTGACTACGTTCTTCCGATAACCGAAATCTTTCATCAGGGCCCTAATCGTGCGCTGGTCCTGCTCGAGCAAAGCACTGCTGGTGTATCCGCGGCCATAACTTCCAAGGAAAGGGAGGAAAGCGAATGCGCTGACTTTTTTCGATTTCAGTTGCGGCAGGATATCTTCGATAGTCAGTTTGTTCGTTCCGGTGATGCGAATATCGGCGAGGCGCAGGCGTCTCCTTAAGGTCACCTCGTAGACGACCTTTATGTTGTGCCCATCCAACTCGGCCGGATTCAGGTTTTGGCAGGTTTCTTTGGTCCCGTTTTCCGTCATCGTGGGGACCGGCGGAGTCACGGTACAGCGCGGCTCAACATCAGCAAAGAAATATCCCTGCTCCTGAAGCTGTTGCCGTACCCGGCGCGCGCCTTCATCCAGAATTGAACCGTCCAGATTTCCCTCGCGCTTAATCGGCAGAAGTTTTTGCTGCTTACTTTCCTTCAGGGTGTAATTGGGAGAAAACGAAATCTCCACCAACGGTCCAACCTTGCCTTTCAGCACAATACTGATGGCATTGGTGGCCGAGTCGAACTTTGGGTCCGGGTCCTCGAGCTGCGGCGCCATAAACCCCTTTGCAATCAGCGCTTGTTTTATCCGAGTGAGATCCTCGCCCAGAATTTCGCGGGTGAAGGGCGCATTGGGCTGCAACTTCAA
>Ga0070694_100000064_pt1 | contig 50041 bp, 45 predicted proteins | sample KBSK1251metaG_FD_65470 | JGI IMG/M metagenome (GOLD analysis project Ga0070694, IMG submission 65470) | Corn, switchgrass and miscanthus rhizosphere microbial communities from Kellogg Biological Station, Michigan, USA - KBS K1-25-1 metaG | ecosystem: Host-associated > Plants > Roots >...
CACCACCACCAGGACATGACGTACATGGGCGGCCTGCGGAAGCTCATGCCCATCACGAGCCTCACCGTCCTCATCGGCAGCCTCAGCATCGCCGGCCTGCCCCCCTTCAGCGGGTTCTGGAGCAAGGACGAGGTGCTGGCGGCCACGATGGAGGCCGGCGAGCACAACCCCATCTTCTACGTCCTGTGGGCCGCCGGCCTCGCGACCGCGCTCCTGACCGCCTTCTACATGTTCCGCATGTGGTTCATGACCTTCTCCGGCCAGCCGCGCAGCGAACACGCCGCGCACGCACACGAGTCCCCCGCCGTCATGACGGCGCCGCTCCAGATCCTCGCCCTCTTCGCCATCGTGAGCGGCTTCTTCCTCTTCACGGGCTTCCTCAGCCTCGTCCACTTCGACGCCCACGAGTTCGACCCGAACGCGCCTGCCGCCGAAGCCCACGGCGCGAGCGACGTCCTCCTCCACATCCTCACCTCGCCGTTCACGTACCTGAGCGTCGCCGCGGCCGTCCTGGGCGTCTGGTTCGCCCACCGCGTCTACGTGAAGGGCCGACCCCGCCCCGAGACGCTCACGGCGCCCCTCATCGCCCACGACACGCACAAGCTGCTCACGAACCTCTACTACTACGACCGCGCCTTCATGACGACCGGCCAGGTCCTTGGCCTCGGCCTGGCCCGCGCGAGCAACTGGTTCGACAAATGGGTCATCGACGGCGCCGTCCGCGGCGTGGGCTGGACGAGCCGCACGTTCTCGTCGGGCGTGCGACGCACCCAGACGGGACGCGTCACGACGTACGCCGGAGGCGTCGCCCTCGGCCTCACCCTCGTCGTCCTCGCGCTCGTCTACGTCCTGGCCCGCACGGGAGGCGCCTAACGTGGCGCTCTCCATCGCCTTCGAAGGCCTGCCCATCCTGAGCCTCGCGCTCCTCTCCCCCCTCGTGGGCGCCCTCCTCCTGCTCGGGCTACGCCTGCAGGGCCGCGCGCTCAAGATCGGCGCCTTCCTCTTCACGCTCCCACCGCTGCTCCTGGGCCTTTTCCTCCTCTTCGACTACGGCATCGCCCTCAACAGCGGACTCCTCTACGAGGAACGCTACGCGTGGATCCCCGGCCTGGGCGCGAGCATCCACCTCGGCGTCGACGGCCTGAGCGTGCCCATGCTCTTCCTCACCGGCGTCATCTTCCCCCTCACCGTCGTCTTCAGCTGGGACCAACTCCACCGCCAACGGGACTACTTCGTCAACTTCCTCGTCCTCGAGTTCGCCGTCCTCGGCGTCTTCCTCGCGTGGGACATGCTCCTCTTCTACGTCTTCTGGGAGATTGTCCTCATCCCCATGTTCTTCATCATCCACATCTGGGGTGGGGAGAACCGCAAGTACGCCGCCATCAAGTTCCTCGCGTACACCTTCATCGCGAGCCTCATCATGCTCGTGGGCCTACTCGCTCTCTACTTCGCCGCGGCGCCCGTCCTGGGCGCGCGCAGCTTCGACCTGCTGGATCTGCAACGCGCGGGCCAGATCGGCGCCTACGGGCGCGGCCTGCAGGTCGCCGCCTTCGGCGCCCTCTTCGTCGGCTTCGCCACCAAGATGCCCACGGTGCCGCTGCACACGTGGCTCCCCGACGCGCACGTCCAGGCGCCGACGGGCGGCAGCGTCGTCCTGGCCGCCATCCTCCTCAAGCTCGGCAGCTACGGACTCATCCGCGTCAGCCTGCCGCTCCTGCCGCAGGGCGCCCACGCGTGGGTCACCCCCATGATGATCCTCGGCCTCGTGAGCATGATCTACGGCGCCTTCCTCGCCCTCGCCCAGGACGACCTCAAGTCGATGATCGCGTACAGTTCCATCAGCCACATGGGCGCCGCCCTCCTCGGCATCTCCACCCTCAACACGCTGGGAATCACGGGCGCCGTCTACATGATGCTCGCCCACGGGTTCATCAGCGCCATGCTCTTCATGAGCGCCGGCGTCGTCCAACACCACACCGGCACGCGCCTCATCGGCCGCCTGGGCGGCCTCGCCAACGGCTCCATGATGCCCATGGCGAGCGCCGTCACGCTCTTCGCCTACTTGGCCAGCCTCGGGTTGCCGGGCCTCGCGGGCTTCGTCGCCGAGCTCACCATCCTCATCGGCACCTACCAGGCCTTCGGCTGGGTCGTCGTGCCCGCCCTCATCACGCTCGTCGTCACCGCCGGCTACTACCTCTACGCCTTCCAGCGCGCCTACCACGGACCCGTGCGCGGAGACGTCCACGTCCACGGCGACATCGCCTGGTACGAGTTCTGGCCCATGCTCGCCCTCGCCCTCCTCACGTTCCTCTTCGGCATCCTTCCCAGCCTCACGGCGGACAGCGTGGGCGACTTCAGCCGCGACCTCCTTGCCGCGATGGGGGTGGCGTAGGTGGCCCTCGACCTCTACCAGGACGGCCTCCTCCTGGGCCCCGAACTCCTCCTGCTCGTCGGAGCCATCCTCATCCCGTTCCTGCCCGTCACGGACGGAGGACGACTGCGCAGCCGACTCACGACGTTCCTCCTCTTCGCGGCGCTCGTCGTGGTCCTCTGCATGATCTCCGGCGACTACTACGACTGGATGGGCATCGACGCCACGCGCCTGCCGTTCGGCGTCTTCGAGGTCACCGGGTTCGCCCTCTTCTTCAAGGTCGTCTTCCTGAGCGTGGCGCTCCTCGTGAGCCTCGTCTCCAGCGACTACCTCGCCGAGCGGCGCCAGGCCGCCGAGTACTACTCCCTCCTCCTCCTGGGCACGCTCGGCATGATGGTCGTCGCGAGCGCGCGCGACCTCATCACGCTCTTCGTCGGCCTCGAGACGGCCGTCGTCGCCAGCTTCACGCTCGCGGGCTACCGGCGCCGCGAGGCGGGTTCGAGCGAGGCCGCGATGAAGTTCTTCATCGTCGGCGCCCTGAGCGCGGCCCTCACGCTCTACGGCATCAGCCTCGTCTACGCCGTGGCAGGCACCGTCGACCTCTACGAACTGGCCACCGTGCTCACCGCGGGCGGCGGCACGCGCCCCGCCCTCTTGGTCGCCATCGCCTTCCTCATCGCGGGCTTCGGCTTCGAGATCACCGCCGTCCCCTTCCACATGTGGGCCCCCGACGTGTACCAGGGCAGCCCCGACCCCGTGAGCGCCTACATCTCCGGCGCGAGCAAGAAGATGGGCTTCGCCGCCGTCTTCAAACTCCTCTTCGTCGGCCTCATCGCCTTCAAGCTCCAATGGAACCTCCTCGTGGGCATCCTCGCCGTGCTCACGATGACGGTGGCGAACCTGGCCGCCCTGCAGCAGACGAGCCTCAAGCGCATCCTCGCCTGGTCCAGCATCGCCCAGGCCGGCTACATCATGATCGCGATCCCCGTCGGCACCGAGTTCGGCCTCACAGGCGGCTTCTTCCACATCTTCACCCACGCGCTCATGGCGGGCGGCGCCTTCATCCTCGTGGCCATCCTGGGCGCGCGCGGCATCGGCGACCACCTGGACGCGTACCGGGGCCTGCACAAGCGGGAACCCCTGGCCGCCGTCACCCTGAGCCTCCTCGCGTTGAGCCTCGCAGGCATCCCGCCGCTCGCGGGCTTCGCTAGCAAGCTCGTCCTCTTCGGCGGCGCCATCGACCAAGGCGTGCGCGCCGACGACGCGTGGCTCCTCTTCCTGGCCGTCGCGGGCATCGTCAACAGCGCCCTCAGCCTCGTCTACTACGCTCGCATCGTGCGCACGGTGTACGTCGACGAGAGCGAGGAGGTCCCCGCCCGGATGGCGTTGCCCTGGCCCAGCGTGGCCGTGCTCGTCCTCCTGCTCCTGGCGACGATTGTCGTGGGCGTATGGCCCAAGCCGTTCTACGAGATGAGCCGCATCGCCGCCCAGAGTCTCCTGACGGGCCTGCCGTAGACGAGGCGCCTACGCGGCGGGCGCGGGCTTCTTTCGCCCGAAATTGGCCCGCATGATGTGTCCGAAGCCCCGGAAGGCGGCCCAGCGGTTCTTCGGCAAGAGGAGCGCCACGGGGGTCAACGCGAGGAACGCCCACGTAGTCCACTCGCGCACGTAGTGCGGGATCAGTTCACCGGTGACCTCGTGCGGTTCGGGGGCGAAGATGTAGGGGATGGTCCAGGGTGAATGGCGCAGGATGAGCGGGTCGATGACGGGGTCGAGGAGCTGGAACGCCCAAAGGCCCAGCAGTGTGAAGGCCTCCCAGCGGTGGAAGGAGAGGTTCACGAGGGCGGCAGCGGCGAAGAGGCCTTGGGCGGCCGTCAACAGGATCTCCAATCGTTGGGCTTCGGAGAAGTGGATGGCGAGCGAGAACTGGCCGTTCTGCCACGTGCTGAAGGCGTACACGACGGGGATCATGGCGATGAGGAGCGTCCACTGGTTGACCTTGCTCGAGATGGCGTTCGTGAGGCCCAATTGGGCGCGGCCCGTGCGGCCCCAGTAGAGGATCGTGATGAGTTCCGGGAACTCGCTGAGGAAGGGGGCCAGCCATTGCAGCAGGAAATAGCCCGGGATGCCCAGCAACTCGCCGAGTCCGATCGTGTTGTGGACGAAGGGTTCGACGCTGACGAGGAGGAGCGCGCCGCCGACGAGGAAGAAGGCGAAGATGATCCACTTCTGCAGGGTGGGGCTCTGTTGGCGGATCGTGCGCGGCACGAGCGGGAGCTCCTCGTGGTGCTCCTCCTGGGGCGGCAGCTTGTAGGCGATGTAGAGGTATCCCGCGTAGATGCTGAAGAGAAGGACGGCATCGAGGATAGACAGGTTGCCACGCATCACGAACGTGAAGCTGTAGAGTGTGGGGATGACCAAGGCGACGACCTCGACGCTGCTTTCCGCCGGAAGTTCAAGGGCCGAGAAGCGTTGGCCCCGTTTGCGGGCGCGCGACCAGGCCATGAAGTAGACGAGCGGGATGAAGAGGCCGACGATGAGCCGGTTGGCGCCGGTGAAGTTGGCCGTCACGAACTTGAGCTGGCTGGCGTCGAAGGCCGCGTTGCGTGTGAGCACGGCCTCGACGGCGAACTCGGGCAAGACCTGCAGGAGCGCGAGGACCGCGAAGGCGAGCCCGCGCGAGAGGAAGAACGACAGGACCTCGGTGGCCCATGCGATGAGGAACGTGGCGGAAAGGACGCCCGAGGCAGGCCAGAGCGTCGCGTACCACTTGACCGCCATGGGCCCGCCGCTGGACCCCCCTGTTCGTCAAAAAGGTTTGGGCTTCACGCGTCTCCGTAACGCTAGTGACCGGGTGCTCGTTGGCCCCTTGTGGGCCGCATCCGAGCCCAGTTCGCACGGTGGCGACGCGCATGGCTGCCGATTCCGGCCCTCGGCCTCGCCGTCTACGGAATCAACATCGCTAATCTGCAATGGTCCGACGAGAGCGCCGTGGGCGGGGCTTGGCTCCTCTTCGCGTTGTGGGCATGGGTGTTCGCCCTGGTGACAGCGATGACGTACGAGTCCAGCAGGCCTCTGCTCGAGGATGTGGGACGTGATCGGGTCTGTGCGTTCATCGTGCACGGTCTCGCATCGTTGCCGCTCCTCTTCCTGCTCCTCATCACGTCGTACGCCGTGCTGCTGCCCTCGGACCAAGGCCTGTCGTTCGAGATTGGTGAGGATCGCTTCTTCGTCGTGCTCCTGGTCCTGTTGCTCGGGCCGTCGATCGTGTCGATGGTGCTGGCCGGTGGGCTCTTCCTGAAGGGCACAGCCGGGAAAGGGCGCCAGGTGGCCTACTGGATTGCCGCCGCGCTGGTCCTCGCGTTCCCTCCACTGAACACGTTGATCTCGAGCGGCTTTGTCTACGAGCAGGGCGGCGGGCTGTTCTCGACCGGCCTCATGTTGCTCATGGCGCCGGTGTACGTCGGGTTCTGGAAGTGGCGACCGCGTCGCTCGATACCGGAGCCGCTCTACCCTGGGATGGAAAAATGAGAAGCACAGGCCCGGTGCGACCCCACCGGGCCTGGATGAGGGGGAAGAAGGCGCGGACCTAGACGAGTCCGCGCAGCTTGACGGCTTCGGCCACACGCGCGACCGAGACCGCGTAGGCGCCCATGCGCATGTGCACCTTGAACTTCTGGGCGGCCTCGAAGGTGGCGTGGAACGCTTTCGTCATCTTCGTGTCGAGGCGCTTCTGGACCTCGGCCTCGTCCCAGTAGTCGCCGGTCTGGTTCTGCACCCACTCGAAGTAGCTCACCGTGACGCCGCCGGCGTTCGCGAGGAAGTCCGGCAGGACGAAGACGCCCTTCTTGTGGAAGATCTCGTCCGCCTCGGGCGTCGTGGGGCCGTTGGCGAGTTCCAGGATGATCTTGGCCTTCACCTTGGCCGCGTTGGCCTTCGTGAGCTGGTTTTCGAGGGCGGCGGGCACGAGGACGTCCACGTCGAGGGTGAGGAGGTCCGCGTTCGTGACGGGCTTGGCGCCGGGGAAGCCCTTCAGGCTGCCGTTCTTCTCCTTGTATTGGCGGACCTTCTCGAAGTCGAGGCCCTTCTCGTTGAAGATGCCCGACGTCGAGTCGCTGACCGCGACGACCTTGCTGCCGAAGAGTTCCGTGACGAGCTTGTGGGCGAACTGGCCTGCGTTGCCGAAGCCCTGGATGGCGACGGTCGCCTTGGAGAGGTCGACCTTCTTGGCCTTGGCGGCCTCACGCAGGACGTACATGCCGCCGCGGGCCGTCGCGTCGCCGCGGCCGACGGAGCCCCAGAGGCCGAGGGGTTTGCCCGTGATGAAGCCGGGGACGTTGTAGCCGCGGATCGTGCTGAGCTCGTCCATCATCCAGCCCATGATCTGGGGCGTCGTGTACACGTCGGGGGCGGGGACGTCCTTCTCGGGGCCGACGAACTGGGCGACCGCACGGACCCAGCCGCGGCTGAGGCGTTCGAGTTCGCCGACGCTGAGCTTCTTGGGGTCGCAGATGACGCCGCCCTTGCCGCCGCCCAGGGGCAGGTCGACGATGGCGGTCTTCCACGTCATCCAGGCGGAGAGGGCCTTGACGGTGTCGGCGGTCTCCTCGGGGTGGTAGCGGATGCCGCCCTTGGCGGGGCCGCGGGCATCGTTGTATTGGCTGCGGAAGCCGGTGAAGGTCTTCGTGGTGCCGTCGTCCATCTTGACGGGGATGCGGACCGCCAGGAAGCGCTGGGGTTCGCGCAGGTATTCGTGGACGTCGGGGTCGAGGCCGATGATCTCTGCGGCCTTGTCCAGTTGGGCTTGGGCGATCTTGAAGGGGTTGAGTTCTTCCGTCGTAGACGTCACCTGGGCGAGAGGCATGGGGCCGCCCTAGATGGCGGTTCTATATGAGCGTTTTGCAGCGGCCGGGTGTGAAATCGACCGCGGGTCACGCGCAAACCCGTCGACTTTGCACCGCCCCGAACCGCGACGAGAAATAGAGCGCCCGCGATGGGGGCACCGTTCCCGTGGCCGCGCAACCCGCCCACACACACGCGCCCACGGGGTCGGCGGACGAGGTCCGCGAGCAACTGGCATTCGTCCAACGGGTCGCGCAGATCGGCATCTGGCAATGGGACCTGGCCGCAAACGTCGTCCGATGGTCGGATGAGCTCCACACCATCTACGGCACGAGCCGGGAACGCTTCACGCCGACCTTCGAAGGCTACCTCAACCTCGTCCATCCCGACGACCGCGACCGCGTCGTCGGCATCGTGCAGGCGTCGGCCGCCTCCGGCGCGCCGTTCGACCTCGACCACCGCATCGTCCGCCCGGACGGCCAGGTCCGGACGCTTCATGCCCAAGGGCATGCGATCCGCGATGCCAAGGGTCGCGTCGTCCGCATGTACGGCACCGGCCAGGACGTGACCGACCTGCGTCGCGCCCAGGCCAGCGAGAAGGCCGCCACGCGCCTCGTGGAGTTGGATGCGTTCAAGTCCGACTTCATCAGCAAGGCCGCCCACGAGCTGCGCACGCCCATGTTGCCGATCCGCGTACAGACGCACATCCTGGCCTCCTCGCTGGCGGCGCAATCGGACGTGCGCCAACGCAAGGCGTTGGATTCCTTGGAGCGGAACCTCGACCGGCTCAACCGACTCGTGGACGACCTGCTCGAGGCCTCCCGCGTCCAATCGGGCCGCGTGAAACTCGAGAAGCAGGCGTTCGACCTCGCGGACCTCGTGGACGAAGCGGTGGAAAGCTTCGAAGCCGTGGCCAAGCAGTTCGGGGTCCGGCTCGTGTGGCGGCCCCGCAAGGGGCTCATCGTCGACGCGGACCCGTCCCGCATGATGCAGGTCCTCCACAACCTGCTCGGGAACGCCTTCAAGTTCACGCCCTCCGGCGGCACGGTCACCATCACCCTCGAACCCGCGGGACCCAAAGCGCGCCTCGCTGTGCGGGACACGGGCGCAGGCATCCGGACGGACGAAATCGGCCTCCTCTTCCAACCCTTCAGCCGCACCTCCGTCGGCAAGGAGAACAAGGCACCCGGAACCGGGTTGGGGCTCTACGTCACGAAGGGCATCGTCGAGGAACACGACGGGCGGGTCTGGGTAGAGAGCCGCGGCGAGAATCAAGGCGCAACCTTCATGGTCGAGTTGCCTTTGACGAGCAAGCCAGCGCAGCCGGTCTCGGCCGTTGCGCGAGCCCCCGCATGGTGGCGGGACGCCGGTCCGGGCGACCGAGCCCAACGGTTCAAGGAACTCATCTAGGTGCACTCCGTGGCAGATACCCTCCTCCTGTCGGCCGGATTCTCGTTCGCCTCGGGCATCATCTATACGATCGTCGGCCGGGTCGTCCAACGCCGCCCCGTCGCGGACCGACACTTCCTCGCCAACGCCCTGTTCGCCACCTGGTGGTACGGGTTGGGGTTGTCGACCATCATCGGCGGCGCCCTGTCGTTGATGGCCTTCCAGGGCAACACGGACCTCAACCTCCACTTCACGATCAGCCTGCTCAACGTCTTCCTCATCTGCCTCGCCCTGTTGGGCCTCCTCTACTACCTTATCTACCTGTTCACGGGCGCGAGGAACATCCTGCCGGGCCTCATCGTCGGCTACGTGCTCTACTTCTTCCTGCTCGTCTACTACCTCATCGTCAGCCACCCGATCGGCGTCAACACGACCGAGTGGGGTGCCAGCGTGGAGTACGAGAACCAGGACCAAGGCCCCTTCTTCTACCTCATCATTCTGCTCCTCATCGCCCCCCAGTTCCTGGGCGCGCTCGCGCTCCTCGTGCTCACGTTCCGCGTGGAGGACCGGGAGCAACGGTTCCGGACGGCCGTCGTGAGCCTGAGCATCATCATCTGGTTCGGCAGCGCGTTCGTCGCCGTGGCGGCCAATCTCGGAGAGAACCCCGCGTGGCAGATCGTCAGCCGCTTCATCGGCCTCGGGGCGGCCCTGGCCATCCTGACGGCCTACCGCCCGCCCGCGTTCCTGCGCCGCTGGCTGCAGAAACCGACGGCGCCGCGAAAGGATGATGGGGCTACTTCGGAGGCGCGTGCTGCTTCAGAAGGGTCCCGATCAGTTGGACGAAGTAGTCCAATTGGAACGGCTTCGTGACGAGGAGCGCCACTTCGGCCTCCTTGACGGCCTGCGCGGCCACCGTCGTGTCGGCGTAGGCGCTCATCATGAGCCTCGCGGCACTCGGGTCGACGCCTCGGGAGCGACGCAGGAACTCGACGCCGTTCATCCCGGGCATCTTGTAGTCCGAGACGATGACGTGGGGCTTCTCGCTCGCGGCCAGCTTCAACGCGGCCTCGCCGCTTAATGCGGTCAGGATGCGGACTTGAGGGTACTCGATCTCAAGGAGGTCCTTCAGCGACTCAAGGATCTCGCGGTCGTCGTCGACGAGCAGGATGGTAGGAGCGGTTGGGGCCACGCGGGTTCGTGCGGCAATGGGGCGCCGCCCGCTAAAGGGTTGTGGTGGGCGGGCGTGTTCGCCGGCGCGCGTGCCGTTCTCCACGGGGGGCCGCCGGCGACGAACCGCTCCGCAAGTCCGCGAGGCGGGACGCCATCCAAGGGCACCGTTTGGGGCCCGAGTTTCCCACGAGCCACCCCAGCCTTATCCCGGAAGACCGCCAGGAGTTGGTCATGCGTAAACTCCTCCTCCTCATCTTGCCGCTGCTCGTCCTGTCCGTCGTCGCCGCGGGTTGCACGAACGCGGGCCGCCAGCGAGGCGTCAAGTCCATGACGCTCGACTTCAGCGGCGAAGGCTCCGGTGAGCACGAGAAGACGGAATCGTGCGACACGGATGGCCAATTGAGCGGCGACGGCAACATCGATGATGGCACGCTGCACGTCACGTTGGAAGACGGAGACGGCAACGTCGTCTTCGACCAGACCTACAACGGCGACATCAAGTTCACGTCGACGAGCGTCACCGGCCATGATGGCACGTGGACGCTACGCGGCGAGCGCTCTCGCGACGACGTCCTGGGAGACGACTTCAAGGGCCACTACACGTTCAACCTCGTCTGCTAGGAATGGCGCCGCCCCGGCGCTGTCTCCTCGCGCGCTTCCCGACCCGAGAATCGCGTTACGGCAGGCGCCGCGCCCCAGCTTAGTCGACGTTGACCTTGTGGCCCCGCTTGGACTCCGAAGGCGTCTCCTTCTGGATCGTCACGTCGAGGATGCCGTTCTTGTACGTGGCCTTCGTCGTGGTGGGCCGGACGCGCGCCGGGAGCTTGACGAGCTTGTGGTACTTCCGCTTCTCGTTGTCGACGTCGATCTCCAGCTCGTTCTCGGTCACGCGGATGTCGATGTCCTTCTTGTCCACGCCGGGAAGCTCGAGCGTGGCCGCGATCTGGTTGCGCTCCTCGATGACGTCGGTGAGGGGCTCCCGTTCCTCGGAGACGATGGCCTTGGCGCCCTTCGTGGGCTTCTGGGGCCGGTTGCCGAACTCGGTGACGACGGGCTTGCCGTCGGGGCCGATCTTGAAACTGAACCCGTGCACGTAGGGCTTGCCCGGTTCGAACCCGCCCATGTTGCGCATGGCGTCCTGCAGGGCGCGGTTCATCTGTTCGAACATGCGCTCGAACTCGTCGGGGTTGATGCCGAACCCCTTGAAGATGTCGTCGAAGGGGCTGCGCGGCGGGCCGCGGCGGGCGGGTCGTTCGTCCTCGTCTTCGTCCTTGGGGCTCATGGGGTCACCTCAACAACTCGTCAGGCTTTCTTACGTTTGCGGAAACCGAACCAGCCTTCGCCCTCCTCGTTCAAGGCCGTGCGCAGCGTCTCGAGGAGCTCGCGCACGCGCTTCGAGGGACGCGAAGGCACGTCCAGCTCGAGTTGAAGGTACAGGTCGCCGCGTCCGCCCCGGCGGTCGGGCATGCCGCGGCCTCGAAGGCGCAGCCGTTGGCCGGGCTTGCTGCCGGCGGGCACCTCGAGTTCCCCTTCTTGGCCATCGAGGGTCTCGACGGTGACGGTGCCGCCCAGGACGAGCGTGGGATAGTCCACGGGTTGCGCGGCGAGGAGGTTGGGGCCCTCGCGGTGGAAGCGGGGGTGCTGCTTCACGCGTACTTCGATGTAGAGGTCGCCCGGGCGGCCTCCGGGGACGAGTTGTTCGCCTTGGCCGGAAAGACGCAAGCGGTCGCCGTCGTCGACCCCCGTGGGGATCTTCACCTCGACGGTCTGTTGGCGGCGCGCGGTGCCCGCGCCCTTGCACGCCGTGCAGGGGTTCTCGATGCGCGCGCCGCTGCCGCCGCAGGCGGGGCAGTGGGTGACCTGGACGATGCTGCCGAACACGGTGCGTTGGGCGCGCTGGACCTGGCCGCGCCCGTGGCACGTCGAGCATTGGACCTTGCGGGAGCCGGGGGCCCCGCCGCTTCCCTTGCACTCGTTGCAAGGTGCGGCGCGTTCCAGCGTGAGCTCCCGCGTGGTGCCGCGGAAGGCCTCGTCGAGGTCGATCGCGACGCGGGCGCCCAGGTCGCGGCCCTCTTCGGGGCTCGGTTGCCGGGAGAACCCGCCGAAGCCCGCGCCTCCGAAGAACTGTTCGAAGATGCGGCCGAGGTCCCCGAAGATGTCCCCGAAGTCGGCGCCGCGGAAGATGTCCTCCTGCGAGTAGCGTTGGTCGACGCCCGCGTGGCCGAACTGGTCGTAGAGGCGCCGCTTCTCCTCGTCCGAGAGGACCGCGTACGCTTCGCTGAGTTCCTTGAACTTCTCCGCGTCGCCGCCCTTGTCCGGGTGGTGTTGTAGTGCCAACTTGCGATAGGAGCGCTTGATCTCGTCCTTGGCGGCGTCGCGCGGGACGCCGAGGACCTCGTAGTAGTCGCGCTTTGCCGCCATGGGCGCCTACTTCTTCTCGCCCTTGACCTTGAAGTCCGCGTCGACGACGTCCTCGCCTTCGGGGTGGCCCTTCCATTCCTTGCCCTTCTCGCCGTTCGTCTTGGGCTCGGCCTTGGCCTCTTCGGCCTTCTGTTGGGCGGCCTTCTCGTACATCTTGACGACGAGGGGTTCGAAGGCCTTCGAGAGTTCTTCGGTCTTCGCCTTGATCGGCGCCGGGTCGTCGCCTGTGAGGGCGTCGCGCAGGTGCTTCATGGCCTCCTCGATCTTCGTCCTGTCCGAGGCCTCGACGGCGTCCGGGTTCTCCTTGAGGAACTTCTCGACCTGGAAGAGCTGCGTGTCGGCGACGTTGCGGGCCTCGACGGCCTCGCGCCGCTTCTCGTCCTCGTCCTTGTGCGCCTCGGCTTCCTTGCGCATGCGGTCGATCTCCTTGGGGTCGAGCTTGACGCTGCCCGTGATCGTGATCTTGTTCTCCTTGCCCGTGCCGAGGTCCTTGGCCAGGACGTGGAGGATGCCGTTGGCGTCGATGTCGAACGTGACCTCGATCTGCGGGACGCCGCGGGGCGCGGGCGGGATGCCTTCGAGGCGGAACCGGCCCAGGCTGTGGTTGTCGGCGGCCATGGGTCGCTCGCCCTGGAGCACGTGGACCTCGACGCTCGTCTGGCGGTCGGCGGCCGTGCTGAAGGTCTGGGATTTCTTCGTGGGCACCGTCGTGTTGCGTTCGATGAGGGGCGTGCGGACGCCGCCGAGCGTCTCGAGGCCGAGCGTGAGGGGCGTCACGTCCAGGAGGACGATGTCCTTCTCGACGTCGCCGGAGAGGACGCCCGCCTGGACCGCGGCGCCCATGGCGACGCACTGCATCGGGTCGACGCCGCGTACGGGCTTCTGGCCGAAGAGGTCCTCGACGAACTTCTGCACGATGGGCATGCGGGTGGGGCCGCCCACGAGGAGGACGCGCTTGACGTCCGTCTTCGCGATCTTGGCGTCCTTGATCGCGTTCTCGACGGGGGCGCGGGTGCGCTCGACGATGGGGCGCACGATCTCCTCGAGCTGGGCGCGGTTGATCTTCCACTCGAAGTGCTTGGGGCCGGTCTTGTCCGCGCTCAGGTAGGGAAGGTTGATGGTCGTCTGGGTCTGGGCGGTCAGTTCCATCTTGGCCCGTTCGACGCCATCGCGGATGCGTTGGACGGCCGAGCGGTCGTTCATGACGTCGATGCCGGATTCCTTCTTGAAGCGCCTGGCGGCCTCTTGGATGAGGGCGTCGTCCATGTCGGTGCCGCCCAAGTGGGTGTCGCCGTTCGTGGACTTGACCTCGAAGACGCCGCCGCCCATGTCCATGATGGTGATGTCGAAGGTCCCGCCGCCCAAGTCGTAGACGGCGACGAGGCCTTCGTCCTTCTCCTTGTCGAGGCCGTAGGCGAGGGCCGCCGCGGTGGGTTCGTTGATGATGCGCTTGACCTTGAAGCCGGCGATCTCGCCGGCCGCCTTCGTGGCGCTGCGTTGGTCGTCGTTGAAGTAGGCCGGGACCGTGATGACGGCTTCGTCCACGCCCGTGCCGAGGTATTGCTCGGCGTCGCGCTTGATCTTCTGGAGGATGAAGGCGCTGATCTGCTCGGGCGAGTAGTGCTTGTCGTCGATCGTGACCCGGTAGTCGGTGCCCATTTTGCGCTTGATGCGCATGATGGTCCGTTCCGCGTTGACGACGGCTTGGCGCTTGGCCGCATCCCCGACGAGGACCTCGCCCTCCTTCGTGAAGGCGACGACGCTTGGGAAGTTCTTGCCTCCGTAGATGCTGCCCTCGGCGCTGGGGATGACGACGGGTCGGCCGGCCTCGATGACGGCGGCCTCACTGTTCGTCGTGCCCAGGTCGATTCCGATGATTTTGGCCATGCGAATTGCCCTCCAGACGACGGTTCGCCTATAAGTGCAGCCAAAAAGTATGCTAGCGCTTCTATTTGAAGATTATTTCGAGCCTCGTGTTCGCGGCCAAGGCCGGCGCTCGCCCAGGGCGGGCTCAACCGAACTTGAAGACGTCCATGCCCCGCACGAGGTCGCCCGTGAAGAGGTAGCCCTGGTTGTACCAGGTCTCCCACGTATCGGACTTGTCGGCCCACTGGTCGACGACGTGGGGCAGCCGTCCCTCCGCGAAGTCGACGCCCGTGAAGTCGACGAGGACGACGCCCGCGCCGTAGAAGCTCATCGCGACCATGTTGCGCCCCGGGGCGGGCACGAGGCGGCCGTGGTGGGCCGTGCAACTCGTCCCCGGCTCGGGCTTCATTCGAGGGTCGTTGAGGGGGCTGTACCAGCCCAGGAGGCGGGGGTTCTTCTCGTCGGAGACGTCGTAGAACCATAGGGCGCCCACGGGTGTGCTCACGGCGCCCAGCGGCGTATCCACGCTCGCGACGCAACCGGGAGGCGTGCCGCCGCCTCCGTTCTCGTCGCCCACGAGGAGGATCCTGCCGTCGAGCGAGAGGCCGGCGTAGTGGCTGAAGTCGACGGTGCTGGCGCTCGCGCTCGGCGTGCCGGCGACGCCGTGGTGGACGGGGACGCTCACGATCACGTGGGGGTCGCGCGGGTCCGTCATGTCCCAGATCTGGGTGTACTGGATGCCGGCGCAGAGGCCGCGGTACTTGCCTTCGGCGGCGTTGTTCCAGAAGTAGATGTGGTGGCAACTGAAGCCGTTCGTCCAGTTCTTGACGAGGACGGGCTGGGCGGGGTCCGTCAGGTCGAAGATCTGCGTGTAGCCCTTGGCGGTCAGGTCCGATTGGCCGACGCCTTGGCCGCCGCCACCGCTGGGGGCGTTGTAGACGAGCGGGGTGCCGGGGACGACGGCGACCTTGTGGCTCTTGAGCAGGATGGGCGGCAGAGGCTGCGGGTTCGTGGGGTCGGTGATGTCCCACACGTCGAGGCCCCGGCCCGTGCTGATCACGGTGACGAGGCGTCCCGTCGGGTAGGCGATGACCGTGGCCCCGCGGTGCGCGCTGAGGCCTTCCTGCGGGTAGATCGTGGAGAGGTTCTTGGGGTTCGCGGGGTCGGAGACGTCGAGGATCCAGCTCCAGCGCCCAAACCCGGGCAGGACGGCGAGGCTTCCGAAGAGGGCGATGCCGGCGCCGTGCCGGATGTCCGACGGGCTCTGGCCCAGGTGGTCGATGCCTTGGATGGGGTTGGGCAGGGCGGCGGCCGGGATGGGTTGCCAGAACGCGGGCAGGGCCGACGCGTCGGGCGGGCTCGAGAGCGTCGGCCACCCGAAGGCGGGGTGCGGCGTGTTCTGGGGGTCGGCCCACAAGGGCGCGCCGGCCAAGAACTCGAGGTCTTGCAAGGCGTCGCCTTCCGTCGGGTTCGGCGTCGGGAAGAGGCAACCCCCCAGGAGGGTCGTCGTAGTCAGAAGGAAGGCGATGGCGAGTGTGCGCGCCATGGGTCCGCAGGGTGCGTGAGGGGATTTAGGCCTTTGCCAGGCCCCGTCCGTTCCCGGTTCAGACTCCGCCCGAGGGCCGGCGCCGCCAGGCGTAGTAGCCGACCGCGCCTCCGCCCAAGAGGAGGGCGAAGAGGCCGGCGACGAGCCACCCGTCGCTGCCGCCGCCGCGGGGTTCCGGTCGTGGGTCGAACGCGGGGCCAGCGGGTTCGACGCGGCCCTGGCCGGGGCCGGTGACGATGTCGGGGTTGGGCGGGTCCGGGACGATGATGCGGTCGCCGCCGTCGCTGCCGGCGGCCTGGTTGTCCTGGACGTCGACGTCGTCGGACCCGGGCATGACGACGATGCCGTAGTTCGTGTTGTCCGAGACGTCGTTGCCGACGACGTCCAGGTTCGTGCCATCGACGAGGATGCCGCCGCCGCCTCCGCCGCCGTTGTTGGAGACGTCGTTGACCTGGACCTGGGTGTCGTTGCCGTTGACGGCGACGCCGTACCCGTCGTTGTGCTCGATCGTGTTGTTCGAGACCGTGGCGTTGACGACGTCCTCGAGGTGGATGCCGTCGAGGCCGTTGTGGGACGCCGTGTTGTTGGAGATGGTGACGTCGCTCGAGCCGGTCACGTTGATGCCGTTCTGTCCCTGGTGGGTCACGTCGTTGCCATCGACGACCACCTCGTCACAGTCGTGGACGCCGATGCCTTCCTCGCCGCTGTTGTGGACCTCGTTGTCGATGATGTCGATGTCGGAGGAGTCCTCCACGACGATGGCCGGCTCCGACGACTGGTTGTCCGCCGAGGAGCTCGCGTTCGACGATGCGAAAGGACTGGAGGTGGCGTCGCCCGATTCCTGCGCAGAGGTCGAGTCGGTGGGCGGGAAAGTGATTCCGGTCGTCACGTTCGTCGGCGCTGGCACCTCGGAGGTCGAAGGGCTGCCCTTGTGCCCGTGCAGGACCATGCACCGCTCGATGCGCACGTGCGCCGCGCCGTGCACGTGGATGGCCACGTCCTCCGGGGCCTTCTTGACGCGGCAATCGCGCACGTGGACGTAGACGTGCGTGTTGTAGATCTCGATCCCCGGGCCGGCGACGCTGCGGGAGGGTTGGGTCAGGTCGATGAACCACTCGGAGATCACGAACGGGTCCTCGCGGGTCCCGTTGCCGGAGCGGACGCCGGAGGCGGGATCGCGCAGGTCCGCCTCGCTCGCGATCCGGATCGGTCCGTGGGCTTCGTACCCGCCGGATGCGTCCTCGACGGATTCGATGCCGCCGCTGGGCCCGACGCAGCCGGCCGAGGCGACGACGAGAATACCTACGAGGATCCACGGGGCGAAACGCATGACACCACGGCCGACGGGTGCAAAATCAAAAGCCTTCCCGGCTTTGATTGTATCTGGAACATCCACGGTTTACGCTAGATACAATCGCTGCTAGGCTTGTCGGGCAGCGCGGCCGGGGCGGCGGATCACGACGGAGCCGAATGGCGCCGAACGCGCGGGTTGCACGATGCGCGGCAGCAAGAGGACGTAGGCCAGCGTCGCGAGGGCGGCAAGGGGGTAGGCGAGGCTGGCGCCGAAGGAGATGAGGGGCAGCGTGAGCGCGAGAAGACAGGGCGCGATGAGGAGCTGGGGCAGGTAGGCCTCGACGCGCGGCAGGGACTTGCGGCGATAGCGCAGCGTCATGCCCGGCGTGCCCGGGGCGCGTCCGAAGTAGTCGTGGATGCCGCGGAAGGCGAACGGGAGCAGGCCGACGCCGATGAGGATGGGGCCCCAGCGAAGCGGGAAGGGCAGCAGGCTGCCGAGGATGCCCAATCCGAACGGCAGGAGGAACCAGCACGTGAGCGCGATGCGGTCCCAGACGGTGGCGAGGTTGCGCTGCGCGTACGCGCCGGGCGACAGCACGCGTCGCGTGATCTGGCTGAGGACGTCGACGCGGCCCATCGTGCGCGCCTCGTCGCCGCGCAGGCGGAGCATGAGGCGCACGAGCAGCGGCGTGAGTGGCGTGAGGAAGAGGGTGATGAGTCCGCTGACGCTGAGGATCTGGGGTCCCGCGGCCGTGCCGGCGCCCAGGCGCGCGAAGCTGGCGCTCTTGCCGCCGCGGGCGAGCAGGCTCGAGCCCAGCACGAGGGATTCGGTCCCGCTGAGACCCAAGAGGCGCGCCACTTGGGGCAGGAAGATGAGTTCGGTGAAGACGAGGCCGGCCAGGGCCGCGAGGGCCAGGGGCACGACTTGGCGGGCCACGCCGGGGTCGACGAGGGCGCCGAAGGCGAAGAAGAACGTGGCGCTCGAGATCTCGCGCAGGTACGGCGCCTCGACCTGGACGAAGCGGGCGCCTCGACTGCCGGAGACGGCGAGGCCCGTCGTGAAGGCGGCGCCGCCCATGGGCAGGCCTGCGAAGTCGCCGAGGAAGGCGCCCAGGACGCCGATGCCGGTGACGACGGCGATGAGGACCTCGCGCTGGGGGATCTTCCAGACGGATTCGCGGCCGAGGCGCAGGGCGCCCAGGAAGGCGGCAAAGAGGACGAGGCCGACGAGGAGTTCGGGGCTGAAGGCCGTGACGAGGCGCTCGCGGCCGCTGACGAAGATGAAGAACCCGATGAAGGCGAGGTCTTCGAACCACAGGAGGGCGACGAGGACGTTGCCCTCGCGGCGCAGCAGGCGGCCCTCGTCGCTCAGGATCTTGAGGATGGCGCCCGTGCTGCTCGTCGTGATGACGCCCGCGAGGATGAGGCGGCTCTGCAGGTCCCACCCGAAGAGGCTCCCGATCCAGTAGGCGACGGCGAAATTGAGGATGAGGTCGTAGGCCGCCAGGGGAAGCGCGATGCGGCCGCCCCGTCGCAGGGCGTTGGGGTGCGTGAAGAGGGCCGTGAAGAATAGGAGGAGGACCATGCCGAGGTCGTTGGCGCCGTTGAGGAAGGCGGCGTCGTCCATGATGCCGGTCATGTGTGGGCCGAAGAACAGGCCCAGGAGGAGGAGGCCGGGGATGACGATGATGGGGGCGCGGCGGGCAAGGAGCAGGCTAACTGCGACCGCAAACGCGAACAGCCCGACCTCGACGAGGGGGGCGTTCAAGTGGTCCCCTCCGACCTAGACGATACGCAGCATCCCATTGCGCGTAGACGCAATGATGAGGCCGGGTGGGTTAAAACCGTTAGGAAATGAATTCGCCGCGAATTCCGGGTCCGGGACTCGTGGTTCTAGGTGGAGGCGGCGGATTCCGGGCGCGTGGGCGGCTTGCGCGGCGGCGTGGCGACGCGCACGAGGGCGTGGCGCAGGACCTCGCCGTGGACGAGGTAGCCGCGTTGGACGACGTCGAGGATGGCGCCTTCGGGCCGTTCGCTCGTCTCGACGCTCTCGACCGCTTGGTGATAGCGATAGTTGAAGGGGCCCGATGTGTCGATCTCCTTCACGCCTTCGTCCTTGAGCAGGCGCCGCATCTCGTCGGCCACGAGCCGGACGCCCTTGGCCGAATCCGGGGCGGCGGCTTCGAGGTCCTTCGCGGCGCGTTCGAGGGACTCGAGGACGGCGACGAAGCGCAGGAGCAGGATGCCCTTGGCGGCGCGCACCGAATCGAGGGACTCTTTCTGGGCGCGGCGCACGACGTTCTCGTAGTCGGCCCGCGCGCGCAAGAACCGGTCGCGGTAATCCGCCATCTCGGACTTGAGCCGGTCCCGCTCCTCCTCGAGGGCTTTGACGCGTTGCGCGAGGGCCTCCTCGGCCTTGGGTTCGGCGTCGGAAGAATCGGCGGCGCGGGTCGGCGCAGCGGCATCCTTGCCGCTCGTCGGCTTCACGAGTTTTCCCAAACCACCGAACGTATATAATTCTCGGCTCCCTGGAGCGCGGCGTTGGAGCTCGTCGAGGAGATTCTGGCTCGCGTGCGCGCCGGTTCGGTGCACTCGAAGGACGAGCTTCACCGTTGGAAGATGGAGGTCGTGCGCCGCCGCGGCGCCCCGGTCATCCCCAGCGACGCGGACCTTCTGGCCGCCTTGGTCGAGCCCGAACGCAGCCGCTACCGTGACCTGTTGCGGACGAAGCCGACGCGGACCTTGAGCGGGGTGGCCATCGTGGCCGTGCAGACGAGTCCCGAGTGGTGTCCGCACGGCACGTGCACGTACTGCCCCGGGGGCCCACCGACGGCGAGCGCCAAGTCCTACACGGGGTTCGAGCCCGCCGCGCTGCGGGCGGGCCGCCACCGGCACGACCCCTACGCGCAGGTCGCCGACCGGATCCAACAACTGCGCGCCATCGGCCACGACACGGACAAGATCGACCTCATCCTCATGGGAGGCACGCTCACCGCGCGCGACCTCGACTACCAAGAGTGGTTCGCCAAGCGTTGCTACGACGCCATGAACGACGACGGCGTCGTCTCCGTCTCCCGGTTCGGCACGGGCGGCGCCCTCACGCTCGAGGAGGCCCTGCGCCGCAACGAGACCGCGGCCAACCGGTGCATCGGGCTCACGGTGGAGACGAAGCCTGACTGGTGCTTCGAACCCCACCTCGACGTCATCCTGGGCTTCGGCGCCACGCGCGTCGAACTCGGCGCCCAGACGACGCACGACGACGTCCTCACACGCGTCCACCGAGGCCACACCCTCGCCGACACGATCCGCGCGACGCGACTCGTCAAGGACGCCGGCCTCAAGCTCGTCTACCACATGATGCCCGGCCTGCCGGGCAATGACCCCGTGCGGGACATCGAGAGCTTCCGCCGCATCTTCGAGGACCCGGATTTCCGCCCCGACATGATCAAGATCTACCCGACCCTCGTCATGCCGGGCACCCACCTCTACGACGAGTGGCGCCGCGGCGAGTACACGCCCTACACGACGCAAGAGGCCGCCGAGGTCATCGCGGAGGCCAAGCGCCTCGTGCCACCCTGGGTGCGGATCCAACGCGTCGACCGCGACATCCCGACGCCCCTCATCGGCGCCGGCGTCGACAAGTCCAACCTGCGCGAGATCGCCCTCGACCTCTTGCGCCGGAAGTATGGAGCCTCGTGCCGATGCATCCGGTGCCGCGAGGTCGGGTTCCGCGCACGCCCCGACGTCGAACCGGACGCGCCCGACCTTACGCTCGCCCGCATCGATTACGACGCGAGCGGCGGGCGCGAGACGTTCCTGGGCATCGAGGACGCGAGCCGCGACGTGCTCTACGCGTACCTGCGCCTGCGTCGGCCGGCGGCGCCGCACCGACCGGAACTGCAGACCGCGCACGCGATGGTCCGTGAGCTGAAGGTCCACGGGCGCATGGTGGCGCTGGGCGACCACGAACCGCAGGCGGCCCAGCACCGCGGCCTCGGACAGCGACTACTCGCCGAGGCCGGTCGCATCACGTTCGACGAGTGGGGGCTCGACGACTTGTTCGTGATGAGCGGCGTCGGCGTGAAGGAGTACTATCGCAAACTCGGCTTCGCGGACGCGGGCGTCTACGTCGTCAAACGGAAGGCCGCGCGCGACCCGGCCGCCGCCGGCTAGCCCTCATGCTAGTGGCAAGTCTGGGCCGGTTGCCCGAGGGGCTTAGAGCCGCGCGTTCGGGTTGACGCCTTCCAGGTAGACGAGGAGCATCTTGCGCTGCTCGTTCCACTCGGCGGGGAACTCCTTGGATTCCTTGAGGCCGAGCACCTTGTCCAGGCGAGGAACGGCGAGCATGTCCGATTCGACCTTGAAGGCGTTCTTGGACGTCGAGGGCGCGATACCCAGGAGCGGGTTGACCTCGCCCTTGGCCTTGCCGATGTTGGCGAAGGCGAGGCCGTTGAAGTGCTGCGCGAACTCGCCGAGTTCGACCTTGCCGCTGGGCTGGACGGTGACGGTGCGCGTGATGGGCGTCCACTCGATGACGTCGCCCTCGACCTCGGTCTCGAACTTCTTCTGCTCGCGCTCGAAGGTCTTCTCGACCCACAGGCGTTCGATGGGCTTGGCCTCGAAGTAGAGTTCAGGGCTGAACTTGATGAGGGGCTTCGCGAGGGTCTTGCCGTTCTCGCGGACGATCTGGGAGAACCACCAGCCGCCTTGGGCGACCGTGGTGGCGCCGGTGGGGTGGGGGACGACGAGGGTGCCCGTCTTGGTCGTGGCCGCGATGGACTCGGCGCCGTGGTCGTCCTTGCGCTTGGTGAACTCGAGCAGCTCGACTTCCTTGTCCAAGACGTCCTGGACCTCGCTGGCGAACTGGGCCATCTGGGCAAGCTTGTCGGCGGTCGTTGCGGTCGTAATTCCTCCGCTCCCTGCTCGGCGAATGGAGGCGCATGGGATAAGAACCTTTGCGGCTCGGGCGTCGCGCGTTCGGCCCCTCACGCTTGCGCACGGCCGCGACAGAAACTATTAACGGTGGAGGTCCCCTGGCCACGATTGGGAGCATGTTTCGCGTCGTTTTCGCCGTCGTGGGCGCCCTGGGTCTCGTCCTTTTGCCTTCCGTTGCGGCCCAGGTTGGCTCCACCGCGGCCACCATCCAGATCAAGGACCTGGCCACCGGCACATCCTTCACGAACGACACCGTTTTCATCGAGAAATTCACCGTCCAGGTGCGGGCCCAGAACATGGTCTGCTCGAGCAACACGAACCTCGTCGTGAACATCGCCGCCACGTCGTCCCGCTCCTCCATGCAGTCCGACGGCGCGAGCAATTGGACGGTCGCCTTCGAATTGACGCCGAGCCAGTCCGCGTTCGCGGTCCCGGCCGGCCAGTACGTGACGACGCCCTACGAGGGCTCGCAAGAGTCGAGCCTCGTCGTGCGGCCCTCGTCGATCCCCAACGGCGGGACGGACGTGCCGGTCTCCCTCAAGGCGACGATGAGTCCGGTGGCGGGTTGCCAGGGCGACAAGCCGGTGGCCGCGTCGCCCCAAGAGGCCGATTTCACGGTCCACTTCGGCCGCGGGACGGAGGCGGCGCCCATCCAGACGACGCCCGAGATGCCGGGGCCCGGCGTCGCGCTCTTGGCCCTCGCGCTCGTCGTCGGGCTCCTCGTCATGCGACGCCGAGGCGCTTGAGCACTTCGCTCAGGCAGGCCGCGAACTTGTTTTCGAGGACGACGTTGGCCTCGTCGATGCCGAAGACGTAGTCGTAGTCGTGGGCCAGGGCCTCGACGAGGTCCTGCGAGTGCAGCGGGTGGGGCAGTCGGACGAAGACGAGGATGGCGGTGGGCTTACGGGCCTGGCGCTTGAGGAGGCCGGCGTCGAAGGCGTGGGCCTTCATGTCCTGGAGGCGGGCGTTGGAGTCGAGGATGTCCACGTAGACCGAGCGCCCGTCCTCGAGTTCGATGGAGAGGTCCGCCGTGTGGGGGACGCTGCCGCCCTTCGGAAGGCTGACCATGAAGGTGCGGTGCGTGTGGGCGGCCCCGTCGCCCAGGTCCAGGCGGAGGGTGAAGCTCTGGCCGTGGGGGTGCTGGAGGAGGCTGCCCGGTTGGCCGATGGCTTTAAGGAGGGCGTCGAGGAGGGTCCGGCGGGCGACGGCCACGGGCGCGTCCTTGGGGGCCTCCACGCTGGGGGCGGGGGGCACGGCGTGCGGGTGGGGTTGGGCGGGGGCCGGGGCCGGTGCGTGCGTGTGCGTGATCGTCGTGGTGGTGACGCCGCCCGTCTTGCTGATGACGGGCTTCGACGGGGGGGTCTTCTTGGCCTGCGTCCGGCGGGGATCAGGATCCGGCGACATGCGCGACCTCGATGATGGGAAGAAGGGGCGCGGGTGGGCGCGGGGCGCCTTCCCAATCCCCCGCTCGACGTCACGCGGCGGCCCGGATATGAGATTTGCTCTCAGGCCGCTGGGGCGCGACGCCGTCGCCCGACGTTTGCGCACGCGCATCGGGGTCGGCGAACCCAAATCCCTTCCTCGCAAAGCGTTTAACGTCGCGCGACCGAACACGCACGCATGCGCGGGCTCGATGAGGCGGCGATGGTCGCGATGGGTCCGGGCGCAGCTCGGGGCGGACAGCATCGCAAACGACGGGCGTCTTCCTGTAAAATCAACCCCTAGGGATACGCGTAAATAGGGGGCGTGATTTCGGCGGGCTTGGAAGCCACAATCGACCGGGGTTTTCCTCGGTTTTTTGGGTCTCCACAGTAACGATCCTAGGCGATCGAAGCAGCGGACGGTGAACTAACATGGCGAAGGGATTGGACGTCGGCACGATGAACATCATCGCGGCCGAGAGGCACGGCGACAAGACCACGTTGACGCAACAGCGCAACCTGTTTGTCGAGATTGAGTACAGCGAAGTGGCCGAGAAGATGTTGGCCCGGTCGGATGTCCTTTACATCAAGAAGGACAACCAGGTCTTCATCGTCGGTGAGGACGCACTCAACTTCGCGAACATCTTCAACACGGTGACGCGGCGCCCCATGCAGCGCGGCATCCTGTCGCGCGACGAGAAGTCGGCGATTCCGATGATCCGCCTGATCATCGAGCGGCTCGTGGGCACCCCGAAGAAGTCGGGCGAACTCATCTACTACACGAGCCCCGCCCGCCCCGTCGACGCGCCCCAGGACGTGCTCTACCACCAGAAGACCATCGAGAGCATCCTCCGCAAGCTCGACTACAACCCCAAGGTCATCAACGAAGGCATGGCCGTCGTCTACTCGGAGCTCGCCGAGAACCAGTTCACCGGCATGGGCGTCTCCTTCGGCGCGGGCATGACGAACGTCTGCCTCGCCCACTACGGCGTCCCCGTCATGACGATGGCGGTCGCGCGCGGCGGCGACTGGATCGACCAGCAGGTCGCCGAGGCCACAGGCTACACCAAGGACAAGGTCACCGCGATCAAGGAGCGGGAGTTCGAGATCAACCTCGAGAACCCGACCGGTGAGATCCAGTCCGCCCTCAACATCTACTACGACAACCTCGTCGACTACGTGATCCGCACCCTCCAGCGCGAGCTCAACAAGGCCCGCGTCGAAGAGGGCCTGTCGGTCCCGGTCGCGATCACGGGCGGCACGTCTGCCCCCAAGGGCTTCAAGGAGCTCTTCGAGCGCCGCATCTACGAGGCGAACCTGCCCTTCGAGGTCTCGAAGGTCAAGATTGCCCGCAGCCCGCTCTACTCGGTCGCGATGGGCACCCTCGTGGCGGCCCGCGCCGAAGAGGCCGAGTCCCTGGAAGAGATCGTAACCGAGAAGACGAAGTAGGCCGCAAGGCCTACTCTCTCCTTCCCTTCGGGAGGTCTCTCGCATGGCTCGTGGCGAAAAAGTGTATTCCTCGCTCTTTGGCTCGCAGGCGAGCAAGGGGCAGCTCTATGGAGGGTTCTACACCCTCTTCGGCGGCATCATCGTCGGCTTGGCCGCCATCGTGCTGCTCTACGTGGCGCCGGCGACGGAAGGCCAGTATGACTGGCGCAAGGTGTCGTTCACGCTCGCCGCGTTGGCGGGCGCGCTCGTCTTCCTGGGCATCGCCTGGACGCTCCCCTCGAAGAAGGGACTGCGCGCCATTGGGACCGTCGGGTTCGTCCTGTGCCTCGGGGCGACGGCGGCCTTCTGGGTCGCGTACCCGTTGCACTTCAACGTCCCCGACAGCCAAGGCGACTACACGGAAGCGATCATCGGCGTCTACGTCGTGGGCGTCGCGCTCGTCCTGACGGGCACGTTCACGAGCCTCGTGGGCTACTACCTGGACCGCGTCCAGGCGGCGGCCGCCGGTTCCGCTCGCGGCGGACCGGGCGGATCGGACTTCTACGACGAGTACGAGGTGCCCGACTCGGTCATCGAGAAGGACATCGAGTACGCGATGAAGAAGTACAAGTACGCCTGGGGCGAGGGCCAGACGGGCTCGACGGGCATCCAGATCAACATCAAGGATGAGTTCGAGGCCGGCACCATCGTCGGCGGCGGCAAGGGCGTCGCGCGCACCGTGACGCTCGAGGCGCCGCAGGTGGACGACGCGACGAAGGCGCTGCGCGGCATCCGGCCCGGGGCCAAGGAGAAGACGATGGCCACGTCCGAGGTCGACGCGCAGACGAACGCCCTCTTGGCCTTCCGCAAGCAGAAGATGGAGATGCAAGCCCAGAAGGCGGCCCACCGAAAGTTGGGCTGGTGGACCCGGATGCTCATGTGGTTGGGTCTGCGCAAGCCTCCTTCGACGGCGGCGCCCGTCGCGACGCAGAAGGTCGGCAAGTGAGCCGCATGCGCTCGACTGCTCTCCTCCCCTTCCTCTCCTTCTCGTCCTTCCTTTTTCGCTCGCCTGGGTTCCGTGTGGGGTAGTTTCTCGTGGTCAAGAAGGTCAACGCGCGCAAGCCGCCCGCCAAGATGCCGAAGTCGACGAAGGCGAAGCCCGCGCCCAAGCGCGCGGCGCCGGCCCGCAAGGCGCCGCCGCCTCCCAAGAAGGCTGTGCCCGCGCGCAAGACGAAGACGGTGCCGGCCCGGGCACCGCCTGCCAAGCCTTCGCGAGCGCCGGCGAAGGCCGCGCCTGCGCCGAAGCCCTCCACGCAGACGGACGCGTTGGCGGCGCGCATGGCCGCCTTCAGCCAGAAGGTCCAGACGGAGGAGGAGACCCCCGTCGCGGTGCGCAGTTGGAGCGAGGCGAAGGCCGAGAAGCCCGCCTCGAAGCAACTCCTGCCCAAGACGGGCGAGGTCACCCCGGCCGAGGTCACGGAAGAGGAACCCGAGATCGACCTCGGGGACGACGGGACCGAAGCGCCCGAGACCGAGGAGACGGCCGCCGACGAGGAGCCTGACGAGGAGGAAGAAGAGACGCGGACGCCTCCGCCGCCCTCGGGCAAGCCCCAGATGAACCCGCTCACGGGCCCCCAGTCGGTGCCCAAGGACCACGAGCTCGAGTTCGAGGTCGCGACCCGACCCAAGATCAAGAAGGCCGGCAAGGGCGGCGAGCGGCCGGAGGAGTTCGGCCCTGTGGAGCTGCGGCAGGCCACGGCCTCCGGCGGGCGCCACTTGACGCGCGCGCTTCCCGAGAACCTCCAACGCGGCGCGGAGCGGATCCAACCGCTCGCGACGCCCCCCGACAAGAAGAAGAAACTCGAGCCCGAGCGGTTCGAGGTCTCCATGGACAAGCGCGCCGGCCCCAACTACGCGGACCTGGCGCAGTGGGGCGACGTCGAGATCGGCCAACAGACGCTCAGCGGATCGCGCAGCGTAGGCAAGCTCTCGCCCCAAGAGGAAGCGCAGCGCCGGCGCGAAGAGGAAGAGCGCAAGCGCGGCAAGAAGTGAGCGACACCGAGGCCGTTTCGCGCTCGTTAAATATTCCCGTGTAGGTAAAACGGCCGGGATGCACGACGCCGGAGTGGGGACACCCTCGATGGGTCCCGGGTCAGGGGATGCCTGCCGCACGTGCGGCACGCGGTTGACGGAACGATGGGCGCCGGGGCGGACGGCCCTGGTGCGCTTCTGCGGCAATGCCAGTTGTGTTCTCTATGGTGTGCCCAACCTTCGCCAGTCGCGGCATGCGGTCACCATGAACGACCGCGGCGAAGTGCTGGACGTCCGTTAGCCTAGAGTGCACGCGCTGCCAAGCCCATACCTGAGCCGGCGAGGATGACGAACGGCAGTGGGATTCTTCGGCTCAGCGTCGCGGCCAAGCAGGCGAGGGCCAAGACGGCGGTGGTCGCGTCGAAGATGGCGGCCTGGCCGAGGGCCGCGAGGGTTGGAAGGATGAGTCCGATCACGGCCGCCGCGACGCCCAAGAGAGCGGCGTGCAGTTGTTCGTTCTCGACGATGCGTTCGAACCAGGCGTGGCCGACGAGCGTGAAGGCGAACGCCGGCGCGAAGATGAGCAGGGTGGCCAACGCGGCGCCCGCCAGGCCCGCCGCCTCGTAGCCGACGAAGGTGCCGACGGCGATGAGGGGGCCGGGGACGAGGCTTGAGAGGGCGAGCGCGTCGAGGAACTGGGCATTCGTAAGCCAGGCATGTTCGGTGACGGCCCCTTGGTGGAGGATGGGCACGGCCGTGTACGCGCCGCCGAAGGTGAGCAGGCCCACCTTGAGGGCGAGCCAGGCGAGGGCGCCGAGGCCGGCGGGCGAGAAGGCGGGGAACGCGACCAGAGGAACGAGCAGGAGGCGTCGCGCGGCCACGCCGGTCCCCGCCCAGCCCAGGGCGGCCCCGGCCAGGAGGACGAGGAGGAAGGGCGCGTCGGGCCGGAGGAAGCCGATGAGGGCGGCCGCCGTGGCGGAGACGATGTGTTCGATGCGTGTCAGGCTAGCGCGCGCAAGCCGCACGAACGCCACGGCGACGAGGGCCAGGATGGCGGGGCGGGCGCCGTAGAGGAGGGCGTCCGCGATCTGAAGCGTGGCCGCGTAGCGGACGTAGAGGGCGGCCAGGAGCGTGATGAGGAGGACGCCGGGCAGCATGAAGGCCAGGCCGGTCGCGACGGCTCCCCAGCGGCCTCGCTTGAGCATGCCGAAGTAGACGGCAAGTTCGTGGGCTTCCGGGCCGGGAAGGGCTTGGTAGAGGGCGAGGACCTTGCGAAACCGGGTCTCGCCGATCCAGGCGTCCCGTTCGACGAGTTCGCGGTGCATGAGACCGATCTGGGCCACCGGCCCGCCCCAGGCCAGGAGTCCGTGGCGAAGGAATCGGAGGAAGAGGTAGCGCAGGCTGGGTCGGTCTGGGTTGCCCGGGCCGAACGGGGAGGGCTCACCCACGGGCTGGGAGAGGGTTGCGGACGGGATTAAGCGAACCGAGGAGGCCCTCTTGAAGGAATCCTTATGTAGAAGTGCTTATCATTGTGCTAAAAACATGGATTCGCGCGCGGAACTCATCGACCAGGTCCGCGTCCTGCTGGCCCAGACCGGTTTTGCCGTCTCGGAACGCTGCGAGGTCCGCCCGATCAGTTTCGACGTCGTGGCGCGCCGCGACAACCGATTGCTCATCCTGAAGATCCTCGGCAACGTCGACGCCCTGACCGACCGCGTCGCCCAGGAGCTGCGCACCCTGGCCAAGTTCCTCGGGGGGACGCCCCTGCTCCTCGGCGAGCGCAGCGGGGGCGGCCCGCTCGAGGAGGGCGTGGCCTACGTCCACCGCGGCATCCCCGTCCTGACCGTGGCCACGCTCAAGGAGCTGCTCGTCGAGAACAATCCGCCCGTCGCCGAGGCGGCCCCCGGCGGCCTCAACGTGCGCCTGGACGGGCGGCGCCTGCGCCAGATCCGCGAGGAGCGCGCCCTGAGCCTGGGCGCCCTGGCCGAGGCGGTCGGTGTCTCGCGTCGTGCCATCCAGATGTACGAGGAGGGCATGCGCGCGACGGTCCAGGCCGCGCTGCGTCTGGAGGCCTTCCTCGGCGAGCCCCTCGTGGCGCCCATCGACCCGTTCGACCTCTTCCGGCCGGCCCGCGACGCGGAGGAGTCGTCCGCGGCCAAGCGCACCTCGACGTTCGAGGAACAGGTGTTCCGGATGCTTCAGTCGGTCGGGTTCGACGTTGTGCCGACCGTCCAGAGTCCCTTCGATGCCTTGGCGCACCGTGGCGAACAGGCGCGCACGGCCATCCTCACGGGCGTCCACCCCGAGACGGACGCGTCGACGCCCCGGCGGGCGCGGTTGCTCTCGAGCATCGCGTCCGTGACGGAACGCGACGGCATGATGGTCGTGCGCCAGGAGGTCCGCGTGACCAACCTTCAGGGCACGCCGGTGCTGCAGCCGAAGGACCTCGACCGGATCCGCGACCCGGCCGAGCTCAAGACGCTCATCGACGAGCGCAAGAAGCGGCCGCCGGTCGAGTGACCCGGCGACGCTTTTAAGCCGCGCCCGGGTTTGGCCGCGCAATGCGCCTCGTGCCGGACACGTCCGTCGTCGTCGACGGCCGCATCACGCGACTCGTCGACTCGGGCGACCACGAAGGCGCCGAGATCGTCGTCCCCAACGCCGTCGTCGCCGAACTGGAGGCCCAGGCCAACCGCGGCCACGAATCGGGCCTGGCCGGTTTGGACGAACTCGCGCGCCTGCAGGACCTCTCGAAGGCGGGTCGTGTCACGATCCGCTTCGTGGGCCCCCGGCCGAGCCTCGAGGCCATCGAACTGGCCAAGACCGGCGGCATCGATGCCATGATCCGCGAGGTCGCCCAGCGGGAGGACGCCATGCTCCTCACGTCCGACCGCGTCATGGCGGCCGTCGCGGGCGCCACCGGGATCGAGTACCAATACATCCGCCCCGTCGTCCAAGGCGCGCCCGCCTTGGGCGAGGTCGAGCTCACGAAGTACTTCACGCCCGAGACGATGAGCGTCCACCTCAAGGCCGAGTGCCGGCCGTTTGCCAAGCGGGGCAGCCTGAAGGACCTGCGGTACGAGGCGATCGGCCGCGAGTCGCTTCCACACAAGACCCTCAGCCGCATGAGCAACGAAATCATCGAGGCGGCACGGCGCGACCCCAAGAGCTTCGTCGAGATGGAGCGTCACGGCGTCACCGTCGTCCAACTCGGGCCGATGCGCATCGTCATCGCGCGCCCGCCCTTCAGCGACGCGATCGAGATCACCGCCGTGCGCCCCGTCGCGCATCTCAAGTTCGAGGACTACAACCTTGAGGAGGCGATCTCGAGCCGCCTCCTCGACCACGGCCGCGGCGTCTTCATCAGCGGTCCCCCGGGTTCGGGCAAGTCGACGCTGGCGCAAGCGATCGCCACGTGGCTCCACGACCAGAGCAAAGTCGTCAAGACGATGGAGCAACCGCGCGACCTGCAGGTCGGCGAGGAGATCACCCAGTACGCGCCGCTCGAGCGGGACATGTCCCTCACGGGCGAGATCCTCCTCCTCGTGCGCCCTGACTACGTCGTCTACGACGAGGTGCGCAAGACGAGCGACTTCGCCACGTTCGGGGACATGCGCCTGGCCGGCATCGGCCTCATCGGCGTCACGCACGCCAACCGCGCCATCGACGCCGTCCAACGCCTCATCGGACGCGTCGAACTCGGCATGATCCCCCAGGTCGTGGACACGGTCATCCACGTCGAGAAGGGCGAGGTCAAACAGATCCTCGAGATGAAGTTCACCGTGCGCGTGCCGAGCGGGATGACCGAGGCGGACCTCGCGCGGCCCGTCATCGTCGTGAGCGACTTCCGCACGAAGAAGGAACAGTTCGAGATCTACACGTACGGCGAACAGGTCGTCGTCATGCCTGTGGGCGGCGCCCGCAGCGGGGAGAAGAAGGGCGCGAGCCGCCTCGCCGAGGACCAGCTGCTGCAGATCGTGAAGGGTTGGACGAGCGGCGACGTGCGCGTCGAACTCCTGACGGACAACAAGGCAAAGGTCTTCGTCGACGAGGAGGAGATCGGGCGCCTCATCGGCAAGGGCGGCGAGAACATCCGCCAACTCGAACAAGAGGTCGGGATGGGCCTGGACGTCGTCCCCCTGCCGGCCGAGCACCGCTCCGGCGCGGGCCGCAAGCGCAAGAACGCGGAGCTTTCGCCTACCGTCGTGCGCAGCAAGAAGAACCTCATCCTTGCGTTGCCGCCCGAGTTCGGGAACACGGACGCGGAGATCTACGTGGAGGACGAGCCGGTCCTCATGGCGACCGTGAGCCGCAAGGGCGAGATCCGCATCAAGGCGGAGTCCCCCGCGGGTCGGGAACTCCTCGAGGCGCACAAGCGCGGCCAACGCATCCGCGTGCGGCTCTAGCGACGACGGCGACCGGGGATCCGTCGTCGGGAGCCCGTCTAGTGTTTCTGGACGGCGGCGCTCGCGATGAGGGGCGCTTTGAGAGGCGTGCCCTCCACCGTGCCGAAGTAGATCTGGGCCTCCTGGGCGGCGATGCCGATGGCCGTGCCCGCGATGCTGGAGACCCACGTGACGACGGGTTGACCCTGCGGCGTGATGGCGACCTCGAAGAAGTCCAGGAGGCTGCGGTCGCCGCCCGCGATGCAGCCGGTGCCCGCGGTGCAGACGGAGCCGATGTGGTTGGGCTGCGTCGTGAGGCGGACGGTGAGGCCTTCGCCGGGGGCGGAGTCGGCGGTGATGGATTCGCGGAGCATGACGTGCCACTCGTCGGGCACTTGGTCGCTGGGCAGGCCGTACACGTTCTCGTACCACGTGACGGCGATGCGGCCGCGGGCGCCGGCGGCGACCCAGGGCATCACGGCGGCCTTCTCGGGGTCGGACAGGAGGACGGGGGGCGACCACGTGGCGCCTTGGTCCTTGGAGGTCGTGAGGTAGACGCCGAAGCGAGCCGCCGGCTTGGGCGCGGCGAGGGGAACCAGGCGCTGGTCGGCGGAGAAGACGACGTAGAGGTGGCCCGACTCGTCGGCGGCGGCGACTGGGAAGATGCTCGTGGGGAAGCCGACGAGGCCGAATTGGAGGCTCTGCGGCGGGACGTAGACGTCTTGGAGCTTCCACGTGACGCCGTCGTCGAGGGAGCGCGCGATCTGGATCTTGGCGCCGCTCGTGGCCGCCACGGCGCCGGTTCCGAACGTCGTCATGGCCTCGTAGACCTCGCCGCGGTGGGGTCCATGGATGACGGGGCCGCCTACGGCATCGGGGCTCATCGTGCGCAGGGGACCCCACGTGGTGCCGTTGTCGGGGCTCATGCGGAACTGGATGGTGCGGTTGTTGTGCCGCCAAGAGGCGTAGAGGACGCCTTCGGGGCGAGCGTCCAGCCATTCGCGGTCGCTGCCCTTCTTGTCGGAGAGGTCGACGGGTTTGCTGAACGTCTTGCCTCCGTCCTTCGAGACTTGGTAGGGGATGGGCGCGTCGTTGGCGAAGAGGCCGAGCCAGTGGAGTCGGCCGGCGCCGTCGACGGCGATGTCGCCGTCCCCGTGGCCCTCCGTCTTGCCTTGGGTCGTGAAGGACTTGCCGCCGTCGGTGCTGCGGTAGACGACGTCGATGGGGGTCACGTAGATGGTGCCGTCGGGGCCGACGGCGATGTTGGGCTCGCCGGCGCCTGCGCCGAGTTTGAGGGCGGGGCGGACCTTGGGAAGCTCGAGCTTGTCCGGCAGTGGCAGGGTGGACGCGGGGTCGTCCGGGAGGCTCGCGGCGCTCGGGGGTGCGGGAGAGGCGCAGCCGGCGACGAGGGCGGCCATGACAAGGGCGAGCGTGAGCAGTCGTAGAGGGGAGGTTGAAGGCACGGCGACCACCGAGGTCGCAGGCGCCGTGCGTGGCTTAAACGCTTGCGGCGGCCGCGCCGTTGCCCCCGGCTCGCAGGTCTCTCGCGGGGCGCCGTCCCGGGTCCGGGTCTTGCCCTAGGCGTTCTTGTCGGCGAAGCCGGCGATGATGGGTAGGCGGAGCTTGTGGCCTTGGTACGCCTTCACGGCGAGCACGACGATGAGGACGACCGTGGCGAGCCAGACGAGCGTCGACAACATGCCGAGAGCCGCCGCGCCTGCGAAGCCACCGCCCGAGAGCATCATGCCCATGAAGAGGACGTTCCAGACGACGTAGAAGGCCGTCACGACGACGCCGAGGCCGATGGCCTGTATCGCGTGCCAACGCTGGTACTTGGCGGTCTTGGGCGCCGTCAGGAGCACGATGAGCCCGGTGATCCATGTCAGGATGTAGGCGACCATCGCCATCGTGTTCTCGTTCGTTCCGGCGGCGGTCCTTGTGGCGGTTTCTGTCACTCAATCTTCCCCCGCAGGTGTATCGTCCGCCGCGCTTCATAAAGTCGCCTTGGTCCCTGGGCCCACGGCTGGGCGGACCACGCCGGTTACGCAACGGCCAGCCAAAGGCCTAGTGGCTGAGTGGCCAGGTAGAGTCATGCAGATCACGTCGGGCTACCCGATCTGGCCGCTCTTGGACGGCTTGTCAGGTCCGTTTCCGTCCCTCGAGGGCGACGTCGATTGCGGCGTGGTGGTCGTCGGCGCGGGCGTGACGGGCGCCTTGCAAGCGCACGAACTGGCGCGTCGGGGCCTCGACGTCGTCGTCCTCGAGAAACGCGAGGTTGGCTTCGGCAGCACGGCGGCCACGACGGGCCTCCTCACGTACGAGGTGGACGCGTCGCTGCGCGACCTGGCGCGCCGCATCGGCGTGAAGGAGGCCACGCGCACGTACGGGTCCATGGTGGACGCGACGAGACGCGTTGGGGCTCTTGCGAGGCGGGTCGGGGGATGCCGTTACGCGGCGCGGCGTTCGCTCTACGCGGCCAGCCGTGAGTCGGATCTGCGTGAATTGCGCGCCGAGTATCGATTGAGGCGTTCGGCCGGGATCGCGGTCTCCTTCCTGGACCGCGCGGAGCTGCGGCGGGGCTTCGGCATCGACCGTCCGGGCGCGATCCTCTCGGAGGATGGCGGCCAAGTGGACGCGTACGCGTTGGCCGCCCGGATGTTGCATCGCGCCCGGCGTCGAGGCGCGCGCGTCCACGACCGTACCACGGTGCTCGAGCCGGCGTACGACGAGCGTGGCGTGCGGCTGCGGACGGAGCAAGGCCACGTCGTCCGGGGGCGCTTCGTCGTCTGGGCCACGGGCTACGAGATGGCGCGTTACCTGCCCCGCGGCCTCGTGCAGTTGGCCGCCACCTACGCCATCCTGTCCGAGCCCTTGCGCGAACCGCGCGCCATCCGCGAATTCCCCATCGTGTGGGAGACGGCGCGGCCCTACCTCTACTTGCGCACGGCGCGCGACGGGCGCTTCATGCTTGGCGGTCGCGACGAGCCGTTCCGTGAGGCGAACCTCGCGGACGACGTCGTCCAATCGAAGGCGTCCGCCCTGGAGGCGGACCTGCGGCGCCTCGTCCCGTGGGCGGGCGTGCGGGCCGCCTTCGCGTGGGCGGGTGCCTTCGCGACGACGCCCGACGAGTTGGCGTACGTCGGCCCCTTGCCGGGGCGCCGGCGGGCCCTCTTTGCCCTGGGCTTCGGCGCGAACGGAATCGTCTTCGGTCAATTGGCGGCGGACATCCTCGCGGGCGAGGTCCTCGGGCGTCCGCATCCGGATGCGAGGCTCTTCTCGTTCGACCGTGCCTCATTGCCCGCCTCGGTACGGCGCAACGTCCATCGATCCCGCGGCCGGCCGACGACCGCTCGGCGACCGCGTGCGCGGGGTCGCACCTCACGGGCGCTCAAGTCGCGCTGACCACAATCATGCTCGTCAGACATGTCCTCCACGTGCGACGTGTCCGACCTGTGAACATCCGACATGTTTGACGCCGTGGTGAGCGTCGGCAGACTTGTCTTACACGGACCCGTCGGCGGGGGCGCCGATCGACATCCATCGGGGGCGACGGAGGTGGGGTCCAGGACCGGGCTTGGTGAGGACACCACCGCCCTCCAAAATGGGGATCAATGTGTCCGCGAACCGAGGCGAATTTAGGCACTACAAACTAGATTCTCGGCCGGCGTTTTCGGAAACCGTGAACCAAATAATGCCAGACACGGGCCGTGCGTGATATAGTTCTGCGTCTGCGTTAATTTCCGTCAGAAATCCGGCTGAGCCTTGTCGTACATCCGCTTGAGCTCCCGATCGTCCAGGTGCGTGTAAACCTGGGTCGTCGCGATGCTGGCGTGGCCCAGGATACGTTGGATGAAACGGATGTCCCCGCCGCGGCGCAAGAGCGTCGTGGCCAGCGTGTGGCGCAGGACGTGCGGCGTGACGCGCTTCTCGAGGCCCGCGCGCTTGGCGGTCTGGATAACGAGGCGTTGGATGGACCGGACACCGATGGGGCTAGCCTTTCCCTGGCCAGGGAACAGGTAGTCTGTCGGGCTCGGCGGCCTGGCGGTCAACCAGACCTTGACGGATTCGAGGCAGCGGGGCGCGACGACGACGAGCCGGTCCTTGTCGCCCTTGCCGCTGCGGATCCGGATGGTCGCCTCCGAGAGGTCGATGTCGGGGATGAGCACGGTCGAAACCTCGCCGACGCGTACGCCCCCGTACAACAGGAGGGCAACGAGAGCTTGCGATCGAGGTCCTTCGGCCGCGGCGAGCAGCCGTTGGGCCTCGGCCTCGCTGAGGTACTTGGGCAATCCCTGTCCGCGCCGGGGCGGCTTGAGCGCCTTGGCCAGGTCGTCGCGGCCCAGGTGCTTGTAGAAGGCCTGGATGGCCTTGAGCATGATGTACAGTGTGTTCTTGGCGTACGATCGTTGGGTGCTGAGGACGATCTGGTATTGTTTGAGCTCGCTGGGTCCGAGGGCTGAGAGGCTTGGTATGCGTGGGTATGTCGCGTGCAGCCATTGCTGGAATTGGCGAAGCGTCAACGCGTAGTGCTTCACGGTGTAGCGGCTTCGGCGCTGCGCCTGGAGGTCTTGGATCCATTGCGCGACGGCAGGTTCGGCGGCGGCGAGGAGTGCCTCCAATCCGCGAGGCTGACTCTCCTTTCCCTTGCGACTTGTGCGGGCGCCCTTTCCGATGGGTTCCTTGGTTGCCATGCGGTGACGCACAACATAGGTTGTGCGTCATTTAGACCCTTCGAACCGGCCTAAAATGCACATATCTGTTCATTTTCACTGGTGCGGGCCCATTCCTTCTCCCGTTGGCGCCCTCGGAGGGCCGTTTTTCGACGTTTCCACCCACCCTCGCCGACGTAGGATTCTGGGGCCGTCGCGCGTCAGGCGGCCATGGACCTTCACTCACCCCCCCGAATGCGATTAATCCCTTGCCGGGATGCCACGACCGGAGGAATTCCATGGCCACCAAGACGAGCACACGAAAGCCCGGCACGAAGACGCCCGCGACGCCGACGCAGAGCGCCGCGATCGCCCCCGTCATCTCCGTCCCGAACGTCCCGGACGCGGTCGAATTCTACACGCAGCTCGGCTTCACGACGGGGACCACCGTCCCCGGACCCGACGGCGAGGCCTCGTACGCGATCCTGCGCTACCGCGACACCCAGTTCCATGTGGGCGGCCTCGAGGGCACCCACCCCGACCCCAAGCGGATGAAGGCCATCGCCAAGGGCCCCCGCGGCCTGGGCGTCAACTTCTACATGAACGTCGACGACGTCGCCGCCGTCCACAGGATCTGCCAGAAGGCGGGCGTGAGCATCCTGCAGCCGCCCAAGGACGAGTTCTGGGGCGACCGCGTGCTGACCGTCCTGGATCCCTTCGGCTTCGAATGGAGCTTCGGCCAGCACGTCCGGGACGTCAGCCCGGAAGAGATGGCCCAGGCCGCCGCATCACAGAACTGAGGGTGCGGCGCCCTTCTCTTCCCCATTTTTTCCCCCTTTTCCCATCTTCTAGTTGAAGTTCACTGTGGACGTCAACCCAATAAGCCGGATTGCGCAATCGACAGGATGACGTAGCTTGTAACAGTAAACCTAGGCGCCGGTGCGCGTGTAGTGCCTAAATTCGAGACGGGTCGGGCGTAGTGCCTAAATTGGTTTTTTGCGAAACGGCCCCGTAATGGCGTTGGACGATCCGGCTTGTGGGACCCACATTGGGCCCCACAGGCTCGTCGCAACCCACTTTCCAGTAGGGCTGCGACGATGCCGGCCACCCGGTCGGGCGGCCGCCTTAGTCGGCGCCGGTGCGGACTCGTTCGGTGTACTCCCAGTCATCTGTGACTAGGCGTACCCACAGGTAGTAATCGATGACGTTCTCCTCCCCAGGATCACGCTATCGGTGGGATGGCCTCGCTTGCGAGGTCTGAGATAAATCGCGTCCGGCCGTATTTAACACACCCGGATTGAGTTCCGGTAAAACAAGTTGTACAGGTGCGGGTTGCATGCAACGACGGCATGGAGATGGCTTGAATTTCGATGGGCGCGCGGTCTAAGCTCACCTATTAGAAACTTCTGCGCGAGGCCTAAAAGGAAGGCCGGTACGGAGGCCTGTTTGCATGAGCGACTCCCGCGCGCCCAAGCTTGCCGTTGCCATCGAGGACAACCAACGCGAGGCGCTCTCGAAACGGGTCATCGAGCTCCTGGAACGCGTCGGCGTCGCCGAGGCGGAGGTCCGGCCCGGCGGCCAACGCGAGAACATGCTCTTCGTCTGGTTCCCCGGGAACCCCAAGGAACCCATCGAACGCCTTCGCGTCCTCTGCGAGTCCGAACCCGACCGCTTCCGCGGAACCCGCCAGTGGACGCCCATCGACGGTTGGACGAGCGCCGACGCGCAACACATCGCCGCCTACGCCGAGGACGTCGCGCGACGCACGCCCGAAGCGGAGACTTTCCAGGTGGAGATCCACCGCGGCGGCCACGTGGACCTCGAGGTGGACGCCATGCTCCCCGAGCACGAGGCCCGCCCGCCGACACCCACGCGCACGCTGCGCATCGAGATCATCGGTTCACGCGCGAGCGTCAGCGTGCTCGAACCCGGCGACGAACTCGACGTCTACGAGGCGCTACGGGCCAAACTCGCCCACGACTTCTTCGGCGAGGGCACTACTCGCCGATGACCCGCTTGTAGCCCTCGGCGTCCAGGAGACTCTGCGCTGCGGCCGCGTCCTTCAAGCGGACGCGGATCATCCACCCGCGACCGTACGGGTCGTCGTTGATGAGTTCGGGCGACTTCTGCAACGCGTCGTTCGCATCGACGATCTCCCCCGCGAAGGGCGCGTAGAGGTCGCTCACGCTCTTGACCGATTCGACGACGCCGAACGGCTTCTTCGTCTCGAGCTTCGCACCCTTCTTCGGCAACTCGACGTAGACCACGTCCGTCAATTGGTCCTGGGCGAAATCCGTGATGCCGATCGTCGCCACGTCGCCCTCGACGCGCACCCACTCGTGGCTCTCGCTGTACCGAAGCTCGGGCGGGACTTTCGACAATCGTGACCCCACCCGCGCCATGCCCGGAGGCGTTTTAGCCTTTCGGAGCCTCAGACGAAAGGCGTCTTCGAAACGCGCGCGCCGACCCGCCGCCCGCGGATGTCCACGCCGAGCGACCGACCCGGTTCCGCGTAGTCTCGCGGCACGTAGCCCAACGCGATGCCCTTGTGCAACGTCGGACTCATGGTGCCGCTCGTGACGGCGCCGATGGGTTGGCTCCCGTCGACGATGGCGTGGCCTTGGCGGGCGATTCCGGCATCCTCCAGGGTGAGGCCCACGAGGTGCTCGTAGACGCCGCGTTGCTTCTGCTCCTCGAGGGCCGTCTTCCCGACGAAGTCATGGTCCCAGTGGACCGTCCATTCGAGGCTCGCCTCGAGCGGCGTGCGGCCCCCCGCGAACTCGTGCGACGCCAGGCAGTACCCCTTCTCGAGGCGAAGGGTGTCGCGTGCGCCCAGGCCGACGGGGATGAGGCCCTCGCTCTTGCCCTCGCGCAGGATCCGTGGGAACAGTTCCGCGCCTTCGGCGTTCGGCACGACGATCTCGACGCCGTCTTCGCCCGTGTAGCCGGTGCCGCTGACGAAACCCTTGCGCTTGCCGAACCGCAACTCATGGAAGCCGAACCGCTTGACGTCGGCCGCCTCCGGCATCACGCGTCGCAGGACGTCGCGCGCCCGGGGTCCCTGCAGGGCGAAGATGCAGTACTCGCGGGAGGCGTCCTCGACCTGGACGTCGCCGCCCGCGTGCGCCGTGAACCACGACGTGAGGATCTTGTTCATGCCCGCGTTCGGCACGACGTGGTACTCGTCGTCGCCGAACCGGTAGTAGATGAGGTCGTCGATGATGGTCCCGTCGTCGCGCATGGCCGTGGTGTACGACGCGCGTCCCGTCTTGACGCGCTCCGGGTTCGTGCCCACGGTCTGGGACAACAGCTCCCCGGCGCCCTCGCCGCGCACCCACAGGTTGGACATGTGGCTCACGTCGAAGAGGCCCGCGCGCGTGCGGACCGCCGCGTGCTCCTCGAGGATGGACGAGTACTGCACGGGCATCTCGAAACCCGCGAACTCGACGAAGCGCGCGCCCAGTCCCGCGTGCAACTCGTGCAGGGGCACACGCATGTCGGCGCGGAGAGTCGGCTCGTTCTTGAAGTTTGGCGCCGCGCACCTCTTTCATCGAAGCCTTAAAATGATGAGGGGGTTTCGCCGAGCCCAGGCCAAGAGGGAGGGGCTTTCATCGAGACGCCAGCCGCGGTCCAGGCTCGCAGGACGAACCCGCCGCCCGGCCTCTCCTACAACGCGCGGCACGACGCGTGGTGGACGGCGCCCGTCCTCACGGTCATCGTCCTCACGGGCTTCGTCGTGTACGCCACCTGGCGCGTCCTCGAGAACGCCCACTACATCGCCGACAACGGCGCCTACCACTACGCGACCCCCTTCGGCAACCCGGACTTCACGCCGTTCGTCCCCGGATTCCTCCTCTCGATCCCCGTCGTGGGCCCCTTCCTCGGCTACCCCGGCGTCCTCATCCTGCCCTTCGTCGCGGGCTTCCGCTTCACCTGCTACTACTACCGCAAGGCCTACTACCGCGGCTTCGCCGCCACGCCGCCCGGATGCGCCGTGCCGGGCACCCGCGGCCGCAACTACAAGGGCGAGCGCGGCCTCTTCGTCTTCCAGAACCTCCACCGCTACTTCCTCTACGCCGCCCTCGTCGTGCTCCTCTTCAACCTGTACGACGCGCTCCACTCGATCTTCACGCCGCACGGCCTCTACTTCGGCCTCGGCAGCGGCATCATGCTCGTCAACGTCATGCTCCTGAGCTGCTACACCCTCGGCTGCCACAGCCTGCGCCACCTCGTCGGCGGACGCCTCGACTGTTTCAGCTGCGACTTGCCCTCGCGGATGAAGTACACGCTCTGGCAACGCGTCACGGTCCTCAACCAACGCCACATGCTCTGGGCCTGGTTCTCGCTCTTCTGGGTCGCCTTCACCGACTTCTACATCCGTTGGGTCTCCTCGTCGGGCATCACGAACCTCTTCGGGGTGCCCGTGTGAGCACGCCCTACGAGACGATCACGACCGACGTCCTCATCATCGGCGCCGGCGGGGCGGGCCTGCGCGCCGCCATCGCGTCCCAAGCGGCCGGCGCCAAGACGACGCTCGTCTGCAAGAGCCTCCTGGGCAAGGCCCACACCGTCATGGCCGAGGGCGGCATCGCGTGCGCCCTCGGCAACGTCGACAAGGAAGACTCGTGGAAGGCCCACTTCGCCGACACGATGCGCGGCGGCGGCATGCTCAACCAGTGGCGCATGGTCGAACTCTTCGCCAAGGAGGCCCCCGAGCGCGTCCTCGAACTCGAACAATGGGGCGCCGTCTTCGACCGCACCCCCGAGGGCTACATCAGCCAACGACCCTTCGGCGCCCACAGCTACCGACGACTCGCCCACGTGGGCGACCGCACCGGACTCGAGCTCATCCGAACGCTCCAGGACCACGCCGTGCGCGTCGGCGTCGAAGTCTACATGGAGTACACCCTCACGCGTCTCGTCAAGGACGGCGAGCGCATCGCCGGCGCCTTCGGCTACCGCCGCGACGACGGCCGCTACGTCCTCTTCCGAGCGAAGGCCGTCATTCTCGCCACGGGCGGCTGGGGCAAACTCTACCAGGTCACCTCCAACTCGTGGGAGTCCACCGGCGACGGGTGCGCCATGGCGTACGAGGCCGGCGCCGAACTCATCGACATGGAAATGGTGCAGTTCCACCCGACCGGCATGGTGTGGCCGCCCGGCGTCAAGGGCATCCTCGTCACCGAGGCCGTGCGCGGCGAAGGCGGCCTCCTGCGCAACGCGAACGGGGAACGCTTCATGGAGAAGTATGACCCCGTCAAGATGGAACTCTCCAGCCGCGACGTGGTCGCGCGCAGCATCTACAAGGAGGTCCAGGCGGGCCGCGGCTCGCCCCACGGCGGCGCCTGGCTCGACGTGACGCACCGCGGCGGCGACTACATCCGCCGCAAGCTCCCGTCGATGTACGAACAGTTCCTCAAGCTCGCCGACATCGACATCACGAAGGAACCCATGGAAGTGGCGCCCACCATCCACTACGCCATGGGCGGCGTCAAGACGACGCCGGAGACGGGCGCCTCCACCGTCGCGGGTCTCTACGCGGCGGGCGAGGTCGCCGGCGGCCTGCACGGCGCGAACCGCCTCGGCGGCAACTCGCTCTCGGACCTCCTCGTCTTCGGCGCCCGCGCGGGCTACTACGCCGCTGAGTACGCCCAGAAGCTCACAGAGCACCCGCGCGTCGACGAGGCGCAGATCCAGGACGAGGTGCGGACCCTCGAGGCGCCCCTCACGAACCCCGGCGTGGGCAACCCGTACGCCGTCATGGAGGACCTCCAGAAGGCGATGCAGGAGGGCGCCGGCATCGCGCGCACCGAAGCCAGCCTCAAGAAGGGCCTCGAACGCGTCCTCGAATCCCAGGGGCGCGCCTCCCGCGTGCGCGTGGCGGGCACGCGGGCCTTCAACCCCGCATGGAACACGGCGCGGGACCTCCTCTTCATGACCCGCCTCGCCGAAGCCATCGTGCGCAGCGCCCTCGAACGCAAGGAAAGCCGCGGCGGCCACTGGCGCACCGACTTCCCGGACCGCGTCGACGGACTCGGCAAGGTGAACATCGTCGCCTTCAAGCAACCGGACGGCAAGATGGGCATCAAGCAGGTCCCCCTCGCGCCCATGCCGGAGGCCCTCACGAAGGTCCTCGAAGTGGCCAAGCCGCCCGAGTACCGCGAGATCATGGCGAAGCAGGGGTTGAAGCAGTGACGAACGCGGCCGAGGCGGGAACCCAGGTCGTGCGCGTCTGGCGCGGGACCCCGAACGGGGGCGGCGAACGCGAGTACGAAGTGCCGATCCAACCCGGCATGGTCGTCCTCGACGCCGTCCACTGGATCCAGGCCCACAAGGACGGCGACCTCGCGTGCCGCTGGAACTGCAAGGCCGCCAAGTGCGGCAGTTGCAGCGCCGAGGTCAACGGCCGCCCGCGCCTCATGTGCAAGACGCGCATCGAGGAATTCCACGGGGCCCCGATCCGCGTCCACCCGCTCAAGGCGTTCCCCGTCATCAAGGACCTCGTCACGGATGTCTCGTGGAACTACGAGGTCAAGAAGCAGATTCCCCCCTTCACGCCGCACCCGGACACCGCCGGGCGACCGTTCCGCATGGCGCAACAAGACGTGGACCGCATCCAGGAGTTCCGCAAGTGCATCGAGTGCTACTTGTGCCAGAACGTGTGCCATGTCCTGCGCGACCACAAGCGGTTCGATCAGTTCGTGGGCCCGCGCTTCCTCATCCGGGTCGCGGAGCTCGACATGCACCCGAAGGACACCCTCGACCGGTCCACGTACGCCAAGGAGGAGGCGGGCGTCGGGATGTGCAACATCACGAAGTGCTGCACCGAGGTCTGCCCCGAGCACATCAAGATCACGGACAACGGCATCATCCCCGTCAAGGAGCGCGTGGCCAACGAGCACTACGACCCGCTCCTGTGGCTCGTGCGCAAGGCCACCGGCCGGTCGCGGGCCGAGTCCAAGGCGGAGAAGAAGTAGGGTTTCGCCCCCGTCACCGGGTTTCGTCAGGGTGGCGAAACGACCACGCCCCGGCGCGTCAATCGCTCCCTCATGCCGCGCATCATCGGGGGACGAACCGGCACGCGACCGCAGCGGGACGTCACACACGTGGAGGGGCGCAAACCCGTCGCGGGCGGGCCTTCGAACCGGACAGCACGGGGCACGCCGGGCACGAGGCGCGACATCCCGCGGGGGTTGCGGACCACCCTGACCGCGTGGCCACGGGCTTCGCGGGACGCCGCCCACGCCATCCTCGCCGCGTACGGGTTGCCCAGCGAGACGACGCCGAGCCACATCGTCTGGTACAAGAACGGCCCCTGGAAGCGCACGATCGTCTGGCGCGACGGCCACGAGCACGAATTCCCTCAGATCCACGTCGACGTGCTCGAGCAGGTCATCGACTTCGAACCCCCCACGGACAAGTTCGATGAGATCGCACGCTTCAACGGGAGCCTCACCCTGTCGCGCACGCGGGGCGAACTCTCCTGCCGGTGCGACAGGGAAGAGATCAACTTCCTCATGGCGAACCTGGCCAACGACATCGCCACCGAGGTCCGGACGAACGAGGACGCGCGGGCCTACGTGGCGGAGAAGATCCTCGCGCGGCGGTCCAACGAACCGGACGACTACCTCGTCGGGTTGCGCTTCGCGGTGGACGTGGGCGACGTGGGCGACCCGGACGACGACGTCGTGGGGTCCACGACGGACGACGCCGAGGACATGAACCGGGACGCGCGGGCCGCCGCCCGCCGGCGCACCCGCGAGGGCCGCCCGGCGCGCCCCACGACCAAGCGGGTGCGACGCCGGCCGGTGTCGGGCGCCCGCCGCCCCTCAACCTTTTAACCTCGACCCTTCCATGGGCGCGGCGTGCAGTGTCCGCTCTGCGGGCGCGAGGTCGCCGAACTCACCAGCGGGCTATGCGCCCAATGCACGAGCGAACGCCGTCCCTTCCTGCACGTGCCCGAGTACGCCGACGTGACCAAGTGCGCCCACTGCGGCCGCCTCGAACGCCGAGGGAGCTTCGTCTTGGCTCCGTCCGAGAAGGAGGAGCTCGTGCGGCTCGCCCTGCCCGACCACGTCGACGTGGACCTCGACGTGGCGGATTCGGAGATCGATACGAGGCTCCTCTGGGAGGACGAGCGCAACGCCATCGCCCAACTCCGCCTCACCGGCTCCTTCCAAGGCCACGCCATCGTGCGCGAGGGCGAGACCCGCGTCCGGCTCAAGCAGACCGCCTGCCCCGACTGCAGTCGACGCTACGGCGGCTACTTCGAGGCCATCGTCCAGATCCGCGCCGCGGACGAACGCATCCTTCGCGTCGAAGGCGACCGGGTCATGCACACCGTCGCCGACATCCTCGAACGCTACGAGGGCGAACAGCGGACCGGCGCCTACGCGTCCAAGACGGAGCACGTGCGCGGCGGCTACGACCTCTACATGGGAAGCCAGGAGGTCGGCCGGTTGCTCGCGCGCGAACTCGCCGAGCGCTACGGCGCGGACTATGCCGAGTCGAGCAAGCTCGTGGGCCGACGCGACGGGCGCGACCTCATGCGCTTCACCCTGCGTGTTCGTCTCCCGCCCTACTTACCCGGCGACTTCGTCGTCGTCGACGGCAAACCCTGCAAGGTGATACGCCACGCCAAACGCCTCCTCACCCTGTGGGACCTCGAACGGGGCGAACGGATCCAACGCGACCCCAAGCGCGTGAAGAACCTCAAGGTCATCGGCCTGGCCGCCGACGAGAAGGACGCCATCGTCGTGAGCTTCCACGATGGGAGCCTGCAATTACTGGACCCCGTCTCGCTCAAGACCGTCGACCTCGACGTGACCGGGCGGGACCTACGTCAGCGTGAGACCGTGCGCATCTTCCGCCACGAGGACCGACTCTTCGTCCTACCCGACGAGGCCCGGGCCTAGGCCAGGGCCCGGATCTGTTCGAGGAACATGGGGACGTCGCGGGTGAAGATCTTCGCGCCGGCGCTCGAGGGGTGGCCGCCGCCCGTGACGCCGAACTCCTTGGTGAAGTCCTCCACGAAGCGTCCCAGGTTGAGCGGCGGCCGGACGCCGGGCTTGTAGGAGGGTCCCAGGCCGCGAAGGCTGAGACTCGTCAGGCGATGCCTCGAGTTGACGAGTAGCGCGATCTGGCAGCCCTGTTCTTCGGCGACGTGGGACAGGGCGCGCGTCCCGAAGCCATGGAGGCTCGTCCGGTAGCGGCCGAAGCGGAGGACGCCCAATCCGGCGCGCACGTGGAGCCGGGCCCGCACCTTTTCCAGGGCGCGTTCCCAGCGGCCCTCGTTCAGGACCTGCAGGTATCGGCGTTGGATCTCGGGGACCTCGCTCGGCCACCGGCCCTCGGCCAGTCGCCGCGCGGCCAATTGCCGGAACCGGTCGTCGTCGACCTCGAGGCGCCAGGCGAAGTCGAGGATGCGGGCCTCTTCCGCCAGTCGGGCGTGGCCATGCCGCTCTTGGGCGGCGCGCAGCTCGTCCCCTTCGCAGTACTCGATGAGGTCCGCGACGGCGGCCAGGTGCTCGTGGTCGCCGTCCAGGCCGAGGAAGCGGTAGGCCAGGCGGGCCGCGCTCACGCCTTGCAGGGCGAACGCGTCAAAGTCGCCCGTGGCCGCGGCTGGGTGGGATTCGGATTGTTGGTGGTGGTCCAGGACGTGGACGCGCGCGCCCGACTTCGCCTTCAGGTGCATCGCGTGGACGAGTTCGTCCGTGACGCCGAGGTCCACGATGTAGAACTCGCGGGATTGGATGTCGCGCCGCATCACGTCGAGGGCGCCGGAGGCGGACGTGACGAAGCTCACGCGGATGTCGGGAATGCGCGCGTAGAAGAAGGCGGCCGAGACAATCCCGTCGACGTTTCCACGGGTGACGAGGTGGAAGCGCCGTTCATCCCTCCACGATGTATCCATCGTTAGAGTGCCCAACGCTCCATCGGCCGCCGGTGCTTAAGACCTTTTGGATTTGATCGCAGGCTTGGGCCCGTCGAACGCCAATAGGGAGGGTTGGCCTCGCGTTTCCAGCGGGATGGAGCGCGCGGCGAGCGTGTCCACGCCCACCTCCTTGAACTCGAGGCCGTGTTCTTCCAGGAGCAATAGGGCCCGGGCGCTGATCGCGGGCGCCACGAGGATGCCGCGGACGTCGACGCCACGCTTCTCCCGCTCCTTCTCCACGTACCGCCACAATTGGGTGGCCTCGGCAAGGCCCGCCCGCGTGCGCTTGACCTCGACGACGACGCGGCGACCCTGGGCGTCCTCGCCGTAGAGGTCCATGGGGCCGCGCTCCGTCAAGCGTTCGCGTGTCCACGGGACGAAGCCGGGTTCCACAAGTTCGGGACGCGCCCGCAGCGTGTCACGGATGTCGAACTCGGTCCCTCGCAACTGGAGGGCCTGCCCGTCCACGAGCTGGATGACGCCCGCGAGGTCGATTCGGTCGAAGGTAATCCGCACGGTCTCCACGGGCCGACGGCGTTGCGCCACGAGGGCCAACCGGTCCGGGGTCTCGGTTAACGAGAACGAGCACCCGGGCGGTTGCCAATTGACGGGCTTGAGGCCCGCCGGGTTGTGGACGAGGAGGGTCCCGTCCGCCTTGACGAGCACGACCCGGTCGCCGGCCTCCAGGCGGCTCTCGGCCCGCCCCTGGTAGTCGACCGAGCAGTGGCCGATGAGCACGAGCGTGCGCCGGTTCAACTCCAGGGTCGGAAGGTGTTCGCGCAAGAAGGCGCCGCCCGCCTGCAAGGTCGGTTCGAGCGCCCACGCCACGACGCGGACGAGGCGCTCGTCAGCGAAAACCCTTCGGGGTCGCCTTCGCCTGGAATCACTTCTTCGCGATGGGCGCCGTCGTCTGCTTGGGCGGCGTCGTCGTGATGACGGTCCCGTGGTAAGGTTCGCCCCGGATCGCTTTGGCGAACTCGGGCAGGTTCTTGCCGTTGACGACGAACGTCTTCACGCCGTGCTGCTTGATGAGGGCGCAGGCGGGCCCGTCGATGACGCTCTTCGTGCCCGCCATCTTCCACTCGGTGCCCATCATCTTGATGAGGGCGTCGATGGAGATCTCCTTGTAGAACTCGGCGGTCGCCACGACGTTGGGGTCCGCCGAGTAGACGCCGTCCACGTTCGTCGCGTTCACGAACCGGACGGCTTTCGTGTGGGACGCCAACTCGACGCCTACGTAATCCGTGCTGTGACCGGGGAACGTTCCCCCCATCACGGCGATGTTGAAACCCTCGGCCGATTCGACCGTGGCCTCGACGCTCGCCATCGGGCGAACCGGCACTTGGGTGTACTTGGAGAGGGCCGCGATGAGGAGCTGCGCGTTGATGCGCGTCGCGGCGATGCCGATGAGGTCGAGTTCTTCCTCGCCCGCACCGAACGTGCGCGCCGCCTCGATATACTGTCGCGCCACCCACCCGCCGCCCGTCACGCAGAAGACGCGCCGCTGCTTCGCCAGATCGGCGAGCAGGCGTGCCAGGCTGTCGATGTACGTGACGTCGAGGCTCGGCGGGGCCACAATCGAGCCACCGATCGAGATGACGACGGTCTCTTTCTCCATCGGGACCGACGCTAAGGTCTCGTCGTACATAAGTCTGCGGACGCCGCGAATCCTTAAGTCGACGCCCGGCTTGGCGCGAGCGTGCCCAACGGCGTCGCACTCGCCGTCGCCGCCTTCTTCTTGCTCTTCGGCCTCCTCGCTTTGCGGCGCGCCGTCGACCAGGCCCGGTTGATCAAGACGCTGCGCGCCCTCGAACCGGTGGGCGTGCGAGATCCGGGACCGGCCCTGCGCCTCGTGCGCGGGACCCTGGACGGCCAACCCCTCCTGCAAAGCCCCTATCAGGCGCGCCCCTGCCTCTACTACTTCTTCCGCGTGCTCGAACCCCGCCCCAGCGGCGCGCCCCGCGTCCTGGCCACAGGAAAGGAATGGACCCTCGCGACCGTCTCCGACCCGACCGGCACGGCCGCCATCGAACCCTGGACGGCCGTCGTCGCGAGCCCACGACGCTTCGAAGCCTCCCACGAGAACCTCAAGCACATCCCGCCCGAACTCGCCACCTTCTTCGAACGCGCCGGCATCGACGAAAAACACCTGCCACGCCTGCGCTCCTTCGTCGTCCACGAGTACACCCTCGAACCCGGCGACACGGCCTACGTCCTGGGCACCCTCGACCCCACCCCGCCCCGACTCTACCGCGCCAAACGCCGACCCCTCGTCGTCAGTTCCGAACGCGACATCGGCCTCCTGGCCACCCTCAAGAACGAACTGCTCCTCTTCGCCATCCTCGCCCCGCTCCTCCTGGCCGCCGCCGTCGCCGTCGCCCTCGTCGCGGCCCTCGCCTAGCCCCAAAAGCTTTTAGGACCCGCCCCCGAGTGACGTGGCGTGACCCCCGCGCGCCCCCACGCCCCTTCTGGCCTAGCGCGCGCCGGGTCCCACGCCTAGCAAGCCCCCGAAAGGGGGTTCACGACCGGCCCCGCCGGTTCTCCACGGGAACTCCAAATGACTGAACTCACGAGCCGTCAACGCTACGACTTCAAGCGCGACCTCGAGATCATCAAGAACCTCAAGGGCCAAGGCACCGAACTCGTCAGCGTCTACATCCCTCCCGAGCGACCCGTCAGCGACGTCACCAACTACCTGCGGGGCGAAGCCAGCCAGGCCTCCAACATCAAGTCCACAGGCACGCGCAAGAACGTGACGGGGGCCATCGAGTCCATGCTCTCGCGCCTCAAGTACTACCGCATGCCGCCCCCGAACGGCCTCGTGCTCTTCGTCGGCGCCGTCGTCACCGGCAACAACCAGCAGGACATGCAGGCGTACGTCTTCGAGCCCCCCGAACCCGTGCGCAGCTTCGTCTACCGCTGCGACTCCCGCTTCTATACTGAACCCCTCGAGGAAGTCCTGCAGGAGAAGGAAGTCTACGGCCTCCTCCTCATCGACCGCCGCGAGTGCCAGGTCGGCATCCTGCGCGGCAAGCACATCCAACCCGTCTTCTACGACACGAGCCAAGTGCCCGGCAAGCACGGACGCGGTGGACAATCGCAGCGCCGCTTCGAACGCCTGACCGAGATCGCCGCCGACGAATGGTTCAAGAAGAGCGGCGAACGCGCCTCCGAGATCTTCCGCAACACGCCCGGCCTCATCGGCATCCTCGTGGGCGGCCCGGGCCCCTCGAAGAAGTACTTCATCGACGGCAAGTTCCTCCACTACGAACTCGAACCCAAGATCATCGACCTCTTCGACACGGGCTACACCGACGAGTACGGCCTGCGCGAACTCGTCGAACGCGCCGAGGGAGCCCTCGCCAACCTCGCCATCGTCAAGGAGAAGCAGCTCATGCGCGGCTTCCTGCGCGAGGTCCAGAAACTCGAAGGCGGCCTCGCCACGTACGGCGAAGACCACGTCCGCAACGCCCTCCAGATGGGCGCCGTCAAGACGCTCATGCTCAGCGAAGGCCTGCGCAAGTTCCGCTGCAAGATCTCGTGCTCGAACGGGGACTTCGACGCGCCGGACCGGACCATCAAGGCCGGCGACATCGAGAACAAGCTCGACGAGAAGTGTCCCAAGTGCCAGGCGCGGTTGGTCGTCAAGGAGAAGAAGGACCTCGTCGACGAACTCAGCGAGCTCGCCGAGGCCACCGGCGCGGACGTCGAACTCGTCAGCCAAGACTCCGAGGACGGCGAGACGCTGCAGAAGGCCTTCGGCGGCGTCGCCGGGATCCTGCGCTACCAGATCGGCGCGCCGACCAAGACAACCTAGGCGACCTCGGCCGGGCGCGCGGCGCCGCGCATCATCGAGAACACGGCGGCCCATTCCGGCACGCGTTGGCGTCCTAGTGCTAACTTCAGGCCTTGACCCTTGAGCGGAACGTCGAGAGGCTTGACCACTTCGACCTCCACCGGGTCATCCGTGAAGACGACGGCGTCCTGCAGGGGATCGAATCCGTCGAGTTGATCCCGCGTCAACTCGATCACGCGCAGACCGCTCTTGCCATGCAGGCTTCCCGGCGTGCGGATGAGACGCTTGGTATCGCTCGTGACCGGCTCGTCCGTCTCGCCCTTGGCAAGAGGGATGACTTCCTGGGTCAACACGTGGGGCACCAGCTTGCGGAACGCAGGGCCGCGATCGACGAACCCCGCCGCGACGTGTTCGTCTGAAAGCAACGGCAGCTGACGCACCACGAACTCGGACTCCTTCGCGCCGATCCCGGGCACGTCCCGAAGAGCCCGGATCTGGTCGTTCTCGCTCATCGCCTTCAGGCGGCGGAAGTACGCTTGAAGGCCCGCGTTGAGGCGACTGCCC
>Ga0070694_100000067_pt1 | contig 49158 bp, 42 predicted proteins | sample KBSK1251metaG_FD_65470 | JGI IMG/M metagenome (GOLD analysis project Ga0070694, IMG submission 65470) | Corn, switchgrass and miscanthus rhizosphere microbial communities from Kellogg Biological Station, Michigan, USA - KBS K1-25-1 metaG | ecosystem: Host-associated > Plants > Roots >...
TTCTGCATCGACTTCGTGATCGACAGCCCCATCGACACGACGGCCCGCGCCGACTGGTCGACGAGCAACTGGGACCCCGCGGTCCCCATCCTCGTCTTCATCGACGCCCCGGGCAACGGAAACCCCGCGGTCAGCGTGTGCGGCCCTGTCTACTCGGGCGGCACGACCGGCATCGTCTCGGGCGTCTAGACCGATCCCGGACACGCCCCCTCGCGGGGGCCTCTCTTCCCCCCTTCTCTTCCCTACCTTTTTCCCTCGACGTTCTATCCCGGTGTCTGCCATGCGTCCCGCACCCGCCCGCAGCCTCGCGGCCGTGGCGCTTCTGACCCTGCTGGCGGGTTGCTCGTCAAAGGCCCACGTCGAGGGTGCGATGCCGGGCGCCAACGCGTCTGCCCTGGGCCCGGACGAGGGCGACGCCGACCGGTTCGGACGCCTCAACGGCACCGTCACGAACGACGAACTCCTGCCCGTGGCGGCCGCGCGCGTCGACGTGCTGGGCCCCGACAAGCACGCCACGACCGACCTCGACGGGTACTACGAGATCGCGGGCCTCCTGCCCGGCAAGTACACGGTGGAGGTCATCCTCGGCCAGAACGATCCGGTCCAACGCGAGGCCCTCGTCGAGGCGGGCGCGACGGCCACCGTCGACTTCCAGGTCACCCTCCAACGCGCCCTCGTCGAGGAACCCTACCACGTGACGACGATCGTCAACGGCCACATGGGGTGCAACGTCGCCGGCGAGGCGTGTCCCGGGTACCCGGGGACGTCGGACAAGCAACGGTTCGACCACTTCTTCGAGGCCCGTCCCGTCTCGTTCCTCTACGAGGTCACGTGGCAACGCCTCGGTCCCGGGCCGCCGCCGGGCGTCTACGACGACAACCAACCCGGGTGGATCCACCGGTGGGACTTCGACGCCAAGGCGGGACCCGAGGTCACGACGCACCGCATCATCGTCCCGCCCTACGCGCGCGCCAACATGACGGTGCTGGGCAGCGTCGTGCCCAAGTCCCCCGCGACCGTCACGGTCGAGAGCCACGGCATCGGCTTCCTCCAGAACCCCGGCTTCGCCTTCGAGCAGGACTTCACGATCTACATGACGACGTTCCACCTGAAGGACGAGAGCGCCACTTTGTGCGCGACGCCCCCCGAGGCGTGCCCCACGTGAGGCCGCGACCGCCAACGTGATAGGGCGGATGGGTTTGGGCCCGTCGTGCCCCGGCCCGTCGTCCGCGTCGTCGAACTCGACAAGGCCTACGGCGGACGACGCCTCTTCGAGAACGCCTCGTTCCAGGTCGAGGAGGGCGACCACGCCGCCGTCGTGGGGCCCAACGGCGCGGGCAAGACGACGCTCCTGCGGATCCTCGCGGGTCGCGAACGCGCCGACCATGGCCTCCTCGAACGCGACGAGGAACGGCGCACCCACTGGTTCGACCAACACCCGACGGTGGCCCCGGACGCGACCGTCGCGGATGTGCTGCGGGCCCCCGGCGCCGCGCCGCCCGAACTCGAGCGCGAACGGGCCGAGCTCGAGGCGCGCGTGGGCGACCCCGCCCTCTACGAGACGAGCGGCTTCGAGGCGGTCCTCGAACGCTACGCCGACGTCCAGCGCCGCATCAAGGAGGCCACGAGCCGCCCCGGACGCCTCGAGGACGACCCCCTCGTGCGCGAACTCGGCGTGGACACGCAGTTCCTCGACCGCTCCTTTTCGGAACTCTCGGGCGGCCAACGCACGCGCGTCCTCCTCGCGCGCGTCCTCGCCCCCGTGCGCGCGGGCGACTTCGTCGTCCTGGACGAGCCCACGAACCACCTCGACGTCGAGACGATCGAGTGGCTCGAACACCGCATCCAGACCTTCGACGGCACCCTCCTCGTCGTCGCCCACGACCGCGCCTTCCTCGACGCCGTGGCCGAACGCGTCCTCGAGGTCGACCACGGCCGCGTCACGTCGTACCCCGGCAACTACGAGGACTACGTCTTCCTGCGCACGCAGAACCGCGACCGCGCGAAGGCCGAGCGCGAGCGCCTCGAACGCGAGACGCGGCAGGCCCAGGAGGTCGTCCAACAGTTCCGCCACCAGAAACGCTTCGACGGCCAGATGGGGAGCCGGCTCAAGGTCCTCGAGAAGTACAAGGCGGCCCTCGGCCGCGCCCCCGACCCCGTCGTCGAGCGGCTCGCCTTCGACCTCAAGTTCGACGCGGGCACCGGGTCCACCCAGGTCGTCCTCTCCATCCAGGGCGTACGCAAGTCCTTCGGCAGCCGCACGGTCCTCGACCGCGCGGACCTCGAACTGGCCAAGGGCGACCGCGTCGGGCTGGCGGGGCCCAACGGCAGCGGCAAATCCACCCTCCTCAAGATCCTCAGCGGGCGCCTGCCCAAGGACGACGGCATCGTGCGGATCCCGCCGGGGGTCAAGGGCGCTTACTATTCACAGGAGCGCGACGACCTCGACGTCAACCGCACCCTCAGCGAGGAACTCCTGCTCGTGCGGCCCCAACTCGAGGACGACGACGTCAAGGCCCTCCTGGGCCGCTTCCGGTTCCAACCCGACGCGGACCGCAACCGCCGCGTGGGCACGCTGAGCGGCGGCGAACGCGCCCGCATCGCCCTCCTCAAGACCATCCTCCGCCCGGCGAACCTCCTCCTCCTGGACGAGCCCACGAACCACTTGGACCTTGAATCCCGCGAGGTCTTGGCCCACGCCCTCAACGCCTTCAAGGGCACCCTCCTCGTCGTGAGCCACGACCGGTGGCTCTTGGACTCCGTCACGTCCAAGACGGCCATCCTCGACCGCGGCCAGGTCCGACTCGTCGGCGGCTCCTTCACCGAGACGCGGACCGAGAGCGCCGCCGCCCGGCCCCTCGAAGTGCACCGCGACCGCTACCGCGTCGCCAAGGCCTTCAAGGACGTGACGACCGGCGAGAAGTACCCGTACGGCCGCGAGATCGATCTCACGCCCGAAGAGGCCGAGGGCCAGGACGTCTTCCGGCGCGCCCTGCGCTTCGGCTACCTCGAACGCGTCCAGTAGGCGCACTCCCGCGGACGCATCATAACCCCTATATCGCCAGCGCGTCCTCGCCCGGCCCGTCATGGTGAAACTCGACCCGTGGGGCGCATCCCAGGTGGAGGACTACGCCCGCCTGCGGGACGAGTTCGGCATCGGCGTCCTCGACGAGGCCGCCTGGAGCCGCATCCCCGACGCGCACCCCCTCTTCACGCGCGGCGTCGTCTTCGGACACCGCGGCATGGACCCCGTCCTCAACGCGATCGAACGCGGCGACCCCTTCGGCGTCATGACGGGCCTCATGCCCAGCGGCAAGATGCACCTCGGGCACAAGGCCGTCATCGACCAGGTCGTCTGGTACCAGAACCACGGCGCCGACGTCCACGTCGCGATCGCCGATTTCGAGGCGTACGCCGCCCGCAACTTCACCATCGAACAGGCGCGCAAGCTCGGCATCGAGGAGTACGTCCTCACGTACCTCGCCCTGGGCCTCAAACCCGGCAAGTCCGAGGTCTACTACCAGTCCAAGAGGAGCCGCGTGAAGGACCTCGCGTACGAGTTGGGCCTCCACGTGAACCTCAACCAGATGCTCGCCCTCTACGGGTTCCCCGACGACGTGAAGATGGCGAAGATGAACGCGCCCCTCATGCAGGCCGCGGACATCCTCCACGTCCAACGCGCCGAGTTCGGCGGGCCACGCCCGACGGTGGTCCCCGTCGGCGTCGACCAGGACCCCCACCTGCGCCTCACACGGGACGTGGCCGGCGCCGTGCGCATCTTCAATGTGACCCAGACGCAGGACGGCAAGATCGGCGTCTTCGTCAAGCCGGAGAAGCCTCCGCGGCCCGTCAAGGAGCTCTTCGACGACGTGGGGCGCATCCTTCGCGCCGACCTCGGCTTTGCCGACCTCAAGCGCAACGACGCCTACCGCGCGCTCTACCTGCCGGCGGCGAGCCTCTCCGACGTGCCCCGCATCGACCTCGCCCTCGCCCAGTACGAGTCGAAGGTGCTCGCCGAGCACGGGTTCTTCCCGCCCGCCTCGACGTACCACCGCTTCATGACGGGCCTCACCGGCGAGAAGATGAGTTCGAGCAGGCCCGAGTCGAGCATCTTCATCACGGACGAACCCGCCGACGTCAAGAAGAAACTCATGCGCGCCAAGACCGGGGGCCGCGCGACGGAGCAGGAGCAGCGCGAGAAGGGCGCCGACCCCACCGTCTGCAGCGTCTACGAGACGTACCTCTACCACGTGCCCGACGCCAAGGTCCTCGAAGAGGTCTACACCGAGTGCACGACGGGCAAGCGCCTGTGTGGCGAGTGCAAGATGCAGGCCCTGGGGCTCCTCCAGACGCAGCTCAAGGAACTCAAGGAGAAGCGCGAGGCCGCGCGGCCGCTCGTCAAGGAGATCGTGAGCGACGCCTAGGCGGGCGCCCCGCCGCCCCGTCTACGGGACGACGAAGCTGCCACGGACTTGGTAGACGTCGCCCCCGCTCGACCCGGCGTAGAGTTCCCGGGAACCGTTGGCGTCCGCGTCTCCGGCGACGACGGTGAAGAGTTCGTAGTCGTCGCTCACGCGCCCGAGGAGCGTCTTCGACCACGCGGAGCCGGTCCATTCGACGCGCCACACGTCGCTGCTGCGCGTCTCATCGTTCCAGCCCGCCGTCACGTAGAGTTCCTGCTTGCCGTCCCCGTTGACGTCGGCCAGGGTGAGGTCGGTCAGGGGCGCCTCGAAGGTCGCGATGGTCTCGCGCACCCACGCGGCGCCCGTCCACGTCACCTTGCGCAGCAGGCCGTCGGCGACGGCGGCGTAGACCTCGGTCTTGCCGTCGCCGTTGCCGTCGCCGGCCGCGAGGCCGCCGACGCGCGTGACGAAGTCGCAGCACAACTCCATGAGCTTCGTGACGGACCAGCTCGTCGACGTCTTCTCCACGCGCGAGACGACGCCGCCCAGGCCGCCCACGTAGAGTTCGATGTCGCCATCGCGGTCGCCGTCGCCGATCCAGGACGAGAAGGCCATGACGCCGGTGCGGCCGAGCTGGACGGTCTGGAATTCGCCGCTCACCGACGAGCGCCAGATGCGGAAGACGTCGCCGGATTCGCTGGCGGCGTAGAGCTCGGTCAAGCCGTCGCGGTCGGCGTCCCCAACCGTGAGCGTGCGGATGGCGGTGCCGGAGGTTGCGACGCGCGCCACCGCCAGGGGTTGCAGCCCGCCGGGTCCCGAGGGCACGAGCATGTAGATCTGGCCGTCCGTGCTCCCGACGTAGATCTCGGCATCGCCGTCGCGCTCGGCGTCGCCGATCGCGAGGCTCATCCCTTGGAGGCCGTTGAGGTACTCGGTCGTCCAGCCGCCGTTCCAATAGAAGCTCCAATACATCCCGTTGAACGTGGCGAAGTAGAGCGCGGGCTGGTCGTACCAACCGCTCACGACGCCGATGGCTGTGTCCTGCACGCCCGCGATCGGGTCGCCGTCGTGGATGTGGCTCGTCGCCCACGCCGGGGATTGCTTGGGTTCGACGGGACAGCCCGAGGTCGGCGTCGCGGACGTCCACAGGTAGCCGCCCGAGCGGTCGTACTCGCCCGTCGTCGAGCGCGCGCGGAAGTCGACCTTCTCCCCCGAGGGCAGGGGGAAGCTTGCCGCCCACGAGCCCCAGCTCTGGAGCACGAGGGGCCGCCAGAACCCACAACCGTAGCGGGCGTCGACGCCCGCGATGCCCTTGTTGCCCGTGACCTTGACCTGGACCCACCAGTTGTTGCCGCTCACTTGGCTGAAGCTCGCGTCGAAGGCGCCGGGTTGCGTCCCGCATTGCTCGACGCCTGCGGGATGCGTGAACCAGCAACTCTCGGCCTGGGCGCCGTTGGGCCACGTGCCGCGGAACTTGACGGTGTGGCCGGGTTCGATGTGGAACGAGTTCGCGTACGGTCCCCAGGAACGCTTCGTCAACGTCACCCAGGGCCCGCCCGTGTCCATCGCTTCCACGCGCGAGACGGAACCCGCGGCCGATCCGAAGAGGTCCACCTCGACCCACCACTCGTTGCCCGTGCGGTGGTCGAAGACGACGTCCCCGACGCCGGAGACGGGTTGGGAGTGGTTGGCTGCGACGCCGGGAAAGAGCAGCGCGAGGCCGACGAGCGGAAGCATCCAGGCTTTCGTCATGGACTGTCCCGGTTTCGAGCGGGGTCGGGGTCTCTTAGCCGTTTTGGGACGAACGTTGGGACGAGCGCCGAGCCACGTGTCTAAGGGTTTGCACCCGTTCGGAATCGGCGGCCGCGCCCGTCCCAGTTTCGCCCGTGGTGGCGGGGATTCGCGGCAAGGGGAACCTTTTCAAGAGGCGTCCAAATCGTCGCACGTTGGCCGACGACCGCAAGAGGCGCGCCAAGGCCGCGCGCGAACGGTGGGAGCGGGAGACCGTCAAGTCGAAACCGCCCCCGGTCGAGAACCCGAGCGGCCGCAAGATCCACCTCGTCTACACGCCGGAGGACTTCGACGACGAGGACTACCTGGCCAAGTCCGGATGGCCCGGCGAGTACCCCTACACGCGCGGCGCCCAACCGACGCTCTACCGCGGCAAGCTCTGGACCATGCGGCAGTACGCGGGGTTCGGGACGGCCGAGGAGACGAACCGCCGCTACCGGTACCTCCTCAAGCACGGCACGACGGGGCTCTCCGTCGCCTTCGACCTGCCGACGCAGATCGGCTACGACTCGGACGACCCGATGGCCGCCGGGGAGGTCGGCCGCACGGGCGTCGCGATCTCCACCGTCGCGGACATGCAGCGCCTCTTCGCCGAGATCCCGCTCGACAAGATCTCGACGAGCATGACGATCAACGCGCCGGCCTCGACGCTGTGGGCGATGTACATCGCCGTCGGCGAGGCGCAGGGCGTCGCGCCCGCCGCGCTCGAGGGGACCATCCAGAACGACATCCTCAAGGAGTACATCGCGCGCGGGACGTACATCTACCCGCCCGCGCCCTCGATGCGCCTCGTCGCGAACACGTTCGAGTACGGCGCCAAGCACGTGCCCAAGTGGAACGTCATCAGCATCTCCGGCTACCACATCCGCGAAGCGGGCTCGACCGCCGCCCAGGAGCTCGCGTTCACGCTCGCAGACGGCGTCGAGTACGTCAAGGCGGGCCTCGCGGCGGGCCTCGCCGTCGACGTCTTCGGCCCCCGCCTGAGCTTCTTCTTCAACGGCCACAACGACCTCTTCGAGGAGGTCGCGAAGTTCCGGGCGGCGCGCCGCCTCTGGGCCCACATCATGCGCGATCGGTTCGCCGCCAAGGACCCCCGCAGCTGGGTGCTCCGCTTCCACACCCAGACCGCGGGCAGCATGTTGACGGCCCAGAGCCCCATGAACAACATCGTCCGCGTCGCCGTACAGGCGCTGGCGGCCACGCTGGGCGGCACGAACAGCCTCCACACGAACGCGTACGACGAAGCGTTGGCGCTGCCGACCGAGAAGTCGGCGCGCATCGCCTTGCGCACGCAGCAGATCCTCGCCCACGAGACGGGTGTCGCCAACACCGTCGACCCGTTTGCCGGCAGCTGGTTCCTCGAACGATTGACGGACGAACTCGAGGCGGACGCGAAGGCTTACCTCGACCGCATCGAGAAGATGGGCGGGATGCTGCGCGCCATCGAGGCGGGCTGGGTCCAGAAGGAGATCCAGGACGCGGCGTACCGCTACCACCGCGAGGTCGAGGAGAGGCGGCGGCTCGTCGTCGGCGTCAACACGAACGTCGAAGAATCGGCCGAGGATGCGGAGCTGCACCGCATCGACGCGAACATCGCCAAGACCCGCACGAAGCAGCTCAAGGACTGGCGGGCGAGGCGTGACGGCGCGCGCCACGAGAAGGCGATCCGGTCGCTGCAGCGCGCCGCCGAGGGCACGGAGAACCTCATGCCCCTCATCCTGGAGGCCGTGCGCGCCAAGGCCACGACGGGCGAGATCAGCCACGCCCTGCGCGCCGTGTGGGGCGAGTACAAGGCGCCCGCGACGGTCTGAGGCCGCGATCGGGCCCGCAGGGCGCAAGCCTAAAGCGATGCGGTGGGGTCCCAGCCTGCGCGCATGATCAAGAAGATCGACCACATCGGGATCGCGGTGGCGAAGACCGGCGAAGCGAAGGACGTGTACGAAGGCCTCCTCGGCCTGCGTTTGGCCTCCACCGACGAGGTGCCCACGCAGAAGGTCCGCACGGCGTTCTACCCCTGCCACGATGTCCGGTTGGAACTCCTCGAACCCACGTCGCCCGAGAGCACGATCGCCAGGTTCCTCGAGAAGAAGGGCGAGGGCATCCACCACATCGCCTTCGAGGTCGACGACGTCAAGGCGGAATTGGCCCGCCTGACGAAGGCCGGCGTCGAACTCATCGACAAGCAACCGCGGCCGGGCGCCCACCACACGCAGATCGCCTTCCTCCACCCGCGTTCGACGCGCGGCGTGCTCATCGAGCTCGTCCAACGACCCCAGGGCCCCTGATGGCGCGCGACCCGCCCTACGTGGCCATCCGACCACGCACGAAGCGCCTCGGGCACGATGTGGCGCACCACGCGGAGGTCCCGAGCACCATGGCCCTGGCGCGCGGACGCGCCCAGGCCGGCGCCCCTGAAGGCCTCGTCGTCGTCGCCGACCGCCAGACGGCCGGACAAGGCCGTCGCGGCCGCACGTGGACGACCGTCGGGTCGAGCCTCCACGCGACCCTCTTGCTGCGCCCCAAGGTGCCCGCGGACCACCTCTCGCTCCTGCCGCTCGCGGCCGGCGTCGCGCTCGTCGAGGCCGCGCGCAAGCTCCTGCGCCTCGACCTGCGTCTCAAGTGGCCCAACGACGTGCTCTACGGCGGACGCAAGCTCGGCGGCGTCCTCGTCGACGCCGTCTACACGGGCTCGAACACGCCGGACTTCGTCCTCGTCGGCCTCGGCGTGAACGGCGACGCGCGGCCCTCGGACTTCCCGCGAGACCTCCAACTCTCCGCCACGAGCCTCTCGGACGCCGCGGGACGCCACGTGTGCCTGCCCGCCCTCCTCAAGCTCTTCCTGGAGGCCTTCGAGCCCCGCTACGAGGAACTGCGCGCCGGCGAGGCCACGCGGGTCTGGGCGCTCGCGAAGGGCTATCTCTCGACGTTGGGCAAGAACGTGCGCGTCCACACGGGCGACGGCGTCATCCAGGGCCAAGCCATCGACCTGGGACCCGACGGGGAACTCCTCGTGCGCTCGGAACACGGCGTCCACGCCGTGCGCTCGGGCGACTGTGAGGAATTGCGGACGGCGTGACGCAAATCGAACCCTATTTATCGCCCGTGGGCCCTGGTCAGGGCGGGACGCACTCATGCAAGCGGGCTTTGTCGAGCACAACTGCACCACGCTCAACCGCAAGATCCTCATACCGATCCAAATGGAACGGTACAACTCGAGATTCATCACGCAGGCCAAATGCGTCATCTGCTCGAAGGACGAGTTCGAGCAGCGGCAGGTCGACCAGACCGTCGCGCCCTCCAAGGGCTTCTACATGACGGTCTAGCGGGCGAAGCTCGCGACGAACACGAGGCCGAGCAGGATCCGCGTCGCCAGCCCGAGCCACGGCTTCATGAAGGGTTGGGCGGCGACCAGCGTCCATGCCGTCACGGCGGCGAGGGCGAACGCCCATGCGCCGCCCCACGTGGCCGCATCCTGGAAGATCCCCGTCGGCCACGGCGGCGACCGCTGCTGCACGGGGGCCGGGAACGCCACGGCCGCGGCGACGACAAGTGCGATGGCGACTAGCGCGGGCTTGGCCAACGCGGCGCGACGCCCTTCGTCGTCCATGCGGGCGTGGGTGCCGCCGCGCACGCGCCCGACGTGGACGGCCGCCACGAGGAGCGTCACGAGGCCGAGGATGGCCGCGTGCAGCGGCAACGCCAGTCCGCCTGAGACGTGCATCCATTGCGCCAATCGTTGGCCGGCGGCGTCCCATCGAAGGATGTGTCCCGTCGCGTGGCCCACGGCGAGGAGCCCCAAGAGGGCCGCGCCCAGGAGGTACGACGTGCGGTGCGCGCCGGCGACGCGTCGGTCGCGCCACGTCCAGGCCGTGTGGATGGCGCCGCCGGCCAGGAGGGCGCGGCTGGACCACAGGTGGAGGCTGCGCGCGACGTCGAACCAGAGCGGCGCGCGGGCGATGCCGTCGTTGGCCGCGTCCGGGTTCGAATTGTAGCCGAAGAGGACCAGGAGGCCGGTCGCGCCGACGAGGAGGAGCGGGCCGACGAGGGCGGCGCCGGTCTGGCGCCACGCCGAAACGACGACGTCCCGAAGCGCCACTGCCGTGTCAATTGGGGCGAGGCTTATCTTTGCGCCGATGGGCGCCCCGGGACGCTCAAATAGGTCCCGTCTCATCCGCGCGACCAATCCATGGGACGACACGAGATCGAACTGGACGCGACGATCAAGGCGCCGCGCGAGAAGGTCTGGGCCATCCTGTCGGACCCCAAGGGCTACCCCAAGTGGATGCTGCACGTCCACGAGGTCCAGTTCAAGTCCAAGGCCCTCAAAGCGGGCAGTCGGGTGAGGCTCATCTCGCGCACGACGAACCACGAACTCTCGTCGGAGGTCGAGATCACCGAGTTCGTGCCCAACGAGAAGCTCGCGTGGCGCTCCGTCGAGGACCTCATGGACGGCCAACCCTTCGAGCACGTGTCGGACATCGAAACCGAATTCGTCCTCTCCGGGACCGGCAAGAAGACGGACGTGCGGCTCTTCGGCGGCTTCGAGGCCCGCACGCTGCGGGCCAAGCTGGGCGCCGGGCTCCTCCTGCGCACCCGGATCCAACCCGAGCTGGAGAAGGCCCTCGAAGAGCTGCGCCGCCTCTGCGAATGAACAGTCTTGGCCACGTGCGCAGTGGTTGCAACCGAAGGCCCCCCTGGGGGCTACTTTTACCGAACCCCCCATTACCAGAATAGCCTAAGCCGTCGACCCATCCTCGACCGAAACAGAGGCGCTCTATGCAAAGCAACCAGAGCGCGCCAATACTGGATGACATCCTTTTGGCGCTCGGAAACAAAGTACCCAGTGTCGTGACCGCCGAAGCCGTCGCCGAGGAGCTGCAACGCTACCTCGACTACGGCGTCCCGCCCGCCCAGGCCCGGGCCACCATCCTGCGCCACTACGGCGTCCAGGCGGCTCGGGGCGGCGCCGCGCCCAGCGGCGGCCGCAAGGCGTTGGCGGACCTCTTGCCGAACGAGAGTTTCGTGACGCTCCACGTGCGCATCGTGGCCATCAACGAGAAGGAGATCCTCGTCAAGGGCGAGAAGCGCCGCATCCAATACGGCATCCTGGGCGACGAGTCCATGACGCGGCCCTTCACCGCGTGGAAGCCCATCGAGGCGAAGAAGGGCGACGTGTTCAAGATCGTCGGCGCCTACGCGAAGGAGTACCAGGGCGGCGCCGAGGTCCAATTGGGCGACCGCGCCGTCCTCGAGGCGGCCGACGCCGATTCGCTGCCCGCCGTCCCCGCCGCGCGCACGGTCAAGGTCGGTGACCTCGCGGCCGGCCAGAGCAACGTGGCCCTCGTCGCGCGCATCCTCAACGTGGCGCCTCGACCCGTCACCGTCCAGGGCGTCCAGAAGACCGTATGGTCGGGCGTCCTCGCGGACGACACGGGCAAGGTCGGCTTCACGAGCTGGACCGACTTCCAGCTCAAGGACGGCCAGGCGGTCCGCGTCGCGGGCGGCTACGTGCGAAGCTTCCGGGGCGCGCCCCAGTTCACCTTCGACGAGAAGGCCACCGTGGAGACGTTGCCGGATTCGCAGGCGCCGAGCCTGCAGGAGATCGCCCAGGCCGGCCCCGTCCCCTTGGCGGACCTCTACCTGGGTTCAGGCGCCCTGGACGCCGTCGTCGAGGCGACCCTCGTCGAGGTGCGTCCCAACTCGGGCCTCGTCATGCGGTGCCCAGAGTGCAAGCGCACGCTGCAGGCGACGGCGTGCCTCGAACACGGCAAGGTCACGGGCCAACCCGACGTGCGCATCAAGGCCGTCCTCGACGATGGCACGGGTGCGATCAACGCGATCTTCGGCCGCGAGACGACCGAGGCCCTCATGGGCAAGAGCGTCGACGACTGCGTCAAGATCGCCAAGGACGCGATGTCGACGGAGGTCGTCGAGACCGAGCTCAAGCACAAGGTGCTGGCTCGGCCCCTTCGATGCCGCGGCAACGTCGTCGTGGACGAGTTCGGGCCCACGCTCATCGTCCAGGAGGCCGCGTTCCTGCAGCGCGACCTGGCGGCCGCGGCGGAAGCCCTCTTGGCGGAACTTGAGGAGGCGGTGTAACGTGACGACGGGAGGAGGGATGAACAAGCGCGAGGTCGCGCACCGGCTCTTTGCGGCCGAATTCAACGCGAGCCGCGTCGAGGTCAAGGGCGGCACGGACGAACGCGCCCCCGGCTACGTCGTATCGCCCTTGGGCGCCAAGGTCAACCGCATCCTGCTCGTCGGCGTCCTCACGGAGGTCGAGACGGTTGGGGAATCCGGCGACCTGCAGCGGGCGCGCGTCAGCGACCCCACGGGACTCTTCACCGTGTACGCGGGCCGCTACCAACCCGGCGCGAGCGCGGCGCTCAGCGAACTCCAGGCGCCCCAGTACGTCGCCGTCGTGGGCAAGGCGCGGACGTACGAGCCTGAACCGGGCAAGATCCTCGTCTCCGTGCGCCCCGAGAGCATCACCGTCGTGGACGCGTACGTCCGCGACCACTGGCTCCTGGAGACCGCGAGGCACACGCGGTCGCGCCTGGCGGCCATGAAGGCCGCGAGCAAGCTCGAGGCGCCCACGGCCGAGGCCCTCGCGACGCAGGTGCCCGCGCACCTCGTCGACGGCGTCCTCCTCGCGACGGAACGCTACGGCGGCGACGTCGACTTCGACTTCTTCGAGCGGCTGTCCAAGGACGCCGTGCAGAGCCTGGCCGAGGGCGAGGTCCTCGAACGGCCCACGACGCCGGCGCGGCCCCTCGTGACGGCCACGCCCAAGCCCAAAGGGCCAGGCGAAGAGGTGGAGAAGAAGGTCCTTGACATCATCCAGGGGCTCGCGCAGGCCGACGAGAAGGGCGCCCAGTGGGACCTCATCGTGAGCTTGGGCGAGAAGTCCAAGATCACGGAGGACCAGGTCGAGGAGGCCCTCAACAGCCTCATGGACAAGGGCGTCGTCTACGAACCCATCCTGGGCCGCCTCAAGATGGCATGATTTCCGCGTGGCAATGAATTCAAGAACGAAAACTGAGGTTGATGGAATGTCTGGCGATCAATCGTATTTCCGCCTGAGACTTGGTGACTTCGAGTTTGAATGGCAGGGAAACGGCGCTCTGCCAAAGGAGATTCAGGACCGACTTGTTGAGGCAATCCAGGCCAGGCTCAAGCGCCACGAGGATACCCCGATTTCCTCACAACGGGCTTCGAAGACTACGAGCGTCGACGGCGAGAACGGAAACGGCAAGAAGACGGGCCGAGGTGGAACTCGCAAGGCCTCAATCTCAAAGGGTCTGGATGAACTCGTCGACTCCAAGTGGCTCGTTCGCAAGCCGATTCCGGATGTAGTTGCAAAGCTCAAGGAGCGGTTCCCAGGCGCGAACTACGAGAACGTAAAGATGGCACTGACGCGCCGCCTCAACAGAACATTAGTCCGAAACCGCGAAGGCGACGATTGGGTATTCTCCATTATGGAGACGTAGGGGGAGCCACATGGACGCCGACGATTTGAAGCGCATGGTCGACCAGGCGGCGAAGGCAACGCGCGACCTTGAAGAGCCGCTGCGAAGCATTGCGTTCAAATCGATCTTGGAACGCCTTCTGACTGGTGGCGCCCGCGAGGATGTGATGGCTCCTGCGCCGCCGCAGGCTTCCGGACCGACCCCCATTCCATCTTCGGGCGCGGCCGAGTCAGCGGAGGTCCCCCAAATAACCGCGTCCGGACTCGTGGAGGCCATTCTTCAGCTGCTTCGTTCTCCTTGGGGAAAGCATCCGAAGACCTTGCGCGAGATTGAAGAGGCCTTGCGAATCAACGCGATTCACTACCCGCAGGCTTCGATAGCGACTCGCTTGATGGAACTGACGAAACGAGGCAAACTGCGCCGCCTCAAGAAGGACGGCCTTCTTGCATACGTTTACTCAGGAAAAGATTGAGGGACAATGGGCGGCGGGGAAAAGGGTTCATGGCAGGGCGAACTTTTTCGCGATGCCTCAGTCCAGCTGCTGCGGAGTCTAGAGTTCAACGAACAAGCCTCGGGCGTCGATGATTTTGATTTCATTGGCTCACCACCGGAAGGTTATCCGGAAACAGATTTTTGCAAGCCATTTCTATGTCCCGCAGGCAAGGTCGGGTTCGAATTCACCAGCCAAGGCGGGATTTCTGAAACGGACATAGAGGACCTAATTAAGAAGGTCGAGGCGGATAAGGCGGCTCAGAAGCATGGGCTCGCAGGCGCGATTCTCATTTCGGACTTGCGTCTGACGGACAAGATATACTCCAAGGCCAAATCGGCCGGCTGTCATGTCTGGGACGTTCGGGATTCCTCGCTTCTCGCGACTAAGGTGAATCTATGCAAGATTCTTTCACGATACGCCGTTGAAATCCCGATCAATGCAGCCTGCTCCTTCTTGTGGTCACTGGACGAGACCGCGAAATTGGGTGTTGCTCGCGCAAGTGCCTGTGTGTTTTTTCAGGATCCCCAAGCCGAGCTAACGTCGAAGGAATTGAAGCGTGATTTGAAAGCCCTTGTTGAGAATGTTCGAGGGCTTGTACGCCCAAACGGAATCAAGAAGGTAGAGGTCGTACTTTCCGGATTCACGCGCAGCTACGGGACGCGAGACTTTTTTGACAAGCTCGACTCCATATGCAAGGAGGCGTCGGGGGATGACGTTCGTCTAAAACCAAAGGGCATTGTTAGCTTCTACGTAGCGCCGTGGATTGGCTCCCTGGTTACATGATCTGGCCTTAGTTCGGCCCGGGCTCCATGCCCGAGCGCGGCGGCACGCGCTCCTGCATCTCGAGCGTGTACGTCCCCGTCTTGAGTTGCGCCGCGTCCGATTCGTCGATCGGCTCGACGCGGGCGCGCTCGTGGACGAGGAGGCTGTTGCCGAAGGGGTCCTCGAGGATGAACGTGAAGGGCAGCGTGCCCTCCCGCGCGTCCAGGAGTTGCGCGAGGCGTTCCTCGCAGGCCTGGCGGTCTTCGTCCGTCTCCGCGTCGTGGCAGAGTTGTTTGAGGACGGACTCGACGCGGACCAACACGCCCTCGATGTTGCTCACGTAGGCGTCGCTGGCGGGCCCCGGCTCGATGAGGATACCGAGTTCGGGGATGCGGATGGTGCCGCTCGTGGAGCGCACGACGCGCACGTTCACGTCGTCGGGCTCACGCACGTGGTAGACGTACCGCATGGGTTCGCGGACCGTGCCGATCATGAAGTCCGTGTGGCGGAAACCGCACGCGGGGCACTCGAAGATGAGCTGGATGGATTGGGGAAAATGGGGGATGTCGAGGTCGGCCGCCGTGTAATCGAGGCCAAGCTGCCCGCAGGCGGGACAGTGGGTGTCGAGCCTCATCCGGCTGGCGACCACGAGGGGCGCGCCATGCCGGATGGGGTTCCTAAATCTGACGCTGGGCGCCCTAGGCCGAGCTGGGCTTGAGGCGCTGGCGGTCGATCTTGACGCTCGTCGGCGTGACCAGGAGGAGGTTCTTGCCGAAGCCGGCGATGTCGCCGCCGACGTCCGTCACGACGGCCTTGAGCTCGTTCGTGGCGCGGCGCAGCGTGACCTCGTCGTCCGCGATTCCGGAGAAGTCGAGGATCAGCAGGTTGCCCTTGTAGACGTACTCGACGAAGCCGCGGATCTCTTCGAGCTTCGTCAGGTCCGCGACCTTGACGTACATCGAGGCGGCCGTCTCTGCGGTCTTGGATTCCTGCAGGTATTCGCCGAGGTCGATGTAGTCCGTGTCCTTCGAGCGGCGTGCGTTGAACAGCTTACCGAGTCCCAAGGGTCCCATCCCCGTTGGTACGATACACGACGGCGCGCGAATAAAAGGACATTGGTTTGCAACGGGAGGCCCCTACGACTCGGTGGCTTCGGGCTCGGACGGGGCTTCTTCCTCTTGGCCGTACGTCCACGTCCTGTCGCCCACGTGGTAGAGGGCCCGGACCTGCTTGCCCTTCGTCTTGGCCTTGAGGGTCGCCGCGTCCGTGAGGGAGACGCCGACGCCGAGGGGTTTGCCGTGGCGTTCCTCCCGGACCCAGACGAGGTCGTCCGCCTGGATGCCGGGGTCGGCGTCCGTGATGCCGGGGCCCATGACGTCGGCGCCGTTGATGACGAAGCGTACGGCGCCCATGTCGACGGTCACGAAGCGCTTGGTCGCGGGCCACTTGAGCAGCCCTTTGGGGGTGAGGAAAGGGCGTTCGCCCTCGTAGAAGCCGACGATCTCGTTCTTGAGCAGGAGGTAGCGGCGGTCGGGGCCCTCGGCGACCTCGAGGGGCTCCTCGGGGCCGAAGACGGCGGAGAGGCCGAGCGTGGTCTGGAGGTGGTCGGCCAGCTCGTCGACCTCCTTTCGTCGAAGGCGCGAGCGGTTGCGGAGGCGGAACTCCATCGCGTCCGCGAAGGCGCGGCCGGGGTAAAAGGGTGGCCACAAAACAAACCCTAAAGACAGAGGCCGGTGTCCTCGTCCCGGGCGGAATGCAGAGGACCCAATTCTTGCACATTCGGGCCCTGGGCCTCGCGTGTCTGGCGTTCCTCGCCGTCGCGGGCGTCGCGGGCGCCGCTTCGAGGCCGCTCGACCTGGACCAGGACGGGTTGAGCGACGCGGACGAGCGCGCGCTCGGCACGTCGGCCCAACGGGCCGACTCGGACGGGGACGGCCTCTCCGACGGTTGGGAGGCCGCGCGGGGGCTCGACGCCCTTGCCGCGGACTCGGACGAAGACGGTTTGGCGGACGATCGGGAGATCGCGATCCATTCGGACCCGCTGGCGCGCGACTCGGACGGGGACGGCCTGCGGGATTCCTCGGAGGCCGTGCGCGCCGATGGCGGCCCCGACTGCGACGCCGACGGGCTGCCGGCGGTGCGGCAGACGGACGATGATGGCGACGGGCGCCGCGACGCCGACGAGGCCGCGGACGAGCGATGCAGCCCCGACTTTGACGCCGACGGCGTCATGGATGGGTACGAGGGTGGCGTCCAATGCGTCACGAATCCAGACTGCGACGGCGACGGCGTCGGCGATGGCGAGGAGGTCGCGGCCGGCTTCAACCCGCTCGACCCCGACACGTTCGACGTCCACCTGCCCGACGGCGTGGTCTTCGCCTTCCAGAAGAGTGGCCAGGCGCCCAGCAACGACACGGACGCGGACGGGATCCCGGACTCGTGGGAGAACCAGTCGGGGCTCATCGATTGGGGCGCGTTCCAGCCATCGCCTGGCCAACGGGACCTGCTCGTCGAGTTCGTCCGCGTGCTCGGACCCGACAGTTCGCGGTTTTCCAGCGTCTCCCTGCGCCCCGCCTACGACCGCGTGGTGGACGCCTTCGGCCAGAACGGGATCACGTTGCAGTACGTCGAGAAGGTCGTCACGTTCGATGCCGAGCCCCTCGCGGCGTACGAGCCCTCCCGCACAAGCGACTACTACCGGACCGTGCTGGACAAGGCCACGTACTCGGCGAACCCGTACGTCCTCACGGTCGTCCTCAACCCGCAACACAACCAGACCGGCCTCCTGCACTCGGGCGTGGCGCCGCTGCGCGGGATGCTTGCGGCCGTCGACGTGAGCCAGTTCGTCGAATTCACCTTGCATGACGCCAACGGCGACTACAACATCCCGCAGGTGCTCGTCTTTTACGAGTCCCTCATCACGGCCGGGCGTATCAGCGAGACGAAGCTGACGGGAGGCGTCGCGGAGGACGGCCGCTACTACCTCGTCGTGGCTGGCGCCGGGGGCGGGCGCGAACTGCGCTGGACGCCCTACTGGTTCCGCGCGCCGCAGATCGAGGGCGACGGCGGCGAATGGGTGGACCTCCTCATCTCGGACCGGAACCTTCAACCCTCGGAACTCGCCCACACGATCCTCCACGAGATCGGCCACACGCTGGGGCTCTGCCACGCGCACGAGTCCGCGTGCCGCGCGCAGTTGCCGCCCGAGGACCGCAACCGCGCCGAGGAGTCCTCCATGAGCTACACGAGCCCGGACGACCTCGTCGCCTTCTTGCCCAGCGAGTGGGCGAAGGTCCAATCCTACATGGCCTGCCCGCCGCCGACGCCCGTGAGGCTCCTGGCCGAGGGCGCGAGCCTCGATGAGCGCCTGGACGCCAAGTACGCGTACGAACTCGACCCCGACCCGGCCGTGGCGGGCCGCAACTGCGCCGACTATGCCGCCCTGCCCCACGACCTGGACCCCGACCTGGCGCCCACGCGGTACGACCCGCCGGCTGGGCGCGCCGTCGCGCCGGGGCGACCCCAGAACAACCCCGCTCCCACCTTCGCGTACTGGGCGGGCGTCACGGGGCTCGGCGCCTTCCTCGCCCTGACCGTCGGACGATGGCGGTTGCACGCGGACCTGGCCGGGTCGCAGGCGGCCGCGCGTCCCTAGGCCCGCGTACGCAGGATTCATACCACCCGCCCCGCTGTGCCGGACGTTGAAGTGCGTCGTCCTTGCAGCGGGCGAAGGCAAGCGCATGCGGCCCTTGACCGCCCACCGTCCCAAGGTCATGCTCCCCGTCGCCGGCAAACCGCTCCTCGAGCACCTCGTGGACCGCGCCATCGAGGCCGGCTTCGATGACTTCCTCTTCGTGACCCACTACGAGGCCGAGGCGGTGCGCAAGCACTTCGGCAACGGCCGCAAGTGGAAGGCCAAGTTCGACTACGTCGACCAGGGCGCCGCCGGCGGCACCGGCCACGCGGTCGCGCGCGTCAAGGGCAAGGTGAAGGGGCCCTTCATGCTCGTCTACGGCGACGCCCTCTTCGACACGAAGGACCTCGGGAAGTTCCGCGACGGGTCCGGTCTCGCCATCGCGGGCAAGCGCGTCGAGGACGCGCGGCCGTACGGCCTCCTGTCCGTGCGCAAGGGCGATCTCGCGGGCCTCGAGGAGAAGCCCGACGAGCCGAAGGCGGGTTGGGTGAACGCGGGCGCCTACCGCCTCGACGCGTCCATCCTGGAACGGTGCGCGAAGCTCTCGGCATCGCCCCGCGGCGAATTCGAACTCACGGACGCCATCGCGGAGGCGGCGGCGTTCCAACGCGTGCGGGTCGTTCCCACGCCGACGTGGCGCGACGTGGGCCGACCCTGGGACCTCCTCGAAGCCCAGGCGGACCTCCTCAAGGGCATCAAATCCCGCGTCGAAGGCCGCGTCGACGCGTCCGCGGTCCTCGAGGGCCCCGTCGTCGTCGAGAAGGGCGCCCACGTCCGCCACGGCACCGTCATCGAGGGCCCGTGCGTCATCCAGGCGGGCGCACGCGTCGGCCCGCACGCCTACCTCCGCCCGACCACGGTGGTCGGCCGGGACTGCCACGTGGGCGCGAGCGTGGAGATCAAGAACAGCCTCCTCATGGAGCGCGCCCACGTCCCGCACCTCTCCTACGTCGGCGACAGCATCCTGGGCCAGCGCGTCAACCTCGGTGCCGGCACGCAGATCGCCAACCTCAAGCACTCGGACCGCAACGTGCGCGTCCAACTCGAGGACGGCGAGTGGGTCGACACGGGCCGGCGCAAGTTCGGCGCCATCCTGGGCGACGACGTGAAGACGGGCATCAACGCGACCCTGAACGTCGGGTGCGTCCTCGCGCAGGGCGCGCGCGTCCTGCCGGGTCGCATCGTCAACGGCTATGTGCCCGCGGGGGCGTGGGTCGCGTGAAGGCCATCGTGCTCGCCGCCGGCGAAGGCGTGCGCAACCGTCCGCTCACGTTGGGCCGGCCCAAACCCATGCTTCCCGTGGGCAACCGCCCCATCCTCGAACACGTGCTGGCGTCGCTTCACGTCGCCGAGGTCCACGACGTCACCCTCGTCGTCGGGTACAAGGGCGAGACCATCCAAGCCCACTTCCAGGACGGGCAGCACTACGGCGTCCGGATCGGCTACGCGCGGCAGCCGAAGCCGGCGGGCAGCATTGACTCGTTCGTGCGCGGCCTCGGCGTGACGGGGACGAAGGACGACGTCCTCATCGTGCCGGGCGACAACTACCTGGGTCGCGACGTCCTCAAGCGGTTCCTGGCGGCCGCCGGCGACCGCGACGCGCTCCTCTACACGACGAGCGACGACCCGAAGCGGTACGGCGTCGTCGAACTCAACGACGACTTCGTCGCCTGCATCCGCGAGAAGCCCCAAGTGGCCGCCCAGCGCACGATCAGCACGGGCATCGTCCGCCTCTCGGGAACGCGCGCCGCGGGCGCCAAACGGCACCTCGCTCGCCCCGAGACGGGCCTCACGGACTTCTACAACGACTTGGCCAAGGCCAAGCCGCGCCTCGTGGGCGTGCCGCTCGAGGGCCCCTGGTTCGATGTGGACCGGCCGGAAAACCTATTGGGGGCCAACGCCCTGGAACTAGGAAGCATCGAGGCCGACGTGTCCGGAAACGTCGAACCCGGGGCCAACGTCGTGGGCCCCGTCCGCATCGGCAAGGGCAGCCGCATCCTGAGCGGCACCTACCTCGTGGGCCCCGTCGTCATCGGCGAAGGCTGCGAGGTGGGACCCCACACGGTCGTCTACGGCCCGACGGCCATCGGCGACAACGTCACCGTCGGACCCTTCACCGAGCTTCTCGAATGCGTCGTCATGAACGACGTGCGCGTGGCCTCGGGCTGTACGCTCCACCACGCCGTCCTCGACCGCGGCGTGGTCCTCGCGCCCAAGGTCCAGATCGACAAAGCGCACGGCGTGGCCGGCGCGGACTTCGGCGCCGTCGTCGGCGATGGGACGGTGCTCGGCAACGCCGTGAGCCTCGAGCCGGGCAGCATCGTGGGCGCCGAGGTGCGCGTGGCGCCCCACAAGCGCGTGGGCCACGTGCCCACGGGGGCGCGCGTGGTCTAGATGTGCGGCATCGTCGGCTACGTCGGCCCCGGCGACGCGCGGACCATCGTCGTCGAAGGGTTGCGGACGCTCGAGTATCGCGGGTACGACTCGTGCGGCGTGGCCGTGCCCACGTCGAAGGGCCTCGAACGCCGGCGCACGGTCGGGCCCGTGGCGAACCTCGACGCCCTCGTCAAGACGCTGCCGAAGACGGGCCTCGCCCTCGGCCACACGCGGTGGGCGACCCATGGCGGCGTCACGGAGGCCAACGCGCACCCCCACGTCGACTGCAAGGGCCGCCTGGCCATCGTCCACAACGGCGTCATCGAGAACTTCGCCGAACTCAAGGCGCAACTCAAGGGCCACACCTTCCGCAGCGAGACCGACACCGAGGTCCTCGCCCACTTGGTCGAATCCCTCTTCGAGGGCGACCTCCTCGAGGCGACGCGTGGCGCGCTGGAACGCGTGCGGGGCACGTTCGCCCTCGTCGCCATCCACTTGGATGCGCCGGATTCCATCGTCTTCGCCCGGCGGGGACCGCCCTTGCTTGTGGGCGTGGGCGACGGGTTCCACATGGTCGCGAGCGACCCGACGGCGGTCCTCGGCCTCACGCGGGAGGTCGTCTACCTCGAGGATGACGAGGTCGGCCGCATCACGCGGTCTTCGCTCACGATGCAGACCCTTGCGGGCAAGCCGGTCAAGCGCGAGCCCGTCCACCTCGAATGGACGCCGGAGCAGGCGGAGCGCGGCGGCTTCCCCCACTACATGCTCAAGGAGATCTACGAGGGCCCCAAGGCCGTTCGAGAGACGATGCTCGGCCGCTTGAGCATCACGCCGCCCCACGTCCGCCTGGAACGGATGCCCGAGGCGGCGCACTGGGCCAAGCTTACCCGCGTGCGCCTCCTTTCGATTGGTTCGAGCTTCTACGCGAGCCTCATCGGCAAGCACCTCATCGAATCCCTGGCGGGCGTGCCCTGCGAGGCGACGTTGGCCTCCGAGTACCGTCACAGTCCGCCCGTGGAGGAACGGGGGACGCTCGCAATCGTCGTGACCCAGTCGGGCGAGACCGCCGACACGCTCGGCGCCTTGCGCGAAGCCAAGCGCCGGGGCCTCGAGACGTTGGCCATCGTCAACGTGGAGGGCTCCTCCGCCACGCGCGAGGCCGACCACGTCCTCCTGACCAAGGCGGGCCCCGAGATCGGCGTCGCCTCGACGAAGACGTACCTCGCCCAGGTCTCGGCGTTGGCCCTCCTCGCGATCCACTTCGGCGAGGCCACGCACCGCAAGGACCCACGCGAGGTCCGCCACGCGGCCAACCTCCTCAAGCAGGCGCCCCACGCCCTCGACGTCGTCCTCGAGACGCGCGACGCGCTGCGGGGCCTCGCGCGCAAGACCCAGCGGGCGACGAGCCTCTTCTTCCTCGGGCGGGGGGCCAACCACGCGAGCGCCTTCGAGGCGGCCCTCAAGTTCAAGGAGATCGCGTACGTCCACGGCGAGGGCTACGCCTCGGGCGAGCTCAAGCATGGACCCTTTGCGCTCCTGACGAAGAAGACACCCGTCTTCGCCTTCCTCCAACCCGGGCCGCTCATGGAGAAACAGATCGGGTCGCTCATGGAGGTCCGCGCACGCGGCGCCCCCGTGTACGGGTTGTGCCTCGGGCCGGCGGCGCCGTGGGCGGATTATTGCGACGACATCGTCGCGTTGCCCGAGACCGACCCCATCGTGTCGCCGCTCGTCTTCGGGATGGCGTCCCACCTCTTGGCCTACGAGGCGGCCGCGTTGAGGGGCCACCCGATCGACAAGCCCCGGCACCTGGCGAAGAGCGTCACGGTCGAATAGGTGCGCGCCGGGCGGCATCGAGCACGTTCCGCGCGCGCACGAGCAGGGCGTCCAGGTCCCGGGCCTCGAGGGCTTCGGCGGTGAGGCGGACGATGGGCTCCGTGCCGGAGGGCCGGATGAGGAACCACCCGCGGGGCTCGTCCACCCGCAGGCCGTCGACGCGCGTGGCCTTCTCGTGCGGTCGGAGGGTCGCGGCGGCCAGTCGCGCGCGGAGGGTGTCCCGCGTGAGGTCGCCGAGGGGGACCTTCTCGCTTCGGCGGTGGACGGGTCGGGTGCGTCGCTGGGCCTCGTCCACGAGGCCCTCGCGCACCGCCTTGAGGAACAGGAGGGCGGCGAGGGGCCCGTCGGGCGCGAGGCTGAACGTAGGCACGACGTAGGTGCCGCTCGTCTCAGCGCCGAGTTGTGCCTTCTGTGCGCGCACGGCGGCGCTCACGTGGGCGTCGCCGACGCGCGTGAAGACCCATTCGACGCCGGGCAGCGCCTGGGCCAGGCAGGCGCTCGCGTCGACGGGGGTGGCGATCCGCTTGGCGTGGGATTGGAGGGCGAGGGTCACGAGGACGACCTCGGGGGGCACGACGTTGCCGTCGGGCGCGACGGGGACCATCCGGTCGGCGTCGCCGTCGTGGGCGATGCCCCACGCGGCTTGGGTCCGGCAACGGGAGCGCAGTTGGGTCAGGTTTTCGGGGGCGGGTTCGCTGGGGCGACTGGGGAAGCGCCCGTCGGGGGTCCCGTTGAGCGTCTCCACGTCGAGGCCGGCGTCCGCGAAGAGGCGCGGGGTGAGCCAGGCGCCCGCGCCGTTGCCGACATCGAGGACGACGGGGCCCCGTACGGCGCCGACGAAGTCCAGGATCGCCTTGCGGTGCCGGTCGGAAGTGTCCTGCCGCCGTCCGATCGGTGCGAGTCGGTCCCAGGACACGGTCCGGGGTTCACTTTTGAGCAGCGCTTCGAGGTCGTCTTCCTGGCGGGCGTCCCAGGCCGAGCCGTCCGGGTTCCAGAACTTGAAGCCGTTGTCCTGCGGAGGGTTGTGGCTGGCCGTCACGGCGATGGCGAGGCCGTACTCGCGCGCCCCATAGGCGAGCGAGGGCGTTGCCGCGCCTCCCGCGAGGTCGACGGCGGCGCCGGCCGAGAGGGCTCCGGCGGCGAACGCGTGGGCCAAGAGGGGTGAGGATAGGCGGGCGTCGTGGCCGATAAGGACGCGCTTGGTGGCCTGCGCGGCGGCTCGGCCGAGTCGGATCGCGAGGTCGCCGTTTACGGGCGAAGGGTATTCACCTCGGATGCCGGAGGAGCCGAACCATTGACCCACGCGCCGCGGAAGACGGGCAGGGTTTTTATCGAGTCGTGGATTCTCTGCGCTTCGCCGGACCGGCTGGCTCGACTTGAAACGAAGGGGTACGCGCCGGTGCCGTGTGATATAAACATCGCGGCATTCCGAGGCAGTCTCATTTCTAGAACCTTCGCAATCTATTAATATTGGACGTTACATACAACGCCCTGCAAGCCAAAGCCTTTTAAACCTTCTTGGTTGGGAGTTGATGCCTAGGCATCCCTCGACCGAGTCGGCGCCGAGGGCTTCTATCAAGGAGACCACCCATGGTGAAGAAAGAAAAGGAGCAGGTTGAGGAAATCACCACCTGCCCCGAGTGCGGCAGCAACCAACTCAAGAACGACCCCGAACGTGGGGAACTCGTCTGCGACACCTGCGGCCTCGTCCTCGACGACACGTTCATCGACCAGGGCCCCGAATGGCGCGCCTTCGACTCGGAACAGCGTGAGAAGCGCGCACGCGTCGGCGCCCCCATGACATACACCATCCACGACAAGGGTCTCTCGACCATGATCGGGTGGAAGAACAAGGACAGCTACGGCAAGTCCATCCCCACCCGCAACCGGGCCCAACTCTACCGCCTGCGCAAGTGGCAGCGCCGCATCCGCGTCTCGAACGCGACCGAGCGCAACCTGGCCTTCGCCCTCTCCGAACTCGACCGCATGGCCTCCGGCATGGGTCTTCCGCGCAACGTGCGTGAGACGGCCGCCATGATCTACCGCCGCGCGGTCACGAAGAACCTCATCCGCGGGCGCTCGATTGAAGGCGTCGCCGCCGCCTCGCTCTACGCGGCCTGCCGCCAATGCGACGTGCCCCGCACGCTCGATGAGATCGCGGACGCCAGCCGCGTCAGCCGCAAGGAGATCGGGCGCACGTACCGGTTCATCGCGCGCGAACTCCAGCTCAAGCTCATGCCCACGAGCCCGGCGGACTACATCCCCCGGTTCTGCAGCGAGCTCAAGCTCAGCGGCGACGTCCAGGCCAAGACCGTCGAGATCCTCAAGCAGGCCGCGGACAAGGAACTCACGTCCGGCCGTGGACCCACGGGCGTCGCGGCCGCCGCGATCTACATCGCGAGCATCCTGAGCGGCGAACGGCGCACGCAGCGCGAGGTCGCCGAGGTCGCGGGCGTGACGGAAGTCACCATCCGCAACCGGTACAAGGAACTCGCCGAGCGCCTGGACATCGACATCGTGCTCTAGGCAAGCGGTTCCGCTCTCTTCCCTCCCTCTCCTCCTTTTCTCAGGCTTCAATACCGTCGCCGCAGAGTTTTTCCACCGCCCCGGTCTGCGCCCGGCCATGCGCGCCCTCGTCGCCCTGCCGCTTCTTGCCATCGCCCTCGCCGGTTGCCTCGAGCAAGGCACGACGACGCCCCCCGCCGAGCCCCTGGCCCCCTACATGCTGGACTGCTCCATCTCCCCGGGCGCCGGCGGCTCGGGTTGGCCCGAGGGGTGCCTCGCCCTCGCCTCGCCGAACGATTCGCCGAGCAAGGCGGAGGTGGACCTCGCGGTCAACCCCAAGGACCCCAGCAACGTCGTCGTCGCGAGCAAGGACAAGGACCCCAAGGCGAGCACGAACTGCGTCTGGGCGGTCTCCCAGGTCACGAAGGACGCGGGCAAGACGTGGAAGACCGTCTACGTCGGAGGCGACATGGCGAACCGCGTCCCCGAGGCGCTGCCCTACGAGTGCGTCACCGACCCCATCATGGTCTTCGACTCGAAGGGCGTCTTCTACTATGCCCTGCAGATCTACAACCACTCGCCGCGCGAGGAGCCCACCGTCCCCGTCATCGACCAACCCACCCCCGACACGGGCTCGGCGTTCATCCTCGGGCGCTCGCGAGACGGCGGCCTGACGTACGACCACTACGCGTACCAGGACGTCGGCGCCGGCGACTTCTACTTCCTGGACTACCCGCGCATGCTCGTGAGCCCCACGACGGGGTCCATCCACACCATCATGAACGGCTACCTCGGCGCGCCCCTGCCCGTGGGCGCCCCCGCCAACGCGGGCTCCGTCAACGCCGTCATCATGACCTCACGCGACGGCGGCCAGACCGTCGACAAGCCGGTCGTCCTCACGGCGCCCGATTCGGCGCAGACCGTGGCCTTCTTCAGCGGCTTCGCGGCGACGAAGGAGGGCGTGCTCTACGTCACGATCCAGAAGGCCGAGAACTCCGACGCGGGCGAGGCGACGAACGTGTGGATCTGGAAGAGCACGGACGACGGCCGCTCCTTCCAGGAGGTCGGCAAGGCGTTCCAGATCCACCCGACCAAACGCCAACACGGCGACCACGAGTACCGCACGCCGAGCTTCGTCGAGATGGCCATCGACGCGACGCGCGGCAACCACTCCGGCCGCATCTACCTCTTCTGGCCCGAATGGTCGGAGCAGACCCAGTCGGACGTCCTCTCGTCGTGGAGCGACGACGGGGGCAAGTCGTGGTCGACGCCGATCAACATCGCGACGCAGGTCGCCGGGGACCAGCTCTTCATGCGCCCGCGCGTGGGCCCCGACGGCACCGTGCATGTCCTCTTTGCCACCCAGGCGTATTCGGGCGGCGAACTCCTCGACCAGGTCCACGCGTGGTCGAAGGACGGCGGCTTCAAGTGGGGCAACGAGCGCCTGACGAACCAGAGCTTCGACGGCGACCTCGGCATCCACCAGGACGGGTTCCCCTTCATCGGCGACTACAACGGCCTGGATGTGGCGCCCGACGGCACGGTCCACGCGGCGTGGGGCGACACGGTCACGGGCCGCGCCGAGATCGCGTACGCACGCATCCTGCCCCGGACGTAGGCGACGTCAGCGTCCGCCGGGCTCGCCGGCCACGGCTCGAAGCATGAGGGCGGTGAGGACGAGCAGCACCACGGCCTCGAACGCGAGGACGAGGTAGGTCTGCGTGGGCGCGTGGCCGCCTCCGACGGCCGCACGGAGCGCACGGTAGGCGAGGGTGAAGGGCAGGTTCCGCGCCACGGGCGATGCGGCACCCAAGTCCTCCACGGGCTTGAAGAACCCGCTGAAACTCAACACGCCGAGCGTAAGGAAGGTGACGGCGTTGCCGATCTGGGTCGGCGAGGTCAGGAGCGTGGCCAGGAACATGCCCAGCGCGACCGTCGCCAGGGCCAGGAGGACCATGCCGAGCACTCCCGCCGGGTCCGAGGCGCGGCGCAGGTCCTCGGCCAGGAGCATCCGGCCTGCCCACCAGACGAGGACGCCTTGGGCGGCCGCGACGCACGCCAGGACGAGCGCCTTGGCCGCGACCATGAGGCCGGGCGAGAACGGGGTCACGCTGAGGCGCTCGAGCGTGCCGAGGAGGCGCTCGCGGTAGAACGTGTTGGAGCTCGCCGTGAGCGCGCACAGCCAGACGGCCAGGGCGAGGATGAGGGCCGTGGGATGCGTCTCGCGGAAGCTGCCTCCCAGCGCGAGATCCTGCAGGTCGAGGAGGCTGTAGATCCAGACGACGCCCACCGGCGCCAAGACGGCCGCGGCGAGGCCCTTGCGGTCGCGCCAGACCTGCGCCGCCTCCTTGCGCAGGTAGCCGCCGAGCCTCAGAGCGCGGCCCCCGTGCGACCCGTGTGGTGGACGAAGACGTCCTCGAGGTTCACGTCGTCGAGGCGGACGGAACGGACCCGGAAGCCGCGACGGTGCAAGAGCTCGGGCAGAAGTCGCGAGGCCCGGCCCGGGTCGCGCGCGAAGCAGCGCACGTCGTGCAACCGCAGGTCCGCCAGTTCGATGAGGCCGGCGCTCTTCAGTTCGGGCAGGAGGCCTAGGAAGCGCTTGCGCGTCGCCGCATCGAACTCTTCGAACTCGATCTCGACGCACCGGCCCTCGCCCGGCAGCGACTTGAGAAGCTGTCGGGGCGAGGCCATCGCCGCCATGCGGCCCTCGACGAGGATCCCCACCTGCGATGCGTACTGGCAGTCGTCGATGAAGTGGGTCGTCGCGAGGACGCCCACGCGTCGGTCGTGCGCCAGGCGCTGGAGCATCGTCCAGAGCGACTTGCGGGCGCTGAGGTCGAGGCCGGAGGTCGGTTCGTCCAACACGACGAGCTGCGGCGAGTGGATGAGGGCCGCCGCGATGCTGACACGGCGCTGTTGGCCTCCCGACAGGCGGGCCAGGGGCCGCATCTCGAGGCCTTCGAGACCGAGCATGGCGAGAATGTCCAGGCCCGTCTGCTTGGCCTTCTCCTTCGGGATGCCGAACTGGGCGCCGAAGTAGACGAGGTTGTCGAGCACGTTGAGGTTCGTGTAGAGTTGGAGATCCTGCGGAACGAACCCGATCGCGCGCTTGGCCTGTGGTTCGCCGGGGCGCTGCCACTGGCCGCCGACGCGGATCTCGCCCCGCGCGGCCGCCAGGCCCACGACGGCCTTCAGCAGGGTGGACTTGCCGGAGCCGCTGGGGCCCAGCAGCATCGTGAGTCCGCCCGCGGCCACATCGAAGGAGACGCCATCGAGGATTCGGCGGTCACGTTCGACCCGAAGGTCTTGGACCTGGAGCACGACGCCCGCGTGGGCCTGGACGGTCGTCGTCTGCCGCGTCCCGCGCGTGCGGCGACGCGCGCCCAAGACGGCAAAGAGTGCGTAGCCCAGCGGAAGCGCAAGCGCCGCGCCCCCGATGCCAAGCACGGCGGGATTGAAGAAGAACGGCGGCCGGGTCACGGGCGGCGCGGAGGCAGACTCGTTGGACGAGGAGTTGCCCTGCGTCACGAGCTGGGTGACGTTCTCCGTCTCGGTCACGACGACGGTCTGGACCTCGTACGGTTCGCTCGAGATGGACGTCGGCTGCACGCTAGCGGCCGACGTCGTCGCCCCGGTCGTCACGGCGGGCGCAGGCGAGGAGGGATAGGCTCCCGCTTGGACCGAAGACGGCGTGAACGAGTAGGAGGCGGGGTCGGCCAGCGCCGATCCGAAGAGGAACATGGACCCGCCTCCCCAGGCCGCCGCCTGGCCCCCGGCCGGGGAGGGCAACCGGTCCTGCATCCGGGCAAGGGCGGAGGTCGACGTGTCGAACCGGTCCACGAGGTCGGTGTCTCCCCCGTCGGTGGTGCCGCCGATCACGTAGACGTAGCGGCTGCCGTCGTAGACGGCGCTCTGGTAGGTGCGGCCGGGGTTGAGGCTGGCCCGCTCGGAGAAAGAGTCGCCGGCGACCGAATAGCGCAGCACCTTCGTCGAGGACCACTGGGCCGGCGTCGAGCCGCCGACGAGGTAGACGAAGCTCCCGACGCCGATCGCGGAGGCGTGCTCCAGGCCGTCGCCGGGAATCGTCGAAGGCATCGTCGTGAGTTGGTCGGCCGAGGGATCATAGCGCAGGACCGAGGACAGGGGCCCCGAGGGCGACAGGCCGCCAAAGAGCCAAAAGCGGCCGTCCGCGTAGGCCGCGCTCGGCGAGCTCGGGACCGGAAGCGTGCTCGACATGGTCTGGAGGGAGTCGGTGACGGGGTCGTACCGCAGGATGTCCGCAAAGAACTCGCTGCTCGTCCACCCGCCGAAGAGGTACGCGGACGAACCGTCCCACGCGGCCGCCAGGTGCATCCGTGGCGTCGGAAGGTGGGCCGACATGAGGCTGAAGGAACCCGCGGCGGGGTTGTAGCGAACAATCCGGTCGGTGTAGTACGAACCCGGGACGTAGCCGCCGAAGATGTACGCGCAGCCGGCGGGGCACGGGGCCGAGGTCCGCGAATCGAAGACGGCGGCGCCCCATCCGTACACGGTGAGTCCGCCGTGGGCCAGGTCGAGACGCAGGTCCGCCACGCTGACCTGCCCGTCGCCGTTCATGTCGAGGTAAAGCGATTCCGTGGCCTCGAAGACGCCGTCGCCGTCGGCGTCGAAGTAGGATTCGCCTCCAATCGACACGGGGCCGTCCGAGGCGGGCGAGTTTTGATCCGACTCGCCCGCGGCCACACGGCCGAAGGGGGGATAGCCGCCGTGGCCGTTGAGCCGCACCCATCCGGTCGTTACGGCCGAGGCGGAGCCGACGCGCAAGTAGAGGACGTCCGTCGAGCCGAACACGGCATCCCCGTTCAGGTCGGCGTACTCGTAGGCGGCGCCGGGGACGGCGACCGTGCTCAGCGAGACGTCGGCGTCGACCGAACGCACGACGGTGCCTCCCGGGTGGCCGGGCGATGACGTGAGCCGGAGGTCCCCTTGGGCCGTCGTAGCCGGGCCGCAGGGGGACCCCTGGAGGTAGACGGACTCGGAGGCCCCGACGGCGCCGTTGCCGTCGTTGTCGACGAAGCAGGCGGCCACGTGAGGCGACCCGGCGAGTGTGCGTCCGCCGTCGGCGTCACCGCCGCCCACGAGCGTGCCGGCGGCGAAGTCGGAACCGGAACCCAGCGGGGCGAACGTGGCCCACGCGTTCCAGGGCACGGACGCGAGAAGGACCCCAAGGCAGAGGGCCCATTGGAGTACGCGACGTAACGTAGGGCGTGGCCGCCCGTCCACGGCGTTTGTGGCTGGGGCATGTAGAAGAACCCTTTGGCTTTGGGCGAAAGACGCGGGGCCATCGGTTGCGCGCGGCCTACTGGCGCATCGCGGGGACCCGGTGCATGATGTACTGGAAGTCCTGCTCGGAGATGTACGTCCCCGCCACGACCGGGTGATAGAAGGCGAAGACGGCCAGGGCGAGGGCGACGTAGATGATCACGAGGAGCCGCGAGCCCAGGCGGTGGTCCCAGAGGCCTCCGAGGTAACCCGCGACGAGGAGGCTGAAGAAGGGCGCGGCGATGAGGAAGTAGAAGTTGAACGGGTCGCGCTTGAGGATGAAGAAGGGCAGGTAGGCGCAGAGGAAGAGCATCGTGGCGAACAGGAGGGCGGCCTCGCGGTGCAGCGAGAAGGGCCGCGCGATCCACTCCCAGAAGGCCCGGGCTCCCAGGCGGGGCTTGGTGAGGAACCAACGGGGCACGAGGGCGAAGAGGGTGTAGAGGATGGCGACGCACCCGGTCCACCAGATGTACGGGTTGCCGATGGCGTAGATGTGGCCGACGTTCTGCCTCGCGTCGTATCCGACGAAGTAGAAGACGGGGCGACGCAAGGGAATCCACGTCCAGGGCCGGCTGATGTACGGGTGGGGTTTGTCGAGTTCGGCGCGGTACGTCCAGCGGAAGCCTTCCTGGTGGACGAAGAGGAACATGTGGTACGCGTTCGAGAGGCCGCCGGAGCGCGCCCAGATCCAGAGGTAGGGCGCGTACGTGGCGAGGTATGTCGCGAACGGGACGACGAACGCGAGGAGGACGGCGTCGGCGACGCGTCCCGCTCGCCTGGGGTGCGTGGAGACGAGGAAGGCGAGGAGGAAGAACGCGGGGACGACGAAGAGCGCGTAGTGCTTGCTCGCGACGGCCAAGCCGAGGATGATGCTGCCCGCCCAACGGTGGCCGCGTTTGGGTCCGAGGAAGACGCCGAAGGCGAGGAGGGCGAAGGCGGCCGCGTAGATGTCGAGCATGGCGATCCGCGACTGCAGGTAGTACAGGTTGTCGAAGAGCAGCAGCAAGGCGGCGGTGAGGCCCGCGGCGAGGCTGCGGAAGAGTCGCAGGCCGATCCAGTAGATGCCCACGACGCCGAGGCTCCCGACGAAGACGCTGCCGATGCGCCAGGACCACGCGTCGCGGCTGCACTCCGGGTTGTCCTTGGTGCAGAGCCCGTTCTTGGAAGGTTCGCCGTACTCGTTCCACGTCATGTTGTCGTGGGGCTCGCCCGCCAACCAGTAGCCGGCCGCGATGAGGTACTTGCCGACGGGCGGGTGCTCGAAGTTGAAGGGCCGCGGTTCACCCCAGGCGGGGTCGATGAGGACGCCGTCGGTGAGGTTCATCGCGACGCGTACGTAGTGGGCCTCGTCGAAGTCGATGATGGAGGGTTTCTCCACGTTCGCGTGGTACGTCGCGAAGGCGGCCAGGAAGACGAGGAGGGGGACGCCCCAACGGATGGAACGGCTCAGGTGGGCCTCGACGGGTTGGGCCCGCTCGCGCAGGATGGGCGCGAGGCGCAGCGTGCGGAACGAGCTCCAGACGAGGAGGAGGGCGCCCAAGAGGGCGAGGTCGAGTCCGGGGCCCAGGTAGGCGAGGTGGCCGACGACGCCGAGGCGCGGGTTCTGCCCGGCGTGGTAGAGGTAGTAGAAGGAGGCCGTGTACGCGGTGTCGACGAGGATGCCCAGGCCTACGAGGAACGAGAGTTGACGGCGCAGGCGCTCGTTCGCCTGGCCGCGCAGGAAGCTGAAGAAGAGGAGCATGAGGGCGGCGAGCCCGGCCGCGACGAGGGCCTCGGAGCCGGGTTGCAGGAAGGGTTGCGCGTCGAAGGGCGAATAGGAGAGGACGTACCACGGCAGGAAGGACGCGACGAGGACGAGGGCCGAGGCGCCCAGGCCCAGACGGTCTTCCCAACACGTCCACAAGCGTGCCTTGGGGGGCGGGGGCGTCGCCGGCGGGGGTTCGGGCGCGGGCGCCGCCTCGACTGGGGGCGCCGGCTCACCCTCCTCCATGTGCGCGGGCCATCCCCGGGGGGTTTCTAAAACGGTTCGGTAAGCGTCAACGCCCCATCCAGGGGACCCAGTTCCAGACCATGTCGAAGTAGGCCTCGGAAACGGCGGCGCCGCTCACGATCGGCCACCACGCGGTGAACCATAGACCCACGACGCCCACGTAGGCGAGGGCGACCACCCGGCCGCGCGGGCCCCAGCGCCACGCGAAGTGGAGCAGGCCCGCGGCGAAGAGGGCGAAATAGGGGACGTTGAAGGTCGCGTAGTAGTTGAACGTCGTGCGACGCAGGAGGAACCAGGGGACGTAGCTCGCCCAAAAGAGGAGGGCGGCGACGGCGAGGCTGCGCCCGGCGCTCAACGTGTAGGCGATGCGGGGAAGCGCGCGCAGGACGTCCGTGTGGAGGTAGGATCGGGCGCGTCGCCGGATCCAACGGACGGCTAGAGTGACGGGGGCGACGAGGAGCGCCATCGTGGCCGGCCACCAGAGGGCGACGTTGCCGACGGCGTACATGAACGGCGGTCGCAGGACGTGGTCGCGGTTCCACTGGTCGAAGCCGGGCCAATAGTAGAAGGTTGGGTTCACGTGGGGGATCCACGCCCAGGCGGGCGAGGCGCTCGAGTGGTCAAAGGTGCCTCCGAAGTCCCAGTTGAGGGCCGCCAGTTGGACGTAGAGGAACCGTTGGATGACGAGTCCGATCCCGCCCGCGTCGTACCAGTGCATCGCGTAGGGCCCGTAACTGGCCGCGAAGACGGCGAACGGGACGGCGAAGCCGGAGGCGAGGCCCACGAGGACGCGCCTCCACACGGCGCCGGGCCGGCTCCGCCCGTAGTGGGCGAGGACGAAGACGGGCAGGAGGAAGAAGCCGGTGTACTTGCTCGCGAGGGCGCAGCCGAAGACGAGCCCGGAGGCCCAACGCGATGCGGGTCCGCGCCCGAGGACCAGCGCGAAGGCCCACACCGCGAAGGCGGCGGCGAAGACGTCCAACATGGCCATGCGGCCCATGAGGTACCACAGGTTGTCCAGGAGGAGCAGGACGGCCGCGAAGAGGCCGGCGGCGACGGAGTTGAAGAGGCGCAGGCCGAGCAGGTAGAGGGCGGGGATGGCGCTCGCGCCCAGGATCATGCCGGGCAGTCGCCACGCGAAGGCCTCGTGTCGGCACTCGGGGCGCGGTTGGGTGCACCCGGGCCAGTCGCGCCCCTCGGGGCAGGGCGACTTGGCCGCGGCGCAGCCTTGTTCGTACTGTTCCCACGAAAGGTCGAGTTGGCCGGCGCCGTTGAGTTCGAGGCTGGCGGCCATGAGGTGCTTGGCCAAGGGCGGGTGCTCGTAGTTGACGGGCGACTGGGGCACGCGGGCCTCGGACTCGAGCAGCAGGTGGCCGCGGGCGATCTCGCGGCTCCAGTGAACGTAGTGGGCCTCGTCGAAGATGATGCCGGAGGGCTCCTCGAGGTGCGTGCCCAGGAGAAGGAGGGCGGCGGCGAAGAGGAGGATCGGGATTCCGAAGCGGGCCAGCGGCGACAACGTCGACTCGACGCGGCGCCGCGGGGGTGGCATCGGGGGCAGACGAACGGGCTGGAACGCGGGCGGAGCGGCCTGGACGGGCGGAGCCACGACGGCGCGGCGCCGCGGTCGCTCGGGCGGCGGCCGAAGCGCAGGCTTACGGGTGCTGGGCTTCGCGCCTTCGCTCATACGTCCACCGGAAGTTGCCGCGATAGTTGAGGAAGAAACTCGCGAGGATGGCGACGAGGGAGGCGAGGAAGTAGTGGACGTGGACGTGGATGAGCGGGTAGAAGACGAGCAGGTAGACGACGAAGGCGCCCAGGCTCACGATGTGGAAACGGAGCATCCGGTGGAAGAAGCGGGCGTGCGCGTGCTGGCGCTTGTCGCCGAACGTGACGAAGTCGTTGAGGACGAAGTTCCACAGGACGGCGGCCTCTCGCGCGATGACGCCGGCGAAGAAGGTTCCCAGCAAGAACACCTGGCCAGCGACGACCCGGTTCCAGCGGTCGCCCCAGCCCAGGCGCTCGATGAAGAGGGCGATGATGGCGAGGTTCACGAGCACGCCGCTGGCCCCCACGAGCGTGAAGGCGGCGATGCGCCGGTTCTCGCGGTCGCGCAGCGCGAGCTTCCAGACGTGCATGAAGTAGTCGTATTGGGTCTTGACGCGCAGCTTGCTCTGTCCGCTGCGCCGGTTCTGGAACGCGAAGCCCACCTCGACGACGCGCTCGAGCGGCGCCCGCGCGAGGACTTCGAGAAGGATCTTGTAGCCCCGCGGCCGCAGTTCGCCGATGGGGACCCGGTCGCGCCGCACGAGGAAGAACCCGCTCATCGGGTCGCGCAGGCGGAACTTGCGGACGACCGGCAACCCGAGGATGGCGATCGTGCGCGCGCCCCAGCTGATGACGCGCCGTGAGAGCGGGAACCCCGTGACGCTGCCGTCGCGCGCGTAGCGGCTCGCGACGACGCAGTCCGCCTGCTGCGAGAGGGCGGCCTCGAGGAGCCGGGGCACGGCCTCGGGGGGGTGCTGGTAGTCGCTGTCCATGACGACGACGAAGTCGCCGCGGCTGCGACGCATGCCCTCGATGACGGCCGTCGCGAGGCCCTTCTCCTTCGTCCGCAGGACCGGCACGATGCGGGCGTGCGATTGGGCGTACGTCTCGACCTTCCGGAACGTACCGTCGGGGCTGTTGTCGTCGACGACGACGATCTCGTAATCGTGGCCCGCGCAGGAAGCTTCGAGGTCGGACAAGAACGAGACGATGTGGCCGCCCTCGTTGTACGTCGGAACAACGACGGAGAGTTGGACCATCGATTGCGCGTCGAACCCGTGGTTTCTATTTAACCCCGCAGGTACTGAGCCGCTTCGCGCGATGACCGAGCGGTGGTACAAGGAGAAGAAACGCGAGGCCTACTACCGGCGCGCGAAGAAGGAAGGCTACCGTGCGCGCTCGGCGTACAAGCTCATGCAGATCCAGGAGAAGTTCAACATCGTCCGCGCGGGAGACACCGTGGTCGACCTGGGCGCCAGCCCCGGCGGCTGGAGCCAGGTCGCCATCGAACTCGTCGGCGAGCAGGGACGCGTCTTCGGCGTGGACCTCGCCCACGTCAAGCCCATCGAGGGTGCCACGTTCGTGCGCGGAGACCTCACGAAGCCCGAAACCACGGAGGCGCTGCGGCGCGAGATGGCCAAGACGGGCTCGGCCGTCGCGAACGCGGTCCTCACGGACATGAGCCCGGACATCTCGGGAAACTACATGCGCGACCAGGCCGAGAGTTCCTGGTTGTGCCAGAAGGCCCTCGAGTTCGCCGAGCAGGTCCTCGACCGCGGCGGGAACTTCGTGGCCAAGATCTTCGAAGGCCAGGACTATCCGGAGTACAAGAAATCCCTCGAGGCACGCTTCGACATGGTCAAACCCTACCGGCCGGAGGCCACGCGCAAGGCGAGCAGCGAGGTCTACCTCGTGGCGAAGGGCTACCGCGCGCGCCGGCCCAGCGTCGTTGGCACGACGTAGTGCCAACCTCATTCCCGTTCGAGGAGTTTGAGGAACGCGAAACCGGGCAGCGTTGCCAAGGTTTGTCTTACGCGTGCGACGTCGATGCGATCCCGGCGCCCAAAGGATCGGATGACCCGTTGCCGGACCCGTCCGTTTTCGCGATAACTTTCCACCAACATGAGGTAGTCGCGGCCTTTGACACGTTTCGAGCGGAGGAACATGACGCCAAAAAGGCTGAACACAATAATCTTCTAACTGGAGGGGTCAGTGAAAGTGAGACTAAGTTGGCACGACGTCGTGCCAACTGGACCTAGCGCAGGGCACGCGCGATGGCGGCCGGCGGCGCGTCGGTCTTGAACCCTCGTGGAGTGAAGTGGGTGCGCGTGGCCACGTGGCCCGCGTCCCGAAGGCCCTCCAGCAGGCGCTCCATCTTGGGCGCGCTCTTCTTGAGGCTTCGCGTGAACTCGTCGATCGTGTAGTAGAGCGGGGGCGCCTCGGCTTCCTCGCGCAGGACGCCGAGCCGGCGTCGCAGGTCGTTCGTGGCCCACTTGGGCAGGTCGTTGACGATGGCCTCCAGCAGCCGGGCGTCGGAGAAGCGCTCCGCCCAGAGGGGACCGGCGTAGTCGCCGGAGGCGGGCGGCCGCTCGTTGAAGCGGCGGGCGTGGTCGGGTTCGACCCAGGCGTAGGCGTACGAGGCGGATTGGCGGTTGCTCTCGCCGGCGCCCTCATGGACGCGCGCGTAGACGCGCACGTAGTGCTGCGTGCTGTGGGCGAGGACCGGTTCGATCCATCGGTCGCGGCGCCCGGCGGCGCGAGCCACGGCGCCTAGGAGGATGCGCAGCGCGACCTCCCACATGAGTTCGTTGTGCAGGGGCCGCGCGTTGTAGCGGCGCAGGCACACCTCGGGGTAGACGCCGCAGAGCGCGGCCTTGTCGGTGGCGGAGACGGCGAGGATGCCTCCGTCCGTGACGGCGGAGACGGCGAGGTCGAGATAGTGGGCCGGCGTGCCGAAGGGGTCGATGTCGACCCAGTCGAAGCGGTGATCGGCGAGGAGCGTCTCGAGGCGTCCCATGCGCCAATCGTAGTTCTTCAGTTCGAGGGCGTCGGCGTTCTGCTTGGCGAGGTGCACGGAGTCCAGGTTCGGGTCGTTGAGGGTGACGTGGGCGTTGGGGACCTCGTTGGCGATGCGCAGGCCGCGCGCTCCCAGCGAGGACATGGCGTCGCAGAACGTGAGCGGCTTCGGTCGGTTGGCGGCTTCGACGCGGGCGACGAGGACGCTCACGTCGCGCGCGAGGCGCATGGTGGGGTTGTAGAACGGGACGCCCTCCTTCGCCTTGGGCCCCTTGGCGTGTTCGGATTTGGGTACGTGGAAGGTGGTCGTGCCTTCGGTGACCTCGACGAGTTGGAAGCGGGTCGATGTCAGGGGCACACGCGGGCCAGTCTGGGGGCTGCGAAAAGGTTGCCGCTCGCCTTCAGGGCCGCAGGCGGTAGGAAACGAGTCCAGCCGCGAGCGCTAGCGGGACGGCGACGAGCCACTGGGCATTGCCAGTGATCAGGAACCCCGCGACCCCGATGGCGAGCAGGAATCCGCACGCGGCGGCCATGAGCGCTCGAGGCGAGCGCGGGAAGTCCGTCGCCCTTCCGACGGGAAGGATGATCGGCATCAATAGTAGAACGTCGTCGTGTCGAGCTTGTCCTTGAGGATCTTCTCGACCTTGTACGGCAGGAGGTTCTTGTTGACGGCCGTGACTTCGAGGATGCGCACGTCGTCGCGGCGGCGGATGTCCTGCAGCAGGGGGTTGCGGCTCTTCTTGTGGAGGGTGAGGATGACGGGTTTGGGGTGGTCGAGGGCGTCCGTGACGGCCTTGCAGAAGGCGTCGGAATGCATCTCCATCTTTCCGACCTCGTCGATGATGACGATGTCGACGTCCTCGGCGGCCAACGCGTTGCGGATGGCGGGGACGCCCACCTTGTCGAGGGCCTCGACGTCGACGAAGAAGACGCCGTCGTCGGTCTCGGCCTTGTACTTGGTCTCAAAGTCGACGTGGGCGAAGGTGGATTCGGCGCGGCTCTTCCAGTCGAGGACGCTGAAGCCGACCTTGCGGCCGGTCTTGTCGTCGTAGATGGACTTGGTGATCATGCCGCCCACGCGAAAATCGTCCTCTTCGAGCTTCTCGACGATGCGGACGAGCGTGGCGGTCTTGCCCACGCTAGGCAGTCCCGTAATCCCAATCTTCGGCGCCTCGTCCATCGTTAGCTGCGTGGGGTCGAACCTCCTATTATGTGACTCGCGTACAAAAAGGGGTCGGTCGTGTCCCTGTGTCGCGGTCTCAGACGAGGGGTTGTGCCTCGTCGTCCTCGATGTGTCGCCGCACGTAGCCGGGTCCGAGTGCGAGGTAGCTGAGGAAGGCCACGAGGAGGAGGATGGGGCCCAGGTTGTTGAAGTGGTTGCCGAGGGCGATCGAGGCCAAGAGGACGACGAAGGCCGTGGGGGCGAGCGTCGCGCGCAGTTTGGGCAGGCGCACGCGGCTCGTCATGAGCAGGGCGGTGAGGGCGATGACGAAGAGGGCGGGGCGCACGTCCCAGCCGGCGAGGGTGATGCTCGCGACGACGACGGCGCCGCCGGGCGTCGTGACGCCGAGGAAGTAGTCGTGGCGGTCGCCGCCCTTGAGGTAGTCGAAGCGCGCCAGGCGCAGGAGGCCGGTGAGGAAGTAGCCGGCGGCGACGGCGAAGACGGTGACGCTCGCGAGGATGCCCTGGGGCAGGAAGCCGGGGTCGTTGAGGAAGGGCACATGCCGGTAGGCGGAGAAGAAGAGGAGGGCCGGCGCGACGACGAAGCTCACGAGGTCGGCGAAGCTGTCGAGTTTGCCTCCCAGGCGTCCGCCGCCGTGTCCGAGGCGGCTGACGGCGCCGTCGAGCCCGTCCAGGATGGCCGCAAGGAGGATGAGGGTGTACGTGGCGACGATCTGGCCGTTGAGGGCCGTGATGATAGCCAGGAGGCCGAGGAGACCGTTGCCGAGGCTCAGCATGTCCGCCGGGGTGAGCATGTGGCGGATGGGGATGCGTTCCTCGCTTCGCCAGTCAGGTTCCATCATCTCAAGCAACCTCTTCTGCGACAGGGGTCTGGCCGGCCTTGACGAGGGCGCCGGGTGCGACGAGGAGTCGGTACCGGTTGGGCGGAAGGACGAGTTCGCACCGGGAGCCGAACGCTATAAGGCCGATTCGGTCCCCCTTCTTAACGTCAGCGCCGGGGGCTAGGTAGGGGTGGATTCGTCGCGCGATCGTGCCCGCGATGAGCCGGACCCGGACGGGTCCGCGAGAAGTGGACAGGTCCACTTCGAGGCGTTCGTTGCGTTCGGATTCCTTCTTGAAGGCCGGAAGGTGGCCGCCTTGGTGGTATTCGAGGGCGGCGACGCGTCCGTCCATGGGGGCCCGGTTGACGTGAACGTCGACGGGGCTCATGAAGATGGCGAGTTTGGTCGCGTCCGCGTCCGTGGTCGCGTAGAGGACGCGTCCGTCGGCGGGGCTCACGACGCCGGGGCCGGGCTCTCGCTCGGGGTCCCGGAAGAACCAGAGGAAGAAGAGGCAGAGGAGGGAGGCGAGGGCCGCCACGGGCCACGCAAGCGGCTCGAAGAACGTGACGGCGACGCACGTCGCGAGGGCCGCCCCGGCGAGGGCGAGGTAGCGGGCGCTGCCACGCGCGAGCCTCACGGTCGCGCCTCCGGCACGTCGGGCGTCGCCGCGGGCGCGGGCGCGCGCTCGGGCGTGCGGCCGTTGCCGCGGCGTCCGAAGTGTTGGCCGAACCAGCGCTCGAGGGGTCCGCGCCGGGCCTTGAGGTCGAGCAGGCCGATGATGGAGTCGTAGAGCTCCGGCAGGATCTGGAAGACCATGAAGGCGATGATGACGAGGGCGACGAGGCTGCCGCCCTTGCCGATGATGTTGTGGCTGAACCAGAACGCGGCGTCCGCGGGGCCGCAGCCGGGGCGCGTCGTGAACTGGCAGATGAACGCGGTGGCGCCCGGGCTCGAGTTGAACACCGGCGGGTTGCCGTTCGCGCTCGTCATGATGATGATGAGGTTGCGCAGGAGGTTGAGGGCATAGATGAGCGGGACCGTGAGGAGCAGCGCGAAGAAGCGGCGCGAGTGGTAGCTGGGCCGCAGCCGCTCGAACATGTTCGGCTTGCCGCTCAGGCCTTCACCGTGCACGGGCGGGCGCAGCGCGAGGATGCCGCCGACGAAGATCATGATGGACTGGATCGCCGTGCAGGCGAGGATGATCTGGATGGGGAAGACGTACTCCGTGGGCACGTTGGGATAGAGGATCATGCTGCCTTCGGGGGCGCCGCCTCCGCGCTCGACGGGTTGGTCGAAGAGCTGCAGGAGCCACGTCGTCTGCTCGCTCACGCGCAGGATGAGCCATTCGCTGACGACCTGGAGCTTGTGGGTGGCGAGGTAGACGCCCGTCGTGAGGAAGCTCGCGCCCGCCAACCAGTGGAGCGCGCGGGGGTCCTCGTTGCGTTGGAGGCTGAGGATTTCGTGGTAGGCGAAGTAGTTGAAGAAGAGGACGGCGAAGGCGGCGAAGGCTCCGTTGACGATGTCGCCCTCCTCCGCCGCGTAGAGGCGCATCGCCTGCGTGGCCCAGTAGAATCCGAAGAGGACGAAGCCCAGGGCGCGGACCTGGTGCATCCGGGGACCGGGGCCCAGGAGGGATCCCAGGACCCAGACGAGGGTCGCGATGCCGAAGACGGCGGCGAGGACGAGGAAGAGGCTGTGGTGGGCCTGCGGGCCGAAGAGGGAGGCCACGAGGGCGAGCGTCGCGAGGCCGGCCGTGACGAGGGGCCACTGGCTCTTCAACCGGGGCGAATAGGCGGCGACGAAGCCCGAGCCGAGGGCCACGAGCGCGAGCAGGAGGATGACGAGGCTCGTCACGTCGTACGGGCTCGCCGTGAGGTACGTGGGGCTGTCGCCGAAGGGGGAAGCGACTGTCTGTCGGGGCGACTCCCAGCGTCCTTCGGTGAGGGCATAGTTGAGGCTGACGCCGACGACGAGGATGATGAGGCTGCCAAGGAGGAAGACGCCGGCGGCCGCAGACGGTTGGACGGGTCGGCCGCGCCAGAAGAGTTGGGTTTGGCGCCCCTCCGGACGAGCCCCTAGGGGGGTCTCCTCCGCGGGGGTGTTCATTGATTGCCGATGGCCCCCCTCCGCCTTATAACCTTTGGGCCAATTCCATGAGCTTTTTGGGCCCCTTCAAGGCCTTCACGAGTGACGTTATCTTGCGACGGCCGATTCGCTCACCGGATGAGGGCCCTTCTCCTGGTCCTCGTGGTCCTGGGGTTGCCCGCCGCGGGCGCCCAATCCTGCCGGTCTGCCCCCCACGTGGAGCTCGAAAAGGGCACCGAGATCCCGCCGTTGCGCATCGGCCAAGCCTCCGAACAGCCCTTCGACGTCCTCTTGACGTGCGACCCGGCACCCTCCACGGCGCCCACCGCCTCCGTCACCGTCCGCGTCACGGTCCCCGAGCCTCCCCAAGGCTTCAGCGCGAGCCTCGCGAAGGAGACGTACACCGTGTCAGGCGTGGATTGTCCCACCTCGGGCCCGATGCGGTTGGCGAACACGCTGCGCCTCGAACGGACGGGCGCCGGCGAGGTCTACGAGCGGCGGTTCGACGTGGTCGCGCAGGGCTCGTGCGAGACCTTCACGTTCAGCACGAAGGAGACGTACGCCACGTGGGTGCCCATCGAGGGCGCCTTCGAAGTCACGTCCCTCAACCAATCGATGGTCCGCGGCCAGAACCGGGACGGCCTCGTCCACTACACGTTCCGGTCCACGTACAACACGATCGTCCAGGTCACCACGACGGTCGACCACGTCGACGGGCGCCTCCTGCCCGCCGTGATCCCACCCTCCCAGGTGCACATCGAGCCGGGTTTTTCGCAGGGCGCCGAAAAGACGGTCATCCTGAGCTTCAGGACGGGCCACGAGAACGGGAACGTCAACTACACGTCCTCGTACCGCGTGTCCTTCTCCGTACGGCCGGCGCAGATCCTGCCGGCGTACGTCCACGACGACAGTCCCCTCTTCGCCGCGAACGGGACCCTCGTCGTGACCACGGCCGGCCACTTCCTTCCATCGCCGGGCGCCCCGTTCGTCCTGGCCGTCCTCACCGTGGGCCTCGTGCTCGGCCGACGCCTGAGGCGCGACGCTTAAGTGGCCCCCGTCCTTCGCGCGCCGGCGCGGCCGTGATCTAGTGGCTAGGATCGGAGCCTTCCAAGCTCCTCACTCGGGTTCAAATCCCGACGGCCGCATCCCCTCTTTTTTCAATTCAATTCTGACTGTTACGTGGTCAACAAGCCGCAGAACCATCCTGATTTGTGGCATGTAAGGCTTCGTCACGTAACCCGATTCTTCACGACCTTCAATGGTCCCAAATGCTATGTCGAACCCTGTCGCCGGCTCCTTACCAAGAACGCGCCGGGAACCACGAAGGCGAGCGTCCAGACATACTGGGGAACGCCCGGCCACCAGGCTGAGGCATCGGCAATTCCGTCCTTGTCGCCGTCGACGGCTTGGGCGAAGAAGGTCGAATTGATAGGCTGGAAGTTGTATCGATAGTTTTCCTCACCGGCCGATGAAAGGTGCACCGACGTGAGAACCATGACCGGCCGGCAAGGACATCGCCGAACGATACGATCGCCGACCGCCGTGTAGACCAGCGATCCGTGGGACGAGCCGTAGTCCAGCCGATAGTATACGTCATCCGGGTTTCGTAGCGACTGCGTCAACTCAACGAGCACGGTCCGATTTGGAGCGCTCACCGCTTCAATCCCAAACCGAAAACCTAGGGCAACTCGGTATGACGCGTGACGCGATTCGGCCGGCAGTACGGCCGCATAGTCGTGCCGCCAATCCAGGGGGCCCTGGCCCTCGAGGAGCTCGCTGCTCACGTAGTCGACCACTTGCGATTTGCGCACAGGCGCGTCCTGCGCCACGAGTGGGACCGCGTAGACCGCGAGTCCGACGAGGGCCAGTGCGACTCCCAGGAGTTGGCGTCTTCGCATTCGTTCACCAATGCCGGCAGCCTTGACCTCGTTTTCTACAGATTCCCGGGGCCTTCGTCCGGTTTCAAGGAGTCCGGAAGGTTGTCGCCCGTGTCGATGACGCCCGTGCTGCAAATCGAATTCGACAAAGCACACGCGGCTAGGCGAGAGTCTCGGCCGACGAGTTCGAAACCGTATCCGTTGCCTTTTCCAAGGTTGTCTGCCGTCCAGCAATAGCCGCCTGGGAATGAATAATGGTACGACTTCGATGCGCCGGTCGAAACCCTCCCTTCGTACTTGGCCCCGAGACTGTTAGTGATGCCTAGGCCGACCACGTAAATCTTCGACGTCTTGGTGGCCCATTCGGTGTTTTGCGCCGTTCCAGTGCAGATTCGAAGACGACTTCCCCGGATTCGACGGCCCTAGCGTTGGTCGGAAACGACGGTTGGCGCGTCCCGGCCTGGCGAAACTTGTCGATCGGGAACCCGCCGGCCGATTCCATCGACCTGCAGGGCTCGCGCAGCGACGGCGGAAGCCGGAACATGGTGTCCGGGGCTGGATACCTGTCGTTTCCGGAGACAACCATCCGTCTTGTGGCCGATTACCACGGACCGGGTTCGCCGCATCCTCTGCTGTTGTTGATCGTTCCGGCGAACTTGGCCGGGTGGCTCAAGGCGGCTCACGGTTTGGAGCTTTACGGGCAGGTTTTTGGAAAGGACTACGACGCGCCTTCCGATGCTCCGCCCCAACGAGGCGGTTGACGTCCTAGGACCGCCGTCTGCGGACTGCGTTTGCCGATGCAGGCCTTAAAGAGGCAAGCGGACGGGGCACAAACAAGACGCACCGCAGAACCTTTCTGGCGGGTCGGGATTCCGCGGGCCCATGCGCGGCCTCATCCTCGTGATGGCGTTCCTGCTGGTGCCCCTCGGACTGTCCACCGTCTCGGCCGAGCCGGGATCCATCGAATGCGGGGGCACCTTCCAGACCGGCCAATGCCGGACGGAGTGCAACGGCGACTTCCCCTGCTGCTACTTCTACTACGTCCTGGGCATGGAAAGCTTCTACTGGTGCGCGGTCTAGGAGTTTACTTGTCCTTGGGCGGCATCTCGAACAGCGACGGCAGGTGCAGCACGTAGCTGCCGTCCTTCTGGACGACGATGGGGTTGCGCTCTAGCAGGCGCCGGACGTCGATCTCGTACTTGCCTAGGTCCTCGATGCGCACCGTCTCGGGCCGCGTCTCGCTGTCGAGTTGAATCTGGACGCCAGGTGTCGGCTCGGGTGGCGACGCGGCGGGCGGCGGGGGAAGCGTGCCCGGGGCTGGCTTGGGGATCTCGGTGACGATGGGGTCGTGCGCCTTGCGCGGCACCGGCATCTCGAAGGGTGGCGGGACCGGCTTCGCCACGGGCGCCTCGTAGTCCCACGTGGCGGTCGCGCGGCGCACGCGCTTGTGCAGCTCGCGGGGCAGCCTCACGACGAGGCGGCCGTCCGCCGTCATTTCACCCGAGACGTGCGGCTTGTCGAAGGCGTCCGGGAGGGGCAAGCGCTCCGGCGCCAACGGGTTCGGCGGGGGGTCGGGTCCCTTGGGCGGCGGTGCGGCGGGGGCCAGCTTCTCGAGCAGGAGCGGCAGGTCCCGCTCGGTCTGGTGGAGCATCTTCTCGCGCTCGGTGAGCGTGAGGGGCTCCTCCGTGTAGAAGAAGCGCGTGCCGTGGCAGTCGGGGCAGCCGCGCAGGATCGTCGTCGAGCCCTCGGCGAAGAGGTTTCCGCACTTGAGGCACTGGTGCGGCACTCGCGCCTCACGCCCCGGCCGCGACGATGAGCGCCTGGATCGAGTGGGGGTCCTTGTGGACGTTCTTGACCCGGTCGGCGGGGCCGATGACCGTCATGCGGGACTGGGCCTTGCGCCCGACCTGCAGGAGCCGAGCGAAGCGGTTCGCCGTCGGGGGCTTCTGGCCGTAGGACTGCATCTCGATGCCGGTGAAGCCGTCGGGTTGGATCTGGGCCATCGTGGCCGCGATGAGCTCGGCCTCCTCGAGGGCCTGCAGGCCCCGTTCGAGGACGAGGACCTTGCCCGCCCCGACCTCGTCGAGGATGAAGCGGATCTTCTCGGACGTGGGCATGGGGTCGAGGAGTTGGTGGCTCACGAGATGGATCTTGACGCCGGTCGTGGGGTTCGTCACGTGGTTCACCTCAGCGGAAGTGCTGGATCATCGTGCGGTAGAGGCCGTCGACGTTGTAGCCCGTGAGGGCGCTGATGGGGACGACGGGGTGTTGGGGGAAGGCGGACTTGAGCGTCGCGGGGCTGGACGTCGGCAGGTCGATCTTGTTCGCGGCGATAAGGACGGGCAGCTTGCGCGCCTCGAGGTTGCCGAGGATGGTCACGTTCACCTGCGTGAAGGGGTCCTCCGCGGAGTCCATGACGAGGACGACGCCGTCGACGTCCTCGAGCCACCGGATGGCCTCGATGACGCCCTCGGTCGCCTCCTTGGCGCGTCGCCGGCCCTCCTCCTCGTTCATGCCGTATTGTTCGACGAACTCGTGGAAGTCGATCTTGGTCGCGATGCCTGGCGTGTCGATGACGTCGAGCGTGAGGGACTTGCCGCCGTTCTTGATGACGATGTCCGCCTTGCGGCGCGCGCGGCGCGTCTCGTGCGGGATGGGGCTCGTCGACCCCATGATCTCGCCGGTCCAGTCGCGGACGATGCGGTTGGCGAGCGTCGTCTTCCCGGCGTTCGGCGGTCCGTAGATGCCGATCTTCACGTGCTTCTTGCGAAAGAGACCGTTGAAGAGCGTCCCGAACGCGGTACTGACCTTTTCAAAGACAGCGATGGGCAAAACTATTCCCCCCGGTGAGTCACCGAGTGCATCCGCTGCCTATCACGCGGTCGGCCGCTAATAAGATGGTCGTTTTGATTCGGCCGGGCCGAGGTTCGCCGGAGGGGACGCAGGCGTCCGGTCGGGGCGCCCGCATCACGTCGACGTCGTGCGGCGAGGTCTGCGGGCGTGCGAAACAGGACGAATGGCGTCTTCCGGGCCGACCCGCCAACGAGGGGTCCTGGACGGCGCCACCCTGCCCGCATGTTCCACTGGCTTCATCCTAGGAGCATATCAACGCCGAGACTTCAGATAGTTAATCATTACCCATGATTGTATAATACTGGCGCCTGACGAAAACTCATGTGCTGGAGGCCCAGCCCTGGTTTGACACGCACTGGGATCACACCAAGTGCCGTCCCGATTCGGGTCATCCGTCGACTACTGTTCTTCGGCCTCCTCTTCCTCGGCGTCGCCTTCGTTCTCGCCCTCTCCAACCAAGCGGCGGCCTCGCCCCTTGCGGGAGCCAGCGCCAACATGGACCGCGTCTGCACCTTGGCCGGCGCCACCATCGCCGACAAGACGTCCGCGGCCAACGACAACACGGCCAACGACGTGACCGTCGGCGACGAGCTCCTCAACACCGGCGTCGACGAGGTCTACTACGGCATGAACGCCGTCTTCTCGACCCTCACGATCAACGTCGGCACGGCCGGCACCGTCGGCGCCTCGACCTGGTACTACCACACGGCCTCCGGTTGGACCAGCCTCGTCGCGACGGACCTCACCGTCGGCTACCTGACGACGGGAACGAACACCGTCACGTGGACGATCCCCAGCGACTGGACGACGTACGAAGTGAGCGCGGCCAACTGCTCGGGCGCGCGCTACTACGTCAAGTCGACGACGACCGTGAACTACGTGACCCTGCCCAAGGCCACGCAGGTCTCCGCGACGCCCTTCAACGTCGCGCTCAAGGTCCAGGACGAACTCGGCACGGCCCAAACGGGACTCGCGAGCTCCGCCTTCTCTGTGGCCAGCGGCACGACGAACACCCTCTTCGCTTTCCGCGAGATCGGCAGCGGCGTCTACCAACTCGCCCTCGACACGGCCGGCGCCGACGTCAACTTCGACGTGACCGCCGCCAAGGACGGCTACGTGACGAGCTCCGCCCTCGCCACGGGCAGCCTCACGACGAGCCAGACCGACAAGACCGGCACGCCCATCGCCCTCAGTTTCGCCTTCAAGGTCACCGGCGTCTCGAACGAACTCTCCTCCTCGCTGACCACCGTCACGGTCTCGACCGGCACGCTCTTCACGACGTCGTGCACGGAATCCGGCGGCGCGTGGTTCTGCGCCGTGCCCCTGGCCGACACGGCCATCGCCGTGCGCGCGGCCAAGGACGGCTACGTCACGAATGAGGCCACGAGCTTCGCAAGCGACCGCACGGCCGCCGGCGACGCCCAACGCACCGTCGCGGTCACGGGCGTCCAGTTCGCCGTCAAGGTCACGAGCGTCGCGAACGAGCTCTCCGGCGCCCTCTCGAGCGTCACCGTCACGACCGGCGATGCCTTCGGCACCTCGTGCACGGAGTCCGGCGGCGCGTGGTACTGCGCCGTCCCGCTCGCGAACACGGGCACGGACGTCAAGGCTGCCAAGGACGGCTACGTGACGAAGACGAGCCTCGTCGCCTTCGTCGACCGCCTGCTGGCCTCCGACGCCCAACGCACCGCGACCGTCACGGGCGTACCGTTCGCCCTCAAGGTCACGGGCGTGGCGGACGAGCTTTCCAACGCGTTGACGAGCGTCACCGTCGCCGCCGGCGACAGCTTCGGCGTCTCGTGCACGGAATCCGCCGGCGCCTGGTACTGCGCCATCCCTCTCGCGCACACGTCGACGGACGTGCGCGGCGCCAAGGACGGCTACGTCACGAAGACGGCCTCGGCCGCCTTCACCGACCGCACGGCGGCCACGGACGCCCAGAGCACGGCGAGCGTCACGGGCGTCCAGTTCGCGTACAAGGTCACGAGCGTCACGAGCGAGATCTCCTCCAGCCTCACGGGCGTCACGGTCAAGACCGGCAACGCCTTCGGCACGACCTGCACGGAATCCGGCGGCGCGTGGTACTGCGCCGTCCCCCTGGCCGACACGGGCGTCTCCATCGAGGCGGCCAAGGACGGCTACGTCACGGGTTCCTTCTCGAGCTTCGCCAGCGACCGCACGGCCGCCAGTGAGGCCCAGGTCGCCGGCACGGTGACGGGTCTCGCCTACGCCTACAAGGTGACGGGCGTCACGAGCGAGGCGGGAGCGTCCCTCACGAGCGTCACCGTCTCCACCGGCGACTCGTTCGGCGTCGCGTGCTCGGAGTCGAGCGGCGCGTGGTACTGCGCCGTGCCCGTCGCCCACACGGGGATCGCCGTCCGCGTCGCCAAGGCCGGCTACGTCACGAACGAGGCCACGAGTTTCGCGAGCGACCGCACGTCGAACGCGGACGCCCACCGCACCGTCGCCGTCGCCTCCGTCCAATACGCGGTCAAGGTCACGGGCGTCGCCGACGAACTCTCCAACGCCCTCTCGGGCGTCACCGTCCTCGCTGGCGACGGCCTCGCTATCTCGTGCACGGAATCGGCCGGCGCGTGGTACTGCGCCGTCCCCGAAGGCGACCTCGGCACCGACGTGCGCGTCGCCAAGGACGGCTACGTCACGAAGACGGCGCTCCTGGCCTACGCGCCCCGCCTCTTGGCCACGACGGCCCAAAGCACGGCCACGGTCACGGGCGTCCAGTTCGCCCTCAAGGTCACCGGCGTCCAGGACGAGGTCTCGAACGCCCTCACAAGCGCGACCCTCACCGCCGGCGACGCGTTCGCCGTCTCGTGCACGGAATCCGGCGGCGCGTGGTACTGCGCCATCCCCCTCGCCCACACGTCCACGGACGTCAAGGCCGCCAAGGACGGGTACGTCACCAAGACCGCCTCCTCCGCCTTCACCGACCGCACCGCCGCCACCGACGCGCAACGGACCGCGACCGTCACGAGCGTCCAATTCGCGTATCAGGTCTCGAGCCTGGCGAGCGAGGCCGGCACGGCCCTCACGGGCGCCACGATCACGACCGGCGACGCGCTCAGCATCTCCTGCACGGAATCGAGCGGCGCCTGGTACTGCCCGGTGCCCCTGGCGGACACGGACCTCACCATCCAAGTCG
>Ga0070694_100000068_pt1 | contig 48964 bp, 46 predicted proteins | sample KBSK1251metaG_FD_65470 | JGI IMG/M metagenome (GOLD analysis project Ga0070694, IMG submission 65470) | Corn, switchgrass and miscanthus rhizosphere microbial communities from Kellogg Biological Station, Michigan, USA - KBS K1-25-1 metaG | ecosystem: Host-associated > Plants > Roots >...
CTGCCCGACACCCAGCTGTGGAGGCGACTCGAGCGCGAAGGGCGCTTACTGGGCGAAGATGCTTCGGGAAACAATACGGTCTGCACTCTCAACTTCAAGACCCGCATGGATCCGGACTTTTTGATTCAGGGCTATCAGTCCATCATGCGCACCATTTACAGTCCGCGTGAATACTACGAACGGGCGCTCGATTCGATCAGGCGAACGGGTCAGCAGCTATCGGACCCGCAATATACGCACATCGGCGGAATCAAAGCGCTTACGAAAATTTTGTTGAAGTTGGGTGTAATCGACCGCGAACGAAGAGAATTCTGGCGCTTCTTTACGCACGTGCTGGTAAGGCACCGCGACAAATTCACCGACTCACTGCGACTGGCAGCGGTTGGCTATCACTTTCGCAAGTTGAGCGATGCTTACGGTGACGGCTGAGCCCGGAAGGGCTTGGCACAAAGAGTTTAAAGCAGGCTGCCAGCCTGCTGGTGTCGTCGGCTAATTCTTTCCGACACTACACCAGGCTGGCAGCCTGTTTTACTTTTCCTGGGCAGGCCGGATTCACTCGTCGTCAGAGCTCTTTTTGGCCTTCTTGTCGGTGAAGAGAATACTGGCGCCCAGCACAAGGGCCGCCACCCCCGCCATCAGAAAGAAGATTGCCGGCAATCCTGGATAGCCGAAGATCTTGAACGACGTCTCGACTCGCATCATTAAAGCCGCACCTACAATCAAGGAAGCCAGCACCAATCCCAACGTGATTCGATTGGCGATTTTCTGAAGCCCTTCCAGCAGGACCTTTTCATCAAAGGCATTGACGCCAATCTCGAGCTCGTTATTGCCAACCGCATCCAGGATCTTATTGACTCGAGTCGGAAGTTTTTCGACGAAATCCTTGACTTCGATCGCCCGGTTCAGGACTGAGCCTGGCTCGAGGCTCTGCATCATATGCCGGGTCAGGATGTTCGACGCTTCGTCGCGAACGATCGCGTTTGGATCAAGAGTTGGATCAAGAACTTCCACCACTCGATCCAGGTTCATCATGGTCTTGGAGATCATAGTGAACTCCGGCGGCATGCGAATCCAACAATCGGCCGAGATCTGCGCGATCTTGAGAACCATCTTCCCGGAATTGATGCGACCCAGCGTTCGATCGGCATTCTGGGTGACCAGGTTCGCCACCCGCTGCTTATAATCGTTCTTGTCGAAGTTGGCCTTTGGCTCACCCATCTTCATGGCCGCCTCGGCCGCTTCGTCGCCGCGTCCTTCGGCGTTCGCCAGGAGGAGTCGCAGGAGCTTCTCGCGAAAATTGGCGCCGATGTGGGCCACCATGCCCAGGTCGAGCAAAGCAATCTGATCATCGTCGGTGAGGAAGACGTTCCCGGGATGCGGATCGGCGTGGAAAAAACCGTCCACCAGAATTTGTTGAAGATAGGCGCGAAAAATTTCTTCTGCCAGTTCCCTGGTATCCAATTCCATCAGACGCAACGGACTGATGTCGGTGATCTTCCGGCCCTTGATGAAATCCATCGTGAGGACGCGCGAAGTCGTGTAGTCGTCAACGGGTTCGGGAATGACAATCTTTTCATATTCGCGCAGGCTCTTCCGCAACCGTCGCAAATTGTCCGCTTCGCGCTGAAAATCAAGTTCCCGGCGCAGGCTGCGTCTTAAGTCACCCAGCATGTTCCCAAATTCATAGCGCTTCCCGACCTCCGTGTGCGCGTCGATGAAATCGGCAACCTGCGCGAGCGCCTCCAGGTCCTCAACAATTATCTCGCGCACGCCGGGACGCTGGACTTTTACCACCACGCGACGACCGTCGCGCATAGTTGCGCGATGAACCTGGGCCAGGGATGCAGCCGCCAAAGGTTCAACGTCAAATTCGCCAAACAGCTTTGAGATGCGCCCGCCTAATTCCGAACAAACGATCTGCTCGACCTGCTCATATGGAAATGGCTCGATCTGATCCTGCAAACGCGATAAAGCCTCAAGATACGGTTCCGGCAATAAATCTCCGCGGGTGGAAAGCAGTTGGCCCAACTTAATGAAAGTAGGCCCGAGTTTCTCGAGGTCATCGGCGAGCTCTTCAGCTTGTGGCGCTTTGGCTAATTCTTTGGATTGAGCTCCGGCCAGCACCAGTGCTGACTGATCGACCAGATCAGAGCGGCCGTACTTGACCAGCAACGCCACGATTTCGGCGTAGCGTTTCAGCCGTTCCGGTTTGAGTAACTCTGGTTTTAGTAACATCACAATGTCTTTATCCTTTTGGCTCTCGTGCCCGACTAAACAGCAGTCCGAAACCCGAAACTACAATCGCCAGCACTGACAGAAAGCTAAGCCAAAACCACCCGGTCAGTTGCGCCGCGATAAGTCCTGAAGCATCACGCACGCGCATCCATTGGTTGCTCATCAGGAACGCTGTGATGCCGCCGGATACGATACTTACGATCGCAGGCAGCAACGGCTGCTCATTTCGCCGGCGCAGAGCCCCAACCACAATCACCGCCAACATCAGCAGTGGAACCAGCCAGAGCAACGTTTGATCGTGGCGGGCGAGATCCAATCCGCTTAAATTGTCCTTTGCGCCGGCGCAACTAACCTGTTCCCACGGCAGAAAGAAACAGACGAGAACAATGAGCGCCGCGCTAATGTTTATTCGTCGCAGCATGTATCGGTTGATCTCGAGCTCAACCAGTGCGGCTTTGCCGTTGGAAAAGCTCGGCATTGTTCGGGCCCCGTCGTGTCAGAACCCGGAGCAGTAGCGACGGGATCGAGACGAAACGAGTGCATTGATCCGGTCGCTACCGCTCGCGGTTCTGACACTCGCTCTGTCTCGCTTCATCCGTCAACTCGCAAAGCTCATCCTATTCCGAGATCTGCTCCACGACTCTTCCGGTCGCATTTGGCTGTCCCAAACGGGTCGCGACGTCAGCTTGTGCGATGATGCCCAGCAATTGATCATTACTGCCGACTACCGGAATGCGACGGACCTGGTTCTCTTCCATCAGTTTGAGCACCTGGCTAACGTCATCGGTTTCCCGGCAACTCACCACGTCATCCGACATCACGTCCGCCACGCGAGTAGTGTTCGGGTCGCGGGCCTCGGCAATCACCTTGATCGCCAGGTCGCGATCGGTGACGATGCCGGTCAATTTCAGGCCGTCCTTGTCGGCGACAATCGGTATCGGACCGACATCTTCTGATTTCATCAACTGTGCTGCCGTGATTACCATATCCGACGGTAGACAGCACTCGGGATTCTTAGTCATGATTTCGCTGCATTGCATTTTCTCTGACTCCTCTTGTTAGGTGGGCACGCCTCGGGCGTGCCCGGTAATGGCACGAGCACGCCGAAGGCGCGCGCGTACCCGGATTTCACTCTCAAGCCGCCTTGCCCCGGGCTTGTTGGTGGCGTTCGCCGCGTATCTCGAGACGACGCCGTTTGCGCTCTTCTTGCTTGGCTAACGGCACGGCAATTTCCAGCACGCCATTGCTAAAGCTGGCGTTGGCATCCTCCGCCTTTGCGCCTTCAGGCATCGGAATGCGGCGATAGAATTTGCCGTAGCTGCGCTCACTGCGGAAGTAACCTTCGCCCTTTTCCTCATGTTCGTGCCGGCGCTCGCCTTCAATCGTGATTCCATCGTTGGCGATTTCGACGTTTACATCGTCTTTCGTCAGGCCTGGCAAATCGGCGCGCAGGACAAGTTCATTGTCCCGTTCAAATATTTCGACTTGGGGCGACCAGGGACCTTCCGGCAATTGAGCTTTATCCAGCATTGGCGTCAACCAGCCACGGCCGCCGAAGTCTTCAAAGAGACGATCCAGCTCTTCACTAAACTTGCGCATGACGGTAATTGGTGTGGCTGCCAAACGGCCAGCGACTTCCTCGACGTTGCGCTTCTGCAATGCCGCTGGTAGTGCCGCCGGCCCATCATTGGTTTTTCTTTTCGCAGTATTGTTATTCTTTTTTGCCATCTTTACCTCCGTTCTCTGAAGCTGCATCCATGCTGATGGACATCAGCGTTTATGATTTCACTTTGACCCGTGCCTTACGTAAGCTGTCGCTTTCGCGTACACATGCACTCCTCCAACGTCCGGTTATGCGGGACACAACCCGTATTTTTCGAACGCTGTTGAGGTTCTGAATTCCCTCGTGCAACTAGAGTGCCCAAGCGAGACCCTTGCGCAACTGGAGTCAGAACCGGGAGCGGTAGCGACCGGGTTTGTCTGAGCAACTTTTGAGAGCCTGGACAGTTACCCGGTCGCTACCGCTCCCGGTTCTGACCTCAGCCGACGGGAACAGTCCGCCCGGAAAGAATTTTGAAATCAATTCTGATAGCATCGGTCGGTAATCGGTACGCACGCGTCCTCGCGTGCCGCTTCGAAAAAGACGCGCCCTGGAGCGAAAACAAATGAGCACCCCTTCGCCACAACACCTAACGCAAATGAAATCAACTGAAGACATTCGCGCACACTTCCCGGCGCTCGAACGCGAGCACAACGGACATCCGGTTGCATACTTCGACGCGCCCGGCGGCACACAGACTCCGCGTGGTGTGGTCGACGCGGTCGCAGATTACCTGCTCAATCACAACGCGAATACACATTGGGAATATCCGACCAGTCACGAAACCGACGAGATTCTCGAATCATCGCGCCGAACCTTTGCCGATTTTCTGAACGCCGCGGCGAACGAAATCGTCTTCGGACCCAACACCACGACGATGATCTATCACCTGTCGCGGGCCCTGGGCAGGACCCTGGGACCGGGTGATGAGATTGTCATCACTGAACTGGAACATCACGCGAACGTGGCGCCCTGGCAAGCGCTGGTGGTGGAACGCGGCGTGACGCTAAACGTCGCGCAGATGGATCCCGAAACGGGACAACTTGATTGGAGTGACTTCGAGCGTTTGATTACCAAGCAAACTCGGATGGTTTCATTTGGCGCCGGCTGTAACGCGCTCGGTACCGTCAACCGGTATCGCGACGCGGTCAAACTCGCGCATTCGGTTGGGGCGCTGGCGCTGGTTGATGCCGTGCACTACGCGCCATACTTTCTTTGCGATGTAAAAGAAACCGATTGTGATTTCCTGACCGCATCGGCGTACAAGTTTTATGGACCGCACGCCAGCGTGTTCTACGGCAAGAAGGACTTGCTTGAGTCAATAGATTTTCCCAGGCTCCAGCCGGCGCCCAACACCGCGCCGGAACGAGCCGAGATGGGCACCCAAAACCACGAAGGCATCGCCGGCGCTGCCGCCGCAGTTGATTTCTATGCTTCGCTGGCTCGTGTCAGAACCGAGAGCGGTAGCGACCGGATCACTGACGCCAGTCAATCTCGCCGCGAACTGTTGCAGTCCGCCTTCGCCGGCCTCCGCGAACACAGCCGGCCGCAGGTCATGCGTCTCTGGGAGGAACTCTCCCGCATCAAAGGCGTTCGGCTTTACGGTCCAACGCCTGACGTCGACCGGACACCAACGGTATCGTTCACAATCGAAAATGTTGCTTCAACCGATGTGGCCCGGCGAATGGCCGAACGTGGCTTGTTCGTTTCACACGGAGACTTCTATGCGCAAACGGTGATTGAAAGACTCGGCCTGGCGCCGGAAGGTCTGGTGCGAGTCGGATGCGCCTGCTACACGAGCGATGAAGAGATCGACCGCTTGATTGAAGCCGCGAAAGAGATTGCGGCCTGATAGACAGTCAGTTGCGGCAATGAAGCAATATCACGACATCCTTCGTTCAATCCTGGAGCACGGCACCGCGCACGAGGACCGTACGGGTGTGGGGACTATCTCTCACTTCGGATATCAAACTCGTTTCGACTTGCGCGCAGGATTCCCGATCGTGACCACCAAGCGAGTTCCCTTTCGCTGGGTCGCCGAAGAACTGTTCTGGTTTCTTTCCGGTGATACGAATGAAGCGAATCTGCGCGCCCGGGGCGTGGATATTTGGAAGGAGTGGGCCGACGAAGAACACACGCGGCGGTTTGGACGCGAGCCAGGCGACCTGGGCCCGGTCTACGGATATCTTTGGCGCTCTTTCGGCGGGCACTATCCGCATCGAGACGGCATCGACCAGATTGCGAGATTAATTAGCGAAATCGAAACCAACCCAAATTCGCGTCGCTTAATTGTCAGCGGCTGGGACCCAGGCGAATGCGACAACGTCGACTTGCCGCCTTGTCATACGCTGTTTCAATTCAAGATTGAACAACCGAGCGCCGTCGCCAACGATCGGGCTAGTGCCCCTTTACTTCACTGTCAACTCTATCAACGTTCAGCCGATGCTTTCCTTTTTAGGAATAGAAACTAGAGCTGTGTAATACAAGTAATTCCACACGTTTTGTTGCAGGTGGATCTGTTTTTAATGAGAGGGAGACTTTTGGGAAGATCATTCAGTTTACTCCATTTAGTTTCTCAGGATGTGAAGTACACGCTTACACCACGCCAGAAATTGTCTTGGAAATAAATCGATCAATAGATTGGAAGCTATGATAGTGTGCGATTGCCTGCTCGGAGGATAGGGCAACGCTGGAGAGCGACCTGAGCGCCGTAGCAGGTGAGTATACGGAGGGGCAGGGCTGTCAGCTCTGCCCTTTTGTCATTGGCCGCTTCCCGCCCCTCCGGTACTCCTTAAAGCGATAAACTCATTTGTTTAATTAGGTCGCCTTGAAATCTTGATTCAGGGGAATGAGAGAACGGCGGCCTCTTGTGGCGATTGCTAGAGAGCCGTCAGTCGATCTGTGGTTCACCGTCTAGGTTCTCATAGTTATTGAAATCTCGCCGACGAGCACACAACAACCTGCAAGATTGTTCCCAGAGTTATTGAGTCCGAATTCTCATACCTGTTGATTCTCTAGATGTGGATTCTCATAGTTAGTGATCTCTTCTCTAGTCCTCAGCAAGTCGATATATCATGTCCTCCGTGGTTGTGCTCCACCCAACCTTGACCGAAAAGAGATCCTGATCGTTCAATTCCCTTTTTCAGATATTCAATTGCCTTAACTTCTATGTCTTTGTCGGCATACAGTTTCATTTTCTTGCTTTGACGTCACAGTCGAGCAATCTCTTCGTCGGATGGTGGTATCGTGGGCCACATTTTTCGTCAAATAGAAAGGCCGGACCCTCCCACAAGCCCGGCCCTTCCGAACACAACCTGATGGCTGTGTGGGCGGAGACATTCAGCCTCTACGCCAACGTGTCCTCACCCCACGCGGCAACGCCCTGTGTGCCGCGTATTCTATACCGTCTGTCAAGAGTTTCGGTGTTAGAATCCCCGCCGCTCTGACATCCTCTACTAGGAGTTCTTTATGCGCCTTTTCAAATTTGGCCGCGAGTTGGTTTTGGTTGGCGACGTTGCCTATTTCCGCGTGGTGATGACCGGCAAAGAAGAAGAGCAGATGTTCAGGAATATGGTTGAGATCCGTAAAGAGATACAAAGGAATATGAGTAGGCTCGCCAAAGAAACTGTTGGTCCAGAGTTCGAAATTACAAATATGACAGTCGGAAGAGGTAGCGTTGAACTGCTCATTACTCTTGGAGCAACCTATGTCGTGATTTCCCGTTACAAGAATTTTATTGAAAGTCTTAATTTATTTCGCCGTCAGCTTGAAACGATAATTCGAGATTATGGTCCGTTTGCAGAGGTTAATGCGACTTGGAGTCCGGCTCCCGCTCTGGCCGTAGCTCAGGCTGGGTCACCTTCTTTCGAATCACAGAGCCTCACCCAAGTTCTTTTGCTCGCCTATCTCATCTTGAGCCACGCCGCCTTACTCACAGTTTTCATCTGGCTCGTCGTTAAACGGTAGCCTGTGTATATGTATAACTTCTATTCACGGCATTTGTGGACTTGCTAGGATTAAGGTGACGGAATAGCAACGCGTTAGAGCGCGAGCGGTCATAACGATTGCAGTGAATTCTCGTCTCGGGCATGTTGCCGGTCCGAACCGACCCGCTGATGCGTTGGGCCATGAAGGTCGCTACAGAAAACCTAATCGAACACATGGACAATCTTTTGAAAGGTAAGAGATAAGAGCATGCTCCCTGATAATTGTGCCGTGACGGTTCTGAAGGATAGTACATACTCTGTCTCAATTCATGATGGTTTTCTTACTGAAGTTCAAACACCGTGGATGACGGGTCCGTTTGGTCGGCCTATACAATTAGACGAAAACTTACAAGTAATAGCCGATGACATCCCTTTAGAATCCGCATGCGTCGAAGGGTTTACCACCTCGCTTATTTGGCAAAATGAGAACCTCAAAATTAAGCGGCTGATCAACAAACACCCCTACTGGCCATGCCCAGTAATTCAATTTGAGCTTACAAATCTAAACAACTCAACACATGATATCTCCATCACGTGGCAGCTCAATCATACTTCACAGTTTACGTGCCTACATTTGGAGCAGTCGAGGGATAGGTCAACATTCGACTTTACCAACGAGAGTACGAATTTCCCTCTATTCTTCCACAAAATTCATGAGGTCAGACCCTCTCATACTCAATTCATCTTTAGGTTTCAGCTCAAGCCTGGGGAAGAAAAGACCCTCATCTGCCCTTTATGGTTTATTCGGAGTAAATACGAGACTCGGTTCTCTGGCTTTGTATTTCTTGTCGGTAGTGAAGACATTAAGGCTGGTGTTTCCGCTCTCGCCTGCCGCATGGATGATACCTTCGACGATCAGGTCATACAGGTCCTTAGCCGGAGGTTTTCGCCCATTTTTTGGACTAAAGATTCCATACCTGAAGATGTATGGCGTTTTATTGAATTGGCACCTATCAAAATAGTGATTTCGCTGTCGGCGATATCTTCTCACTGTAAGAGACGGCTGGAAACAAAGGGAATAACTCTAATAGAAGTTGATCCGCATACACCTTATCTTGAAAGGGCGCTGCAAGATACCGTCGATAGGCTTCTATCAATCACGCGGCAAAAACAGATCGTCACAATCGTCCCGCCCAAGCCTGAATTCATGATTTGCGGTGCTCTAATAGCCTCATCCCACGGATATCAAATGTTAATTGAAGACGCTAACTTGAATGAAGAGTTAAAACACGTATCTCCGTCATTCGTCGGTATCTGCAAAGAGAAGGGGCATGTAGCCCCCACCGCAATCATCCAGGACTTAACAACTCAACGTATTCCACACACGATCTATTATGAGGACCGTGTATCTCTGTTTGAGGGGACGGCTAACGCGCTTACAACATTCGGCTCAGAAGCCAACATACAACTTGATGCTTTGCTTGATCCTACCGATGCAAATAAACGATTCCTCGAAGAATTATTTAAGGCGACCGATGAGGGTGCATCTCCGGAAGATGTCTTCTTTCTCGTACGACCGTTTGTCAATGCGCCCCCCCTATTTGTTGTCGCATCTTATGATCCGAACCATCTAAACTCCGCTATCTCAGCTGCCAATTATGCCAAGAGTAAGAACGCGACGCTTTTTCTTCTTCCAGACCCCTCACTACCCGTTAAGGAGCGGTTACGTCTGTTACTGACTGAACTGGGCGATTTTCTCCGGGAGGAAACAGCAGAGGTTTGGTATGCGCTCTTACGTCTTCTTTGTTGCAAGGCAATCATGGAAGGCGAGGATCTGAGGGTTCTCCGCCTATCTAACTCCGAAGTAACAGGAGACATAAGTACCGTACCATTCATGTCTGTTGATGAGGCGAGATGTTGGCTGGGCCAGCACTTCCCAGAGGATATTGAGTTTCTTCGCGTACAGTCGTTTGTACCACTGCAACTTGAAAATCAAATAAGGGAGTTCCGCCGTAATTACCTCGGCTTGATACCGCCGTCTCTAATGGAGCGACTTCCTAAAGGTAGCTTGGCCCCTTTTGAAGGAGTTGTGACCTCGTTACTCTATCAAATAGGCCATGAACTTAGGAGTGAAATTCCGGATCTCCTATTTATGGCTTTTATTTCCACTGCAAAAAAATCTTTACTTTACTTCCCATCAGATCCAATTGTCCCACTTGAGTTATTACTCCTTCCAGACGAGTCTTCCCTCAGCACCCTCCACTCCTCATGTCCTTTTGGAAGAACGGTCTCTAACCATCCTAATGATGCCCCACTACAGTGCGGGTATACTGTCCTTCATACCTCCCAGAACCCCGGCTTTCTGAGCGGGCTCATGATTGCTGATCCAACTTGCGACCTCGACGCATCGAGGGCTGAGGCTGAAGCCTTAAGCAACACACCTGTGTTTTCTTGGACCAGACTCCTTGGAGAAGAAGCAAATAAGGGTGCTGTCGTGCAGGCATTGCAAGCCGCAAAACTCATCTATTTTACGTGTCACGGCGCCTGGGATGAGGAAGGAGAACCGTATCTACAAATGAATGATGGCAGACTCTACGGGGATGATCTACCTGACATGAAAGGCCAGCCCTTAGTCATTGCAAATGCATGCTTGTCTGGTGCCGACCAGGGATATGTCAGCGGAGGCTCTTTAGCGTTAGATTTCATAAGCAAGGGTGCCCTCGCATATATTGGCAGCACTTGGCGAATCGACTCAGCAAAGGCTGCCACTATGGGAGTCGGCTTACTTGACGGCATTTTGGAAAAACCCATCGGAACTGCCTTATTCACAACCCGCTCTACGAAGATGCTTGGCGATTTCACGGCACTATCCTATGTCCTCTATGGTGATCCAACTGTTCCCATCTTTGAACCCCTAACGTTCGCAGTGGAGGCCTACTACTATGCTAGATCATCCGAATACTTCCTCAGAAATGGTCAGCTTGAGATTGCAGAAATCCTTAACCGGAAAGCTGCTGCGTGCTTCAATGCTATGAGAATTGAGTTCCTCGCCAGGTCAGAATGCGACCGAGGTAATTCCGCTAGTTGGGAGATGGCGGCCAGGAATGCATCGCACGTTCAACAGCAGTTGCTGGCTGAGTATCATATACTGCGGTTTAACTTGGCGGATACCAATCAGGAAAAGATCGATGAACTGAGATCCGCTATGACTGCATTGGCCGAAGGCGAGAAAAGGTTTCCAGAGACCCTCTGGTTTCGCGGCAGGCGCAACGGGTTATTGGGCATTCAATCCCTGATGCGGGGAAATAGCTTAATAGAGTCAGGGGCTCAAGCGGCGGATGAAGCATGTAAAGAGTTCGAGCAGGCCATCTATTGTTTTAGCCAAGCGATCAAAGAAGAGTTCGGCGACCGAAATAAGACGGTTTTCTTAGCCCACACAAATGAGGCTAAAGGTTTAATAAACCTGTGTAAGGGGCTTCAAGATTTTAAGCGAACCCGAGAAGCTTACGAATGCTTAGTAGAATCAGCGGACAACTTCCGAGAAGGAAGTATTCGCTCGGCCGATCTATCCTTGAAACGTAGGTTGTTTAGACTACAGGCCCTACCCATAGAGTTGTTAATCCAATGGGATACGGACATGTTAACCCACTTGGACAATGAATTAGTCTCTAACAGAATCTCACGCAGTCAATATGAAGAAGGTAAGATAATGATTAATAAGCGTATGGAGCAATATCGTGAAGTTATCAAAGAAACACAGTCTGAGGGGGAAGCCTGATAATGAGAGTGGAGATAGTGATTCACCCAACAGAAATGACAGCTGATGAGTTGCTACGCCACTTAAACGCGGCTCTGGATGAATCGATTAAACAACAAGCTTTGGTTCTTGATAAACGAAAACCTCGATTCCGCGAGTTAGACACGGCAGTTGTTGTGGCGACGATCGGTGTCATTGGCGCCAGTCTGGCTTCTCTAATCAATGCAATATTTGCTCTAGCTAAGGAAAGGGCTTCGCAGAAGATCGTCTTGCAATCCCAGAAGGGGTTGAAGATCGAGTTCCCCGCTAATCTTGGGAATACGGAGATTGACACGTTGATTGAAAAGGTCCGAGCTATGGATGATGAAAAAATTAGTATACGGATATATACCGACAAAAACGGCATACTACGTTGAGATGACTCTCTCGTCACAATTGCATATAAGCGAAGTAACGGCTTTTCGGAGAGTGGCAGGAGTCTTGGTGTAACCACCATAGAACTTGGAAAGTCTTGCATGACAAAACACTCAACACCTCAGCCAGCAGCGAATCTAAAGAAACTAAAGAAAGATCATGAGTTGCTAATGCAGCGTATCAATCAAATTCGTCCTGATGCGGTTGGCACGTTCAGTGCGGAAAGCGATGAAATACGAATGATTTGGCCGCTCTACGAGAGCCTTCGGCAAGACTTAGCGAGACTTGACAACGACTTATTTGGCGGTCTCCGCAATTTTACAGTTCCTGAACCTCGCGACGTAGACTATAGCTACCACTTCAAGAAAGCATTTCATGTCTCGGATCTACGGCCCGTGCTCAACGAGCTACGACAAATACAGGGTTACATCGAAGTCTATGAGCAAGCATTACCGGCGTCCAGCAGGCCCGTTGATACTTTAGAGACGCTTGGTTTGTTAGCTCAACGGTTTAATAAGGTTGCGCGACAACTGCGAAAACGACATGCAAGCCGGGAAACATTGAAGATTGAAGATGAATATGACGTACAGGATTTGTTGCGCGCTCTCTTACAGATTTTCTTTGATGACGTTCGACCGGAAGAATGGACTCCAAGCTATGCCGGCAAGAGCGCACGAATGGATTTCTTGATCAAGAATGAGAGGGCTGTCATCGAAGTTAAGAAGACCCGCTCGGGATTGGAAGAGAGAGAAGTCGGTGATCAACTAATTATTGATATTGAACGCTATCGTAACGCGCGTCCGGACTGTGAACTGCTTTATTGTTTTGTTTATGATCCAGAGGAACGAATTGCTAATCCAATTGGTTTGGAAACAGATCTTTCTAAAAAATACGGAGATTTAGCGGTAATAGTCACTGTCGAACCAAAAAAATGATGTTCCCATCTTTTCCGTCTCCAATTTGTCTCGCCAACAAACGGATCAGCCGAACCGAAAATCGAAAGGCCTGATCCCAAAGAGATCTTCTTCAGACAGGGTGAGTGAATAAGCGATTCTCGGTAGTGCGTATTTTTAGGCTTCAACTATGGACCCGTTTTTGCTGACCCCGCCCGAGCCAGACACATCGCGCTACGGCCCGAAGTGTTGCAAAGAATGTTTTCAACATCCTTGGCTCCGTGATTTTGTTCAACGCAAATCGCTGGAAGTGGGCGAATGTGAGTTCTGCGAGGAAAGTGGCTCTCCTCTAATTAATGTCGGCGTACTCTACCCACAGTTTATCAATCTGCTCTCACTGTACGAGCCAGTGAGCCCAGACAATACAAACTATGGCGCTGACAACGCGTGGAAAGCCGGCGAACCTTTGGATTTTCTCATCCAGGATCAGTGGGACATTTTCGCAGAGCGGCTCGATTTGAACGGCACCACTATTAACTTGTTAGAGGCAATCATTGATGCGAGGCTCACTGGGGAAGAGTGGAATGCACTTTCTTATGATAGCGACGAGAGGCGTTTTGATCGGGATGAGTTGTACACATACCGTCGCATGTTTTGGGATTGGTCGCGACAGGACGAGTGGGTAGAGTACATATGGGACCGTGGAACAAACAAAGTCGAACCAGGTCAAGTGATTTCTAAGGCCGAGTTGGAAAGAGTCAGCATCGGGACGATCCACTCCGGCCAAATTTTGTACCGCGCTCGCAAAGGTTATGAGGTTGATTCGTTAGGTCAGCGCCAACCATATACGGGCACTGCGATAGGAGCGCCCCCGGCCGATAAGCGTCCTGCCGGGAGGGCGAACGTCGAGGGACAGGCGGTCCTATATTGCGCTGATCAGTTTGCGACCGCGGTGGCAGAGACGAGGCCCGCGCGAGGCCTGGCTGTGTCTGTAGCCGAACTTCGCCTCACCAGAGACTTGCGAATTATAGATCTGGTGCAAGCTCCTCCTCCAGTAAACCCTTTTGTGTTTCAGATTCCAGAAGACGAACTAAGGTTTCGAAATGTTTTGCTCGACGAAGTTGAGTTGATTCGGTTAATGCGTGAGATTAGTGTGAAACTGAGTTTACCGCTGAGTCGGGACGACACCCCAGGTGATTACAAACAGACGCAAGCCTTTGCTGACATGGTCAGGTATCACGGATTTGACGGTATTCGTTACACGAGCGCCTTGCAACCCAATGGGACTAACGTCGTTTTATACAATGTCGACGATGCCGAAATCCTTAATTCGAAACTTGTTCACATTAAGGAGGTGAACATTTCGTATGAATAAGGTTCCTTTTGTTCCGATGCTGAAAGCGTGGTTCCCATGTTGGACGCGTGTTATGGACGAGCAGCGCCGGGTGATCTGGAAGCGCAATTCGGCAATTCTATATTTGACAGATAACTAGTCGTCGAGCCATTCGATTGACCGATCATGCCTAGCTCCTACCGGTGACGCTTGTCCACCACATTTCGGGCGTCTTGCGAACAGGTCGGCTTGTAGTTTTTCCTCGATAATTCCTTGAGCGGCCTTCACACGATGAGAGAATTTGATTCCAAAACTCGAAGATATTGGCGGTCTTCCAACACAATGCAGAACTTACCAGACTAATTGATTAGCCCGGAATGGTAGCTGTTAATTAAATCCTTCTATGCAATCTTTTTCTTGAGATTCATGCTCGTGTTTCCGCAACCACAACGAACTAACTCCGGAGTTTCACGATCGGGCGAAACACGAACATACTCGCCGCAATCAGCGCAGGTAAACTCTGAGAGCAAATCCTGAAACGACTTTACAACGGGCTGGAAGTCTTGTTTGCCCAAGTTGTCCCAGGAATTGAAGTGCACCGCTACATTAACCTGCCATTGTTCAACGTTAGACGAATTTACCGTTGATGAGAACTCTGACGATCGCGTGGAAAGCTGTTCAACGAGTTCCTTCTGATTCCACGAATTCGCGGCGTCCTTCGCTCGTGAGAACAGTTTTCGCATGTAAGAAATGGCCGAAGGAAGTAGTTCTCCCAGCTGATAATGTGCATCCCCGCGAAGACCAACGGGCGCGTGCAATCGATAACACAATTCCGCTGATATATATTCAAGGTAGTGTCGTAGCAGTGCTGCAGCAGAACGCACATCATCCGCAGCCAAATAGTCATCGATCTCGGCCCACACATCCCGCTCGTCCCATTGCGTTGGTCCGTGATCGACACTCCAGTTCTTGAATTGGACTCGTCCTCCGATGACACCCTCCGTTGACATGTGACGAAGCCAGATCGGGTCGTGTGTGGTCATTACAAACTGAGTGTTAGGAAACTCCTTTTTGAGAAGCGCGCAGACTTCCCGCCGATGACCCGCATCTACCGACATCAAGACATCATCCAGAACGGCAAAAGTAAACTGTTCCTTCTGCAAGTGACGCATCAACGCCAGATATAGACACAGACCCATTCCGTCCTGATGACCCTCGCTATGATAGGCGCCAGGAGGAAAGAAACCGCGACCATAAAAGTCCACATCGAAGCCCAATTTGCCTATCGAGGGAATCAAGTGGGCGCTGAATTTCTCTTCATCATCGCGGTTTACAAAACTGTAAAGCCGTCCGAAATCAGCCTCTACTTGTTTGTAGATGCCCTCAAGCACGTTGTCCTTAGCTTTAGCATACACGTCGGAAACCCGGCGTGCTGTTTGGGCTTGATCACTCGCGATTTTCTTTTTACGCATCGCGTCGCGCCAGACATCGAGCCGCTCCTGAGCAACCGTCAGCCACTCACGCGCAAGGTCTTGTTTAGTCGGCTCAGGTAGCCCCTTTACGATGGTTTCAAAGTCATCAATCGCATCAGTCACGGAGTCAGGCATTAGAGTAAGGCTAGTAAGGGCGGCCACCGTGTCTGACAACGGCAAAAGACCCCTAATTTGGGTGGTCGCTGTCGCATAAGTTGAACTCTGTTGCTGTACAGCATCCATTGAAACTCGCTTGGAGGAGAGTTGCGCGTGTCGGATAAGCGTCTCCATTGAAGACTGAGCTTTGTGGAGTTGAACGATCAGCGGGGCGAGTTTTTGTTCCAACGCCTTTCGCTTCAAAGAAGCCTGCTCCAAGCGTGAAATCTTCTCTTGAACATGTTTTTTCAAGTCAACCGGATCCCAAACCGTGTCGCAGAACGGACAGAGTTCGGCTTCTATGAGTTCGAGTCCAGTTGCATAAAAGGTTTCTCGTTTTACTGTCGCCGAAACTGCTGGATCTGCAGCGAGAAGCGCGATTTCAAGCTTTGCCTCGTCAACTAGCCTCATCGCCGATATGCCCGTAATGTCATTCAAGGCATCGCGCGCGGCTTGTATATCAGCAAGAGCTTGCGCTTTGGGAATACGTTGCGGTTGAACTGCCAAGGGCGTCGCCATTCCGTCTTTCAACGACGTCGTTTCAATCATATCCGTAAGCGCAGGCAAACCAAGGATTGCTCTCTGAGCGTTGGCGGCGGCAAGCAATTTGTCCCTTGACACTACCGACAGGTCTAATGTGCGAAGGAAGCTCTCACGCGCTTGAGCGGCCGTTGTTTCAAGCCAAGGCAATTGGCAGCTCGCAAGTGTTCGCGATTTTCTGGAGGGCTACTCTAACGTGCTCGATTTGGTCCAGATGCAATAACGCTTGAACTTCGTCAGCACGCTTGCCCGGAGTTGCAAGAACGTACCGAATTAATTCCCTTCGACAAAGCACAATCTCGGGGTGAGACTGAACATACTTGAGAACCTGCTCGATTTCGACACTCGCGGGGCTGGCAAGCATTTTTGTTGGCGCGCTAAGTCGCCTCTCAAGAGTGACGCCTTTTTTCAAGCTGGGAATAGTAATTTTTACCGTCACACGTGCTTTCTCGGGATTACTCCGACTATCTACATGTGGACCATGTTCTTTGAGAGATAATTCTCCTGTTCCCTCGCCAGAAAGCCGGGATATATTTCCTGTGAGCACAAACTCAAGGGCATCAACCACACCACTCTTTCCGGTGCCATTGGGCCCGCAGATGGCGAAGTTCTTCCCTCCAAACTCGAGGGTTAAGTCTCGAATGCCACGGAATTCCTGAATGTGAATGGAGTCGATTCGAATCATCGGAACTCTTCACCGAGTACTGCTGCTCTGAGCGCAACTTCATTTAGTAAGTGATCTTCCAAGAGGACCTTGTGCAACCGCGAGACTAATTCATCCGACACCTGCGCTGCGCGCAGGTTTTCGATGAACTGTTGAAAGACCTGTGTCGGCACGTCTTGAGTTTCTGAGTTGGGCGTTGAATCTGTCATCGATTAATACATCGTGAGCGGTTTAAGTCTCTGAGAAAAGCATATAAGAATGTGAGCGCTCCCTCCTAACAAGTCACGATTTGGCTAAGAGTCCATTACGTTCGCAATCGGATTCCGGTGCTTCCTTCGCCAACCTTCCCAGCCTGAAGCATGAAATCAACTTCGCGGTTAATTGCTTCATCCAAAAGCGCGCCGGTGCGACTGAATCCAAAGACCGCCCTTACCTCCTTCACGCGTTCATGACGCGAGAAAGCATGGCCTTCAGCAAGAATTAGGGTTATGACCTCACGGTATTCCTCGGGAGCGACACGGTTTGCGGGAATCTTTGTTCCCAAACGTGAGCGAACCGGAACTTTATTTGGCGTGGAAATGCTCCAGTAGAATTCGCCGCGACGTTGGATCACGCCACGGTTCTCCGCAGAACGGCACGCTTCCATTATCCGTGATTGAATTCTCGGTCCCGCTCGTTGGCCCCACATTGCGGCAACTCGGGAGGCAAGATCAATCTGGTGAATCGGTGATTCGGTTTCGATCACGAGAACCGAAGCCTTCACCAGGTCTCCTAGCGGCGCAGCCAACAGTTGAGAATTTAGATAGTATCCACCGGCAGCGGTGGTGACATAAGGCTCCGCGACGGGCCTTTGATATGGCTTGCTATCGAGTGCAGCGGCCCGGATGTCGGCAGCTTCCTGCCGGAGTAATTCCGACTCTTCCGCAACTCTAATTTCGTCCTCTCTGGCAACACGTTCGCGCGCTTCCTTTTCAGCTTGCGCCTCGTCTATAGCCTTGGTCTTCGTAGCCTCGATTAACGTTAGTAATCGGGCGATTTGACCTTGACGATCTTTGAACCAGTCTGTTGACCAGACTCTGAATATGGTCCAACCACGTAATTCAAGGACTTGCTGACGAAGCCGATCTCGATCTCGTGCGGTTTCTGAATTGTGATAAGCGACCCCGTCACATTCAATGCCACAAAGAAAACGGCCTGGCGTGGCATCGTCCAGCACACCAAGGTCGATTCGATATCCAGCAACGCCAACCTGAGGGACTACGGAAATGTTGTGTCGAATCAATTCGTTCATTACATCGATTTCAAAATCCGAGTCCGCTTTGGATGTGGCACCGGCAATCGTACTTTCAAGTCGACCGTGCTCCGCATACAGAAGGAATTCGCGAAGTAGTTTCGGCCCAAGTGACGCCGTAGCCGCCAAGTTGATTTCATCGCCTCTCATTGACGAAAACACACGCATGCACTGACGAGCACGGGTTGTAAGAACATTCAATCGTCGCCATCCGTTTTCCGAGTTCAACGGGCCGAAGTTGTACCGTAGCTTACCGTCAGCCGCGCGAGCATACGTGACGCTCAAATAGATTACGTCTCGTTCATCTCCCTGGATGTTCTCCAAGTTCTTAACGAAGAAGGGCTCGAATCTTTCACGACTGAAAAACGGTTCTATGCTTGTTTCCTGGCGCCGGCGCAGCTCCAGCTCGTCCTGAATCGCCAATTGTTGTCTTAAGTTGAAAGTCCCAATGCCTAGCGATAGCGCGGATTCACCCCGTTGGAGTCGTTCATTTTGTTCTTTCGCGAAGCGAACTACGGCATCAGCAACCCGACGTGCTTCATTCTGGTTAAGCCCCTTTCCCTCGTACATTCCATCCGCAACATACTCGAATTGAAGACCGGCCGTCTGGCTATCAATTTCCACGCTCGGAAAGGTGTAGAGATCTTTGTCGTAGAAACTTACATTCGAGAAATTAATGAGAGATTCATGAGCGCTGCGGTAATGCCATTTCAAGCGGCTGTTAGCGGCGCCGGCGCCCATGAAATTCTCAAGGATGCTCTCAGAGTCCTCATAAATCGGATTTCCTTCGTCATCAAGTTGAACGTTAGCTTGCCCGCTCGTCACTTGAAAGAAGTTAGTCGGCGGCAACTGCTTTGGATCGCCAACGACTACCAACTGTGACCCTCGAGCGATTGCGCCAACCGCATCCTCTGGTGGAAGTTGAGACGCTTCATCAAAGATTACAAGATCGAAGCTAGAGTTTGACGCATCAAGCAATTGGGCGACGGTCAAGGGGCTCATCATGAGGCATGGCTTAATCGCTCTAATCGCGTCACCCGCTTGTTTCATTGTCCGTCTCAATGGCGCATGTCGCCGTTGTCGAGCCATTTCACGTTTCAGGTGTGGCAGACATTCATTGATGTGAGGTTGTTGCAGTTGGTGTTGCGTTCTATCGCGAAGCTGGCTAACCAAGGAAGCACGATTTTCGAGCAATACGCGCTGGTCCAATTGTTTGAACTCTGAAACTCGTTGCTCATGGGTTAGTGTGCTGAAACGTGCCAGCGCAGGCCGCTCCTGAATGACGGTGGTCAACCATTTCATGTAAAAGGAGCGAAGGAATGTCCGCGGAAGATCTTCGAATGGCAAGTCACCTTTTAGTACAGCAGGAATCAGTTCTGCAGCGAGTCCTTGCCCAACAACTTGCTTAGCTCCTTCAAACGCCGCCCATTGCGGACCGACATGCACGTTCACCAATAGATTCTCGATCCGAGATCTGATCTCCTTAAGCGATCCTTCATTAAGATAATTGTCAGGCCAGCCGACTACTTTTCTTAGCTTCTCAAGAAGCTCAAGGACACTATCTGCCTTCTCCTTGAGTCGCTCGACATCGGTGATATCTGGCTTAGGATTGGAAGCCACCTTCAACGCTTGACTGTCAAGAGAATGAGCAACACATAGCGCGCGCATTTCAACAACCCACTTGATGTATCCATCGAGCAAATCCCAGGATGAGGCTTCACCCTGCCAAAGGTCGCCGAACAGCTCACGTCCGGGCGCTTCCAATTGCGGAAACGAGGAACGTAGGTCTCTCAAACGATCGACCTGTTTCATCTCAGCTGCCTGGTCGATGAGTGCCGGGCGGTATGCGGGCAGGCGATAAGAAATCCATCGTCTCTTGATTGATCGATACCGACCATCGAGAAATGCGAGGAACGCGAAAATTCCTTCTGACTTTTGCTCAATATATGAAATGTCTTCGGCGTGGGACTGCCGAAGTGCGTCGTCAATTAGTTGTGAGCCAATTCTGGTTTTGAGAGCGGCGCACTCCCTCCCCGTCGCGATCAACTCCAATGCCTGCGCCGGAGGGGAGTTCCAAGCTTCATTAGTTAAAACAGCTAACGGAGCGCCAGGAGATTGTCTGATGACTGTGGCGATCTCTAATGCGACCTTAATATCGGATAAGGCATCAATGGACCGCAGGCTAAACCTTTCCTGAACTTGTGCTGAAGACTCAATCAGTTCCTTTAAGTCTTCAACTAGCTGCGAACACAAATCCTTTATCAGATCCAGATCCTGCTCGGTGTAGAACGTCTTGTTGGCATCCCTCCATGAGTGATTCGCTGGTACACCGATGGGGCCGGAAGTGGCGGTGAGATCTTCCAAATCGCGTATCGTTTGTTGTAGCTGATCATGAGTGACAGCGTCCGCCGCGCCTGAGTAAGTGAATCGAGGCGCGTCGATTACTTTGCCAAGATCACCATATGCTCGGTAAGGTGAAATCCCCAGAAGTCCAAACGGCGTATGGACCGCTGACACATAATCTGACAATGTTGTTCGGACTTGCGGAATGCGTTGTGTCGAAGCAGTTGGTGCGGCAATTCCTTGCAACGAGGCATCAAGTGCTCGTGCGATTTCGGTCATTACCGTTCGCTTGTTAGCTTTTGTTGAGTGCAATTCAAGGCACGAATCGCCTAAGCCCGCGTGCACAAGTCGGTTATGTACTACCTCCAAAGCAGCCATCTTTTCGGCTACAAATAACACGGACTTTCCGAGTGCCAGAGCCTGCGCGATCAGATTCGTAATCGTTTGAGATTTTCCGGTTCCGGGCGGTCCCTCTATCACGAGATCATAATTGCGTGCACACGCGGCAATAGCGCGGAGCTGACTAGAATCTGCATCAACAACCTGATAAGTCGCTTCTGGTGCAAACTCCTCGTCGAGTTGCATGTTCCTGATATCTTGCGGGAGGCCGGCAACTTGACTGCCTGAACGCAGAACCACTTGCTTGATCAGTCGATGTTGAGAAAAGGCCTCTGAGTTGGTTTCGAGGTCCTTGTACATTACGAGTTTCTGGAACGAGAAAAGCCCTAGATATATGTCCGTCGTGAGTGACCAACCGGTACGGCCCTTTATCAACTCGCTCACGGGCGTAAAGATGTTTTGAAGATCATAGTCTTCTGCTATTGATTGAGAGTCCGGTAACTCGGGGATACTCATGCCGAAATTGCTTCGCAGAAATTCCGCGAGCGCAGGATTCATTAGAGGGTCTTCGCCATTCGCGAGAAGTTGATAACCGGACCGCGCCGACGTTCTTTTCAGCTGAACAGGCAAAAGTATTAATGGCGCTTTGAATACGTGCTTCGAATCTGTCGATTCCGTGTAGTGAAGCATCCCTAACGACAGATAGAGAGTGTTTACTCCCTGCTCCTCGATACTCCCCCTCGCCTGTTCGTCCAGGCGGCGTAAGGACTTATCGAGCATTTCAGGTTTTGATGCTGTCTGTAACCAATCGTCGGTATATTTCTCGTCGAGTGAAGCTGCGTCGTAAGGAGCAAATTCCAGCCCCAGGCTCTCGTCTTCATCTTCGAGTTCGACGAGCGCCAAAACGTCAGCCGAAACATCGTGTCCACCGCTGGCGAAGGGGAGCTTTTCGTTTTGGACAGAGATCGTAAAGTTCTCGGGCGCGAGCGGCTCCTCTGAATCGACACCACCAACCGGCGCCACGTCTTCCTCGGCCTCAGTCGCTGCTTTAAAGCGCATGGTGCGCTCTTGAAGGTAGAGCTGTCGAAAGACTTCTGCGGGTTGCTCGTCGACTATCGCAATCGTCGACACCTTGTTCATGCGAAAGTTGAGAGCCCGATTGCGCTTAGTGAGATCCAGGAGTTTGCGCTTCCAATTCTCGATCGATGCTTTTATGCGAGAATGCTGCGAGTCCGCGTCGCTCGGCGCACCTGGTATTGATTCTTGTTGAGACTCAGGCTGGGACAAAAGAAAACTCCGCAAACGCTTAAGCGAGGCTTGGGATGAACGGTGCGAATAATGCCCTAAATCTTGAAAAAGTTCTAGTAAAATAGGGAACTGTAGCGCGAGAGCCAGTGACATTGAAGGGAGTCTTCATTGTGGCCCAAATCCCATCCCGAAGCACATCGAAGTATTCAGGACACTATTCCCGTACTCTTGGCTCTCAACGGGTAGCCGAGATCTTCGCAGACTCGTACAAGATCGCTTTGTCTTCAAAGAATCCGGACACTGCGCAAGATAGATTCGATTTAGCCGTGGAGACGTATCACCAATTCATGTCCATGGAACCTGCAAACGAAATCCGTGCAGCGGTACAGCAGGCGATGGGGGAACTGGTTGAATTATTTCCTATACAGGTTCTTGCGAACGAAGCTCTTGGATTACGGGAGAAGGCTCGAAAGTTGAAGACGCCGAAAAAACAACTAGACATTCTTAGGTGCGCTCGCGAAATCGTAGATCGTGGTCTCATTGAACACCCTTCAAATTCGGTGCTACAGACATTCGCCGCGGAACTGCAAGCTGAGATCTCCGACATAGAACTGGCGTGATTGAACTTAAAAGCGAGAGTGACAGACAGTTGTGATCATCAACGCCCTGCTTTGGACGATGGGAGCGGCAGCTTCTCTAAAGATTTGGGAATTGTTTTGGAAGCCGATCGATCAACCACAGAACTCTGGCTCTACGGCCGCCATTCATATCGAGCACGCTTAAGAGATCTGTGCGTTCAGGAAACCCGGAATCACAAGGATCCTCAGCAAATCGCTTATCGACTATATCGAGCCACTCTAGAAACCACATGAGAGCCTCTCTCGCGATCTGGCGACCTCTGCGCAGGTGCCCAACGTAGATCTTCTTTTGATCCAATATTTCTCGGTTACCGTGAACCAGGTTTGAGCGAAACGCATAGAGCTCTTTGAAGGCTTCGATTATTGCCGGCCTTTCTTTCCTGGTTTTCCCTGTAACACAAGCTACTCGACGAGCTAGCAGATCCGTGAGAGCTTCTTTGTTTTCACCCAATAAGGATTCAACCACGGCGATGTGCCAGAGCAATTGCTCCAAGCCTTCAGAGAAGAAAGCTTTTACTATGAAACCCAATGCCACGTCTACGAACTGCCAGTTCTTCTTAGAGGTCAGACGCGGGATGATCTCATTTAGGTGAGCTACTAGAGAGGCGAGCTGCGCTCTCTCCTCATCAGACATCTCCAAATACGAAGGCACCCAAACCTCTTCTTCACCATCCTCCCCCACATATCTCGGCTCCTCTTCAATTGGTGGAATTGCCACCGAGCTACCGGGATATGAGAACAAGTCATCGGTCATAGAAAGCACGGCAGGTACATGAAATCTGCACCAACCTTTGCCCGGCTCCCACTGAGTTTTCGAATTGCTCGAAGGCTGACCGATTGTTTGAATCGTTTGCCAATCGAATAGAACCAATCTTTTCAGGGCGTCCTCAATCGGTTTTGGGAACGAAGTGATTTCCTTCTGAAATGAGGGACTAAAATCCCAGTCGATTGGACCATCGGGAGATGGCCGCGGAACACGAGTGGTTATATCAAGACACCAATAGTCGGCTAGATTCTTTGATTGAATAATACTAGAAGGATAGAAAACTTTACGCCTTCCGTTTTCAAATATTTCGTCTATCTCCTCAGTGGAGAACTTTCTGATCGAAAACTCTCCCAAATCCAAATGTTTGACGCCAAAATCAATAGCATCAATCGGCGCTAGGTAGCGCACTCCTGGTCATTTCTTTCGAGACATGCTTGATATTTCTCAAGCAGATCTTCGGTATTCAGAACCTGTCGACCTGCATGGACAGACTCATAGAAACCGGTTCTGCGGAAAAAATTTCCCAGCTCGTACCGCCACAAATTCACGATCCAGATATCATCTGCGGAAAAAGCTCGTTGTGTTGCGTCGATGAGGTTCCGAAACGCATCAGTTTCTTCTAGTCTTCCAACCTTCTCGAGGAGAGCAGCTGCGGATTCGGACGTCGCTTGTTTAGCAGAAAATTCGGCAACCGTAAGGCCCACGTAATTACGGAAGGCTGCGCAGAGTTCGCTAGAAAGCATGCTCTTGGCCCATACCTTACGCAGGAAACTACCCGAATATCGCATAAAGGACAATCGCGACGACGACACTTTCCCCCAAAGTGAGCCCTTGTGATTGGCCAACCTCAAGCACGGTCGCCCAGCTCTTGCAATTTGGACATAGAGCAGTAAGAACTGTGTCGATCACTACCTGCTGAAAGGTATGATTACAAGTCTCGCAACGAAACGGTTTCTTTGTCATTTTGCAGTCCCTTCCTATTTGTGACTCGAATTCTGTCAAAGACATTTCTTGCCTTGACAACGAAATATCAGCACAGACAGATTTTGGGCGCTACAAAACTTCCATTTGTGTATCTTGTTTTTTGAGTCGGCGATAACCCCGCTTAACCCGCTGCTTTATGCTTGTCTTGAAAGGGCCGGCTATAGGGCGGCCGTGATCACGAGACCACTTAACCATGGCTTCAATAGCAACGCTCTCAAGGACTCCTTTGGTCTTAAGTCGAACGACTTCCCTAGAGAATTCACTTCGTGGAGCTCCGGGTGCTCCTCGGCCAATTCCTTTAGACTTGCGACTTCGTTTTGGTGCTAGACCAATTATTTCCTTTGCAATGGCACCGTAAGAGCGCTCGGTTTCGACAAGCCTTCGGCCTTTCTGTTTTTCCCTTTTTGCGGCTTCGATAAAGTGATATTTTTCGTCAGGACGAATCTCTTTTTCGTTTACATACTTACCGATTGTCCGGCCGCCGGGACTGTGAATATGCAACTGCTCTGCCCGCTCCCAAATTAACGTGAAGCCTTCTGCGGACCACCCAAACGTCAGCCCTAAAACTTCCACCCAATTTCCGACACCTCGCTTTGAGTAGCAGCTTCCATCAGGTGCCACGTAAACATCGCCAAGGTTTACCCTTCGTAGTTTCTTAGGCCTTGGTCTTTTTTCTGGCCTAAAACACGCTGATGAGCATTTGTGTTCGACGGTCTCTGTCGTTTCTCTCACCGTTTTAATACGGCTCTCCTGTGAGATCTTTTGAAAGTTCGTTTTCAACTTTCTCTCCTTTTAAGCCTCAGACTCCATAGGCGGCTTTTCTTTACTTTCTAACTCTCGCCAATGTTCGACGGTGGCTGGAGCTGGTCATCGGGCGAGTCATTGGTAAGCGGAATGTGCTGGTTTCTCTTGGGTAGGACGCTTACAAATGAAACATCGTGGTTCGCTTGCCTTATCTGTCCTCGGTGGAAAGGATTTCTTTGGCAAAGAAAGCCACTCAACATGGCACCTCGGGTCTTCCGGAATATCGACCATACTCAGCGATACGATTCGAGGGTTAACGCGGTGATAATCAACGCGGACGCCGTCGACATTGTCTCCAGGGATGTGCGCGCACACTCTAAGGCGTCTTTGCCGCATACGGAGCATGCCAAGGCATCGTATTCGAGCGTCGGACTTACATACCATTTACCGACTAGTTCTTTTATAGCAATCGGACATTTCGTATGAAATGCTGTTGCAGTTTCTATCATTGGACAACCGAATCGTTCGCCTTTGATTTTCCATGCGTTCACTAGGTCACGATGAAACTCCAAGTTCGTAGGAATCGCTTCCATTGCGAAGTATATGAATTCTATGGATTGCGTGAGCTTCGCTTCGATATCGCGCGCTGACGCACCATTTGTGAGAAGAAGAAGTGCTTCAATATTGCATCTGCTCCCGGCGCTTGAATACAAATTCGCGGCGGCGCGCCTATACATCGATTCGTGTGATGCAACCCCATACTCATCATCAAATCGCAGAAATATTACACGCCCGCTCATTTCGGTGATCTCGACGTTGTTATCATCGTCTGGGCCCTTATCCAACCTCTCTATCTTTGATCTCACTTCTTTCAGCCGCGGATCGTTGTGCTCATAAAGATTCAACAACTCCAGGAATACTGATTCCGCCGACTTGTATGAAGAAACCGCCTTTGAAAACTCTTCCTCTCTGCCAGCTACGCGCGCGGAGAAGATTCGCTGGTAACCCTGAGCGAACAGAAGGTCCCTCTTGACTCGGAACAAGAGGTCGTCATTTTCTTCCTTGCTTTCAATAAGCATCTGCGCGGCTTGTTGTAAGTGATGGACGCTATCTCGAGCGTGGCGTAATTGTTCGTCAATTGAATCGGCGGCGTACTGTCTCATGGTTGCTGCTTGCGCAAGTACACGCTCGCGAAACGACAACACCGAAAGACGATGAGGCTTTGGCAGGGGGCTTAGGTCAGTCGAATCAAGAACTTCAAGCGACCGCAGATATTCATCCAACGCGGCACTAGCCGCCTGAGCTTGTAGTTGCGGACTACCCACCCCAAAAGCGTTCCAAATCTCACAGGCGCGACCAAAATGCGAGTCGGCAGCATCAATGGCATCCAGAGTTTTGGTTCTCTCGTCGTCCATGGTCGACTAGTCTTGGAGAGCTTTTGTAATTGCTTTGATACGTGCCGGAGTAGTCATCTTAGTAAGTTCACCCGCCGGTGCTTTGACTGTCCACTTTACAACGCCCTTCTCGTTTCGAATGTACAACTCAAACTGAGCTTCTGGAGTTAGATCTCGCGTGCGGTTCTGAATGAGTCTGAACTGAATTAGGTTCAAAACCAAATCCAAGATCTGAGCCAAGTTGGCGAGCCCACCTAGCTGTTGCAGCGAAATGATGATTGCTCCAAAATCAACATGAGCATGACGTTCTTCAATGTATTCTTTGGGCTTACCTTTTATGAGAACTACCTGGTTCTTAATCTCTTTCGCCGAGAGGTCCTTTGACATCGTCACAACATGAGGTGTCAATCTTTGAATCGGCTCACCCGAATGTCCCGAAGTAATCGGTCCGGGAATTAGTAGGACCGGTGTTTCCCAAAGCGCTGAGATCTCCGAATCGTTGTACCCTCTTAGATTGAGATCTGTCTCCAGTTCTTCGAGAGACTTTTTTTCAATATCGTTCATATATCCTCCAAATATAATGGCTCATGGAAGCAACCAACCTACCGATTCGATGTTACTCCCGCCGTAGCGAGCTTCTGTTCGACGCCAATTTGGAGATAGCTGCGGCGAATGTCGTTCACGACTCGTCGACTTGACCGAAGATCGACTACGCGTAGATGATCTCTATCGAAGACACTGCCGCCCTTGCCATTAGTTGCCGCTGTCGTATGGTGTAAGGAGCCAGAAATCTTGATTGGTAGTTCGTTCGTCACTTTTTCAGAGATCGAAATGGGATATCTTTGTCATCGTCGATAATTGCTTCTAGGATCTCACCGCTTTTCTTGCGAGATACCGCTCGGGCGTAAGCGAGTAGGACGTCGAGAGTCGGTTCCAAAAGATCGCGCTCAAACTTAGAAACATAGTCGCGCCCGATCTGGTTCTCAAGGCCAAGATGCCTCACCATTCCTCCCTGTGAAAGACCCAATTCTTGGCGAATCAGGAGCAGCTTTTCAGCAAGCCTGGCTGGCCTTAATCGCTTAGACTTCGAACTCTGTCGACTTTTTTGTTTCCCTGCCATCTCAGGATTCCCTCCTGAGAAAGCAGTGTTGATTTGTCTGGTCTAAACTCTTGCCTTTAGAGATGTACGTCTCTAAAATACGCCCGAAATAACAATCTGCCGTTTGGTAGAGCTTGTAACTCCTACCGGCAGCTTCCATCGGTGGACGCAGGGCGGTGTGGCATTATATTCAGATCAGTTTTCAAAGAAGGACCGGCTGTAAAGATATCAAAAGATCAATCACATCGGTAGAGCACAGTCGACAGTCATGTCTACGAAGGACCATAACGAGACATTAGTTGGAATTCATTTGTTTATCGGCAGTGTCTTCACGCTTGGCCTGATTGGTTCTCCCTGGATCATTGCGCGAAATTTCAGGGACGTGGGAATGATTCCGCAGGCAATACTCGTCTTTGGAATAGTGTTCCTGGTGGCGGTACTTATGTTCTTAACGGCAATCGCAATGCGGCGACAAAAGCCGGTGGCGCGAAAACTAGGGTTAATTGCTGCAGCCGTATTAATAATTATCTTTTGGCCGGCTGGCGTATACAGCTGGTGGTTCTTTCACCGCGAGGGTGCGAAGAGAATGTACGGCGTCAAACTGGATTAGGTGACATTGGCACAAGATAGCAAAGCTAACACGAAGGAAGCATTCGTGACGGAGGGGAACCTTCGATTAATCGCGTCGCTGAACTTGTAAGTGTAAAGGGCGATCATCGAGCGCCTTATGATCCACGGAGAGCTTGGTTACCAGTTAGGACGCCGACGCTTAATTGGACGGAAACACTCGCAGGATTACTTATCGCAGGTTGAGCGGAAGGCAGATTCGGAATTGTAGTTTCATATTCCGCAGTGACAGATGGCATTGACGAGAAACAAAACACGAATCAGCGCTCGACGTGTGGCAGAGATCCTTGGTTGTTCAGAGAAGACTGTCTATAACGGTGGCGCTGGCACCGATAAACTTACGAAAATACGTAACGGCCGCCGCCAGGTCAGATTCATTCTTGAAGAAGTGATCGCGCTAACTGAGCGTCAAGAACGACAAGCACAGAAAGCGCGTGACAGACACGCGAAAGTGCAGGTCCAATGGGAGAAGTAATGTAGTGCCGCTCTATTAGATTCAGCGTTACGAATCGCCTTAAAAATGACTTTGCGTCATGTTGCGTCAGTGAAAACCGTTTCTGGAATCGGACCCACGTTTTGGCTTCGCAAAAGGTAGCTCGTCCTGGTCGCAACTGCCGGCCAAATGCGTTTGGGCCAGTCAATCAAGAAGTAGTTATTGAGTTGGTCGATGAAGAGCCAACAGAAGAAATGATATCTGCTGCCGAACGTTTTTGGGAAAAGGTTTTTGCGGAGCTACTACCTGCAGAAGAGAGTTCTGCAAAAGCGAAGCGTAAGAAGCAATGACGTTTCAGAGGGACTTGTTCCTTGACTGAGCGTCATCGTTAAGTGTTCAAAAAGTCACGTGCTTTCGAACAACGGTACATCTTGGCTGCTGAGCTTTCTGTTCGCTGGAGCGTTTCACGCAGCAGTAACCATCACGGACAGTTGGATTCAGACGTGTTAACGCCTCGCGATTCGGAAGAGCTGTTCGATTCCTTCGCAGCCAAGTTGAAGCGTTTGAGAAGGCTGCTCTTGAAAGAGAAGCGAATACCTACAGCGAAGCAACTGTGATCGCTCGATTACGGGGGTGAAGACTCTCGTCGGAGAATGAGCTGAATATGTCGAGCAAGATTACGGAAAAGAAATTCAGTCTGGAGGAGGCGGCTGCGATCATCGGTATCAGTACGTCAGGGGTAAGACTGTTGCTCAATAACTGCAAACTCGGGTACTACCAGTCAGGGAAAAGACGCATAATCGGAGAATCTCATTTAACCGAATATCTAACCAAGACTGAGCGCAACAAGACCAAAGAGAAGATCTACTGATAAGTAGGTGGGTCATTAGAGGAATGTCCGCCGAAGCTCTCCCGAAGGCTGGATCAAACGATTATTCAAAATATTTTTCCACCTAAATAGGTGTCCAAATATCCACGAAACTGACGTATTCATGTAAACTACTTCAATTACACCTGCCTGAATCTTTCGTCGCTATTTGGGCATCAGTGATGGTCGACCATTCTATTGTGATAGGGATATCGTGGGGCGTTCTCGTAGACCGATCCCGAAATTTCTTCCCGGAAAGCTTTACCGCATTCGACTATCTCTGAAGCTCACTCAGAAGCAAATGCTCGAGCGTTTGCAAATAGGACTCGCTAGAGACCCCGATCCACTTACCGGCCTATATCCAGGCCACATATCCGAATATGAAAGGGGCATTCGAGAGCCACCTCTGCGAGTTCTCTTAGAGTATGCGCGGGTCGCTCAGGCGCCCCTGGAAGTACTTGTCGATCAATCGATGTCGCTTCCAAATGAATTCACTATTCCTTTTCATCCCTCGATGCTCAAACGGCCTAAGAGGAAGCGCGTCACAACGCGTGTAGAGTCTTACAAAACGAAAATTGAGGGTTCTCAAAAACCCAGCCTCGGGTCTTTCAAGCGCAAACCTAAATAGGTGCGCTGTTGATACTATCGCGCTTTTTTCCTCGCCTGTTTTTCTTGTCACCGACAAGCCAAATGTGTTTTAAGGCCCACGTCAGCGATCGGGATTTGTTCGAAAGCCAGATCACATTTTCACGTTCACGTGGGAGGTCAGAATGTCACGGCAAGCATTTCGATCAGTCGATCTCACTAGTCACCAAGTCGAATCAAACTCTTCGAACGGCAACGCTCGTAGAATACACACGTTCTTCCATAACGGTTTCATTGTCGAATTACCGACACGCTGGATCAGATCGATATCATTCGAACCCAGGTACTCACCGTTAACAGTTAATCAATATGCACACAACGCGAAAGACTTGCTTCTTTGGCTTCGCGAGAGTGATCGCTATCAGGGTTTGTCCCTCGATGAAGTGTTGGCCGTAATTAGTCGTCGTGATTTGCAAGAGTGGATTTTGGATCGAAAAGCAATCCACCTAAAAAGCAGCACACTGCGCAATAGAGAGATCGCGGTGAAATTATTTCTCGAGTGGCTCACAACTCAAGAAGCTGGCCGGGTTCGCACTCTCGAGAACACACCTTACAGGACAGGAAAGTTAATTTCGCCGGCTTCCCATCGGAGGAAACCGCAGTACATTTCTGAAGAGATGATGATCCGTCTGCTCAGTGGTTACCATAACGAAAGCGAACGCTGTTTAGCTCACACGATGTTCGATACGGGACTTCGAATATCGGAGTTGCAACGCTTACGGAAACGAGATTTACCAGATCCAACTTTATTCCCTAACGGATTGAAGTATTACCCACTGAGCGTTCAAGGATCGAAAGGTCGCGGTGGTCAGCTCAAAGAACGAGAGGCGCTCATTTCAGGCCCGGTCCTGGCTCGAATTAGTAGATACCACAATACCGCAGAGTATCGCTTTTCTCCTTTTTGGCAACATGGAGATCCAGATAAACCTGTTTTTTTATCAGTGAATGGCCGGACAATTTGTCCAAGAAATGTCCGAGCTCAAATGGACCTAGCCGCCGTGCGAAGAGATTTACTTGCGAGTCTATTTTCCCCACACAGACTCAGACACGGTACAGCATTCTCTATTTTGAAATCTGACCTTGGCCGAGATTACTTCGAGAAACTCTTTCTGGTTCAGCAGCTGTTCGGTCACAAATCCATTACCACATCTGAGATCTACACCGCTGTACCCCCCGCCGTTCTGGCGAAGCTTAACTCTGATCGTGTCGTTACAGAAAAGTACGACGAAGCGAATCGTATTTTCGACGCAACTTATCTTGCGCCGGCTAAGCATAGCGAAGTGAGAGGTCATCGAAATAACTAAGGAATGATCCCGAAAGTTGGCTTTTGAGGAGGTCAAGTGCCAGCAGGACTGAAAGCTCTACCTTTTGCCGATAGAAACGACCGCGATTTTGAGGAGATGACTGCCCGCATCCGACAAGGATTGGAGTCAATTCGAAAGAACAGATCGTTGGACCCGACGCAGGTGACGCTGGCAAAGCTTGCCCAATGTTCTCGACGGACGCTTAGCCTGAGAATCTGGCCGATTGAAGAATTGAAGAGGATTAAGGAAGCTCGCCCGCGTTATGAACAACCACCCACGTCTGACACAGCGATCAGTGTCAGCAAATTTCATCAATGCCTATTAGAAAAGCAAGTTAAAAATTATCAAAGGCAAAACGGGGAATTATTTGACCGAGTACAAGATCTCGAGGAAGAAAAATCTAGATCCGCTCTAGCGCTAAGCACGCTCGAAAATGAGCGGGATGTATTGAAGGAAGAAGTAGAGCGGTTAGAAAAACAATTACGAAGGAGCAAACTGCGCCCACTCTGACTTATTTGCAAGTTGAAAGTAAGTCAACGTCGAATAAGAGGATCGGAGCATGAATCTTAAGAGCCGACTACCCGAGCCCACGCGAGACAATCCGTATGCTCAATTGGATTGGATCTTTAATGACAAGGCCTCCCTGTATTCTAATCCGGGATCGGGACAGAATTATGCTTCAGCGCTTGCGTTCTACAAGCGCTTTCTAAGACACACCCATAATTACAGCGCCAAATTGGAAAAGGATCCGCGATTTTTTCTGGCACGAGAATGGGACATATTTGCGCTTCATAAGGTGAAGGCTTGGATCGACGCTACGAATGTTGCCGGCGAAAATGGCTATCTGACCTCCTACACCATTCTCGGCACCATGAGCAGCCTAAGGCAAACCATGGCACATGCTTATGAACACTCCTACATCGAAAAGCCAGTGATTAACGTTTTTGTAGCAGGGGCCGTACGTGAGACTACTTCTCGCACGGCATATTCCCTCGACGAGTACGAACAAATATTTCAAGTGCTCACACCTCTAATCAAGTCTTCTAGGGACCTGCTCAAAGCTTACGTTCCGACTGGAAGGGGCCGAGATCCAAGGAAGGTGCAAAGAGCCGACATAAAGCGTGGCAACAGATTGATGGGCCAGGGATGGAATTGTTGGGGTGTGAATGAGGAAGGCACGATAGTTCGGCAGGAAGACAATCTACGCTGGTACTTCGAAAATGTTATGAACTGCATTCCGCTATCAGTAGCAGCAGCGAACTTAAAACATCTGCAATTCTTCCTCGCGGCTGCACGGTTGCATGGCGGAGTAAAACAACTCTACCGTAATTGGGGCGTCGCATATTCGATCAGCACCGACGTCATTTTGCCCCTGCTAGTTGAACTCACTTCTGAAACGGGATTGAACGTTGAATCGGTGTTAACGCTTAGGCGGGATTGCTTTAAGGAGGCTCACCCTCTCACTGGTTTGCCTTTCCTCGAGTATACGAAGCCGCGAAGCGGTGGAGACAAAGAGCTGCACACGTCGCTCTATGATCGTGGCCAAGATTCTCTCGGCTTAAAGCAACGCCAATCACGAATTATTAGTAACTCGATCGAATCAATACTCAACTTAACCGAACCGCTAGTCGAACGGGCCAAAAAGGATGATCGAAACTACCTGTTCCTGTTTGAACCAAGATTTAGCCAATCAACAGATCCCGTTCAGAGGCTGACCGTATCGATCGTTCATGACTGGAACCTAAAAATGGTCAAAAAGCATAATCTGCGAGCGGATAATGGGCAGCCTTTGAGCTTTAACTTATCCCGCTTTCGGCCTACCAAGATTACTGAGTTAGTGGCCCAGGGTTACGACTTCTTCGACATAATGGCAATGGCTGGGCATTCATCAATAGTCACAACCCTTTCATATATAGATCGGCTAAAGTGGGCCGGCGATTTCCATCGCAAAATTGAAAAAGCGCTAATCACGATCAAGCGCAACAAGGAAGAATATGATCGTCGCCCGCTGCCTATCGCCATCACGCAACGAGGTGCGCCCGGCAAATTCATCTTTAAGGCCCCAGTTTGTCACTGTAAGAATCCATACGATCCACCTGACGTAGTCCGCCAAAGCGGCAGCTACCATGAAGGTGATGCTTGCTCAAATTTCAACATGTGCCTTTCATGCCACAATGTATTAGTGACCGAAATGAACCTTCCAAAGCTCGTCGCTTATCGGAACGAGATTGATCGGGCGTTGACGAACGTCTCCGAGATTCCTCGGCAAGGCGAGCTCTATCAAAGAATGAAAATGATCTTAGACCAGATCTTAGCGCCCGATGTACTTTTCTCGAATGAGACGCTGGAGTGGGCAACTGAGTTGAGTCAGCTTCAAGACTACGATGTTTTGGATTCTTTCATCTCTAGAAGTGTGGAGTCCAGATAATGGCTAAACCGTCATCGAACTACACTTATACGTTAGACGATCAACGAGCGTTGGTGTCGGGGCAATTTCATTTTCATCCTGATTTACCTGTCACAGAGCGGTCGCGATTCGGAGATGGAGAATGGAACTGGTTTAACGAACGAAACCGGCGATTTAGGATTCTCCCTGAATCAAAATTGTGCGTTGATTGGTCCCGAATTACCGCCGGCGTCCGACGTGTGAAGCCGAGAGAGAAAAGAACTGCTAAGTCACGTCGACTATGTGTTCCCCAATTGCCGAAAGAGATCGTAGAGGATTTAAAACGTGTTTTTTTCATCATCGGACTGTTCCCATCGCTTATTCGCGGAAGCAAAGGTAGAAAAAAGCCGATAACCATAGTCCAAGAGGTCGCGCTGTGCGTTAACTGTTTATCATACGTACGTTCGGAAAGGCTTCGCACTCAACCTCGAAGTCAAATTAATGAACTAAGCGATTTTACATTGTTTGATATCCGAAAGGGCATTGAGACTTGCCCGTATGCAATCCGTGATCTGAAGAGCGTCTTGTTATTGTTGGCTGGAGAGGTTGTGCAAGCAAATTTGAAGCATGGCAGGTTACAGTGGAACACGCACGACATCAAGAGACTTCGTTGGCCGCAATCACGCGAGTGCAAACCCATTCAATCGCTGCCTGATGCCTTGTTCGCGCTCCTGTCGAATAGGTCAGCAGACCTGATGCTTGAGTTTCACCTCTTAATGGGCAATGCCACGGGAGATCCAAGTACAGAAACAGCGAGAACCAAATCAGACCAACGTAACTGGCCAAGGTTCAGAGAGATGTTTGAAAGCTACGTGATTAGACGTCAGCTTTTGCGCTCAAAAGGACCACAGTGGATTTCTTCTCATACGAGAGAGTTTACTAAGACGTTCGGCTTTGAACTTCGAGTTCTCTCCGAGTTTCTCCGGGACGTTCGTGTTGCGGCTTTTCAGATCATTCTTTTGTATACGGGGATGAGGTATAGCGAAGCGGCAAGCATTCAGCGGAGTTGTTTGATTAAGCGCGACGGCATAACGCTCATCAAATCCACGTTGATCAAAAATGAGCCATCCAATTTGCCAATTGATCAGGATGAATGGGTTGCCATACCAATTGTTGAAGATGCGATCCGAGCGCTAGAAGAGTTTAGTCGCTGTAACTTCAATGACTTTTTGGTTTCAAGTTTCGACACGGTCCGGGCCGGGGCCAATGGTAATCCGCTTTCGGTTAAGGGCTTAACTTTCTGTCTCAACAGCTATCTGGATAAGATAGATGATCGAGGGGTTTGGAAAGACTGGGAACTAACGCCACACCAATATAGACACGGTTTAGTAAAGCAATTCTCCGAAGCTGATGTTGGACTTCCATATATTACCCGACAGCTGAAGCACTATCATTCGCTCCTCTCAGAGCGTTCTTACAGGATAAATCCGACTACGACCATCTATGGAATGCAAAGACAGCGAATTGTCGCTAATGCTGTTGGCTTGCGCGCGTTCAGAAATGCGAAGACCAAAATAGCGAATGATCTATACGGTGAGGGCCGGCGATTCGCGGGTGGCGGCGCTGCGCTACATGTAAAGAGGACTGAGGCGTTCTTCGCTGGCATTGGCTTAGAGGGAAAGGCGCGTGAGAAATATATAGAGAAGTTTTCAAAGTCTGGTGGTAATGAGATTCGGACCGGAGTAGGTTATTGCCTTCGTAACCACGTCGATCCGGAGAAGCTAAAGGAGGCGCCGCCTCCGTGCATTGGAGATCTGAACTGCAATCCCCACACTTGCGTGCACTCAGTCGTGCCTGAAGGTCGTAAGGCCGATGTAATCGCGCGTTATCGCTACGCAGCCAAACAGATGGAGTCGCCGGATCAAAGTTATCTGAGATCCCATTGGGAAGCAGAAATGCAGGCCCACGCCGCCATGCTTCACCAGCTAGGGATTGAGATCCCAATTAAGATCTTGTCTTGTCACGCATCGATTTAAGCAGAAATTGCCCGCACAAATCCTTCCGATCTAACTAAGCACCGCCCTAATAACTGACGCGATTGCTTGGATTCATGTTTAGTTTTATTGTTGCATCGAAACGCGCTTGGCGTGTAGATTGTCGGAAAGAAACCTACCTCTTTCAATGGTTTCATAGGAGTCTACTTGACATGACTCTCACTCAGCATTCGGCCCCAGGCCCCAACGCTGGCTTCGATTATCAATTTGAGCGGGCACTCTATTGGCTCGCAAAGAGTCCGGCGGGATTTACGATTGGTATCGAGACTAGTGACGATGTTTCGATTCAAGGTACGCAAGGGACCCTGCTACTAGAGCAAGATAAGCACTCTATACAACAAGATGGTGAACCATTTGGCGATCGCTCAAAAGATCTATGGAACACGTTAGCAACTTGGATTGAAGCTTTAGACGGCGAAGAAGTGCCGGAGACAAGCCGCTTCTTGATGGTAACAAACAAGGCGTTGCCCGAGTGCATTGCTCATCAAATCGGCCGCGCCCAATCAGACGCCGAAGTCGCCGACTGCGTTGCGGCACTAAAGAAGGCAAGCCACAAACCGCCTAAACGTATATCCCACCTTATGAAGCGCGTAATGCGCTCCGACTCCAAAGCAACTCTTCAACGGCTGATCTCGCAATGCGATCTTGCTGACGCGTCTACGTCTGCGGCCGGGCAAGCCTTGCGCGGACAGACAGTTTCCCATCTTCAATTGCCCGCATGGTGTGTGTCTCAAGCGGATTCAATTGTTGATGAGCTATTGGGTTGGTTGCACAAGACGGTCTTAGCAGCATGGCAGGCCGGACAATCAGCATGGGTTCAGCGCGATCATTTTGTTAACCAGTTACATGCAATCATAGAGAGACGGAAACGCGAGGCGACTCGAGAGCGGGCGGAGCATCTCATTCCAGTTACCGAGGACACTATTGGGAAAAACAAGGCCAGCCGTTTTGTAAAGCAATTGCACCTCGTAACTGACGATGACACTACGGTGGACAACGCCATCCGTGAGTTCATTCGCTGTAATATCGAGAAAACTCGTCTGTCCGAGGAGGGGAATATCACAGACGAAGATTGGAAGACCTTTGAAGCCTCCTTGTTTTCGCGTTGGCAGAAGATTCGTGCGCGCGTAAGGCGAACAAAACAGAGTAGTGTCGAAGAAGACATCGGATATGAGATTTTGACCGATACTACTGAAGACTATCGCGAAAAGCTTGCGGGGTCCGACACGGAACAAGTTTATCTCACCTCGGGAACATATCATCGCTTGGCAGACGTCGTTCGGGTTGGCTGGCATCCTCGCTTTGAAGAGTTAATGGGCGAGTTTATCGCGGCGGAATAATGGATATTCTATTTGAACAGCATGTAACGCAGAACACCGGTCTCGCCGCCGAGGCGATCTGGCAGGCAGTTGCGGCTGCATACGAAGCTAATGGTCGAGCGGAAGGTGTGCCGCTGGCTCTAGCCTTCCTGGTGTTACCTCTCACCTTCCACGAGCGCACAGCCAAGGCACTCGCATCAAAAACTCAGCCGGGCTCCCTCTACAAAGCACTTGCGGATGATCGAGAGATAACAGTCGGTCTTCAAACCCGAATGCAAGCCTTGTCAGATCGCACGCTTCAAGCTCTGTCGATCGCTTTCCAGACTGAACTTGTCCTACTGGATTCGACTGCAGATCGCCAGTTATTGCCGGGCAGAAAGACTCCACCTGTTAGTCACGTAACAAATGAGGTCAAAACCATTTTGAATGCTGCGAAGAGAGTAGGACAAGCATTCTCAGAAATGACTATCGTGCAACTCGCAACTCACCTGGGAATACGATTCTAATGAGACTGACAATCCTAAAAATTATTCTCTGGCCTACCGATGAAAGTTTCGAACCTCGAGTAGTTCCTTTTCTGCCCGACAAAATCAATATCATCACTGGCGAAAGTGGATCCGGAAAATCAACGCTGACCTGGATCATTGACTACTGCCTCGGCAGCGAGAAATGTTCCATACCCGTTGGGCTCATACGTGAAGTGACGAGTTGGTTCGGTTTGCACCTAAAGCTCGCCAATACTGAAATGATTGTCGCAAGGCGAAACCCTGGCGATCAGCAAACCACAAGTGATCTCTACTGGGAAGAGGGGTTGGATCTAGCGATCCCGCCAATCGTGCAAAAGAACGCGAGAGTCGAAGATTTGAAAAATCGATTTAATCAAATTTGCCGATTACCTTCTTTAGATTTCTCCACCGATGAGAAGGTTGGATTTGGTGGACGCGCGAGTTTTCGGGACATGGCTGCCTTTAACTTTCAACCACAACATATCGTCGCCAATCCGTTCACGTTTTTTTATAAGGCCGATACAACTGAGCATCGCGAAAAACTTAGAATTATCTTTCCTTTGGCACTGGGTGCGATTAACGCGAACACTCTAGCCCGGCAACGCGAATTAAAAGATGCGGAAAGAGAGCAGGAGAAACTTACTCGGGAATTGAATGCGCGGCTTAACGCCGCTCGCGTTTGGGAGGCGGAGGTTGAAAGCTATTATTTGCAGGCCAGAGCGCTAGGACTTCTGCCTGATTCCTCCCCGGCACAACCCAATTGGCCGCTCGACAAGTATGTGCTTGAACTGCAAAAAGTTCCGGAAACCGTTAAGACGATGGATATTCCCGATATCCGAGAAGGCACCGGTGAAACTGCTGTGACAGAGCTAACCGAACTCCTTGGCGAAGAGGATCGTCTCGCGCAGCAAATTGGATCGGTCAGACGAAGGCTGTCAAAGCTTGATCAACTAGCTTCGTCAGTTGGAGACTACGGCGCCACCCTCACAAATCAAGAAGACCGAATGCAAAGCGTCGGTTGGTTAGAGAACAAGTTAAAGGATAACCATCAATGCCCAGTTTGTGCCGCAGTCCACACAAACGGCAACCCTCGCTTGGTTGAGTTGAAAACGCTTGCGCAAGAGTTGAAGGTTCTAACTGCATCCGTCTTTCAAGCTCCCGCGAAACTAGATCAAGAGCTTGCTGCCTTGCGTCAGGAGCTTCGCGACCTTGAGGGAGCCATTTCAAAGGCTCGTCAAAAAAGGAAGTTTCTTGAAACTCGCTCTGCCGCCTTGGCTGAGCAGCGTCAACGCGTTAGGCAAATTTATCTTTTTGTAGGAAGGGTGGAACAAGCATTAGAGAATGTTGCGTCGAGCAGTAACGTTGATGAACTTCGCAAGAAGCTCAGTGTCCTAGCAAAAACAATCGCCGAGTTGAGGCGAGATCTCGATCCGCGCTCTCAGGTCCGTCGAGTGGATGCTGCCGTCGATGCGGTTTCATCTACGATTGCAGACTATGCCACGATTCTCCAACTCGAACACTCGAAAGAAAATGTCCGGCTCAATATCAATGAGTTAACGCTGCAGTTTAAACCTCTTTCCGGCCGAACAGATTTTTTGTGGGAAGTAGGCAGCGGCCAAAATTGGGTTGGTTATCACATAGCCACACTCTTAGCCTTACACCAGCATTTCATTAGTTTAAAACATAATGTAGTCCCTCGTTTTCTTGTAATTGACCAACCAAGTCAGGTCTATTTTCCTGAAGCTTGGCCATCAATTGAACATGCTCCGAAGGGTCAAACTGAGATTGGTGAGTCCGCGGACATTGACGGGGTGCGACGAATATTCAGTGCATTATCCCGATTCTTGGAACACGCTGCGGAGGAATTCCAAATCATCGTAACTGAACATGCAGGGTCAATTACTTGGGACGGGATTTCCCGTGTTCACCTTGTGGGGAATTGGCGCGAGGGACATGACGATTTCTTAATTCCATCCGCCTGGATCAAATCAGAACAACAACGATAACCTGAAGTCTCGCTATTCATGGTATTAGAATCCGAGGAAAGAATGCGACCGTATCTCAATCTACTTAAACACATTCTCGAAAATGGCGTTGAGAAGGCCGATCGAACTGGTACGGGCACAATAAGTACTTTCGGTTATCAGATGCGCTTTGATCTGAAAGAAGGTTTTCCAGTTCTTACGACTAAGAAACTTCATCTTCGCTCAATTATCCACGAACTACTTTGGTTCCTGACTGGAGATACAAACATCAGTTACCTAAAAGACCGTGGGGTTAGTATTTGGAATGAGTGGGCTGATCCTGACGGAAATCTAGGGCCCGTTTACGGCAAACAGTGGAGAAAGTGGGAAACTCCGGATGGACGCATTATCGACCAAATAAGTGAAGTCATAAGCCAGATCAAAACCAATCCTGACTCTCGCCGGCTAATCGTTTCGGCTTGGAATGTTGGAGAACTCGACAGGATGGCACTGGCGCCCTGTCACGCTCTTTTCCAGTTCTATGTGAGCAATGGAGAACTGTCTTGCTTGTTGTTTCAGAGGTCGGCCGATTCGCTGATCGGGCTCCCGTATAATTTAACAAGCTATTCATTACTGACTCACATGATGGCCCAACAGTGCGACTTGAAAGTGGGCGACCTTATATGGACCGGTGGTGACTGTCATATTTACCTGAATCACATCGAGCAGGTAAAACTGCAACTCGATAGAGAGCCTTATCCCCTACCGCAACTGGTGATTAAGCGCAAGCCAGCTTCAATTTTTGATTACAACTTCGAAGACTTTGAAATAATCAACTATAACGCGCATCCTCATATCGCCGCAGCCATCGCAGTTTGAGACCGCATGCTCAACTAGTTAATCGGAAAGTATCGAACACTCCTCAAAACTCGAATCGGACATTAATGCCTTTAAAGATCCAGTTCAATGAACAAAACTAAGGTTAGGATATCGTTGATAGAACTTCCTCGACTTGGGCTACCGCAGCTTGGAATGAGTACTTCCTCGCCGCGTAATCTTGGCCATGGCGCGCCCTCTTGAACGCTTCATCTTTGTTTCGCAGAATTTTGTCCATCTCAGATGCGAAGGTGGCTGGGCTAGCAAGGCTACTGTATTGCGCAAACGCGCCACCCACTTCGGGCAGGGCTCCTCTATTTGAGACTAACGTTGGTACGCCGGCTTCCAAAGCCTCTAGAAGCGGCAAACCAAATCCCTCATCTGAAGATGGAAATACCAGCAGGTCAGCGGAAGAGTAATATTCCCATAGCTGCCGTTCACTGATGCTGCCGGTGAAGCTAATCTGATGTGGGTGCCTTTCCAGACTTTTACCTAACCTCATAAGATCCTTTCCGAAAGTCCTATATCCCACATCGCCAATAATAAACACTTCAACTGTCGACTCGTGTTGTCTCATCGAGAATAAATCTTGCAGCGAGGACAGAAAAAATCTGTGGTTTTTCCTGGGATCGAACTTGGCAACCATGAGTATCCGATCGCGAGCCAGCGATGGTTTCACGTGTGCGAGCGCTTGGCCCCGTACAAACGGTGACAGCAGTTTGAGCTTTTTCTGATATTGCGGCAGCAGCCCCGTAATCTGGTGGCGGCTGTAGTTGGAACAGGTTACGATCACCGTTGCCTCCTGGGCGGCAAGGTACATGGAAGCAAACATGTATTTGTCAAAGAGACCACACCTTTTCCCATAAAGATCTTGGGCGGGTATGTCTAGGCTTTTGTACATCTCGTTTTCGAAGTGCGTCACAATTTTTTCAGCAGCTTCCATTACGTCTGAGCCATGCCTCTTTTCCACTTCGTCATGATTAGGCAACCATTGAGGAAATTTGACTGGCCAAATGTCGTGGATCATTGTGATTACCGGACATTGAAAGAACGGGGAGATATAAAACTGATTAGACCAAAATACGTCAATCTTATCTTTCAGGAAGTAAGGAAGCTCAAACATGTCCTCCATCGAGAAGAACCTGCTATTACTAATAATCCGCGGGACTCCCGGAAATATGTTCTCGAAGCTTTGTAATGTTTCGCCTGTGACAAGAAAGACTAATTCAAAGTCTCTAATCGAAGAGAGATGGCCTAGGATTTGCGCGACATTAACGGCGACACGACCAACACCACAGTCCGCTGGTCTTCGCAAATCAAGACATATCCTCATCTACCAACCTCGCTTGTATTTCTCCTAGACAGCTGACCCATGTTGAGGAACTGATCATTTGTCTGACAGTGGGGCCTCAAGATTGTGTATTTGCTTACTCGTTCCAATCATCCTCCAGAGCGGACTCTGACGAAAACGAAGTTGCCAACCTATCTCCGCCATACCGACAACAATGCAATCAAGAATGATGACCGGTAGATATCTGAGCGCGGGGAGTCCTAATCTGCTTATGAGACCTATTCCGAGCCACCGAACGGGCTGCCTCAATTCATAACTGGCCTCTGCAAGTTGACGTCTGGCAAAGCGATTTCTAAGCTTTTGACTCAGGTAATCCAACCAGGTTTGCGGGTAACAAATATGGACTAGCGCCGCAGGTACGTAGGCCATCTTTTTCCCCTGGGTTATTGCTCGAAGACCAATATAGACGTCGTCAGAGACGACCTCCTCCGGGATATCCTCCCATACGCATCTCCTTATCGCATAAAGGTGCCCGCACAGCATCCACAATCCCTCACCGTGTTCGAGTCGCCTGTAGGCATCGAGAGCCTTAGCGCTCATTTCTCCTACTTTAGTCAGTATTTTATTTGGGCCCTTCAACACTGCAACCCTTGCTGACGCTATCTCTAGTTTTTTGTCTGTGCGAAAGGCTTGCGCGAGTGCGAAGAGGGCATTGTGATCGATGAGGACATCAGCGTCACATAAAATGAGTAACTCGCCATTAGCCAGTTTCGCCACCCTGTTGAGCGCGGCCGCCTTGCCTCGGCGTTCATTCTCGACGAATATCGTGTGTCGGTCGTGCCCAGCTAGTGCCCGTTTTGCTTCAACAATTGTGTTGTCGGTGCAACCGCTGGCGACAAAAATGACTTCGGTGGTCTCATCGCACCCTTTTGCAGCACTTATCAGTGTCGTTAAAGCGCGATACACCGATTGCTCTTCGTTGTAAGCGACTATTCCCACACTTATCGTCATACGATGCAGAGCGGAGGAACTGCCTCGAACTTAACCTTACGGTGCTAACTTTCCTGAACTATGAAGCACGAGCAAGATCCGGATTTGGAGGAAGGTCGTGCTATCAATAGCGATGCTGGTCCAACAAAAACTGTTTTTGTTTCAACACACCAATACCGACAAAAACTAGACCCTTCAACTTGCCGATAGACTCGAAGAAACGTACCGCCATAACATATCAATCGACTCCTGCGAGGCCGATGAATTCGGTTAAGACCCATCAATCAGCCAACAAATTGACGTCGTAAACGAAAGATATGATATTCCTGTCGGTAAAGCCGATTAGCGGAAGCCTCTTGTAAGGCGGCGTCAATCATCGGGCCAACTCGGTCAATACGCTCTTTTCTCTTTACCAGTAGTTCTATTCGCAGCCGCTGAGCAATCAATCTGGAATTGTGGTCCAGTCCCGAGATTTCATCCGATATCCTGTCGAGCTTGTCCTCAGCTTGTGTGTACCTGCCTAACAGCAAGTCTAGCTGTACACGACGCATCCTCGCTTCGTCCCACGTAATTGTCTCGTCGAATTTCTCAGCCAGGGCTAACCCCTTCTCGTAGTCCTTCTGAGCTTGGCTCGCTGAACCACCTGATTTCGCACGCGCTAGAGCAACAGCTCGCAAAATTTGGGAGGGAGTACTTAGCTCATGAAATTGCTTAGGGTGGCCAGCTGGTGATACGCGTTCACAGACGCGCTGAGCATCTCTAAGTGCCCTCAATGACCGACTCGGGCTCCCAGAAGTTTCATAAGCAATGGAGCGATAGTGCAATGCCCTAACAACGATTGCCGGCGAGTTAATTTGGCTACCGAAAAATTTCGCAGCCGACCCAAAGGGTAAAATTCTCTTATGCCTTACTTTCATTGACTCGGTAGCCGTTTCGACATTTGAACCGACGTCACGGTAACTATCATTGAGCACAGCTGCCTTTGCCAACATGATTTCTCCGAAAATGAAGTGCTTTGCGGTAGTGTCTTTAAGGTTGTTGCCGATGGCTAGATACTTGTTTAGCTTTACTAGGCGTTCATGTCCCGCCAAAGTTACAGAAAGCGGGACGGAACGAACTCGACACCAAAGTTCATCGGCGTTATAAGTGACATTCTCGTCAATTCTCGAGTAAGCCTTTTTCCAATGAACTAAGGTCTCAAGAGGAATGACTCCGCGGTGTACCAAGCTGTGGCAGGATGAACAAAGTATAATTCCATTTTTAAGGACTGAACGGCCGCCGAGTGAGTGTGCGAATATATGGTGAGCTTGTAGAAGTTCTCCAAAATCACAGTGTGGATTTGAACATTTATGTCCACTAGATCTGAGTAGAGAGGCGAGGGTCTCGCTCTTGAAAAAGCGGATTGGGTCCCGATACTCGGCCAGCCTTATCGGCGGTGCGAAGAGGCCGCGGGCTCGATCTCCTCTATGGTTGGCCGATTTCAGCATGACATTCGTTCTGATTCTACCACCTTAGATGCTTTGCCATTAGAATTCGGCTGCTATGGCATTAGATAAGCCGTTCTCTCTATCGATCGGAAGTAAAATTCAATCGACAGGCCCTCGGCTGGATTGGAGCCTCGATGGTGTAACGATAGCGCTCAGACAAAATGGACTTCCTCCCGAGCACTTTAGTTAATGCCTAATGCTATACTGACCCACGCGGAAGATTCGAAATTCGGTGCTCAATACTATACAAAATGTGTTTTGGGAAGTACTCACACGGCCGGTTTCCTCAAGTAAATCCAGATACTACACACAATTACTATTCCGAAAAAAAGTTCGGTGTGCCTTTCAATATCAGCTCTTATGCTCTGCTGACTCATCTGGTCGCGCATGTATGCGATCTTGAGGTTGGCGAATTCGTCTACACTCTCGGCGATTACCACATTTACCAGAACCACCTCGAACAGGTTCAGGAACTACTGTCGCGCGAACCCTTACCCCTGCCACATCTCAAAATCAAAGATGACGATCAAAAACTGCGTGGCCTGGCCGGCCTGCTGGCTTTTAAGTATAAGCACTTGAACCTGGCCGGATACGAGTCGCACGCAAAAATCGCTGCCCCGGTAGCGGTTTGATTCAATTGCAGATACCCTTTCTGCAAATGGTACCCACGCCTCTGGCGTGCATTTACGAGAACGAGTGAACAGCACGCTGACAGCGTGCGTATCATTCAAGTAGCAATGACCGCAAGACGGGCATTTTCCATTCTGACGCTGGCGTGTGCGCTGGTCTTAATGACCGGCGGCCGGGCGATGGCCCAGACGATGGAATCACCGCTTCCACCGCCGACCGGCTACGTAAATGACTACGCAGGCGTGATTGACACGACGACGAAAGAGAGACTTGAAACCACTCTTACCAATCTTGACCGCGAGCAACAGATTCAATTCTTCGTCGTCACCATTGACAGCACAAATGGGAGAGACATTTTCGATTACAGTCTGGCGGTGGCCAGGGGCTGGGGCATTGGCTCGAAAGATACAAGTAAGCCGAGCTTGCTATTGCTGGCAGCCATCAAGGATCGAAAATTCCAGGACCAGACCAGCCGGCATCTGGAAGGCGATCTCCCCGATGGGCTGACGGGCCAGATCAAGCGTGAAAAACTGGTGCCTGCTTTTCGGGACGGTCAATATGGCAAAGGGTTATCTGACACCATAAATGCTTACATCACCGAAGTGGCGGCGAAACGTGGTTTCAGCACCGACACGATTTTTGCGCCCGGAGTGACCGCTCCTCCCGTTCGACGTGCGCCCCGGAAGACCGGCACCTGCCTGACGCCGCTCATAATAATAGGCATCGTCGTATTCATTTTGTTCGTACTGTTTCGTGGCGGCCGCGGCGGACGCGGGGGCTACGGCGGTGGTGGTGGCTGGTTAAACTATCTGCTGCTCAGCATGCTTATGAATAGTGGTCGAAGTTCAGGATCGAGCGGCTGGAGCGGCGGCGGGTTCGGTGGCTTCGGAGGGTCCGGCGGCGGCGGCTTCGGTGGCGGAGGTTTCGGCGGAGCCGGCGGTGGTGGTGACTTTGGCGGCGGCGGATCGGGAGGCAGTTGGTGAGGAACAGCGAGCGCCGCTTTCAAATGGAGTATCATTGAAGCTCATTCGCGGGGAAAAAGCTGAGACGTGTGACACTGCTCTTAATTGGCAATTAGGTAGCAGGCGGTTTGTAGTGAATGTCCGACAAACTTCAGTTTGTCGCTCAAGTTCGACAAGCTAAAGCTTGTCGGACATCAAGGAGACGGTATGGATAAGAAACCAATCATCATTCTGGCAGTGATTCTCGGGGTAGTGATTCTGATTGTCCTGGTTCTGGGTGGATCGGCCATCGGGAGCTACAACACGCTGGTGACCAAACAGCAGGAAGTAAATGCGAAGTGGTCGCAGGTTGAGAACCAGATGCAACGGCGCGCGGATTTGATTCCGAATATCGTCGCGACGGTTAAAGGAATCGCCGGCCTGGAAGAAAGAGTCTTCACCAAAATCGCCGAAGCGCGTTCGGGCTTGCTCTCGACCATACAGAACCCAAACAGCACGACCGAAGATAAGATTGCCGCTGATGGCAAGTTGAACCAGGCGCTCAGAGAGGGCGGCCTACTCGGCACGGGCGGACGCTTTCTTTCAATCACTGAGAACTATCCGCAGTTGAAGTCGAACGAGAGTTTTCTCAAATTGCAGGATGAACTGGCCGGAACCGAAAACCGTCTGTCTACCGCGCGCTATGATTACACGCAAGCCGCACAGGCTTACAACACCACGCGCAGTCGCTTTCCGACCGTGCTGGTTGCCGGGTTGATGGGATTCAAAGAGCAGCCGTACTTTAAGGCTGACGAAGGAGCGCGCGAGGCGCCGAAGGTTGACTTCAACAAGTGAACGAAACGGTGAGCTTAAATGGCGAGTAAGACTGTCTCAGAGACACTGGACCAGCTGATCAAGAATCTGCGCGAAGCCCACGGCGAGAATCTGTCGTCGATTGTCCTGTACGGATCGGCGGCGGCCGGAGATCACGTCGAGTCGCGATCGGATCACAACCTCCTGATCGCTCTTACGCGAATCACGACCCGGGATCTGCACGCGGCGCATTCGGCTATGCGGGAGTGGGAAAAGCTCGGCCAGCCGATCCCGGTCTATTTTACCGTGGCTGAGTTGCAGGACGCGGCCGATGTATTTCCCATTGAGTTTTATCAGATGGAAAGGGCGCGGAAGATTTTGTACGGCCGCGATCCGTTCGAGTTTGTACAGATTTCGCCAGCCAACCTGCGCCATCAGACCGAGTACGAGCTGCGGACAAAGCTGATTCAGCTGCGCCGGCTTTACATCCCCGCTTCCGCATCAGTCGCCCGACTGTCAGCGCTATTAAGCGACAGTCTCGCGAGTTTCGCCGCTTTGTTTCAGGCGGTACTCATACTTAAAGGCGAGGATCCTCCGATCGCAAAGGAGGATAGCGTGCGGGCCACCGTGCGTGCGCTGGGCCTGAATGGAGTCGCCTTCGAGCGCATCTTCGAGTTGCGGGCAGGAAAGGGCGCGGCCCTGGCTCAGTCGGAAGCCGACAACCTTTTCTCAACGTACCTGGAACAGATTGAGCGAGTGATTGAGGCGGTTGATCGGATTGAGGCGTAATAAGAGGACGGAAATGAGGCTCTGGAACCCGTCGACGATGTGGGTCAAAACATGCTAGTGTTACCATCTGAAAAGCGCATATGAAAAGCTTTAAATACGTCGTGGAAAGATGCCCGGATACTTCTCTCTATGTCGGCTACGTGCCTGGTTTTCCGGGGGCTCACAGCCAGGCGGAAAGCCTCAACGAATTGCGTAGCAATATGAAGGAAGTGATTGAACTGCTCCTGATGGACGGCGAGCCGAGGCTCGAAGCTGAGTTTGTCGGCACCGAGACAATAAAGGTCGCTTAGATGGGGCGCCTACCCATTCTGAAACCGAGAGAACTGGTCTCAATTCTTCAGAAGTTAGGATTTGCCGAGGTGCGACAGAAGGGCTCGCATAAACAATTCCGTCATCCGGACGGGCGCTCCACAACTGTCCCATTCCACAGTGGCAGAGACATTTCGCCAATTCTTCTCAAACAAATCGCGCGCGATATCCATCTCACAGTTGAAGAACTCATCAACAAGCGTTGATCCTAACTTCGGACACTTATGGCCATCATCGGTATCGTCGCAATCGATCACAACTTCGCCATCGGCAAAGACGGCAAGCTGCCCTGGCATTACTCTGCCGACATGAAGTTCTTCAAAGAGACGACGATTGGAAATACAGTCGTCATGGGTCGCCGCACCTGGCTGACTTTGAAAGGACCGCTCAAGGATCGCACTAACGTCATCTTGAGTCGCGACCCGGAAATAACGTCGAACGATTCAATAATCGTAATGCGGGATGTTGACTCGGTAATCGAACTTTCTAAGAAACAGGACGCACACCTGTTCGTTATCGGCGGCGCAAAGGTTTACGAAGCTTTCCTGCCTTACATTCAGCGATGGGTTGTTACCGAAGTTCCCCAATCAGTCGAAGGCGCTGACACCTTCATGCCGGTAAACTTCCTTGAAGGCTTTGAAATGTACGAACTGCGACAGTTGGATGGGGATCTGCGGGTAAAGTTCTATGAAAGAAGTCCGTCCCGACGGTGAGAAATTCGAACTTCTCATTCTGCCGGATAAAAGCTTTTCTCTGTGAAGACTCTGTGGTTCTCGGTGTCTTCTTAGAAACTTGATCACGAGGTGACGCACGGAACCAGTTGAAAGCCAAGGGACTTAGCTTGAGTCATAATATGATCGATGCGACGCTGTTTATATCGCTGTTCATAAGCCTGT